>Ga0335074_10004712_pt1 | contig 18822 bp, 24 predicted proteins | sample Lox_Sample_23_FD_206715 | JGI IMG/M metagenome (GOLD analysis project Ga0335074, IMG submission 206715) | Soil microbial communities from Loxahatchee National Wildlife Refuge, Florida, United States - Lox_Sample_2.3 | ecosystem: Environmental > Terrestrial > Soil > Wetlands | place: USA... | reverse complement strand
GGCATGATTGCAGATGCCAGCGAAGCTTGTTTCGACGGCTTATTCAGATCGTCGGAACGCTCTATTCACATCGCCGGAATACGCAAGCAGAACCCGATGCATTCCTTTTGGTGAGTGGTGACCTTACAGCTTGCGCGGCTGATGAGCAATTTACGCTCGCCCTTTCATATTTAGAGGAGCGCGCCACGTTGTCGCCCGGACGATCCCTCGGGCTGAAATTTGGTTCTGAAAAAACCTTGAAGATCCCTGGGAATCACGATCATTGGTCCGGAAACGTCGCCCAACACCCCTTCGATTTTGTCATGTACGGGGGGCCAACCCCCTACTTTCATAAGATCTTCGGGTCGATGCCCACGGTCCTCTTGCAGCACGATCTCGGGGAAAATCGAAGACTAGTGATCGTCGGGCTGGACACAGACGCAGGACTAAAAGATTCCTCGCCAAGCAAGTTCTTGGCGCGAGGCAGCTTTATGGACCAACTAAGACAGGCGGAGGATCTTTTTGAAGGGAATCCGGCATCGGAAGTTAGGGTGCTTATGATGCATCACTCCCGCATGGATAAGAGGTTCGTTTGCGGAATTCATGACGATTGCCGGAAGGCTCTGGACGAGTTCTTGGTGAGGCACCGCATCTCCGTTCTCTTGACGGGGCACGTACATGTCTGTGATTTTGCCTCCGAGACGTTAATTGACGCCGATGGTAAGTGGTGGCTGCTCGAGACTCGGTGCGGAACCACATCCCAACGTTCTTTGGAGCCCGTTGGGTGCCCAAAAATGAAACTTCAGCCTAATTCGTTTCTGGTGCACCGAATTTACGAGGAGACGACCGACACACTCGGCTGGCACGTCGACGAATTTGTTCGAGGTTCGTGGACCCCCTTCAAACCCGCGAGCAGGCTGCCTACTTCCGTCGCTCTTTCTATCCATGTGACGCCTTAGAGGTTGCAACGGCAGCACCGACAGATGCCGGGACCTTCCACCAGTCTGGCAATTCGAGCACGTCTACACGTTTGTGTGTCTTCAGCAAAACATACTGATCTGTCGCATTTACAACGTCCATACCTAAGAACAAGCGCCTATTGCAACGGACAGCTTGGCAAATCCATAAAAGAAGCCAATCTGCTTGTGCTTCAGAAATCTCTGCCATTTCTAAGATCTCTAAAGAAAGCACTTTGCGGCCGGCTATGACTTCGTGGGAACAAACGTCTCCGTTCTTGGTCAGCCTTACCGCGTCAATGTCAGGATCGCGAAGGATGCGGCGCACCGCCAACCCAACTGCTTCGATCGCCGCAAAAAGGGACAGAAGAGGAATTTCCCCTCTTCGTTCGTCGAAACCCTCTTTCAGTTCCTGCGACAAACTCGGCAAGAGAACCTTCGTAATGGCTGTCTCTATCGCCCTTTCCTCATCCGTGAGATCCGCGAGCAGCTTTTCGAGATAGCTTTGCTCATCCGCCGTTACGTCTCCAGACATGTCTGCCAGAAATTCGAATAGAAATGGCAGCACGCTCGGATCAAGCTCCCTGCTTACGCCGTCGCAGACATCGCAAGATTCCAGGTGATCCACGAGCGCTGGCATTGGGCTGTTAACCGAGGCCTTTGTTCTCTCACCTCCCGCGTAATGAGCCAAGAGTCGTTTCCAGACCTCACACAGCTGGGGGCCCGCTTCCGTGATCAATACTTCCTCATCGAGTATCATCGTGCACCACCCGAAAAGAACGCAGATCTTTCATGCGCAAACGAGAGAAAATCGTCGATCACCTGACTTGCGACCCAATGCTCCCGCATCGGTTGGGCGTCAAAGAAAGCACGAATCAACCTTACGCCTTTGACCGGTGGACAACGTATCCCAATTGCCGACAGTTTTGAGAGCGCGAAAAGCAGCAGCGGCCGAAATCGTTTGTATGCCATCAGTTGCGCTTCGGCCCGAACGCGAAGGTGAGCAGCCGGGAGCGCCTTAAGCAAAGCAGCTTTCGTCGCGCCTGCTTCCGCAAACCAATCGCGCCCAATAAGCTCTTGTTCTTCAAGGACCTCCGCGTCAGACAAGCTAGTTTCCTCCTCAAGACGGTTGAGTACGAAATTGCTAATCTCGAAACTCTCATTCGGCCCCAACGGCTCGATCGCTGCTGATTCGCTCATAAACGCCTCTCCATTGACGTATGCTCTTCAGGTCGTTCGTTCTGGACACGCTTGGGCATAAAATCGAGATGAACGCCAGGCACCGACCGCTCGCCCCTTATCTATGCTCGCCAAAGCTGAGGAACACGACATTGGTCGGTGCCTTGCGATACTGATTTGAGCCGGGTAGGTCCGGTATGCCCGATAATGGCTTCGTGACCGATGCCGTTAACACCGCCGATCAAGTGGCAGCCGCCATCGAGCAGCTTTCCCCGCCAGATCTCTTACGGCTACAGACACTTGGAAAGATCCTAACCCGCGGTCTCTTGCGCGTCGGGCACACCGACGCGAATTGGGAGGATCTTTTGCACGAGGCGATATTGAGGGCGGTCGCAGGCCAACGACATTGGCCGAGTAACTTGGATTTCCGGCTTTTCATCGCAGGTACCATGAGAAGCATTGCGAGTTCCTGGAAGAAGCGAGGCATCCATGTCGAATATGTCAATGAAGTCCCGAATCAGACTGATTTTACAGGTGAGATAGAGGCGGCCTCTCAACTCGCATACGCAAATCGTCTGCTGGCTTCCGATCTTCGAGCGATCCAGGTGCTGGATTGCCTATCGCGTGGCATGAACGGTCCAGAAATCACCAAAGTGCTAGGTCTTTCGGAACGCGAGTACCACGCTACGATAAAGCGCCTTCGAAGAAAGCTCTACCCGATGTTGCGCCAAAGACTAGGCCCCCGGCAGAGCGGCGAGCCTTTGGGCGATTGAATCAAATCATCGAAGCTTTCACGAAGGCCGCCGTTGTCGTCCTCGATTCGTTCGCGGGATCAGGCAGCTTCATCGCCGCCGCTCTTTTGCGTCGTCAGTACATCGGCATCGAGCTTGACCAGAAATAATGTGACCACGCCCGGCGGCGCCTTGCTGGCGTGCCGCGCTATGTCATGATCCCGGGACGGGAGGAGGGGGAGGGAAGACAGGGCTCTTTCAAGTAGGATCAGCAGCAGCCAGAGCGGCCCGGCTTAGATCGTGCTCACCCGATTCCACCCGAACAATAACCGAACATCGAGGGGCCGAAAACAGCCCAAGTCATCCTAAACCATACTAAATCGATTCAGCCGCAACCCTGTTCCCGTCAGTAACATCCGCTGATTCCAGACCACTTAGCCTATTCGGTAGGAGGCCCTGAAAAGGCTGGCGTCGGCGGTTCAATTCCATCGGCCGGCCGTCCGATTGCCAATGACCTTCAACCCGTCGAAAACGCCGTCTCAACTCGAAGATTTTCGGTCCAACAATCTGGTGGCGTTTGTTCTCTCACCCAATGGAAGGTTCCTGGGGTTGTGGGAGAGAGGGATCGCTCGGGCCGGTTCCGGAAAGTCTTTGAAACCGTCAGGTTGGTGAAGCACACAAGTCAGATCATCGCCTCCCGCGCGCCCGACAACCCGCTGTGCGTGCGGCGGCACCGGTTTGTGGTCATCACCGACTCTCGGCACAACCTGCCGATCTACCCGAACCTGAGTGCTCAAATGGTCCGCACGGCGATCAATCAGCTCTGGATCGCGGATATCACCTACATCCGTCTGCGGACCGAGTTCGTGTATCTGGCAGTGGTGCTGGACGCGTTTTCGCGGCGCGTGATCGGCTGGGCGCTGGGGCGAACGCTAAGAGGCCGAGCCGGCGCTGAGGGCTACTTCCCAAAACGCGCCCGTCCCACTGACGGAATTCTGCGGGACAATTGGGGGGCTTTCGCTTGCATCGAGCCGCGGCTTCCATCCGTTCCCGCACAGGTTCCACAAGCGGTCGGCACACGGCGCAGACGCGGGACTTCATGGGCAGATTGTACGCTCCTGTTCGCGGATTCATATCGTCGCAAACTGTCACGAATTCCAGCGGGTGTTGCTACGAGAAGTGGCGACCGAGGGATCGAAGCGTCTGCGGGGGGAGGGGACGCCTTTGGATTCCGATGCGGAGCAAGTCGTTCCAATCTTTGGCGCCGTCCGGCGCTTCACGCCGAAATGTCAGATTGGCGCGACCGCATTCGTCGAAAATCTCTTTCAGCCGGTCGGCCAACTGACCGCCGGCCTCGTCAGAATCGGTCCCGGCGACTATCTCGGCTCCGCCCGGCATTGCGAGGACCGCGCCGCGAATTATCGCGTATTGAGCAAAAGTCGGCTTGCCGGCAATGGAAGCATATCGCGCATCCGGATCGCCGAAAAGCGCCAGGTGAGAGAGCGCGTCGATGCCGGATTCCGTGATCACAAGCCGCCGGTCCGAAGCGCTGACGTTGCTCAGGAACACGCCCTTCTTGCCGCCCGAGGCGAAGCCGGTGAACCCGCCTTTGTTTTTCAATTCATATCCGCAGATGTTTCCGTCGGCGTCCGTGTGTGGGAACACGGCCCGCGCCGTAGCGGTCGATCCTGATGCGCCCGACGAAGCGAGGATGTTGCAGGACATAGGCCGGTATGCCGCGCTCATCTTCGAGATAGGCGTGGCGATCCGTAATCCTCATCGACGCATAGCGCCGCCGCACCGCGGTAAGATTCTTCGATGTCGTCGCAAGCTGGCGAAACTGAGGCAGTGCAGGGGGAGGGGTCCGCGCCCAGGCACGCAACTCCTTCCTGACGCCACCGAGCGTCAATTTCTTACGCTTTTGTATAAAATCGATTATTGTTCCGTGATCGCGATCGTTGCGCGGGGACCAGTAGGTGTAGTGACCGTCTGGCTTGAGCGAAACGATGATCTTGTCGTGATCCCTTCGCATCACGGTCGAGTTGCGGCTGCTTTCGCGCCGGTCGACAACGTATCCAATGGACGCGGCGTATTGACGCAGGTCGAATTGCTTGAAGGCTTCGAGTTCCTGGTCCATGACGTCCGCTTGGAGGTTTGATCAGGCGCGAAGAACCCGAATACCGCGAATCGCTCGAATTTTCAACCATTGTCGAACCAATGGATAAGACCGCGCTGATCCCCGTGCCCTCGAAGGAGCGAGTCCATCCCAGAAGACCTCATCGATTGAACGCGAAGCTACCGGCAGAGGGTTGATGCGATCAGGCCACGTGGCGAAAACCTGAACGCCAAATCGCTGGCTGCATGCACTCGCGTCAGGCGCTCCAGCCGAGATCTCGCAGACTGTCCCTTGTGGAAAAGCGCGTCTCGTTAGCACAGAAGCCGTGCATTCGTCCTTCTATGCGGTTCGAAACCCAGTTTCATGAGCCAATCAGGGATGGGCTCCCGGTGGTGCCGTTTGCGCCATCTCAGGTATGCCGGCCAGCTCTTTGGCAAAACGTCCGCGATATCCTCCAGCATCGTGAGGAGCGGATTGTAGTTGGACCCGAGTGATTCCAGGCCTGTCAGGTTAACCATACCGTCGACTACTGATTTTATTGTGATGACTCGGGGATAGGTCCAACGGTGGTCATCCTCCTCAATCGAAACGACGGTTACGAGGTTATCAACCCCGGTACTCTTCCATTTCTGAATCCAGCGGCCCACCAACACATGAAAACCGCTGTCGGGGATCAGGCGCAATGCTTCCGGTGAGTATCGCATCACGGATTCAATTGCGTCTTTGAGTTGACCCATGTGCCAATTCCAATATTCCCCGAGAGGCTCGACTTTCCCATGTCTAACGGGAACATGCTCCCACATCGCATCCGCTTCTTTCATAGGTTCCTCACTTCTTGTCGGACCAGAGCAGGGGCCGGACAATGGCGTCCGGAACCCGCTCCAGAAGGTGCAGCAGCCCGTCGCGATCGAGAACCGCCAGCCGCTCGCCAATGTTTGTTTCCTTTTCCGGACCTGTTGCACCGCGCTCCTCGCGCACCTTTTCCCGCGCGAAGTCCCAATCGCGTTCGTAGAAATCCATCAAGCCTCGCTGCCGGATCACACCCTCGAGCAGCTCCGTCAGCGCATCCGTGAATCCCCTGGAGCCGTCGTAACCGAAGATGTGGGCATGTTCGTGAAGGAAAACGGCAAGGGCTCGGGCAAAGTCGTCCACGAAAACACTGGCGGCGAGAAACACGTCGATGCTCTGATAGCCGCGGCCTTGGATAAGCGCACCCAAGATCGTCTCCGTGTCGGCTACGCTGTATCGGACGCGTTTCGATGCCAGAAGGCGCGCCAGCACGGGCGCCAGGTCGGAGAGTGCACGGTTCAGAACGCGAAGAGCCGCCTCCTCGGCATGTGTCACCGACCGCTCTTTCTTCTGTTCTTCGACGAGGGCCTTGTTTCTGAGGCTCGCCAGGTGGGTCTCCGCACTCGGAACGCCGAATCTTGTGAAGTACGAAGGCAATTGCCGCCGCCCCCCGATTTTCCAAGGAGCTTCAACCTGTTCGTACTGAAGCCTTGTCGCTGCATCGTGAGAATTCGCCGCGGCGTAATATTTGTCTCCGAAGAGTTTCTCCGTTCCCGGTGTCACCAAATTGTGTTGTCGCCGCGACGCGACCGCGCGGAGCAGGGGATGCCCTTTCTCCCAAAATCGTCTTGAAGCTTCCAGGATTGCCAGAATCGGGGTCTCATTGACGGCGATGCCCCGGGCAAAAACGTCGTAGCACAGATCCAGCACTGTGTCCTCAAAAGCGTTCCGGTCACGATCCTGCTCAATCCTCTTGTCGAGCCGGCCGCTCGCCTTGTGGATCACTGGGATGATCGGAAATCCAGAAATCGTCGCCCGTCTAAGGCGGCGATAAAAAATATGGCCGTCAGGTCCGTGCGCGCGATAGAGCGCATAGTGATGATCCCAGGACTCCCAGATCTTGCCTGCGAGTAGCGGATTCTGATCGAAGAAGAAATGCGCCATCCCCTGTTGCAGTTCGCGGGCCAGGACAGGGGAACAGCCCGGCAGGAGCAGCATCGCGCCGGGGTAATCCGGCGCGATGGTGTAAAAGTCGTAGATCAGGGGTCGCAGTTTGGTATTCGCCGCAAACGAATCCGCCAGGCGAACATGGACAAGCATCTTTCCCGAGACTCCGACCGGGCTTACGCCGTGGTCGCGCAGAAGACACATCGCCGCGGCCTTGAACCCTTCGCCATATTGCCCGATGTCATCGCGGGTTTTCTCGCTGCCCAGGTAGAACAGCCTTTCGAGATCAAAGCCAGCGGGTCCGGCGATCCGAACGTCCCCGCCATTGAGGGTCGCGGAAACGGCTTGCAGTTCGTCCCGATTCGCATCGTAGAAGTTCTGCAGCAAGTCCCGAGCGATCTGCGCCTCGTTCCAACGCACGCCCCAGGATGTCGTCACGGCGCTCTCGCCCGTGCGAATAAAGCTGCATTTCGTTCCAGGAAGGTGTCGTCCGATCAGATCCGCAACGTTCATGTTCCGTCCTTTATTGACAGTCTACGGCGGCGCCTGCCGCATATTCACCCGCAAGATAGAAGACGCACGAAGAGATCGATTTCTGACGATGGACTTCAAGTCCGGGAACGAAAACCCGCTCGGGAATATCCTCGCCGTCGCCCTGATATTCTTGTTGGTTCAGCCGAGATATTGATCTGAGGCCGTTTGATCAGCCTAAAAAGCTGTACCGACAAGGGCAAACCTATGGCAGAAAAGCAAAACGACGACTTCGTTCGCGCGATCGGCATCAAAACCCTTGCGCCCAACGAACTCAGAGCTAATCCCCACAATCCACGCAAGCTCTTCGACCGCGAAGACCTCCATGTCCTCCGCCAGTCAATAGCCCGCGTCGGGATTCTTGTCCCGCTGACCGTTTAAAGGGAGAAAGCATCGGCCACTACGTCATTCTCGACGGGCAGCGCAGGTGGATGTGCGCCCAAGAAGTCGGGCTCACAAAAATTCCCGTCAATGAGGTCGCAGAACCAAGCCTTGTGCAGAACATCGTCACGATGTTCCAGATCCACAAGCTGCGCAAGGATTGGGAACTGCGGCGTGGTTTAAAGGATTTCTCGCAGTTCCTCCAGCCGCGCGAGAACCTCGGCCCAGCTCGGATACTCCCCGTAGCAAAGCAATCGGCATTGCGCGCTATATTCGGCGCCGATCGCGGCCGATAGCTCTGCTGGTGGGAACAAAGCGTCGCTCTTTGCGAACCGCATTCCTTCCGGAAAGAAATAACCGCGATCGAAGTTGGCACGGCTGATGCGATCGTAATCATGTTTGATCGTTTCGTATTCGGGGGACCGCAGCATCTCCGTCACTTCCGAACGCGCGGTCAGCTGGGACAAGTCGTAATAGTGCCTCGCATAGGAGCCGAGAGGCGTGCCATCACGCTTAAGCATCTGAACCTTGCCGTGGATTGCGAACATCTTTTCGACAAAGGTCCGGCGGAAATGCAGAAGGCGCATTGTGAAAGTCCCCTCGTCCTCGGCGCCGAGGGACAAACCGGTCTCTCTCAGATATTGTCCGATGTAGGAGGACAGCTCGCGCTGCTCAGTCGGCTCCCGACCGCTGGCCGTACCGGCTTCTAAGTACACTCGATTTGCGACCTCACCCGGCCCAGCGAAAAGCTGCTTGTAGGAAAAGCGATCATTTCGCCCGAAGCCGCCGATGGTTTGGCTTTCGTCGGGGAGAAACGTCAAGGCCGGATGTCCGGTGACGGCATCGCGAATGCGTTTGAGTTCGCGATCAATGGCATTCTTTCCGAGGGGTGGCTCAAACGCCAGCGGATCGAGAAAGAGATCGATATCTTCCGAAAAGCGCTTGATGAGATTCCAGCCTTTCGAAAGGCTTGTTCCGCCCTTGAAAATCACGTTGCCAGCGAAGCCGGTGCTGATAATCCGCAGCGCCTCCGTGACGTAGTAGTCCTTTTCGATAATGGCCGCGCGCAGTCCTTGTTCGCGAAAGTGTTCCGCTGCCCGAAGGACCGCCTGCTCAAAGTCAGGGTGCTCAAACAGTTTCACCGGGACGGACGCCGCTCCTTTGCCTGCCAAAGCTGAGCATGCGGCAGCCCGGCGAGCAAGCCGAAATCGAAGCGGGAGAACGGGTTGAGCGACTCGCGCATAAGCCGAAGTGTCGCCGGCTTCTTGCCGAGTTGCTGTCCGATCGCCCCGAGTAGCGCGCGGACCCGCGGCGGCTCCGAATCCGCGACCTTGAAGAGACGCTCAAAGCGGCCTTTCTCGGACAGCAGCGCGACCGTTTTTTGGATGGTCTCATCAGGCGACAATTCGCTAGTCCGTCCACCGTGACGCAGGAAATCCAGCAGGGCAGCATCTGTTTCCGATAACGCGGCCCAGGCCTGCGGACGGCGCGAGTGGACAATGGCCATATCGCCAACCAATTTCCTCGGCAGACTGTTGGCGCTGGTGGCGACCTCCGGGCGACGGGTTGTTTGCGTCGTGAAACCGAGCAGATTAGCGGCGGCCAGGCCGGCGGGAAAGATCGTCTTGCCCTTCGATGCGAGCCTTTGAATCGCGGCTGGATTGGGACGGCTCTTTCCGAAAGCCGTTTTTCGGTTGTGATAGTAAACGCCCTTACTGAGGCGCTCGACCACACCTTCGCGCGCAAGGCGCGACAAGGCTTGCGCGGCGGCCGCAAACGGCAGGTCGCGAAAATCCTCCAGCCGCCACAGCCTCTCGCCGCCACGCGCGATGCGCCGGCGGATGGTTGTCGCTACGGTGGATCGTGTTGTGGCCAAGCCATCCATGCTTGCAGGATAGACATCGAAGCGTGGATATGTCAAGTTTTTAGTCGCAAAAACTTGACATTATAGACGACAAACGCTTGCGAATCAAAAAGTTAAGAAAGGCCGGGACGGAATAACCGCGTCTTGAGCAGAGGGCCGCGCGATCGCGGCGAGCTCGGGCACCCGTGCTTCACGATCTTGACCTGATCGAGCGCAAGTCTGCTTTCAATGCAACCGTTTGACACTGAAGTGTTCTTACATGGGCGGACCATATTGTGGCGCCGGCGGCAGATGATAGCTCGTAAGCACGCTCGAACCACTCGAACGATCGATCCAACTGTTCGTCTGCCAACCCCGATAAATGCACAACGCGAGCGAGCTTTTGCCGCAGCGGGTCAACCGGCAGGGTTCGTTCACCGATTGTGAGATGTTCCAGCGCTTTCGTCAGCAGGAGCGAGTATTTCGAATTGGCCAGATCTTCCTTCCAGTCCACCAGATCGTCCCAGTATTGATAGCCCACATAAAAGCAATCGAGCGATTCCGCAAGAAGATGTAGCTTTTCCTCGCGGTCACTCAATACAGCTTCGGCAGCCATGGGGTACTTGGCCATTGCTGCTTTCCCTTTGGCGATGCTGTGAAATTCCTCTTCATCGTCATAGGTGGAGTTGATCGAGGAATGGCGCGTCTTTTCGCGCAGGACGGCGCATGCATATTCATCAAAGTACCGCGAGTAATACTGCCAGAAAACGGAATCGAAGGGGAATAACTGATACAGAATATGAAGGGAGTGCCTTAGGTAAAGATCCCGAAGAAATAGCAGATTGGCATCGACCGTTCCGACCTGGTCAATCATGTCATCCTGTGTGCGCATGTAGCTCATCCACAGCGCCCCACTGAGGGCCAGAGATCTCAAATGTTCGAGCGCGACACTCGGGAAAACCTCACGGAAACAGAACGGAAAGTGGAGATAGACGTTTCCATGCTTTCTGGAGCCGTCGTGCTTGCGCAACTGGTCTGCCTCGTCGGGCGGAACGCCAAGCCGTTCAATCACGCTTTCCGTAAATGCCCGAAGCGCCGCCTTGCACTTGGCCCCCTCCTTCAGAGCTATGGCCGATTCCACAGGAGGAGGCATTACCGTTTTCTTCACAGGTACGACACGAGCGTGGCAAGTTCCTCTTCCTGTTTGAGGCGGGCTTCGAGTTCCTCGATCGTCTTTTCGGCGACTTCTTCGGCAACAACAGTCACAATTGACAGGGGGTTCATATTGCATTTTCCTCCTGGCCCCGAATCTTATCACAAACCGCGGACACGGGTTATCACGGGGGTCGCCGCCGGCCGCTCGCGCCTGCGCTCTGAGGTGTAGCATGATGACTGCGGAATGGTTTAACGATTTCCGCGGCGCCGGGCTGGCCGGGGGCCGGAATTCCATGTGATGATGGTCAGCAAGTCGCAACCCGTATGAAAGAAGAGTTCCGTCCGGAAGATTTTGGTATACGCCCGTTGCCAATTCCGGTTCCACCGCTGCTGGAAACTGCATTCGGGTATCCAGGCGATCGGCGATACGTCGCGTTCCATGAATGCCGTATTTCGACGCCCGGGTTTTTTGTCGAGGACGCTGTTCACCAGTCGTCGGGCGTAGAAGCGGGTTGGTCGCTGTTCTCCAGGCACGCAGCGGTTTCGCGCGCCTTGGAAGCAATCGGCGTTGATTTGAAGCGGAGCATTCCCGTCATACCTGCGGACGAATGGATTGCGATGGGCGAGCACGCGCAAGATCAGGTACTCTCGAGAACAAATTCTCTTCTGCTTGACCGGAACGAACGTCGCTTTTACGTGGGCCTTTACCCGAATGTCATGTTGTTCCTCGCTACCGGGCTCGCTTCAGAAGCACGCGAGTTCGGCAGCGAAGACATGATGATGTCCGACGAGGACGTTCCGAATGCGACATTCGCAAATTCTAACCCCGAACCAAAGCCGAGCGCCGATCGCCCGGCTGATGTCAGCCGTGCCGTCCTGGAGGATTTGAGGAGTTGGCTCGATCGATACGAGCCGCTCGACGACGACGGCGCGCCCGGGCCTGTGGAAAGCTGCGGCTTCCGCAATGTGCAAATTCGCGTGGACCGGGGTCAAATCGAGGCAGCGTTCTGTTACCGGGGCGGGAAGCGGTATATCACGCTACATTGGTCGCCCAAGGCGAACAAGGTGTTTATCTGTGACGGCATCGAGCGACGGTTCTTTTCTGATGCCGTAGACACCTGGTATCAGTTCCTTGATCATCCGCTCGTAAATCCCCATTTGCAAGGCTGGGACGCCAACGCCGGAGCATGTCAAGGCACGCAGCTCGATTTCGCCGGGCGCGTTGGCGAACTCCCTGAATCGCCGCTTTTCGCGAACGAAGAGGCGGCGCGTGCAATGGAGGCTGACGTCATCACGAATTGTTTCCTCTACGATCGGGCGAATAACGAATTGTATGTCGGCACCTGGGCATCCGCTCTTCTTTTCCATTCGCTCGTCGACGATGGCCTTGAGGAGGACCTCGTTGCGGACACTCGTTCGGCGCCGCCCCCCCTCATCGACTGGCTCAACGAACGCCTGGACGATCCCGAGCAGGCGTATGCCGTCGCGGCGGCTTATAACCAATACCAAAGGCAACAGGAAGCACTCGAAATGCTCGAGCGCTGTATCGCGCTGGAGCCACATTCGCATCTTTACTGGTGTCGCTTCAGCCAGACGCTTGGTTCGCTCGCGCGCTGGGAGGAAGCCCTGGACGCGATCGAAACGGCGATCGGGTTTCACGCCGTCGCGCAGCGGCAATACGTCAAGGCGGCGTACATGCTCAAGTGGAAGGCCACATGCCTTGCTTCGTTGGGCCGCTATTCCGAGGCGGCGGACACGTACCGTTTTGCGATTGAAGTGGATGAAACAGGGAATAAGGCGGATGTTTATGCTCAAATCGCCAAGTGTTACGAGCAGATGGGAGCCCATGGGGATGCGATCCGTGCACGCGAACTCCAGGTTCGCGAACGCGCGGATTTATTCAGACAAGCGGAGAGGGGTTGGGAATCCCAAGAGACCGAAAAGCAAATTCTTGAAAGCGAACGATTCTTTTTGGGCGAGGCGTGGTTGGATTTGGGAAGGTGCTATGCGCGTGCCGATGATGTCGGGGCGGCCGAGTGGGCGTTTTCTCGCGCAATTGAGACCAGCGGAAACTGCATCAGGGCAAGGGCTGAATTGGGGGCTCTCTTACAGCGTCTTGGGCGCGCAAAAGAAGCAGATTGTCATCTCGCGAAGGCTCTCGCGCTCGCGACGGCGAAGGTTGCGCAAAACCCCACGCTAACCGCGCACAGCGACCTGGCATTCGTGTACCGCGCGCTTGGAATGCTGGAGAAAGCGGAACAAGCGGAACGCCGAGTGGCCGAATCAAAATCCGGGAATGCCCGATGAAAGCCGAGCTGTAAACAAACAGCCGGCCCGATTGCTTTGAGAACACTATTTGTACACTATTAAGTTCGCCCGGTGCTCCGAATGAAACTGGGCAAATTCTATCGCCAGAACGGGATCGACAAAAACGCGATGTTGTTTATTGTAAAATCGAAAGTCGTTTTCCCAAGCGGGCATTCACGTTGGGCGGGTTCACGGGTCATTCGCGGTGAGCCCCAGCGAGGCCACTCGCCTTGGCAGAAGGGATCCGCATATCGCTGCAGCGCTAACCTCGCGGGAGATTACGCAGACTCGCGCCAGAACATGTACACATGCGCCGACTGCCCCGGAGCATCTTCCACGACATCGACGTATTCGCGGAGGCTGGGTTCTTGATGTGATGGCGCGAGCGTTTTCAGCAGGGCGATCGGACGCCGAGGCGTACATTCTTAGACACGCATCCAGCTCGGCGCTGTCCCAACGAAAATCAACCGGACCTCGTAGCGCGGCACGCGGTCTTGGGCAGCGAGGGACTCAAGCGAAAACGGCATGGCTGAAGGGCAGGGGCCGGACATCGTCCGATGCCGGCCCGTTGAGGTGAGGGGGCTTACTTCGTGGGAGGAGGGGGAAAACCGCCGCCCCCCCCGCCGCCGCGGGTGGTTCGAAGCGTCATTGCGGGCTCCTTTCCGATTCCGTGGAATCTTCGTTCGGGTCGATTCACATGCTACCAATAATACGGTCTATCGATCAAGCGGTAGCATATCTGGTAGCGCTCTCTGACACTCGGAGCGTGGAACATATATTTCGGCGCCTCGGCCAACGGATACGCGATATCCGCTTGCAGCGCGGATTCGCTTCGCAGGAGGCGTTCGCGGACTACCTCAAGGTGCACCGCACGTTTGTCGGGCACCTCGAAACCGGCCGGAAAGATTTTCGCCTCACGACGCTCATCCGCATCGCAGAGGCACTCGAAGTCCCGCTTGCCGACTTGTTCTCTGGGCTTGAAGCAGATAAGCCGTTGAAGCTGAACCGAAGGACCGCAATTAGCGGTCGCTCCGCAATCCTTCGCGAGCTAAAGGCGGTTGAACGCGGTGTTCAAAGAGTGAAAGCGCTTGTATCCCCGGCGACTGATGGATGACAGGCTTTTCAACGGCGATCCCAGCAATTCTGGCGTTCGATCACACCGACAGGAGAGGATGGGGAAGGAAGTGGAATGACCCCTCCCAAATCCGATCCGCCCGCAAACGCCTCGGCCTTTCGTGCGCCGATTTTGCTGCGGCCCTCTGCCTTACCGGCAAGGGCAATACATAACTGTCTGGCGTTGGGAAAAGGGAAGCCGGAAACCGTCGGCTCAGACCATAACGCTGATAAAGCAACTGCTGCGCCTAAAACCCAATCTTTCTTTTAGGCGGTTCTGGTTCTCTATCGTCCAGAAATTTACGACCGGCAGGCGTTATGTCCTGAATCATGATCTCCGGGTATAGCGATTGAAGGTTTGTGCAGTCTTGGCCCTCCACCAATTTTTCATCCCAAAGATATTTGATGTGGTGAGCGATCTCTTTCGGCTCATGCCCTTCGATTGATGGACGAATGAACTGACCGCTGCCGGCGTTTTCATCGCTTTCAACGGCGATCAAGATTTTCTGACACAACAGAGGGTCTATTCGCATTTAATCATTCTACTCCGCACCCCTAATTCAAATGCTATTATTAAAATACATGATCGAAGATACGTTGCGGATTTTAACTTGCCTTGGCCCCCTCAAATCCGAGAGTGACTTTCTAGAGGTTACGCCCTACGAGCCGAACCATCTGTTTTTTCGCACGCGATTCGGGAACGCTGGATATTTTGACATCAAGCCCGACGACAATGGCGAAATCAAGCTCTTCCGCAACCGACGTATCAGCATTCCCGACGAGCCTCCAATTCTTCCCACCGAACTGTCCGCGTATCTAAATCGCCTCTTCGAGCGCGCACAAGCTGAAACCGCCGAATTTCTCGCTATTGGCGTCCGCGAAAACTGAACACCACTTTGAACACCATCGGCGCCCGCCAGAAGCCGCAGACTGAAAACTCAATGAATTTGATGGTCGGGGAAGCACCGGGAAAAATGCCATCGCCCCTATTTTCAATCGACCGGCATTTTGGAAGGCTGTGACTCTACCATTGAGTTACTCCCGCAAACGCCCGAGTCCTTGATTTTAGCGCATTCTGCTACACTGTGACGGTTGGGCGGTTAGCTCAGTTGGTTAGAGCGTCTGGTTTACACCCAGAAGGCCGGGAGTTCGAGGCTCTCACCGCCCACCACTAAGTCCCAACATATTACTGAGTTACGGCCGGATGCGGGAGATTGAGAGAAACCGCGCCATTCAAATTGTGCCCAGAACTGTGCCCACCCTGTGCGTTTCGCGCGCGTTCAATCGCGAGCCGCGTGTTTTCCAATTGCGGGTGAACGTACCGCTTAGTCGTGGCCATGTTGCTATGGCCTGCCAGGTAGGCCAATGTCCAGGGGTCCATGTGGGGCGCCCAGCGCGTCAGGCACGTGTGGCGGAAGGTGTATAGCGGGAAGTGCGTCAGCTTTGCGTGCGCACACGCCTTAGCGTGCTGGCCGCGGACGGTGGACGGCTCGATGTGGCCGCTCTTTGTCGGTGCGGGAAAGACCCAGTCGCCACTGAACGCCTCTCGCCGCAAATTCAGGATGGAAGCAGCTCGACCTGAGAGCGGAACTCGTCGCCGCGCGTTTTTGGTTTTTCCGTGAGTGATTTCGATCACGTCGTCCTGGACGTTCTCCCACCTCAGACGGAAGCATTCTTCTGGTCGGATGCAACAGTCCGCCAGAATCGTCGAAACATCGCGCAGCAGGAATGGATCGCGAGGCTTGACCGGCATTTGCCCGCGCCGTGTTGCTGTGATCCCCTGGAGCGCGCGTTCGTACATCGCGAGCGCCTTGAAACCGAGGAGTTGCGCTGTGTCGAAATAAGCCTGTTCGTCTGAGGTGCTGAGCACTCGATCGCGATGGGCCTCGCCCGGGAGCACACGTACCTTGGGCAGGGCTCGTTCAACCTTCCCCCACTCGATCGCCAGCGTAAATATTCGCCGCAAGACCTGGAGCTCCCGATTCACGGTGGTGATTTTCATGCCGGCGTCTCTGCGGTGGTGAGCGTATCCGGCGATTTTTTCCGACGTGATCGTGTCAAGGGACTCGTCCGCAACAGGGGAATATTCGAGCAAGCGCGCGGTGCCGTTCTCGTAGTAGGAGAGTGTTTTGATCTTCGCGGCAAACCTCGATCGGCAATACGGGAGGAAATCGGCCTTTGCGAATTGCCGAACGGTCGCCGCCGGCTTGCGATCGCGAATGCCGACTTCACCCTTGGCGAGCGAGGTCTTGTGCGCGGCCTCGATTTGTTCAGCGACGCGCTTGTTGGTCTGCTTGGTGCTCTCCCGGATCGCTTCACCTTTCCAGGTGAACCGGCACCACCAGACCCGGCCGCGCTTGTACACGCCCATCGCTACGCGCCCGCCCTTTCTGCAGGCCATGACATTGGTCGCGTGGTTCGCCCCGGAAAGTCAACCGCGAATTCCTGGTTCCCTTGAGGGGCGATCACCCGCATCGACCAAAGTGCGAGCGGCCGAGAGCGTTCTGAATCATGCCGAGAAAGCGATCGAATTGCAGGACCTCGATACGCGTCTGGCGGAACTGGAGCGCAGCGCTGAGGCAACGAAGCCGGGCTGGCGGAAATGAGCGATCTTCGCCGCCGGTCGAATACGGATAGCCAGTAATGACAACCAGGTTTAAGCAGCGGCTCGGCAAGCTGGAGAACCAGTTGGGGGTGGGACCGGAGAGCAAGCAGATTTTATACGTCATTTGTCAGTCGGGTGTGCGACTGGACGTGCATCCAGATTCCGCGGGAAGGCGGGTTTCTGCCCACTGGCCCGATTGGCTTCGTAAACTTCCTCGACATTCCGGAGGGTCTCAACGCCCAGGAACTGGAGAGGTATTTGCGGGAGCGGGGCGAAGAGACCCGTTGGCCGAAGTGAATGCCCTGAGGGTGCCGGGGCTTGCCTGGTGGCGCTCAAAACAGCGGCCGCAGCGCTGCCAGGATTAAGCCGGCGAACAATATCGCAGGTAGCCAGCCTTACCCCAGCTCGTTGGGCCGCCAGTAGCGCCTGAGCCAACGGTGGGTGGCTAGATATTATGTGTTAAAACTTGCTTTGGAGTCCAATTGTGAAAGGCCTCGCCCAATGCCGAACGATCCTCGTTGGACTCACTGTCGGCATCATTCTGACGGCTGTCTTGCACGCACAGACTGGCGGTGCTGGCGATCCGAGCGTTCGATCAACTGAGCGAACGCTCGCGGCGGTGCTGCAATGGGAGATCCTCTGGAACGATTCGCCGAAGGGTTTTCGGTTACCCCCCGATGGATCGTTCGCAGTGGCGATCCATGCGGCATCAGGTTCTGTTTCCTATTGCAGCCAGCAAGCAGGGGTGTGCGTGACCTACCGAACTGGCTACGACCGCAACTGGGAGGCCACTGAGCAGGCCCTGTGCGACGACAGTCGGAGTGATCTTGAGGCTGTTCTAGCCTTCATTCAAAAAGACTCCGTGACGAGTGTTGGAAAAGAACCCACAACCGACCATGCTCCGCCTGCGGCAGGAGCGCGCGGTTTTTCGGGATTTCCGGCCCCGGACTCGGAGGTCACTCCGACCGCCGGCTCGGCGGTCACGTGGACGACGAAGATTACCCTTGGCAGCCGTCGAGAGATTGTCATGAAGTACCGGCGAATGCGTCCTCCTGGAATGGCCGATCTAGAAAAGTGGTTGCGTTCCCAAATAGCCGGCGATTCGGAGCCAAAGTCGATTACCATTGCCTGCTTCGCCGCTACGGACCCGATGGTTTACTACTATGTGGATCGGCCCACAAAGGGGCCTGTTGAGCGACCCAGCGCTGCGCCGACCATAATGGCTGTCTTTTGGCGCCTGGATCAGCCGAAGGACTGGGTCGTCGCTGGATATTCCCAACGATGGCAAAATCCCCGAAAGTTTGATAAGACGCGCCGCACGATCGAGTCGGTCGCCTGCTCGACTCTTAGCTTCAAGTGATTGTTCTGGCGATTGCCCCAAGCTTACGCCGTTCACCTGATCGGCTCATCCACCTGACCTGGGTTCGTCTGACGGATACGCCGCAGCGGTCCTTTGCTCGGCGCGACGAATCCTTTCAGAAATAGGAGCCGATAATAATGAAACGGATTCTATCGGGAGTGCTCCGGCGGAAGGATGGTGTGGAGCGACGGAATGGTCGTGCCGGAGCACTTCCGATAGAATTCATTGAACGGAGCCGGGACGCGTCTCTGGGTATTGAATGGTTTTTTGCAGCTTACGGTGCCGTATGCGGTGGGAAAACTGGCCGGCGGGAATAGGGAGGAGCAGCTTCCAGTGTGAAAACAACCGGCGCCGACGGGTGGCGGGAGAACTCGCGGCAGGTACTCGATCGAGCAGAGACAGAGATCTGCTCAGGCTCGGAGCAGAGCCGGTGCAGGCGGCGAGGACGGAGCACGTTGCGGCGATCATGAGGTGTCTTGAGCTGAGGCGGTTTGGGCGCAGAGAATTTCGATCACGACTAATCGGCCAAGCTTACAAATCGGACAAGCATGCGGATCTTCGAAGCTGGTGGTGCTGTCGTCAGAGCCGCTGGCGATGGGTGGTTGGGAGG
>Ga0335074_10004709_pt1 | contig 18826 bp, 17 predicted proteins | sample Lox_Sample_23_FD_206715 | JGI IMG/M metagenome (GOLD analysis project Ga0335074, IMG submission 206715) | Soil microbial communities from Loxahatchee National Wildlife Refuge, Florida, United States - Lox_Sample_2.3 | ecosystem: Environmental > Terrestrial > Soil > Wetlands | place: USA... | reverse complement strand
GATCCCGCTTTTCGTCCTGCTCGGCTATCTGTTGGTCTCGACCCGGATGGCGGAGGTGATGGTCGAGTTCCTCGCCGCGCTGATCGGGCGGGTGCGCGGCGGACTCGCTTACGTGCTGATTGGCGCGGTGCTGCTGGTCTCTGGCATTTCCGGTGCGAAGACTGCCGATCTCGCGGCGGTCGCACCGGTGCTGGTGCCCGAGATGAAGCGGCGTGGCGTGCCGGAGGGCGAGATCGTCTCGCTGCTCGGGACCTCCGGAGCGATGGCGGAGACGGTCCCGCCCTCGATCGTGCTGATCATCATTGGCTCAGTTGCCGGCGTGTCGATTTCGGCGCTGTTCACCGGTGGTCTGCTGCCGGGCTTCGTGTTGGCGATCGGTCTCGCCATCGTGGCGCGACGGCGGGCAATGCCGACCGGCATGGACGCAGAAGGCGGGGCTCGTGTTCCGCCGCGCGAGATTGCACGGCGCTTCGTCATCGCGCTGCCGGCGCTGATCCTGCCCTTCATTATCCGCTTCGCGGTGATGGACGGCATCGCCACCGCGACCGAGGTCGCGACGATCGGCATCGTCTATGCCGTTCTCGTCGGCATGCTCGTCTATCGCCGCTTCGAGTTACGCCGGGTGTTCCCGATGCTCGTGCACACGGCCTCGCTCGCAGCGGCGATCATGTTCATCATCGGTGCCGCGACCTCGATGAGCTGGGCGCTGACGCAGTCGGATTTCTCTCATGCGATCGCCCATTTCATGGTGACGGTGCCGGGTGGGCGCTACGGCTTCCTGCTGATCACGATCGTGGTGATGATGGTGCTCGGCAGCGTCCTCGAGGGGATTCCGGCGATGGTGCTGTTCGGCCCGCTCCTGTTCCCGGCGGCCCGACTGCTCAGCATCTCAGACGTGCAATACGCGATGGTAGTAATTCTTGCGATGGGCATCGGCCTGTTCGCGCCACCCTTTGGCCTCGGTTACTACGCGGCCTGCCGAATCGCGGACATAAACCCAGATGCCGGGATGCGGCGGATCTGGCCCTATGTCGCGGCACTGGTCGCCGGGCTGCTGCTGGTCGCCGCAGTGCCGTGGTTCTCCACCGGCTTCCTGCCGAAATAAACCCTGCCGGGATCTATACGATGTCTCATCTCGATCCGCGCCTGATGGCCAACGCCATCCGCTTCCTCTCCATGGATGCGATCAAGCATGCCGGTGAAGGTCATCCGGGCACGCCGCTCGGCGCCGCCGACATCGCGACCGCGCTGTTCACGCGCCACCTCAAGTTCAATCCTGCGGACCCCCTATGGTTCGACCGCGACCGTTTCGTCGAATCGAACGGCCACGGCTCGATGCTGCTCTATGCTCTACTGTATCTCTGCGGCTATGAAAAGATGACGTTGGATGACATTCAGCGCTTCCGCCAACTCGGCTCGCGCTGCGAGGGGCATCCGGAGTACCATCCCGAATGCGGTATAGAGACGACGACCGGACCGCTCGGGCAGGGCATCGCCAATGCGGTCGGTATGGCACTTGCCGAGGCATTTCTTGGCAACCTACTCGGCGCCGATATCGTCGATCACTATACTTACGCGTTGGTCGGTGATGGCTGCCTGCAGGAAGGCGTCGGGCAGGAAGTCATCTCGCTCGCCGGTCATCTGCGGCTGGGTAAGCTCGTTTTCCTGTGGGACGACAACCGGATGACGGATGATGGCACGATCGAGCTGGCGCTTTCCGACGACGTGCCGGCGCGTTTCCGCCTCAGCAATTGGCACGTCCAGGAGGTGGACGGCCACGACCTGGAAGGGGTCGCCGCGGCTATCCTGCTCGCCAAGAAGGATCCGCGCCCGTCGATGATTGCCTGTCGAACCGTAATCGGTCGCGGTCTGCCGGGCGTGGAAGGCACGCGCGCTGCGCACAGCGCCCGCCTCGACAAGGAACAGACTGATGCCGCGCGGCGCTACCTGAGCTGGCCGCATCCTCCGTTCGACTTGCCCGACGAGATTCTTGCGGCCTGGCGCGATGCCGGACGCCGCAGCCTGCCAGCCTACCAGGCATGGCAGGCGCGGATCCAGGCCCTTGCACCGAAAACGCGCCGCGAGCTCGACCGACTGCGTGAAGGACGTTTACCCGACGGTTGGCGGAAGGTCCTGCACGATTTCAAGCGTCGCGCTCTTGCAGCGTGCGCGCCCGAATACGGAATCAAACTTTCTGCCGACATCATCGATGCGCTCACTGATGCAATACCGGAACTCCTCTCCGGCGCGCCCGACCTTGAGGGCGCCACACAGCATAAGCGTCGTCTTGCGCCCTTTACAGCCTCCAACCACGGCGGTCGCTACATTCACTTCGGCGTCCGCGAGCACGCTATGGGGGCTATGTTGAACGGTATGGCCGCGCATGGAGGCGTAGTCCCGCTGGGCGTCACCTATCTCGTCTTCTCCGACTACATGCGCCCGACACTGCGGCTTGCCGCAATGATGGGGTTGCCGGTTCCATTCGTATTCAGCCACGACTCTATCGGCATCGGCCGCAACGGCCCGACGCATCAACCGGTAGAATACCTTGCCGCGTTGCGCGCCATCCCGAACATGTTCGTTTTCCGCCCGGCTGATGCAATCGAAGCCGCGGAGTGCTGGGAAATCGCACTCGAGCGTCGCACCGGCCCCAGCTCGCTGGTCTTTGCCCGCCAGCCCCTCCCGCCTGTGCGCCGGGATGACAGCAGCGAAAATCTTTCCCGCCGTGGCGCGTACGTACTCGCTGAAGCTGACCGCGGCTCAAGACGGGCTACGATCTTTGCGACCGGCTCCGAAGTCACCGTGGCCCTGGAGGCCCGCTCGATGCTACAGGCTGAAGGCGTGCCCACCGCCGTCGTGTCCATGCCGTGCTGGGAGTTGTTCGAACAGCAGGACTGCGGCTACCAGCAACAGGTGATCGGAACGGACACGGTGCGTGTCGGCGTCGAAGCCGCGGTCCGGCAGGGCTGGGACCGCTATATTGGAGCTGACGGTGGATTCGTCGGCATGAGCGGGTATGGGGCCTCGGGTCCAGAGGATGAGTTGTTCCTCCATTTCGGTATCATTGCGGAGAACGTCACTGCCGAAGTCCGCAAGTGCCTTTGAAGTGCGGTCTATAGGGAGTGCTAACAGACATCCGAACCCAAGGAGACGGAGCCTCCGACATGCATAGGATTGTCTTTCTCGATCGGGCAACGCTCGGCCCGCGGGTGACGCTTCGCCGCGCGGCCTTTGACCATACCTTCATCGAACATCAACAGTCGTCCGCTGACGAGGTACTGGGCCGGCTCGCAGGAGCTTCCATCGCCATCACCAACAAGGTGCAGCTCACTGGCACGATGCTCGCTCGACTTCCGGACCTCAAGCTCATTGCTGTGGCGGCGACTGGCACCGATTGTGTTGATAAGGCATATTGCCAAAGTCATGACATCGCGGTGACCAATATTCGCGGTTATGCCTTGCGAACCGTGCCCGAGCACACGTTCGCCCTCATGCTGGCCCTGCGTCGGAGCCTGCTTGCGTATCGCGAGGACACGCTAGCGGGTAAGTGGCAGAGGTCCGGTCAATTTTGCTTCTTTGATCACCCGATCAATGATCTCGGCGGGGCACGTCTCGGCATCATCGGCGAAGGTGCGCTCGGCCAGCGCGTCGCAGAAATCGCCAAGGCCTTTGGCATGGTCACGATGTTCGCTGCGCATAAAGGCAAGACAGGGCTTGGTCCGCTCTATACCCCGTGGGACGAAGTGCTCGAGACGAGCGATATCATCACCCTGCATAGTCCACTGACCCCGGAGACGTGCAACATGATCGGGATGCCGGAGTTTCGGCGCATGAAGCGGAAGCCACTGCTCGTCAACACGGCGCGTGGCGGTCTGGTGGTCGAGCAGGATCTCGAACGAGCGCTCGATGAAGGTCTGCTCAGTGGGGTGGGGTTCGATGTCACGTTTCCTGAGCCCCCACCAACCGATGGGCCACTCATGCGGATGGCAAAGCGCTGGAACGTCATCGTAACCCCGCATGTCGCCTGGGCGAGTGATGAAGCCCAGCAGGCACTCGCCGATCAGTTGATTGATAATATGGAGAGCTTCGTAGCAGGGAGACCCTCCCACCTTGTTCGGGGAGCTTACTGAATTACGTTCCAATCGGATCGGTCGGACGCGAGTGCCACGACGAATAACGGCAAGGTCTGCAGGCCTTCCGCCTCCGGGACAAGGTCCAGATAGGCGTTGAAAACTACGTTGCCGAGATGGCCGCGGCTATGCAACTCCAGATCCATCAGCAGAATGGCCAGGTCGTACAGCACGTCGATGCACCCGATCTCGTCGCTGAACTCAATGCAGTCGAAGAGCGTCGGGCGACCGGCGTAGAGGAGGTCATAGCGTCGGCTGTCATGTTGCTGCAATTGATGAGACGATCAAGTCAGCGAAAACAATTGCCTCCGATTGCCCTATAAGATGCGAAATTGCCGCATATTTGAGAATTCGGTTGCTCTCGCTGCCGCAAATGGGTTCGCTATCTGGAAGGTTGACCGCAATCAACCAAGTGGACCTGCTGAGTTCCAAAGCCACCAAGACAGCGTTATCATAGCCTCGGGCGGCAACCATCGAGCGAGCAGGGGGTCAAGGCGTCGCATTGATCTCTCCGTAAAGACTGAGTGAGCAGCAACCTCAGCCTACCTACCTCCCGGTTGCCGTCCACCCGCATAGAATCTTTTTCCACGCCGAAACACACCCTCGGCCTCAGGCAGCTCGCGATTGACAACGCGCAGGCGAGCGATCAGCGAGCGCAGGTGGATGCTGGCCGCTTCGGCGACACCGTCTGCCACCTTGATGGCCGGTTCCCGCAACGTCGCGAGAACCGTGTCGGCATCCACGCGACGAATGCGATGCTCCCGAAGCAACCGCTCGACCGTCGGCTTACGCAGCGCGCGCGCTTTCGCGGGTGTGGGGGCTGATAGTCCAGAGCTCGAGAAACCACGGCGCGGCCAAGTCGTCGGTGAGCTTCTGCATCTGCGGGTAGTAGCGCCAGAGCTGCTGACCAACGCGGTTGCTCAGCCGGCGCTGTTCCGCTTTCAGTTCCTCGGTAAGACGCGACCACGCGCGTAATTCGATGAGCCGCGGATCGGAAACATGCAACCTGCGGAACAGACGCCGATCGGTGCGGACACCATCCCCGAGAACATAGGCGTCCCGCCGATCGTCCTTTGCCCCGGCGACGCTGAACCGGTCGCGCAGGCGGTCGAGCTGCTTGGGATTGATCGCGTGCACCACAAAGCCGCGGTCAACCAGCGAGTCGACCACCGGTCCATGCGGTACTTCAATCGCCACCGCAACCGCGTTTGCCTCTCCGGCAATAGACAGCAGCCAATCGCCGAGCTCCGCCAGACCCGCACCACTGTGTGGAAATTCGCGTTCGCCGACGATGTTGCCCTGAGCATCCACCAGACACGCTTGATGCCGCTCGGAACCCCAATCGACACCGGCAAACCATCTCAGTGTTTCTTGCGTCATTACGTTTCCCCAAAGCTTGCGACACATTGCGAGCCTGTCACGACGCCTGCCGATCTCTGTACTGGCGCTCGAGGGCGCTACTTCCTACTGGGCATCCGTCGTGGCCAACCCGCCGGGCCACATGTCCAAGCATGGCGCTTCAAGCGCGGGCGTGAATGTGGTCGCTCCCGGCGGGCCGGCCCGCCTGATCAGGTTACAACCAGACCCAATCAGGCGCCCTCACGGGTACAGGTGTGAATGCGCCATGATACCGAAGCCGCAAGCGGGTCGACAAGTGGAACCGTCTCCCGGCGCTTCCGGAGCGCAATCCGATGACGCCGACGCCACACACACCCGCGTTCTTCCATGAGCATCTTGCTCGCCGATGGGCCTCGCAAACAACGTCGACTCGCTGATCGATTATGGGACACGCTATCGTTCCAAGCTTCCGATCTCGACGTCGCGCGCGGAAGGCTGCGTCGATGAGATCGCCAATGCGCGAATGGCCAAGAAGCAGCGAATGCGGTGGTCTCCCCAGGGCGCTCACTTCGTCGCAACCGTTCGAGCCGCGGTTCTGGATGGTCGTCTGAAACCAACAGCCCATCTCCCTCTGGCGGCGGCCTGACTGACCAGGGTTTTTCCGCTCCCATTCGAACTCGGGCGGCAGTTTCGCGAGGCGCTGGAGCTCGGCGGCGGACGACGCTCTTCGTCCGCGAGCGAGCGGCTGGCCCGGCGGTGAACGATCGTCCATGAGCCTCTTGCGATTTTTGACAGGCTTGTCTTATTGTGTCAACATAGATGCAACTTGGTTGGCACCCAGTAAAGGCCATGCGCCTCTTTCAGCGCGGGAAGCATCCCGCGAACGGCAAACCCGTCACTCTCGGCGATGGCGAGCTGATGAAGGCCGTCGGTGTCGAGAAGCGGTATGGCACGCTTTGCGTGCTACAGGGCGTGGATTGTTGCGTTCGACGCGGCGAGGTCGTCGTGCTGATTGGTCCCAGCGGCGCGGGCAAATCGACCTTCCTGCGCTGCATCAACGGCCTGGAGACGTTTCAGGGAGGCGACATCAATGTCGCTGGGATGGCCCTTAGCGATCGGCGAACGGTCCAGCCGGTGCGCGCCCGCGTTGGCATGGTTTTTCAGCGCTTCAATCTCTTTACGCATCGGACAGCAATCGAGAACGTCATAGAAGGGCCGATCTACGTACGCGGCGTCACCCGCAAGGAAGCGACCGCGCTTGGCATGGAGCTGTTGGCAAAGGTCGGCTTGGCACATAGGGCAGCTGCCTATCCAAGCCGGCTTTCGGGCGGCGAGCAGCAGCGGGTCGCGATCGCCCGGGCGCTTGCCATGAACCCGGAGCTGATGCTGTTCGACGAGCCGACTTCTTCCCTCGATCCAGAGCTTGTTGGGGAGGTGCTAGCAGTTATGCGGCAGCTTTCGGAGGAAGGCATGACGATGATTGTTGTAACCCACCAGATGCATTTTGCGCGCGACGTGGCCCACCGGATCGTCTTCATGGAAGCCGGTCGAATCGTCGAAGACGGATATCCTGAAGCCCTTTTTGCTGCACCCCAAAATCAGCGGACCAAAAGCTTCATGGCGAGACTGAATGCCGGTTGAATGGCAGTACGAAGACGTACGGGAGACGGGCTGATGGGAAAGGAGTTTTGGAAGCGACCAAAAGCAATGACGTCAAACTCAGGGAGAACCCGATGAGCTCTACCGAATACGACGACACCAAACTCGGTGCGATCATGCCCCGGCGATCCTTGGCGGGCCTGTCGCTAACGGCTGCGGCCGCCACGTTGATCGCCGCACCAGCGGCGGCACAGGCCGCAATCTCGGCCTCCGGCCGCCTCGATCGAATCCTGAAGGCGGGGAAACTGCGAGCAGGTCAGTATCTTTCGTACAGGCCGTTTGGCTTTAAGACGCCGGACGGCAAGCCGGCTGGGTTCGATGTCGACTTGACTACGATGCTCGCGGACGACATGGGTGTGGCACCCGAGTTCATCGACAATACCTGGGAGGGCATCATCCCCGGCCTGCTAGCTGATAAATTCGACATCATTTCGGCAAACCTCGCCATTACCGTTAAGCGTGCGCTCGTCGTGCAATACGCGCTCCCTATCAGCTTCACCTCCTCCGCCTTCCTGGTGCGGGCGAACCAGGCCACCGAGTTCACCTCGTTGAAGGCGTTCAACCACCCGTCGGTCACGATCTCGGTGCTGATCCAGGACGCGGTCCACCACATCCTGACCCGCTTTTTCCCCAAGGCAAAAGTCGTAGATTTCAACACCGCGGATGAGGCGATCCTGGCAATGCTGACCAACAAGGTCACGTGCTCCGCCGCGGAGATCAGCTATCTAACGGAATTCTCGCAGGAACATCAGGGCTTGAAGGTCATCCCGATCGACATTCCCGGCTCCTCCAGCCCCGCTGCGATGGCAATGGTGCCAGGCGCGGACAACATTCACTTACTGTCCTTCATAAACACTTGGGTGCACTTCTACTACTGGACCGGACGTTTCCAGACGCTGTGGCAGAAGTGGACGCCGTGGAGCCCTGTGCCTAAAGTGGAGAAATTCCTGGCGCCCGTCTGAGTGGTCGCGACTCGCAAGCTGTCCTTGCGACCACGCCGCAGCATCTCAGGTGCATCCTACTTATGGGAGCGACAGTCCAGGAATGTACCATCTGCACTTCGAGGCTTTGCTTCCCTACGCTCCTCTGCTCATTCGTGGCTTGTACGTTACCTTCTATATTAGCATTGTCGCCATGGCGGTTGGGGTGGTCTGCGGTCTCCTGTTCGCCCTGGCGCGCCTTTCGCCCCTCTTTCTTCTGCACATCGTCGCCCGTCTGCTGATCGACTTCATTCGCGGCGTGCCGCTGCTCGTCCTGCTGATCTTCATCTACTATGGCGTCAGCATTTTCCTGGGCATCAATATTCCTGCAATGGTTGCGGCAATCAGTGGCCTCGGCATCTTCTATGGCGCCTATCTCGCCGAGATCTTCCGTGCCGGCATCCTGGAAGTCGATAAGGGGCAGATCGAAGCAGCCAAATCCCTCGGGATGGGCCAGCTCCGTGTGTTCCAGCGCGTCGTGATGCCCCATGCCTTCCGTGCTGTCCTGCCGCCGGTCACCAACTCGTTCATCAGCATCTTCAAGGATTCATCGTTGGTCTCCGTGCTCGCGATCTCCGAGCTGACGCGTGCTGGCCAGGAAGTAGTCATCGCGACGTTCCGCGCCTTCGAGACGTATACCGTAGTTGCCCTGACCTACTACTCTATAGCGACGGTGCTCTCTTTCATGTCGAGCGGCGTTGAAAAGTGGGTACGCCGTGGTCAGTGACACGCCTGCCCAGCGGGATAAACCACGCCGCGTCGCAATCGTCACCGGCGCGGCTGGGGGAATCGGCGAGGCTACCGCCTGTGCGCTGGCGGCGGACGGGCTCGTGGTGGTGTCAGCGGATCTCAACCGCGAAGGCGCCGAGGCGACGGCCCGCACCATCGCCGCCAACGGCGGGGAGGCCATCGGCAGCTTCGTCGACGTTAGCAGCCGCGCAAGCGTGGTAGACCTCGTCGCGACCACACTTAACCTACTTGGCCGGCTCGATGTGCTCGTTAATAATGCCGGTATTATCGATTTCGCGCCTGTCCTGGATCTTACCGAGGCAGCATGGGACCGGCTGCTCAGCGTGAATCTGAAGGGTGCTTTTTTCTGCGCACAGAGAGCCGCCGCTACCATGATCGAGCATGGCATCGCGGGGGTCATCGTCAACGTCACCTCGATCAGCGCAGAGCTGCCCGAGCCCGATTGCATCCATTACGGGGTGTCGAAGGCTGGTCTCGCATACTTGACGCGCACTCTGGCGCTGGACTTAGCGCCGCGCAACATACGTGTCGTGGCCGTTGCCCCGGGAACGACCCGCACACCGATGAACAGCATCCAACTTGCTGATCCCGTCGTGGTCGCCGCGCGCCTCGCCACCATTCCGTTGAAGCGTGTGGCGGAGCCGGCGGATATTGCCGCCACTATCTCATTCCTCGTCTCCGATGCGGCATCCTATGTCACCGGGTCGACGCTCTATGTCGAGGGCGGTATGATGCTGATGCGGTGAGCGGCTACAAGGCGGCGCGATAGAGCGAGGCCGCGTCCTCCGCTGTAACATCCCGCGGGTTGGCGCCGAAATGCTTGGGGAAACGGGCGACGGCAGCAGTCGCGATTCCCGTAATGTCGTCCTGTGCGACGCCGAAATCACGCAGCCGGCCGTCGAGCCCAATGTCCGCGCACAGATGCGCGACGGCCTCAGGCGCCTCCTCCGCTCGTGCTTTCCGCGCGCCGAAGATCACTGCGATGTCGCGAAAGCGCTCGGGGCACGCGGCGAGATTGTAGGCCATTACTGGCGGCAGCAGCAGCGCATTCGAGCGGCCGTGACTGATCTGAAACCGTGCGGTCAGTCCGTGGGTGAGGCCGTGGACCGCTCCTAGGCCGGCAATATCGGCCGCCGCATTGCCCAGCATGGCCGCGAGCGCCATGTCGTCCCGGGCCTGTGGTGCTGCAGCGCCCTCGGCAACCGCAACCCGCAGACTGCGCGACGCCAGTACGAGGGCTTGGCGCGACCACGGATCCGAAAAATCGCCTGCCGCCCGGCAGGTGAACGCCTCGAGCGCATGGGTCACCGCATCGATGCCACTTTCCGCAGTTACGGCGGCGGGCGCGTGATCGCTAAGCGACGGATCGACAAGTGCAAGGTCGGCCAGCAGATGATGGCTGATTAGAAACCGCTTCAGATTGCCGGCGCTATGATCGGAGAAGTTGCATGAGCCACTAATCTCGCTGCCGCTGCCGCCAGTCGTCGGGATGAGGATCTTTATAAGACCCGGCGCTGGAACATGGTCTTCGCCATACAAAGTATGGAGAACACGCCCTGACGGGGCGAGGGCGGAAGCCGCCTTGGCTGTATCCATGGCACTGCCGCCACCCACGCCGAGAATGCTGTCGAACCTGCCCTCCCGGGCCATCCGCGCGGCTTCGATTACATCCTCGATCGGCGGGTCCGGGTGGACACCAGCGAACACATCGTGCTCGATGTTCTCTTTGCGCAGGACGGCGGCGACAGCCTCGACGATGCCGGCACGGCGGACGCCCGCGTCCGTTACGATGAGGGCGCGGTGGACAGCGAAGCTGCGCGCATGACCGCCGAGGTGGCGCAGCGTGCCGCGCCCGAAGACAACCTGCGCCGGCCAGCGCATGAACGCTTCTTGCGTCAATAGCTGCTCATCGTCGGACCAATAGCGACGCACGTCGGCGCCGGAACTGCGTAGGTCGAACGAGTAGCACGCAACGCGCCGCTGTCCGGGTCGAGGTGGAAGACCTCGAGAGCGTCCGATCGTTGGTTGGCGACTACGAGAACACGTCCTGAAGGGTCGATAGCGAAATGCCGCGGCCACACGCCGTCCGTATGGCAAAAACCGAGGTACGCAATACTGCCCGCCGAAGGATCAAACTCGAAGATCGCGATCGAATCGTGGCCCCGATTTGACACGTACAGGAACTTCTCGTCGGGAGTTGCAGCGATTTCAGCTACGGCGTTCTCCCCCGTCGCGCCCTCGGGCAGCGTGGATAGGCTCTGGCCCTGACGAATGTCGCATGTGTTGGGATCGCAACCGAGGATCGTGATGGTTGAGGCAAGTTCAGAGGCGACAGCAAGCCACCGCCCTCCGGCGAGGAAGACGGCATGGCGCGGACCAGTGCCGGCCGGGAAATGATGGACACCTGGGGCATCAGCAATCGGTAAGCCGTCGGGATCCAACCGATAACACAGAATCTCGTCCCGTCCGAGATCCGCGACGAACAAATGTCGGCCGCCGGGATCGGGTGACGTCCAGTGCACATGGGGCCCTGGGTCGCGCCCTGGACCGATTGCGCCGTCCCTATGCTGCACGACGGTGACACAGGCGCCGATACCCCCATCCGGCGCAAGCGGAAAGGCCGAGAAACTGCCGCCCCAATAGTTCGCCACGAACAGGATCCGCCCGTCGGCGGTAACCCTCACGTGGCAGGGCGCGGCACCCCCAGTCGGCTGGCGGTTGCGGGGCGCTAGTTCCCCTGTATCCCGGTCGATGGAAAAGGACGAGACGGCCCCCCAATTCTCTCCGCGAGTTCGGCCGAGTTCGTGGACAGCGTATAACGTGCCGCCACCCGGGTGCAGCGCGATGAACGACGGATCATCGGCCGGAACCGGCGGAGCAATCTCCCTCACACCCGCGCTCTCCATGTCCAAACAAAGGCAGTGGATGTGATTTTGGCCATTTGCGCGTGTGCCAACGTAAAGCCGCGGATACGATACCGTATTGAAAGGCTCGGCAGGAAAAATTCCACAGCGAGGAGACATTGTCGTGCTCACCTGGCGACCCGGTGAGCGGGTCCCACATCGAGAATGCTTTTCCGCTGGGCCGATTTGCCGTCCGGCAGAAAGCTCTCGATCTCGTAGCGATAGGTTTTGCCCCGATAAAAGGCTTCGCAGACCTGGATTGGCCTTCCCGAGTCATCGTGTAGCACGAGTTGCACAGCCAATACAGGCTGTGCGATGTTAGATTTCAGGAGCCGGGCGATAGTTTCGTCCGGCAGATCCGCCCAGATCGAGTGCCGCAGTGTCCCTAGCTTCAGCTTTAGCCGGTCACGCAAGATTTCTAGCATGGAATACCACAGCAGATCGCTCTCCGTGATGCGATTAGCAATGTCCAGGCGGACGTAATTGAGCACCACTGCTAGCGGTCGGTCATCGACGATCTCCAGCCGACGGTATTCGCGAACCATCTGCTCATCGCTGATGGCAAGCAGGCGTGCGATCTCGCCGGATGGCGCGACGTCCATAACACCAAGCAGGCGGACATCGGCGGTGTAGCCAAGCAGCAAGCTCTTGATGCCATCGACCGACTTCGCGGCAATACTGCGGGCCACAAACGTGCCGTTCCCGCGCTGGCGGACGATAAGGCCATCGCTTTCAAGCCAACCCAGTGCTCGACGAATAGTGGTGCGGCTGACCTTAAAGCGACGCATCAGATCGTATTCTGGTGGCACACGCTCACCGATCGCCCATTTGCCGGACTCGATCTGAACCCGCAGCACACGTTGGATCTGATAATGCAGCGGGATGACGGGATGGTATGCGCTATCCTCGTTCGACGTCTGCGGATCCCCAGTCATCTCAGCTCCTGGTATGGTAGCCGACCGCAACGGCTTGTTGCAAAAACGTGGATTGGCTCGCTCGGCCCGCTGTAACTCCGGCCTTCGCCACTGTCCATGTCTGTCCCTGTCCAGCGGCTGCCACGCGCCCGCCGGCCATTGGAGATGGCGCGCCAGTGCCATGCGCGCAGAACGGGTAGGAGCAGTAGCGGCATGGTCTCGAGATCGCGATGCTTCCCAATCCGGGGGTTGACTTTGTATGATACATAAGACAATTGTCCAGTTCTGTCTAGAACTCCGTTCGATGACCTATGGATGGGGGCGAATGGGGCACTGGTGACCTGCCATCGAGTGTGCCGGTGGTCAGTTGTTTGTGGGGAGGCGTCTTTGGCGACGAGCCGTTTGATCAGTGAGGTCGACTACACGCGCAACGGCAAACAATACGGCTTCCTCCGGCTACCCTATTCGACCCATGAATCAGCTTATGGTTTCATTCCTATTCCGGTTGTCTGTATCAAGAACGGCAATGGTCCTCGTGTACTTCTCATCGCCGGCAATCACGGCGACGAGTACGAAGGCCAAGTAGCGCTGACCAAGTTCGCTCGCGAACTCGACCCTGAGCGCGTCAGCGGGCGCATCGTCATGCTTACCGCAGCTAATCTGCCAGCTGCCCTCGCGGGGAGACGGACATCACCGCTCGACCCAGGCGAGGCGGGAAACCTTAACCGTACCTTCCCGGGCGCGGTACGCGGTTCGCCGACTGCCATGATCTCTCATTACATTGACAGCGTGCTGCTGGCCGACACCGACTACGTCTTCGACTTCCACTCTGGTGGTAGCTCGCTGCTTTACATTCCGAGCACCGAAATCAAACGTGCCGAGGACGCAGCCCGCACGGAGAAAATGATCGAGTTAGCCAAGCTGTTCGGCGCGCCCGTGAGCGTGATCGGCATCACCGACATACCCGATAATCTCGCCGTCGCCGCCCGCAAGCGCGGCCTGATCCATATGGGAACTGAACTCGGGGGTGGCGGCTCGGTTTCCATCGATGCGCTGCGCATAGTGGAAACCGGCCTACGTCGGGCGCTCGCTCACATCGGGGTTATTCCCCCCGTTCCTGAGCTGGGCACCGCTGCGCCGTCCCGGATGATGGAGGTGGGCGGCCCTGAATACTACACCTTTGCACCGGAGGAAGGCGTCTTCGAACCGCTGGTTGACCTCGGAGAAATGGTTGCACGCGGCCAACCGGCGGCAGCCATCCACTTTCCGGAAAATCCCGGCCGCACTTCGATCACGGTGCCCTTCTTGCGAGATGGTATGGTCATTTGTAAGCGTGTCCCAGCGAGAACCCGGCCCGGGGACTGCCTGTTTCACCTCGCCACCGACCTGGCCGATTGATCCGGGTCGGCAGCCCTCATGATTAAAAGCATCTCGGAGGCCTTCTCCGAGTTCTGCACCGGCTTCGACGCAGACCGCCTTTCGCCCGAAGTGGTAGCAGCACTGCGCTGGGCGGTGCTTGACGGAATCGCGGCGATGCTCGCGGGGATCGCGGAGCCAGTCTCGGCCCAGGTACTCGCCGCCGTCAGCAACACTGCTGGTGCCGGTGACTGCACCGTCGTAGGCCTAGGGCGCCGTCTGCCGCTGAGGGACGCCGCCTTCGTGAACGGCACCATCGCGCATGCCTGCGACTACGACGATTCTAGTTGGACGATGTGGGGCCATCCTACCGCCCCGTTGCTTCCCGCTTTGCTCGCCTGCGCCGAAGCGTGGCGCTTCTCCGGAAAGAACCTGCTGGCAGCCTTCGCCATTGGCATCGAGATCGAGAAGGCGTTGGGGCTACTCATGCAGCCGGAGCACTACCGGCGCGGCTGGCATCCCACTGCGACGCTTGGCCTGTTTGGTGCGGTTGCTGGGGTTGGCCGACAGCTCGGCTTGACAATTGTGCAGATGGAGGCGGCGTTCGGGATCGCTGCGTCGATGGCGGCGGGATTGCGCTGCAACGCTGGCTATAGTACAAAGCCGCTGCACGCTGGGTTTGCCGCACGCAGCGGGCTTGAGGCTGGGTTGCTGGCGCGTGCTGGTATCTCGGCCAACCAGCGTGCACTTGAGACCGAGGGCGGCATTTTCGCATTGTATGGTGCGTCACATCCCGACCGTGCTGCGGAGGTCATCAACCAACTTGGGAACCCGTTCGAGGTCATTGATCCGGGCCTCTCGCCCAAACTCTACCCGTGCTGCAGCGACATCCATTGCGCGATCGATGCGGTGCTAGACGTCAAAGCGGAACTCGGCTTCACCGCCTCTGACATCACCGCTGTTCGTTGCTTCGTGGGTACGATGGCCGAGCCCAACGTCCGCCGCCGTGATCCTGCCACGCCAGCTGAGGCGAAGTTCAGCATGAGCTACTGCGTCGCCTGTGCCATCGTACTCGGCCGTGTCGGGCTCGCGCAGTTCACAGCGGATGCCCTGGCGGTGGAGGCAGTACAGTCGATGGCGCCACGCATAACCACCTGTATCGATCCATTGCTGACCGACGGCAGTGAGTCCTTCTCCACGCCGGCAGCGGTGGAGATCGACTTGCGCGACGGAAGATGTCTGCGTCGCGTCCTGCGGGAGATGCGCGGGCATCCTCGACGGCCTTTATCGAGCGAGGACCTGCGGGATAAGTTTTTCGACTGCGCCAAACGCGCGCTCTCCGCGTCGGCCAGCGCTGAACTGTACACCGCCATCTGCAATCTTGAGAAGCTGCCCGACATTCTTGGTTTGATGCAGCTCGCTGGCGGAGGACAGGCATGACATCCACTAGCGACGAGGGCTGGCGCAAGGTGCCGGAGGCCGAACTCACGCGGCGCATCAAGCTGGTACAGGCTTCGATGGAGAAGCACGGCGTGAATGCTTTGATCGTCACCGCGCAGGACAATTTCATTTATTTGACCGGCTTTGACAGCCCGACCTGGGTCAATCTTGCCCGACCTCGCTATTGCGTGGTGCCTGCGCGAGGCGAGCTCATCCTGGTGGTGCCGACCACCAATCTCTCGGCCGTTGAACGCATGACCTGGGTGCGGGACATACGCTCCTGGGTTTCGCCTAATCCGGTTGATGACGGCTTGTCGCTGGTGGCCGACGCGGTGTGCGCGACGACCGAGCCGGAGGGGGTGGTCGGCATGGAGATCGGCCCGCAAAGCCGTCTCGGTCTGCCGGCGACCGATTTCATGGCATTGCGCGAACGTCTGTTGCCCCGCCGGCTGGCGGATGCGGACGGGCTGTTGCGCGAGGTACGCAAGGTCAAGTCGCCATTCGAGGTCGCCGCGATCCGCGCCGCTGCCGAGGCGACGTCCCGCGCCTTCGCCGGACTCGCCGGGCAATCACTCACGGATCGGGACGAGTGCAGTATCGTGCAGGATTTTCGGGCGCTGCTATTCGCTGAGGGGGTTGAGGACGCGCCCTATCTTGTCGCCGAAAGCGGCTTTGGCGGCTATCCGTCGCTGCAGATGGCGCCATCGAGCCGACGGCTTTCGGATGGAACGGTTCTATCGATCGACGCCGGCTGTCGCGTGGGTGGATATTTCTGCGATTTCAATCGGAACTTCTGCGTGGGCCGCATCCCCGATATCAGCCGCCGCGCCGATGACCTGCTCTGGCAGGCGACGCAGGCGGGAATAGAGGCTGCTCGGCCCGGCTCGACGGCCGCGGATGTCTGGTACGCTGTGGCTCAGGTACTCGATCGTGGACTAGAGGCAATCGGCGGTCGGCGGACACGTAGCGGTCGGATGGGACATGGAATCGGGCTACGCCTGACGGAACCGCCCTCCGTGCATCCCGAGGATACGACGGTTCTGGTTCCGGGCATGGTGATCACCGTGGAGCCATCCGCCGAATTCGAGATAGTCACTCCTGCTGGAACCGCCAAGCGCATGTTGATCCACGAGGAAAATCTCGTAGTAACTTACGATGGGCCCCAGCTCCTATCGATGCGAGCGCCGCGGGGCCTGCCTGCGGCCAGATAAGCGAAGCGGCGACGAAACGACAGGAAGCCATTGCCAATGATGAGATGGAGTTGCAATAGCGGCTTCGTTCACACCCCGATAGGTGTCGGCCTCGGCTACCGATTTAGGGCTCGGCTGCTGGGGCACAAGTACCTGCTAATCCCTATCACCAGGACATCGCGATGAATAGGCGCGTCTATCTCGCCGGCCCGGAAGTCTTCCTCCCCGATGCACGCGGAATCGGCGCACGCAAGCGGGCCATCTGTGAGCGGCACGGGCTCATCGGAGTCTTTCCTGGCGACGAGGAGGGGGTCTGTGATCCGGCCCGGCTTCCTTCCGAGCAAAGTCTCGCCATCAGCCGCGCCATGGAACGCACGATGCAGGGCTGCCATGCCATGATCGTCAACCTCACGCCGTTCCGCGGGCCAAGCGCCGATGTCGGCTCAGCCTACGAGATGGGGTTCATGCGGGCGCTCGGCCGGCCGATCTTCGCCTACTCCAATGATGAGCGGCCGTTCCTCGATCGCGTCATCGCCTTCTATGGTGGGACCGCGCGCCTGCGTCCGACCGGTGAGCACGAGGATCCCGACGGCATGGCCATCGAGCCGTTCGCGCTGCACGACAATCTCATGCTCGCCGGGGGCGTCATCGCGTCCGGTGGGTGCATCGTCGCCGAAGCTGCGCAGCACACCGAACGCTACACGTCGCTCGCTGCCTTCGAGCGCTGCGTCATGAGCTCGGCCCCGGCGCTGCTCCGGTAGCCTTCACCCCCAGCTCAGCAAGCTCAAACTTCGGAAAAACCGTTTCGCGCGCCAATCTACGCCCGTCCGCGAGGCAACGACCGGCCGTGACTCGTCACGTTCCTGTATCTTCGCTCAGTGCCCACCGCGCGCCAGCGGTCAACCTTCACTGAGACGCAATCACAGGCCGTGCTAACCGAGCCACTATGACGACGACCGACACCCAACCCCGCGAATTCACACCCAACGAGCGCGCCTATATCCGAAGCGAGCTTGACCAGGTCTTCAGCCACTTCCCGCCCGTCGCCGACGGCATTCAGCTTCGGATCGTCAGACTCGTGTTCGCGGTGGCTAGGCAGATGACTGAGAGCATCAGGATCCCGGGGGTGTGTCATGCAGCAGCAGCTTGAGCGGCGCCAGCGGTGTTGTCGTTAGCGAGGCCTGGGTACCATCGTTCGAACAATAGCCGGAGGGTACCGTCGAGCGCGCGGGTTCGGGTCTGTAGCAGCAGGTGGGCCCCGAGTTTGGTCCACTGCATCTGCTGGCGCTTGGCGAAGCGCTTGCTGATGACCGCGTTCACCGTGGACTCCGCCAGGCAGGAGGAGATTCGCTCGCCGGCACGGTACCGCTCGCCGTAGTTGATCAGGCTCTCGGTATTGCTGGTGATGTAGACGGCAAATTCATGCGCTGCGCGGACGAACTTGCCGAGATGTGGGTAGTCCAGTTCCAACCCGCCGACGTCATCCTCGAAGAACCCGATTTCGTGTCGGGAGCGATGTTGGTTGCCATGCCAGAGCAGCCATTTGATACTCTCGAGTGACTCCAGCAGGCGCTGACCAGCGGCTGCGTCATAATGGGCGACACCGCGGGCGTACTGCTCAAGCACATGGTGATATGGAACCAATCGAGGACGTGCTCGGACTCAGGGGTGACCAACTCCGTCAGCGCGCGGATTTCCTCGCCACCATCGGTCAGGAAGGTGACATCCTGGTTAGGTTGTAGGCCCTGGCTCTTGAGCACGTCGAACAGCCGGCGCTTCGGTTTGCGATCGTAGCCATGCACCAGGCCGACATAACGCGCGTCGCGGTCTTCGGGCACCGATTGCCCAACGATGACCTCGAAATTGGTCTTCCGGTCTTGCCAGTCGCGGAGATAGCCACCATCCAGCCCCACCACGATGCGTCCCTCTGGAATGGGCAGCCCTGCCCAGTCGGCTGGGCAACCTTCGATGAAGCCGGGCCGTTCCTCGGCGAGTTCGGCCTCGGCATTCTCGGCCACACGCAACACGTGGTCACGCAGCGTGGTCGCATTGGCACCGGACGAAACCGGGAGGACGTCGGTAAGCAGTTCCGCCGCGGTGGCGTAGGGCACCAGCGATGCCCAGCGCGCCTCCAGGTAAAGCCGCTCGGGGGCGACATGGTCGGGG
>Ga0335074_10004708_pt1 | contig 18828 bp, 15 predicted proteins | sample Lox_Sample_23_FD_206715 | JGI IMG/M metagenome (GOLD analysis project Ga0335074, IMG submission 206715) | Soil microbial communities from Loxahatchee National Wildlife Refuge, Florida, United States - Lox_Sample_2.3 | ecosystem: Environmental > Terrestrial > Soil > Wetlands | place: USA... | reverse complement strand
AATCTATGACCAACTTCAACTTACTGCCGTGCGCCGCGATTCTCGCCTTTTTTGTCGGCCTAGAACTGCGGCGGCGAGACGACCGTTCCGTCCGGCGCGCCGGCCTGGCACCTCAAGGTTCTGGAACGTCCAGGCTTGCGATCTCAGGATCGATTCACCGGCATCGCGCGCATGGAGCCCACGGTGATACCGCCATCGACGAGCAGCGTCTGCCCATTCACGTAGCGGCTGGCCTCAGCGGCAAGAAAGACAACTGCTCCATCCAGATCGCGCGGCTCACCCGGCCGCTTCACGGGAATGCGGTCGGAAAGCTGATCAACCCACTCCTTATCCTCGTACATCACGCGGTTCTGCTCGGTCCTGAACCAACCGGGCGCAAGGCAGTTCACGGTGACGCCAAACTTTCCCCAATCGTCTGCGAGGCTCATGGTCAATTGCCGCACGCCGCCGCGGCTGGCGCCGTAAGGCGCGAGTCCCGCGTAGCCGAACACGCTGGTCACCGAGCCGACATTCACAATTCGCCCGTAGCCCTTGGCGATCATGCGCCGAGCCACTGCCTGCGCGACAAAGAACGTGCCGCGCAGATTGGTATCGAGCACCAGGTTCCAGTCGTCCCACGTCACGTCCAATGCCGGCTTGCGCACGTTACATCCCGCATTGTTCACCAGGATGTGAATCTGCCCGAAGGCGGCCTCGGCATCAGCCGCCATGCGCTCAATGCTTGTCCGATCGCGCACATCGAGCGCGAGCGAGACAACGCGGCGGCCCAGCGCACCCATCTCCGCCTCAAATGGCGCCAGAGTCTCACGTTGGCGGCTGGTCAATACCAGATCGGCACCCGCCGTCGCCAGCGCGCGCGCGAAATACTGTCCCAGCCCGCGGCTGGCGCCCGTCACAATGGCCACCTGCCCGGTCAAATCAAAAAGGCTCTTGTTCATTCTTTCCCTCTCGCGGAGCCGCGCCGCGCGAACTTCACAACGAGGCGCGGCATGATCGTGCATTGGATCACGCGCAAGATGTCGCAGGCGCGGCGTCCTAGTTCGGCGTCAAAATCACCTTCATCAGATTCGGCTCATGCGCGTGCAACCTCTCAAACCAGCGCGGCCCTTCTTCCAGTGGAGCGATTGCGGTGATCAGCGGCGCCACCTTGATGTGGCCGCCGGCAATCAGTTCGATGGCATGCGGATATTCGCCTGCCGACGCGCAGGACCCCTGCAATCGCAACTGGCGCGTGACCACTTTTTGTAGCGCCAGGGTCACCGCGGGCTGGATGTTGCCGATCAGCGTGACCGTCCCGCCTTTGCGCGTGCAGTCAATCGCCCCGGCAACCGTCTCGTTTCTCCCCACAGCTTCAAAAGACAGGTCGACGCCGCGCCCGTCCGTCATTTTCATCACTTCATCCACCAGCGAGGCGCCCGACGCGTGCAGCGCTTCATCGGCGCCCATCTGCTTGGCCAGCTTCAATCGCGTTGTATCGACGTCCGCAATCAAAACCCGGGCGCACCCGGCTGCCCGCGCCGCCTGCAGCGTCAGCAGTCCGATCATTCCGGCGCCAATCACCAGCGCGGTATGGCCGCCCCCCGCACCCGACACGCGCACCGCGTGCAAAGCGACAGACGCCGCTTCCAACAACGCCGCTTCGGCAAACGAGATCCCCTCAGGCAATCGGTACAAAATCCGCTGCGGTACTACGACAAACTCCGCGAACGCGCCGTGCCGGCGATAGTCTCCGCAGCTCACTCCGATCACCTGCCGGTTATCGCACAGGTTCACATCGCCGCGCTTGCAAAACACGCATTCACCGCAATAAACGGTCGAGTCAAATGTGACGCGATCGCCCGCAGCATAGCCTCGCACGCCAAGGCCGATCGCCGCGACGGTTCCTGCGGCCTCGTGCCCCATCACGATCGGCGGAATGCGCCGGCCCGACGATCCGTCGTAGCCGTGTACGTCACTGCCGCAAATGCCGCACGCTTCCACGCGCACGAGCACTTCTCCGGCGCCAACGGCCGGCAACGGCATCTCGGCAACTTCAAGCTGGTTGTATGCGGAGAGGAGAAGGGATTTCATCCGGCCGGGGCTCTCAACCTCCGTTGCGAACTGAATCGGCTGAGCAAGGCCGCCTTGCTCACACATCGCAAAGATCCACGGCCGCGCGCAGACTGGCGAAAGCGTCGCGCACCGGAATAAACTCATGCGCTACATAGCCTTTGAAGCCTGCGCAGGCAATCGCCCGCATGACTCCGTCCCATTGTACCTCTTGCGTATTATCGAGCTCGTGACGCCCGGGCACGCCGCCGGTGTGGAAGTGGCCGATCCACGCAGCGTTCGCGGTGATGGTCGCGATCAGGTCACCCTCCATGATCTGCATGTGGTAGATGTCGTAAAGCAATTTCACGTTGGGCGAGTTCACCTCCTCCACTACGCGCACGCCCCACGCCGTGTGGTCGCACATGTAATCGGGATGGTTCACTTTGCTGTTCAACAGCTCCATGCAGATGTTCACGCCGTTATCTTCGGCTATTTTCTTCACGCGATTCAATCCTGCAATCGTGTTGCGCGCGCCCTCATCGTCGCTCATTCCTCGCCGGTTGCCGCTGAAGGTAATCACATTGGGTACGCCCATCTTGGCGGCCAGCGGAATGTTGGCGCGAAACGAAGCTTCGATGGCATCGTGATGTTCAGGCCGGTTGAGCGCGTCGGGAATAGTTCCACCGCCAGCGTACCCCATGGTGCATTTCAGCCCGTAGCGATGCGGCACTTCCCACTCTTCCACCTCGAGCAGATCGACGCCGACGAGGCCGATGTTCGCGGCATACGCGCACAGCTGGTCAAGCGAAATGTTTTTGTAGCACCAGCGGCAGACCGACTGATGAATTCGACCCGTGCGAGGCATCACGGATCCCTGGCCGCTCAACGCTGCCGGCAGCGAAGCGAGTGTTGTCGCAATCAGTCCAGACTTCATAGCGTCGCGGCGGCTGAATTTGATTCTGCTCATGGCGATCCACGCTCGAATTGAAGCGATTTCGAATGCACTCCCACTCTACTCCATCCGCAGCGGAGCCACACGAGAGCTGCAAACACTGCTTGGCCCTCACAGCGCACCAGGAATTGTCTGGGGATTCTGGAGAATTCAGAATGTGAAAGCGAGGCCGGCGCGCAGGCTGCGCTGGTTCGGCGCAAAGACGAGCAGCGAACCATCGCTGAGGAGGTACGGACAATAGCCTTCAGCAAGAAGGTTGCGTACGTCAATCAGTGCTTCGAATCCTCCCGATGCATCGTGCGTCAGGCGAATCGGTTGCCGCAGCTCGACGTTGAGGAACGGCGGAGCGTTGATGGAATAGGGGGCGATTTCTGTTAAGGTGTCGTCGGGTTGCCAGCTGTAGCTCGCGCGCCATCGTGTCCCGGTCCCATCCAACGTACCTGAAAACGCGATGGAATAAGTCTGCGCGCGGCGCGGCCGCGCCGCCTCCATCACCTGACTTATGCCCGTCGGTTGCGCCGGCGCAGGCATGACCAGTGCGCTTCCGCTTGCATAACTCACGCGAACATAGTTTCCGCCGGGCAGCCGGTGCTCTAAGCTGGCCTGCACGCCGGCAGATGTGAACGACGGTCCGGCTGCGCGGATCATGCCGCTTACCGGATCGAATAACGCCGCAGAGGACGTCGCCGCGTCATTGCCGCCGGCAAAATGGGCGAAACCCCCAAGAGCGGGATTCTCCACGTTGTCGGCATAAACCAGAACCGACATCCCACTCGCGTCTGTCTGTCGTGCCCATCCGAATTCCTGATGAACGCCACGCTCAATGGCCGACTTTCCGCTTCGTTCCACCATCACGGGCATCGAGGCAGTTGCCTGCGAGCCATCGCCGGAGCGATCAGGGAGCATGGTGGCCATCCCGTAGTGCAAAGTCGAATTGCCGTCGCGCCACGAGACCGTCGCAAAAGGCAGCAGAGCAGTGGTTGAACTGGGAGAATCGCCATCCAGCCGCGCCACAACAAGATTTCCACCCGCTTCAGCTTCCACGGCGTCGCCAAAACGCATCATCTCTTCGCTTTGCAACCCAGCTTCTTCCAGCCCCTGGCCGCCTGCGCTTTCTATTTCAGGCTCTACGGTCACTGCGGCAACCGATTGCACCGATCCGGCGAATCCCAGATCCTGCCTGAATCCCAGCATCGATTCCATGCCGGCATCGCTGCCGGGCGCAAAATCCACGCGCGCCAGCAGTTCACGGCTGTCTGAAGGCGTATCTTCCACCGACGTCGAGAAGCGCTCGCCGCTTTCACCAAAAGTTCCTGCCTGGCCAGTGGCCATCAGCCGAGCCATCAATTTTGGCCGCGTTCCTGTTCCATCTGAAACCACCACCAGCGGTCCGTCTTCAAGCCAGCGCAGCAGGGGACGGTTCGCTGCCGAGCGCAGCGTCCACGCCCAGTCGTCCTTCTGAGCGTTGTTGGCGCGCGGATCGGCGGGTAGCCACTGCATCACTTCATAGAGAGTGTTCAGGGTGAGATTGACAACCGTTCCGCTGCGGACTCTTACGTTTTCGCGAAGCGAAGGCAGGAATGAAGATCCCATCGCCTTGAGGGCATAGCGCCCTGGCATCAGCGACGTGATGGCAAAGCGGCCCTGGCTGTTGGTGTATACGCGGGCAATGAGGCTCAGATCGGGACGCAGCAGCTGAACTTCTGCTCCAATTTGCGGTACACCGGAAGAATCCCGCACCACCCCCGACACTGAGGCCGTAGCCGCGCTGCAGAAGGGAGCGGCACTAAACGCAATCAGCGCGGCAAATACGGCGAGATGTCGACTACGCATCATTCACACAGATCTGGGGTCGTGTGCCCCGCCGCGTCCTGGCTTGCTCCTTGAAACCGAATCCGCGCCAGCGCCGAATTCTTCAGTCCGGCTGGCATCTGCGTGGATTGTTCTCCTATTCGACGACAAAGGGTGCCGATTGTGCAATCTCTTGTTTCGAAATTGCATCAATTACTTTCACCGTCACTTTATACTTCCCCGGGCTCAATCCTGCAATCGGCAAAGTCTTCTCGACCGTAAGCTGGTCACTATGCGCACCTAACTCCTTTGAATCTAACTCTTTCTGCAGAATCACATCGTTTGTCGCGGAGTCTGTGATCTCATAAGTAACCGTTGCGGAGTTACTTTTGGTCGCTTCGTCGATTCCAAGATTGTAAACCTGCATCCAGAAATTCAAATCCTGGTTGCGGTGATAAGTCACCGGCGTGGCGTCGGTTGCCATCACGCGCGGCCTGACAAAGGTGTTACCAATAATGAATTTATCCCCGCCGATCTGCCGTGACGGCACGGTGTACATCTCGTCGGCGAGAATCAAAGACGAGGTTCCAAGTTTCTCATCTTCGAATTCCGGAACATTAAGCGCTCGTCCATAGATTCCGATGTGATCCGGATTGTTCACATCCTTAATCACAATATCGAGCCGGTAAAGCCCAGGCTGCAGCGGCAATGCCTTCCAATAGACGCGCTTGGCGTCGAGCGCTTTCTCCAGCAGTTCTTGCGGCTCATCGACCTCGACTGTGTCCTCGAACGTCTGCACAGTCTTGTGCATGATCGTGGTCACTTTGCCCAGAATATTCACCGTGCCCTTGGAAACGCCGTCCTTGGTCACAAAGGTGATGTCGCGCATGCGCATTTGCAGGGTGACTGGTACAAGGTCCGTCGTATCCGTCACTTTCACAAAATCGGTACGCACATCGAACGGGAAAGGCGGCCCCGTCAAAACCTTATGCTCGCTGATGAAAGCATCCAGGTCGGCAAATTTCACCGGCGGCGGGGCGAAAATCTTGGCTGCCAATTCGATCCGGTCGAACTCCTTGCCCTGATTCGAAGCGTTCATCGGGCCGGTGCCGAGGGACTCAATCCCTCCGCCTTTGAAGCGGTCTGATTTGTCCTGGTGATTCATCTCCTCAAACTGCGTCAGGCCCGCGCCAGGAACATGCAGCAGCGCGTCTTTTTCGCTGCGATCGATGGTGAAGTGGTAATCGCCGCATTGGCACGTATCCACAAACTCCAGATCGATGTTCTCGCCGATGCCCTCGAGGTACCTGTAGTGCCAGGTCTCAAATGGGAAGGTCGAGGTTTCGCCGCCGCCCTCATCCATGGGCCGCTCGTACAAACCGCCCGACGGGTGCGAGTCAATCGAATCCGGCGGACCCCACATGATGTAAATGCGGCCCCGATCCGTTTTCCAGCCGGGTTTGCCGGCAGCAAAGTGCTCGTTGGCGTAAGCGATGCGCCGGTAATGCTCCTCACGGAATTCATTTTCAGCAGAATCAGGGTCGGGATTGCGACGCTGCCAGAAATTCTCGATGAATGCCTCGCGCTCTTCATCGTTGCTCAAACTGAGGAATGCCTTCCGCTCTTCATCAGTAATGATGTATGGAACTTCCTCGTTGAGCCAGGTCTTATAGGGGCCCTTCAACTCCTGACGCAAAGCCTTTTGGGCTTTGAAACGTTCCGTATCATTGAGTTGGCGCTTCAGGGGGTCCTGTCCCTGATCCTGGCCATTCCCAGGCTGAGCTTGTTGGGTTGCAGCCGAGGACGCACCGTTCTGTTGGGCCCAAAGACCACTCGCGGGGATCGAGATAAGACCGCAACCGACTGCTGTGAAAAGGAAACGGCGGCTCTTCAGCATCATTGCCTTGGTTACTCCTGCAATCTCACTATTCTACGGCTCAGTAAGACGCTGAGCAAGGTTCCCCACACGAAGCTTCGTCCGTTGGACGCACCAAACGAGCCAAGGTCAACCGTTTCTGCGCAGGAGCGAGCCGGATTCGGCCTCCGGCAACTTCTTTCTTTGCGGCCAAATGAAGCTCCTATGCGTCCAAGGAAGTGGGGTTGACCGTTAAGCGTTGATCAGATGTTCATGGCCCGGCGGTAAGCTCGCATCATGCCCGCGAACGCCCCGGCCCGAGCGACGAAAAGCACAGCGGTTAACTGTTTGGATAATCCATGGAACCGTCTCCATTCGATTCGCGTACACTGATTGGAGAAGCCTTCGGATCGTAAACCCATGAAAAAGGTCGTCCTCATCATTCTTGCTGTCCTGGTCGCCGCCGGGCTGGTTACCTTTATGGTGATCAAGCAGCAGTCCGGCTACACCAAGGTTCTTACCGCAAACGCGGTTCGCGAAGACCTGTCGACCATTGTGAGTGGCACAGGCCAAATCAAGCCCAAAACCATCATGAATGTGGGCGCCACTTCGTTTGGCCGCATCACCCACTTCTACGTGAAGGAAGGCGATCACGTGAAGGAAGGTGAGACGCTGGCCACCATCGAAAACGTGCAGCAGGAGGCCAATGTCGCCGGCCAGCAGGCCGCCATTTCATCCGCGAAGACCGACATCGAGTCTTACATTGCAGCTGAAAAGACCGCCGAAGCGAATCTTGAGCATGCGCAGGCGGACCTTGAAGAGAAAAAGCTGGATTGGGATCGCGCCCAGGCGCTCTTCAAAGACGGCATCATGGCCAAACAGGACTATGACGCCAAGAAAGCCGCCTTTGATCTTGACGTGGCATCGGTGGCGCAGGCCGTGGCAGGAGTCAACCAGGCCAAAGCGAATACCGACTCAGCGCGCGGCCATCTGCAAACCCAGGTTGCCACTTTGCGCTACAACCAGGACCTGCTCAACAAGACCATTGCCACCGCGCCGTTTGACGGCATCGTTACGAACATGCCGATGCGCGAGGGAGAGACGGTCGTCACCGGCATCCAGAATTCTGAGGGATCCACGTTGATGACCCTCGCCGATATGAGCGTCATTACCGCGGAAGTTAAGGTGGACGAGACCGACATCGTGAATGTGCAGCTCAATCAACCGGCAGACGTCACGGTCGATGCCCTTCCCGGCAAGACCTTCAAAGGCCGCGTGACCCTGGTTGGAGATCAGGCTCTTCTCCGTTCCACCGGCGTTGCCACATCGCAATCAACCACCGGCACGGAGGAAGCCAAGGACTTCAAGGTTGTGGTTACGCTCGACGGAACGCCTGCCGATTTCAGCGAGCTGCGACCGGGCCTTTCCTGCACGGCTAAGATCACGACCGCTCACAAGAAAGACGTGCTCGGCCTGCCCATCCAGGCGCTCACTATGCACGATCCTGCGATGGATAATGCCAAAGGTACGGGCGGCGTGCAGGCTGCGTCGACCAGCTCCGCCTCCAGCGCAAAATCAAATCCCGTGCAGGGAGTCTTTATCGCTCAGAAAGATTCCAGCGGCAGGCTGCGGGCAAAGTTTGTTCCCGTCACCACCGGTATCACCGGAGCAACCGATATCGAGGTTCTCTCGGGCCTGCACGCAGGCCAGGAGGTCGTGACCGGTCCATACATGACGTTGCGTGACCTGAAAAATGGGGCATTGCTCAAACGCGATACGGCCAAGCCCATCAACCCTTCCACTTCGATTAGCGGAAGTTGATCAAGGCAACGATACGCCTTCGCATCTCACGGTGCAGGCCTACGGTCACCAATTCACGAAGCACGATGCACAATTCATAGGGAGGGAGACAGCTTGAGCATGGCAATGAACGGCATCGGTGTCGAAGAGTTGGCGCCAACCGCGGTCGTTTCCTCCGATTACGTAATCGTCGTTGAAGATTTGTGGCGCACTTACGACATGGGCTCGGAACAGCAGGTGCAGGCTCTTCGGGGCGTCTCCCTAAGCATCCACCACAACGAATACGTCGCCATCATGGGACCGTCAGGGTCGGGGAAATCAACGCTCATGAATTTGATTGGCTGCCTCGATACGCCCTCCAAAGGGCGTTACTGGCTCAACAACCAGCTGGTGAGCGACCTCGACGACGATCAATTGGCGCGCATTCGCAACAAGGAAATTGGATTCGTTTTTCAGACTTTCAATCTTTTGGCCCGCGCCACCGCTCTGCATAACGTTGAACTGCCTCTGATTTACAACGGAACTCCTTCCGTCGACCGGCTGGCGCGCGCCAGGCAGAGCCTGATCGACGTCGGCCTCGAATCGCGCATGTCGCACAAGCCCAATGAATTATCTGGCGGCCAGAGACAGCGGGTGGCTATCGCTCGCGCCCTGGTGAACAGTCCCTCCATCATCCTGGCCGACGAGCCGACGGGCAATCTCGATTCCAAAACAGGCATCGAGATCATGACGCTCTTCGATCAACTCCACGCCAGGGGCAATACCATTGTGCTGGTGACGCACGAACCCGATATCGCTCAGTACGCGCATCGCGTCGTCCATTTACGCGATGGTCAGATCTCTTCAGACGAACCATCGTCGCGCGCCAGTAAAGCAATTTAGGAAATCTCTTAACTGAGTGCCGCTCGCCGTTGCGGCCAGGACTGCTGACGGGCTTGCTCGTGCGGGTGTGCATTCACGCGCTGGTTCAGGTTTGTTTGTTCGCGTCACGACTTAAATGCAATCAAATTTCCTCACTCATCCGGCGCAACTCGGCTGTCAGAAAAATTCCTCCTTCTTTTGCACCGCGGAGCAACCTTTCTTCGAAGAACATTCATCAAATCGCCTTGACAACCGGAAAGTTTGGGGTCAACATTTCCACAGGTAACGCGGGACGAACGCGGTCAGGATGGCCGCAGAACGTTCAAGCGGAGTTCATCCTGACCCACCATCCATCCCTCTTCGGTCGACTATCAGTCGCGCCGCTGCGGTAGTTTGAACCCGGATTCGACACGGCGCCAAGTTTATTTGGTTCATTCGTCGATCGAGGTTGCAATTTCTTGAGGACCGCTGAGGCCTGCGTTCGTGTCGAGAGCGTTGAGTGTCGTTAACCGGTCTTTCCGGTTAGCGGGCGCTTCTTCGATTCTCGCTTTGGAGTCAACATCGCAACGGAAACTCATGGACGAGTTTCCCTACCAGTTGTCATCGCATCCGCGAAATTCACCTCGCGGCACGCGAGCTTTCTTTTTTGGCGACGCGCTCGGGCGTTCTCGATGACGGGGCCTGGAGCTGTGATGCGTGAAGTGTAGGTTGCCTGGGCAATGACGTCATCTTGAGCCGATTTCGATTGCGTTGCCTGGAATTTGAACGTTGGATCGAGCGGAGGAAAAATGCTGGTCACATCACAGTGCAACGGAGACCGGGTGACCGGACTGTACATCGGCGACGACAATGTTCGCCGCTATTTTCCGAAGCGAGTTTCGAGAATCGAATTACAACTCGGCCACCTGCGGATTGAATGCGGGCTTACTCCGCTCTTTTGGAAGGGGCGGCCAGAGATTCATGATCCTCGGCTCTGCCTTTGGCTCGAGGCAAAACAATCGCAAAGAAAAGCACGGCGCTCGCCAATGTCGTTGGCCATGATTCCTTCAGGGGATCACTCCTTTGCGCTGGGACTGGTTAGCCCCGAGGACCGAAGCGAAAACCGGAACGGTTTCGGCGAAGAAGAAGAGGCGCCTGACTCTGCGCCGGATGAGGTAACTGCATTCGCCAGATGAATTCTGCATTCTGCCATGCAGATTCACCGGGCGCGTAACGCGGCCGTTTGATTCATTATTTTGGGTGAGTCGGGCCGATGGAGATCAGGAAATGAATCCTCAGTCGAAAACCAGCGATTTGCATCTCGAGATCGAATCCCGCGCTGCCGAGGCTCTTCGGTCGCTGCTCCGCCAAGTCTCCACGATCAAGTTGAAGGAGATCCGCAGCGATTCCCCGGCGAAAGGCAGCGCCTGCAGCTTAGTCGCGCACCTCGACGTCTTCGGTCATTCCCATGTGCTGGCTTGCCACGTATATCCCAACGGCGAGCGATTCAACTTGCGCGCCTCCCTTGCCGCGCTGCATAGCGCAGCGGCAGAGATGTCATCGGAAACGACACCCGTGCTGATCACGTCTCACCTTCCCCCCGAGGCTCAGGCTCTTTGCAAGGAATGTGAAGTGGCCTTTCTTGATTTCGCGGGTAACGCGCGCCTCCTCCTGGGCGAAGTTTTTATCGTTCGTCGAAATCTGACGCCGCGCAACTCCGCAAAAGAAGTTCCTAGCGCCTTAAGCTCGTTTGCTACACCGGGATCGGCAAACCTCCCTGCACCGCTCACGGGCGTTCCTCACGGAGCCGGCCGGCGCCATGCCGCCCCGCAACCTGTCGCTCTGGCCTGATTCTCGATTTGACATTGGCGTTGCGCAGCCCCGCGAGCGAGGAAACGTTTGCTCTGCAAGCAGTGGCGCCACAGTTGATTGCAAGCCAACATCGTGACTGAGGTCACATACAACGACATCGGCGCGCCGTGATTCTAAGGGGGCAGGATGGCTTCTCAGCCGATCGTGCGCGTCGGAACCTTTCATTGATTCTTCTCGGGAATCGGCATCTACGAGTCATATTTCGCTCTCAGGCCGCCGAATCCCTTGAGAGCCCTCATTATTGATTGAGATTCGGCTTTAAGAACCGGACAATCGAATACGTTGCGTTTTGCTTGATGCATTTGGCCAGGACTTCATCCCGCGCGGAAATCACGCTTGGCCTTGGTTTCATCTCCAATTGACCTCAGAAGACGTTATTCCAGCGGAGAAGTCTCATGGTCGTTACTTCACAATGCACGGGAAATCGTGTAACGGGCCTTTATGTCGGAGCTACAAATGTCCGGCGCTATTTTTCAAGGCGAGTGACCCGAATCGAGCTCCAGCTTGATCATCTTCGCATCGAATGCGGCCTGGGTCCGGATTTCTGGCAAGGACAGCCTGCGATCCAGGATCCGCGGCTCTGTCTCTGGTTGGAATCGAAGCATCGCGATCGCCCGTCGCGAGCGCCAGTTCGTCTTTCCTTGACGCCCTCGGGAACGAACACTTTCGTCCTTGTCCCGGCCGAGCGCAATCGCGCAACTTCAGTTCCGACTCTGATGCGAGAAGTTCATGAGAACGGCAGCCTCAGCTGATTTCGAGTCTCGTGCCGCCGCCTCCTTAACCGCGCTGCTGAGTCGCATTTCCACGATCCGGCTCAAGGAGATCACGCACCAGCCGCCTGTCCGCGGCCGGATTGCGGCGATTCATGCGCGAGTTGAAGTATTTGGCCGCAGCCACATGCTGGCGTGCGCGATCGATCCGAGCGGCGAGTCTTCTCCCTCGCGCGCAGCATTGTCCCGATTGGAAAGCGCTGACTTCATCGCGTCAGAAATCACGCCCGTGCTCATCGTGCGCCATCTTTCGCCGGAGGTACAGGCGCATTGCAAAGAGCATCGAGCCGGATTTCTCGATCTTGATGGCAACGCACGGCTGACGATGGGCGAAGTGTTCATCGTCGTACGCTCGATTTCGACGGCGTCGCAACCTATCCCAATGCCTGTTTCTTAATCCTCGTTCCCGCGCCCTTCTCTTCTCTCTGCTTCTCAAATCTCCAATACCACCGGCATAACCATCGGCCGGCGCCCGGTCGATTTCTGAATGAACCGCTTCAGCTCCACGCGCACCCGTTCGTTGACCGTGCCATAATCCGATTTCTGCTCGGTGCTCAGCCCGTCCAGCGTCCTTAACACCGCCTCGCGCGCCTCGTCAGTGATATCTGCGCCGCCGAATCCGCGCATCACCACCTCGGGTTCACGCTCCAGCTTGCCGGTCTTCTTGTTGATGGCCAGGACGGCCAGCACCACGCCGTCTTCCGACAGGATGCGCCGGTCGCGAATGACGAGGTCTTCCACCACGTCGATCGACGAGCCTGAGTCAATCAGGATGCGTCCCGCCGTCACCTTGTCCTGTTTGCGCGCGTCGTCGCGGTCCAACTCCAGCACGTCGCCGTCTTCAATCACAATCGCGTGATCCACCGCCCCGGTTTCCAAGGCCAGCTGCGCGTGCCGCCGCAGGTATCGATAATCACCATGCAGGGGGATGAAAAACTTCGGCCGAACCAGGTTGATCAACAGCCGCATCTCCTCCTGGCTGCCGTGGCCGCTCACATGGATCAATCCGTGCTGTCCGTCGTCGTAAATTACATTGGCCTCACGCCGGCTCAGATGGTCGATCACCCGAAAGATGCCCTTTTCATTTCCAGGGATAATACGCGAGCTCAGAACGACCGTGTCGCCGGCCTCAATTTTGGCATGTTTGTGATTGTCCACCGCCGCGCGGCTCAGCGCGCTCATCGGCTCGCCTTGTGTGCCGCTAATCAGCACCATGATCTGATCCGGAGGGTGTTCGCGCATCTGGCCGGGATGAATCATCAGGCCCGGCGGAATCTCAATGTAGCCCAGGTCCTGCGCGATTTCAGTGCTTTCCAGCATGGAGCGGCCGACCACGGCCACCTTGCGCCCATGCTTGCGTGCCAGCTCCATGGCGATGCGGATGCGATAGATTGACGACGAAAAGCAGCTGAAGAACAGCTTTTTTCGCGTTTGGGTAAAGACTTCGTCTAAGCGCGGAACAACTGCACGCTCGCTGGGTGTGTAGCCGGGCCGCTCCACATTTGTCGAGTCCTGCAGCAGCGCCAGCACGCCGCGCTTGCCATACTCAGCAAAAGTGTGCAGGTCGAATGCCTTCTCGTCGAGGGGCGCCAGGTCGATCTTGAAGTCGCCGGTATGAATAATGATGCCTACCGGCGTCTCGATGGCCAGCGCCACGCAATCCACCAGCGAGTGCGTCACGCGGATCGGTTCTATGGTGAACGGCCCTACCGTGAATCTTTCTTTCGGAACGATTTCGATGAGCTCAGTCTCATCCAGCAGCTCATGTTCCTCGAGCTTGTCTTCCACGTAGGCCAGGGTGAATTCGGTGGCATAGACCGGAACCTTCAGCTCATTCAGGATCCACGGCAGTCCGCCAATGTGGTCTTCGTGTCCGTGCGTCAGCACAATGGCGCGCACGTGCTGCTTATTCTCGATCAGGTAGCTGATGTCGGGAACCACGATATCGACGCCGAGCAGCTCCGACTCAGGAAACATGAGCCCCGCATCGATCACAATGATGTCGTCTTCCCAGCGCACGGCAAGGCAATTCATTCCGAATTCGCCCAGCCCGCCGAGAGGGATGATCTTAAGTTTTTTGGATGGCATCGGTCACCATTGATGCTATCACCGCGAGGGTATGCAGACGGCCGGTTTCTCTCGACTCGCCAATGAAAGTGCGAACCGCGACGGTCCAGCGCTCGATGCAATCTTCTTCAAGGCCCCCGATCGAGCAAAGGCCGACTCACTGGTGGAGATGCCACACGACGCCGCCCATGTATGACATTACGTCGAGGCCCGGGTTTGAAGGCACGACAAATCCATTCGAGAAGTGGGAGTCGCCCACTCCCATTCGCAAGTCCAGCCTGGGCCTTAATCGGACCTCCAACCCAACTTCCGAGCGCAGGGTGAAATTCTCATAACTCGCATTCGGCGACTCCGCCTTCTGCGTAAATCCCAGAATCCCGCCTTTGGCCATCAGGTACGGCTTGATCGCTCGATCATGACGCCATCGCAACTGGAATCCGATGGGAATGATTCCTGCTCCCGGCACATATTGCTTGTTCTGCGACCGCTGCACGCCGTAGTAGTTCAGCGAGGCCGGCTCATCGAGCAGCAAAAAAGGCAAAACTTCGGCGACCCAATAGACCTGCGCGCCCAGAAAACATCCCCAGGAATGACGGTCGTATTCCACGCCGGCCGAGAAGAGTTTGCTGTCTTCTCCCGCCGCGAAAATCTGGTAGTTGCCGAAGGAGCCCTGATCCTCAACCACAAGCTGGCTCTCTACTGGCCTTGGATGTCCCGCTTTTTTCGCGGCCTCTCTGTCCACCTCATCCGTCTTGCACGACACGTGAGCCTGCGCGCTCTGCGGGGCGGCAGCGATCAGCGCCACGAGCAGGCAGAGGCAGTTGAGCAGGATGGGCCGTAACCGCGCAGGATGATTCAATACTCCTGCTACCTCAGTCTTTCCACTTTGTTTGATTTGCAAAGAATCACTCCAACATGCATCGCACGTTTTCTAGAAGCGCCAAACAATACCCGTTGAAATTCGCCCAAAGTTGGTGGGCAGTCCCGGAACATAAACGGGTACTCCGCTGCCGGCGTTCCGCGAGGCTGCCTGCTTGAAATAGGAGTACTGATAGTCGCCTTCTGCTCGGAAAGCCCAGTGCGGCGAAATGGGCGTGTCGATACCGCCACCCATCAATGTCGCGATCGATGCGGTGTCGCCGATGGTGCCGTTGGCGCCCCAGTTTTGATTCACGCCGCTTTCTCCCACGAGTCCCTCAACAAAGAGGTATTCTCGGCCAAAGTTTCGGCCATATTGCCCGCCGCCTAGAATGAAATACGGGTGCTCTCGTGCGCCCTGGTTGGTCCCGAAGAATTGCAACATATTCAACTTGAATCGCAGATCGTGCCATGGCGGGATGGCCAAGGCGATCTCATACCCGTTGAGCGGCTGGGTTGCGCCGCTTACGCCGTTCAGGGAATTGGAAAGAAAGCTGTAGCCGCCGTAGAGCTGGTAGCGCGATGAGAAGTCTGTTTGCGCGTTGAGGGTTGCGGCGCAAATCATGAGCGCAGCACAGCAACGCAGTCCTGATGACATTTCGCCTCCCGGGCCGACATTTCGCCCGACCGTCGCCTGACCTTCGGGAAGACCGCTCACAAGATGGCCAGATTGTTGCCTTTATATCATCTCTGATCGATGTGCCAAACCCCACTTGCGCACAAGAGGTGCCAAGGGATTCACGGGCGGGTGGTTCGCACGGTCATCTCAACATGCGGGGATCGAGACGCCCGCGGCCCTTCCGCGACCGGATGTATTTTCTACTTGCTCTTCGGCAAAAAGGTCGATGCAACGCAAGGCGTCGGCGCCGCAATTGATCGCGGGCAGATCGATGCGACCGGAAATCGGCGGTTTGGCGCCAGATTTGGAGCTTAAAGATGCAACCAATTCACCCGGAGTTCGGCTCATTCTTATTGAAGCAATACCAGATAACTTTCTTCCCAATTTTTGCGTCTGTTCAGTTGTGGCTCGAGCCACCTTCGCCGTTCGATGGCATGTCGCATGCTTGCGGAAATCGGTTGAACGCAACTCTAACTAAACCAGCAACGCGCCCGAATTCTCGCAACTGCAAGTGATTGTTAGCTTTGTTGCCAAACTTCAATTCAAGCTCCTGTGGGCGGCAGGAAGAACGTGCTGAAACCGGCCGTTACCGCGTACGTGTGAGTTAGACAAGAACTTGTCGAGCGGGCCGCGAGAGCAAACATACCCCACCCAAGTGAGGATGGCGAAGCTTTGACCAGACCTTCCCTGATGCAGTTGCAACCTGGAGATCCTTCCCGCGACGTTTGTTCATCTTTGGCGAAAAGACAATGGTTTGCTGTGTACACAACGTGCCGCCATGAGAAGCGCGTTGCCGATCACCTCGAGCGGAGAACGATCGAACACTATCTTCCCTTGTACCGCACAAAGCGGAAATGGAAAGATGGTTCCAGGGTGATTCTCAGCTTGCCGTTGTTTCCGGGCTATGTTTTCGTCCGCATCTCCCGCAATGAGCGGGTCCCCGTGCTCGAAGTCCCGGGGGTCCTTTGGTTCGTCGGGAACTCGAACTCGCAGCCCACGCCCCTTCCAGAGTTCGAAATTGATACGCTCCGATCGGCTCTCGATCCTTCCCGGGTTGAGCCTTTTCCTCTGCTAACTGCCGGACAACGGGTCCGCATCCGCTCCGGTTCGCTCGCGGGAATTGAAGGAATCGTCGTCCGGCGCAAGAACAGTTTCCGCATTGTCATCACGCTTGAATTGATCAGGCAAAGCATTGCAGTCGAGGTCGATGCTGATGACCTCGAGCCGATCGATGCCGCGTCTCGCCCGCAACCGAGTTCGCAAAGATTGGGGCGTGACCAATCTCATGGGTTCGCTCTCTGCGAAACCTAGAGCTCGGAAAATCGCGTCCGGCTGGACTGTCTGGGTGTTCTCTCCCTACCGGATCGAAAGCGCCCAATCGCCGCGCCTTGGCATCGCCACGATCACCGGGCCGCGGCTCCGGCCCGACTCAACAGGAATCTGAAATATCGCTCCCCGCACTTGCACGTTTATGGTTTGCACCCGCCGGCCGGTCCTTGCGCGATCGTAGCCCGTGGGTTGCTTGACTCATTACAAGTCTTATAAATGAGGTCCTAAATTATGGCTGGAAGAAATACCGTATCCATCGCAGAAACCGTTGAACTCGAATCGCTCAACTCTGACGTTGCCGCTCTCGTCCAGCGCAGCGCCATTCTCTATACCTGGAGGCCAACCCAGGCCTATCTGGCCTCATCGCTTCAAAGGGCATTCTCCTTCCGTTACAAAGTCCTGAAACGCGCGCTCGATATCGTTCTTTCCTCCCTGCTCCTGGCCGTTTTGCTGCCGTTCGGCCTGGTGATCGCTCTGCTGGTAGCGCTCAGCTCGCCAGGGCCCGTCTTCTACTGCGAAGAGCGCATCGGTCGATTTCGCGTTCCATTTCGCATCATCAAATTCCGGTCGATGTACTTCTCAAGACCTCCCGCGAAGGTGCTCGATATCAGTATGGCGCAGCGCAACGTTCGCCACGCCAGCCGCTATGCGAAACGAGGATACGACCCGCGCATCACACCTGTGGGTCGAGTTTTGCGGCGTTTGAGCCTTGATGAATTGCCGCAGCTTTGGAACGTCCTGATGGGCGATATGTCACTTGTGGGACCGCGGCCCATTGTGAAAGCAGAGAGAATTCTCTATGGCCGATACCTGCCTTATTACGATCTGTTCTGCCCGGGAATCACGGGCCTGTGGCAGGTTTCAGGACGCAGCGACGTCGAGTACGATCGGCGAGTTCTTCTCGACCGCGAATACGCAAGCCGCTGGAGCTGCCGTCTCGACTTTGCGATCCTTGCTCGCACCATTCCTGCCGTGATCTCGATGCGCGGCGCTTACTGATTGAAACGACCCCCTGCGGCCGGCGGAATTGTTCCCCCGCGGGGAATGGCCTGATTCGATTTTGCACGTCACGACAAAAACGACAACACAGAGAGAATGATCACTCGAAATCTGTTCTTGCTCGCCACGGTTCTTGCCTTTGCCACCGCAAATTCACTCACACAAGCGACCTCTCCGTCTCTTGTATCAGACAGTCAGGCGCCTGGTGCCTCAAATTCCAGCTGTTCGCTGGCTTCAGGCGGAGAGTCCCTCGATTGCATGTCTTCCGGCCCGGCGCAAGACCAATCGACCGGCTCCGGCGGCATGGGATTGGAATCGGCATCTCCGGGGCTGGGCAGCCTCGGTGCTGCGTCCCGCAACAATCCTGGCGTCTACCGTGACAATGCCGGCGAAGAACAGGATCTCCGCAATCCAGGCTCTGCACAGCAAAAATGGTCGAAGCCTCAGCCACTCACCGAGTTTCAGATCCTTGTGGCCGGAGCCATCGGACACATCGTCCCCATCTATGGCGCTGATCTCTTTAGCGAAGTTCCGGACACCTTCGCGCCCGTCCAACATATTCCCGTCACTCCCGATTACGCGATTGGACCCGGCGACGAGATCCTGATCCGCACCTGGGGACAAATCAGCCAGAATCTGCATCTCACGGTGGACCGCTCGGGGTCGATTTATATTCCCCAGGTGGGCGAAGTCCGCGTCGCCGGAATGCCGTTCGGCAGGCTCCAGGACTTCCTCAAAGCACAATACTCCTACATTTTTCGCAACTTCGATTTGAACGTGAACCTGGGCCAATTGCGGTCCATTCAGGTGTTCTTCACGGGCGAAGCCCAGCGCCCCGGAAGCTACACCATCAGTTCTCTCAGCACGCTTGTCAATGCTGTTTTCGCGTGCGGCGGGCCCACCATCGCCGGCTCATTGCGCCACATTCAACTGCGGCGGGGTTCGACGCTCGTCACCGACTTCGATCTCTATGACCTGCTGCTGC
>Ga0335074_10004707_pt1 | contig 18829 bp, 15 predicted proteins | sample Lox_Sample_23_FD_206715 | JGI IMG/M metagenome (GOLD analysis project Ga0335074, IMG submission 206715) | Soil microbial communities from Loxahatchee National Wildlife Refuge, Florida, United States - Lox_Sample_2.3 | ecosystem: Environmental > Terrestrial > Soil > Wetlands | place: USA... | reverse complement strand
GCGACGACGGGCGGCACGTCCTCCTCGTCGGAGATCGCCAGAACCTTCTTCGTGGTGTCAAAGATCTGCGCCGCCTTGGCCTCGGCCCGCTCGAAGCTGAAGCCGGCCAGCTCGTCCGCGACCTGGATCACCCCGCCAGAGTTGACCACGTAATCGGGCGCGTAGACCACGCCGCGGTTGGCGAGCAGTTTCTCAATGCCGGGGTGAGCCAGCTGGTTGTTGGCGCCCCCGCAGATGATCTTGGCGTTCAGCCGGGCCAGGTTGTCGTCGTTGATGGCCCCGCCCAGCGCGCACGGCGAGAAGATGTCGCTCGCGCTGGCCAGCAGGGCGTCACGATCGGCCGCCACCTGGACTGCCGGATGCTTGGCTCGTACCCGCTCCACGGCACCCGCGTTCACGTCGCAGATCACCACCCGGGCCCCGGCCTCGACCAGGTGATCGACGAGGCGGTGCCCGACCTTGCCCACGCCCTCGACGCCGACCGTGCGGCCGTCCAGGCTGCTCGTGCCCCAGGTGTGCTCGGCAGCCGCGCGCATCCCCTGGAAGACCCCGAACGCCGTCAGCACCGAGGAGTCGCCCGCGCCGCCGTTCGCCACCGTCCGGCCGGTCACGTGCCGGGACTCGCGGGCCACGACATCCATGTCCTCGCAGTAGGTGCCGACATCGCAGGCCGTGACGTAGCGGCCATTCAGCGACTCCACGAACCGGCCGTAGGCCCGCAGCAGCGCCTCGGACTTCAGCCGCGCCGGGTCGCCGATGATAACGGCCTTGCCGCCGCCGTGATCAAGTCCAGCCAGGGCATTCTTGTACGCCATCGCCCGCGCCAGGTTAAGCACGTCGGCGAGGGCCGCTTCCTCACTCGGATACGCGTAGAAGCGCGTCCCGCCCAGTGACGGGCCGAGAGCGGTCGAGTAGATCGCGATGATCGCACGCAGCCCGGTCGGTGCATCTTGGCAGAACACGACCTGCTCGTGCCCGGTATGCACCGGTGCGGTGGTGGCGTCCGGCGGCGGCGCGTCGCCGCCCGGCTCGCCGGAATTGTCGAATACGTTGGTCACGACGGTGACTCCTGGCTCAGTCCGTTGTCGCCATTGACGCGGGATCTCAGGGACCAAGGGTATGCCGAAGATGTCAGGACCGGGGACGATGGCATCAGCTGCTGCAATCTCATCGGCTCAGGGACTTATGCTGAGGGGCACCGGTATGTCACGATTGATCATGCTGCCGTGCGCTGCCTTTCTGCGGGTGTATGAACCGCTATCTGCCTTTGGGCGGGCAGAGCGGGCTCGCTGGGAGGCATATGCCGCATCTGCGGACAGGCCGCGCAGGGCGGACGCGCTCGAAGCCGAGCGTGAAGAGGCGCTGCGCAGGATCATCGCGCTGCCACCGATCGTTGCCCCGGCTCATGAGAGTGACGACGCGTACGTGCGCTGGGCAGATGGGACTACCTACGTGTGCCCGTGGCAGACGCGGCTTCGCTCCTGGCTGGCCCTTGGCCGGTTGCGGGCCACGAGCAGGTCGCCGCTCGCTGACGCGTTCGTGCCGGCCCAGGCCGAACGGGCCGCTGAAGACTTCGCTAGGTGGGAGAGGAAGGGGATGGCGTCGCGGGTCTATATCCAGAGCAGCACCTGGTCCGTGCCGCCCACCTGGTTCGTTCCGTTTGCGCCCGCCGAGCGCTGGCTGGTGCTGGGCACGCCCGGTGACCGGGAGTCCAGCCGGCCGGCGACCGCGTCAGCTACCCGCACGCTCATCTACGCGACGACCATGGCCCAGGCACGCAGGCGGGTGGCACGGGCACTGGGCACGGTCCGTCGCATCCCAGGCACCGGTTCGGGACCGCGGATCCCGGGGGAAGATCCAGATCACCGTGCGCCGGCCACAGCTGACCTCATACGGGCCAGCGTCGCTCTCGAGGAGATCGGGCGCTGGCTTGAAGAGTTCCATCCACATTCGTTGGTGGAACTTGACTATGGGGGATTGGTGCAGCTGCTCGACGACGACGCGCTCCGCGCGGACCAGTCAGTGGCTGAAGTATCCGCCGCCATCAGCGCCCTGTCGAGCAGGGAGTATGAGCTCGCAGCCGCCATGTACCAGCGGTTGCGGGCCCGGTGGCGGGATCTGGAGGCAGTCGAACTAGGAAGCTGAGGGGAGGGGGGGATGACTTTTCCGAATCTGCCCGTTGCGACGCTGCGTGTCGCTAGAATCACGCAGCGTGACTCGGATCAATGGAGCCACGGGGAGACTCATGGAGAATCTTTTGCTCCTGGTGGTCGACTTGTCACCGCTGGTGATGGCAATATGGCCTGAGTAGGCTATATGGGACATCCACGGCAGGCTCCTCAATGGAGCCAGGCACAGAACAACGCAGGATCGTAGTACCGGTCCAGGAGGAGAGGCCGTCAACATGTCTGCACGCACACCAGAGGCCGAGCCTCTGCTGACTCCAGCAGAGGTCGCGACCATGTTCCGGGTTGACCCGAAGACCGTTACGCGGTGGGCCAAGGCCGGGAAGCTGACTTCCATTCGTACACTCGGCGGCCACCGCCGGTACCGGGAGACAGAGGTTCGCGCCCTGCTGGCGGGGATCCCGCAGCAGCGCTCGGAGTGATGCCTGGCCGCTGACCTGGCATTGTCCCAGCCAGGGAAGGCCGGCGCACGGTTACGTCGTGCGCGCGGTGCGGCCATGCAAGAAGCAGGGACAAGGGGGGGTCGGCCCCGGCGGCGAAAGCGCCGCATCACGGGGCGCAGTCCGTACCAGACGCTCAGGAGCATCCGGTACGGCGGCAAGGCCGGGGTCGATCCGACCCCCCTAGAGTAAATACCCTTTAGGGCGTTATAGCGCAGTTAGAGCGCAGATCGCGGGCATCCTGCCGTCCGCGGCGCCGAACTCCGCACACCTCGCAGCGTCGCGCGGCTGAGTCGTCGCGCGCCGTTACTGCCGCCTCGTGCGGCCGGTGGCGTCGCGCGTGGTTGCGGGCGTCGCGTGGTTGCGGACGTCGCGCGTGGTTGCGGGCGTCGCGTGGTTGCGGGCGTCGCGTGGTTGCTGGCGTCGCGTGGTTGCGGGCGTCGCGTGGTTGCGGGCCGTCGGGCCGCGGCCGGGCACTCCGCATCGGCGCCCGGAGGCGTCGCGCTCGCGCAACAACGCTTTCATCGGCCAGGCTGGCCGACCGCAAGCGCCAGTTCAGGCCGCCGAGAGCCGTCAGCCCGAATCTTGATAACGTTCTGTAATCAAGCTTCAACTTCTCGTAATCGCTCGTCCTGGAGCGGAAGCTTCGCCATACTGGTCGCTGCCACTGTCGGCAAGGGGCAACGGCGGTGGCGGACAGGCAGCCGCATTTCGCTCGCTGCGCGCCGCATGCTGCTTTCGTGCTGCGCGTCGGCGATATGCGCAGGCCCGGGGGCCCGCCAGCTGGCGGGGGTTATGCCGCGCTTCGAGGGGAGGGATCACTTTGCGTGATCCAGAGTTAATGGTGCGTGCGCAGCGAGCTGCGACCGAGCTTGAGCGGGCCTGGGACCGCTGGCGCACCATGCACGGACTGGGCACAGAGCCACTGCCGCCGGTCACGAGTTACGTTGGCTACTCGCTGGAGGAGCCATGGGGTCAGCCGCGCGTGGTGTTCGGCATCGCGGCCGGCGAGGCTGAGCACCTCGCCGCGCTGCTCGACCGGCACGACTGCGCCGGACCTGTCTACGCCGCGATGACATCGTCGGGGTCGCGGACGGAACGGGACGCGACCACCAGGACAGGCGACGCGGATCGCCGCCGCGGGCGCGTTCATGTTCCCAGCCAGGCTAAGTCGGCCGCGGCAGAGCGGGACCGGGACCTGGACCTGGAGCTGGCGGCCGAGGCGAACGGCACGGCTGACCTGCTCGACCCGGCGGATCCGATGGATATGGATGAGCCGGAGCCCAGGGGGGTAGCCGAACAGGAAGCTCCGGACGGGGATGAGGGCCCCGGCGAAGGAAAGCCGGGCCTGGTCGCGTTCCGGCCGCGGCATGAGACCGGGTCATACCCGGAGAAGGCAGAAGAGCTGGCTCCGGTCCCGGACCAGGGTGATCAGCCCGCCGACGCCGAGCGGGCGTCCGCGAGCTGGACCCGGCGCCTGCCGGGCGGCCACGCCCTGCCGAGGCAGAAGCGTGCGGGCGGATCCGCCAAGGGAAGCAGCAGCAAGCAGGAGGGCAAGGACCGCGCCGGCCAGGCGGACATCGCCGCCGAGCTGGCCGGCTGGGCCTCTGGCGAGCTGCCAGGTCAGGCGTCACACCGACGCGTGTCGCGGCCGCCGAGCCGACCGTACCGTCCTCCGCTCGGTTAATCGCAGCCCGGTCCACTATGGCGGGCCGGCCGCCCATCGGTCGGCCGGCCCGCCGTCGGCTGCCGTTCGGCCCGGCCAGATCGACCGATGCGCGCCCGCTCGGTGGGTGGGCTAAGACCGGAACGCTCGTCGGCGGGCGCCGATCTCCGGGGCGCTGGATAGGCTCACCGCTATGGCCTATGACCAGGATCTCGCCGATCGGATCCGGCTGCTGATCGGCGGCGATCCTGATCTGACCGAGAAGAAGATGTTCGGCGGGCTGGCCTTTCTCATCGGCGGCAATATGGCCATCGCCGCCAGCAACCAGGGTGGCGCCATGATCCGCGTCGATCCGAAGCAGTCGGACGCGCTGATGGCCACGACAACGGCCACCCTGGTGGAGATGCGCGGCCGGGCGATGCCCGGATGGCTGCGTGTCAGTTCCGGCGATCTGCACACGGACGACCAGCTCAGCCCATGGGTGGAGCGGGGTATCGAGTACGCGCGCTCGCTGCCGCCGAAGCACTAGCCACGAACCCAGACCTGCAGCGCACCGGTCGATCTGGCCGCGCCGAACGGGGGCCGAGCGGAGAAGGTGGTCGTGACCACGCCCGACATAACGTTCCAGTTGCTCGACGGCAGACGGGCTGCCGCGCACGCAGCCGAACTGCAGGCCCTTCACGCTGAGGTCTACACCGCTCCGCCGTTCCGGGGCGACGGCGATGCCGAGCAGTTCGCCGGGCGGTTCCGGGTCCAGTGCCGCCAGCCCGGATTTGTTCTGGCCGAGGCGCGCCATGGCGGCTATCTGATCGGTTACGCGGCCGGTATGCCCCTGCGGCCGTCCACTCCGTGGTGGCGGAACCTAACCACTGCGCTGCCGGATGAGGTCACGACCGAGCATCCCGGCCGTACCTTCGCGCTGATCGACTTGCTGGTGCGCGCGTCATGGCGGCGGCAGGGCATCGGCCGCACCCTGCATGACCTGGTACTCCGCAACCGCCGCGAGGAACGAGCGACGCTTACCGTCCTGCCCGCGGCTACCCCGGCCCAGAACGCCTTCCGCAACTGGGGCTGGCGCAAGATCGCGCGGACACGCGATTCGCTTCCCGGCTCGCCCGTCTCTGACGTGCTCGTCACCGCACTCCCGACCCGCTGATCTGGGCCAAGGGCTCGTTGTGGTCCAGGCTGGTCAGCGCCGCATGGGCCAGCCCGCAGCCGAGCCCGGCACCAGGTCGGGAGGCGATTGGAGCACGGTCTCTGCTGGGATTCAGCCTGCGTTCAGCTACAGCCGGGAACCTACCGCTTGGGAGCCCTGAGCCTCACGCACGGAAGGAGCCGTCTTTCCGATGTCGGACGAGTCGTCAGACAACGATCAGGCTTGGTGGATGCCGCCCGGCCGGCCCGACCCCGCAGAGCCGGAAGACCTGATCCAGCTGGGCCGGATGCACTCGACGCGCCCGATCGGGCCGATAAACCTGCGTTCCTCGTCTCGCCGTCCGTACATCCTCGCCGGGGTCGCGGTGGCGGCACTGCTGGGTGGTGCGGGCGCGGCCCTGGCCGCGACCAACTCGAACGGGACACCGGCAACCCAGAGCGCGGTGGTGACCACGCCGGTCCCGTCCCCTTCCCCGGGGCAGTCCGGGGCGGGCGGGCAACGGTACCGGCATTTTGGCGGGAAGTTCGCCATCGGCGGTGGCCTGTCCGGTGTGCTGCACGGGCAGTTCGTGGTGGCCAAGCCCGGCGGTGGCGACGAGACGGTCGATGTGCAGAACGGGCAGGTCACGGCGGTGAGCACTACGTCGGTCACGCTCAAGAGCTCGGACGGCTTCACGATGAGCTACGCCGTTGCCAGCTCCACGATCGTGGACGCGCAACGCGACGGAATTGGCTCGGTCAAGGTCGGCAACCAGGCGTCGGTCCAGGCGACGGTCAGCGGCAGCACCGCCACGGCGACCAGCATCATGGACCGGACGCTGGTGCAGCAGACCTGGCCTGGATCAGGTGTCCGGCCCGGATCGTCCAGCGGCTCTGGTGCGCAGCCCGGGTGAGTGACGCCGCCGACCGAGCAGGGTAAGCGTCTGGGACCCGGCTCGCCCAGCTACCGGGCTGGGTCCCAGACACCAGCCTGGATGTCAGACCCATGCCGCAGAATCTGATACGTGCGGATAGCTGTCGCGCCAGGTCCGTCAGGGACCGCCCTGCTGTGCGAGCTCGCGGCGGACGGCAGTCCGCACGGGGCTACCGTTCTGGCTCATGATCTTCCTCAGGCCGTGGCCCGGTACGAGCGGTCAGGGGACGGCAGTCTGCGCTGGGTGTGGCCCAGTGGTGCGGACCTCTACCCGGCGCTGCTGCGGGCGGGAGTGCGGGCCGGGCGCTGTCACGACGTGACGCTGGCCGAGCGGCTGCTGCTCGGCCGGGAGGGCCGCGGCGGGGAGCCCGCCACGCTGGAGGCCGCGTACGCACGGCTGCGCGGGGCGCCGGTGCCGGCCGGGCGCGCCGGGGGAGAAGGTGGCGCGCAGGACGGCTGGCCGGACCGGCAGCGGTGGCGGGCGGACACGCTGTTCGAGGGCGGGGGCACCGAGACGGCCGACGCCAGCGCAACGCTCGACGCGCTGATCGCTGTGCATGCCGACCAGCTGCGGCGGATCGCCGCCGATGAGCGCCCGGCGCGATTCGGAGCGCTGGTCGCCGCCGAGTCGGCCGGTGAGCTAGTGGCCGCCGAGATGAGCTTGGCCGGGATGCCGTGGCGGACCGACGTGCACGACGACGTGCTGGCCGGACTGCTCGGCCCGCGGCCGCCAGCGGCGCTGGCCGGAACCCGCCCGGCGCGGCTGACCGAACTGGCCGGGCAGATCTCGGCAGCGCTCGGCGGACGTCCGGTGAATCCCGACTCGCCCACGCAGCTGGTCCGGGCGCTGGCCGCGGCCGGGGTGCGGGTGCCGTCCACCAGGTTCTCGGTGCTGCGTGAGATCGACCATCCGGTCATCCCGCCGCTGCTCGAGTACAAGGAGCTGTCCCGGCTGCACGCCTCGCACGGCTGGGGCTGGCTGGACGCGTGGGTGCGCGGCGGGAGGTTCCGGCCCGAATATGTGGTGGGCGGCGTGGTGTCCGGGCGGTGGGCGTCGCGCGGCGGCGGTGCGCTGCAGATTCCGCGGGTGCTGCGTCGTGCGGTCGTGGCCGATCCCGGCTGGGTACTCGTCGTCGCCGACGCGGCCCAGCTCGAGCCGCGGGTGCTCGCTGCGCTGGCCGGGGACCGTGCGTTCACCGAGGCAGCGGCGGGCGGCGACCTGTACGAGGGGCTGGCCAGCGTGTTCGGCGGAGACCGGGCCAAGGCCAAGAAGGCGCTGCTGTCCGCCATGTACGGCGGGGCCGGCGGGGAGGCTGGCCAGCTGCTGGCCGTCCTCAGGCGGCGGTTCCCGGCGGCGTCTGGGTACGTGGAGGCGGCCGCGCAAGCTGGCGAGGAGGGGCGGGTGGTCAGGTCGGTGCTCGGCCGGACCTGCCCGCCGCCGTCGGCCGCGTGGCGCGCGGTCACCGAGGAGGATGGCTCGGACGCCGGGCGGGACGCCAGGGCGGGCCAGGCGTCCCGGGCCCGCGGCCGGTTCACCCGCAACTTCGTCGTGCAGGCCAGCGCGGCCGACTGGGCGCTGGTGCTGCTGGCCGCGCTGCGCCGCAGGCTGGCTGCGTTCGGGGAGCCCTCGCCTGGCCGCTGGGATCCGCAGGCTCCGCAGTTGGTGTTCTTCCAGCACGACGAGGTACTCGTGCACTGCCCCGAGGCCATGGCGGCGCCCGTGGTGGCGGCCGTCGACCAGGCGGCTGCCGAAGCGGGGCGGGTGGTGTTCGGCGAGACGCAGGTGCGGTTCCCGATGGCGACCGCCGTGGTCAGCTGCTACGCCGACGCGAAGTGATCGTTCTCGCTGGCGCCCGCGGGTGGTATTTCGGTTGCACCCGGGCGGGCCGGCGTGATCACCTGCGGTGGTGAATCTCGATGTCGCCACGGTCCTGCCGGAATTCGACGCCCAGGTGCGGCGTGGCCTGCACTCCGATGGATCCGGTGCGCTGGGGCAGCGGGTCGGCCCGGTCGTCCGCTGGACGGCAGCCAGCGGCGAGGGCTGGTCCGGCATCGCCTGGTCCGAGCTGGACGCCGGAACGGCCGACGGGGTCATCGCGGACCAGGTCGCGTTCTTCCGGGCCCGGGCCGAACGGTTCGAATGGAAGCTCTACAGCTATGACCAGCCATCCGACCTGGGAGAACGGCTGCTCGCCGCTGGCTTCGTTCGCGAGGACGCTGAGTCGCTCATGGTGGCTGACGCCGAACATATCGCCGGGCACGGCAGCGCCAGCGCCGTCCTGCCGGACGGGGTCCGGCTGGTCAAGGTCACCGACGAGGCCGGCCTCGATCTGACGATGGAGCTACACGACCAGGTGTTCGGTGCGGACCCGTACCTGCGCGCCGCGCTCATCGCCCAGCTCCGTTCGCCCGAGACCGTGGTGATGGTGCTGGCCATGGCCGGCGATGAGCCGGTCTGCTCGGCCCGGATCGAGTTCGGCGCCGGCACCGAGTTTGCCGGGCTGTGGGGCGGCGGCACGCTTCGGCAGTGGCGCGGGCGCGGGATCTACCGGGCCCTGGTCGGCTACCGGGCCCGGCTGGCGGTGGCCCGGGGATACCGCTACCTGCAGGTGGACGCCTCGCCGGAGAGCCGGCCGATCCTGGAGCGGCTCGGCTTCGTCTGCCTGGCCCAGACCACCCCGTACGTCTGGTCCCCGAGCTGAGGGTTCTAGCTGGCCGGGTTCGCTAGCTGGCCGGGCCGGCCTGGGCGGTGGGCGGGGTGACTGGCGGCACCTCCGCGGTGCAGAACATGCAGCGCGTGGCGCCGACCGGGATGCTCTGCAGGCACTCCGGGCAGTCCCGCTCGGTCGCCGCCTTATTACGGGTGGCGATCGCCGTGATCCGGGTGGTTGGGAAGATCACGATGTAGTAGACCGCCAAGGCGATGATCACGAAGGACAGCACCGCGTTGATGAAGCTCCCGTAGAGGAAATGGCTCTTGTTGACGGTGAAGGACAGCGAGGAGAAGTTCGGCTTGCCGACGATTGCGGCGATGATCGGGGTGATGATGTCCGCGATCAGGGCCTGGATCACCGCGTTGAACGCGACGCCAATGACCACGGCCACGGCCAGGTCGATGAGATTGCCGCGGAACAAGAATTTCCTGAAGCCGCCCACAGATCCTCCCTGGGTGGTTCGGGCAGGCCGGATGACCAACCGTTTGCCCGGACGTTACCAACGGGCCGCGCCGATCCGGTGCAGTTAGGCGCGTTGCGAAAAATGTGGTGCGCCGCGCCGGGGGCAACGGAGAGCATGAGGCATGGCCTGGACGTTGACCGGGAGCCTCGGCGACTACGTCGCGACGGCTGGTGAATTCCTGCGGTCGCGGCCGGTGCACAACACCATTCAGCTCACCGCGCTGGAATCCCTGCGCGCCCGCGGCGCCTCGGTGTTCGGCGATGTCGCGCCCCTATTCGGCTGGTGGCGGTCGGCTGCCGCGGAGGTCACCGCCGCTCTGCTGCATACCCCGCCCTATCCGGTACTACTCACCGGGCTGCCGGAGCGTTCCGCTGACGCACTGGCCGAGGCGCTGGCCGCGTCGGGCAGGCAGCTGCCCGGTGTCAATGCGCAGCAGGGTGACGCGGCGGCGTTCGCGGCCGCCTGGTCCAGGCTGACCGGGGCGGGTACCCAGGTATTCCGGCGTTCCCGGCTGTTCCGTCTCGGGCAGCTCCGGGCGCCGGTGCCGTTCCCGCGCGGCGCGGCCCGGGTGGCCGCAGCTGCCGATCGTGACCTGCTCGAATCATGGTTCGATGCCTTCACGAAGGAACTCGCCGATCTCGCCGGGCCCAGTCGTGGCATGGTGGATGACCGGCTGAGCTACGGTGGGCTGACCCTGTGGGAGGCTGACGGCGCGGCCGTCTCACTGGCCGGCGTCAGCCGGCCGACGGCGGGAGTGGTCCGCGTGGCGCCCGTGTACACCCCGCCGGATCACCGGGGGCACGGCTACGGCGGGGCGGTCACCGCGGCGGTCAGCCAGGCAGCGCTCGATGCGGGCGCCAACCATGTTGTTCTGTTCACCGACCTGGCCAATCCGGTCAGCAACGCCCTTTATCAGCGACTCGGGTACCGGCCGGTCGAGGATCGAGTGGTCTTCAGGTTCGAATCCTAGGGTCGGTCCCGCCTAGGGTTAAAACCAGGGATTCGCCCGGGCACGGGACTTACCGTGTTGCGCGGCAGGCGCGCACCGGCCCACCCTTGAGAGGGCCATGACGGCGTCGCCTCGACGACGGCCGTTCTCCGGTGTGCGGAAGGCGAGGGTATGAGCGCAGACGACGCGGTCCAGGTCATTGCCGACCTGTTCGCGAGCGAAGGGGCCACGGAGTATCTCGGTGAGCCGGTGACCCAGGCCGCCCACTTGCTGCAGGCGGCCGCGCTGGCCGAGCGGGACCACGCCGAGGACGCGTTGATCGCGGCCGCGCTGCTGCACGATGTCGGCCACTTCGCCGGGGCGCTGACCGGCCACGACCTGATGCGCGGCACGGACACCAGGCACGGCGAGGCCGGGGCCGCCTGGCTGGCCCAGTGGTTCGGCGAAGAGGTCACCGAGCCGGTCCGGCTGCACGTCGCCGCGAAGCGCTACCTGTGCGCGGTCGAGCCTGGTTACGCGGCCGCGCTCTCGCCCGCCTCGGTCTACACGCTGGGCGTGCAAGGCGGCCCGATGCAGGGCGCGGAACTGGCCGAGTTCGAGGCGAACCGGTACGCGACGGCGGCGGTCCGGGTGCGCCGCTGGGACGATGCGGCTAAGGAGCCTGACGCCGAGACGCCCGCGCTCGGCCATTTCGTGAACGTGCTCCGGGGGCTGGCCCGGTAGTGAGTACCGACGTGACCGTCCGCGGCCTGGTGATCCCGCCCGAGGAACTGTCGTGGCGGTTTTCCAGGTCTCCCGGCCCGGGCGGGCAGTCGGTCAACACCACCGAGAGCCGGGTGGAGCTCTCCTTCGACCTGGCCCGCTCCGCCGCGCTCCCGCCGGCGCTGAAGGAACGGGCGCTGGCTGCGCTCGCGGGCCGGATGTCTGGCGGCGTGATCACCGTGACCGCGTCGGAGAACCGCTCCCAGCTGCGGAACCGGGAGGCCGCCGCCGCCCGGCTGTCCGCGCTGCTGACCGAGGCGACCGCGCCGCCGTCCACGCCGCGCCGCCCGACCAGGCCAAGCCGCGCGGCGCGCGAGCGGCGGCTGGCCGACAAGCAGCGCCGGTCCGAGATCAAGCGCCTGCGTGGCCCCGCGGACGAGTGAACGCTAGAGGCAGGCAGACACCGCGTCGATCAGCGCCCGGTTCCGCGGGTTCTGCCAGCGCGGCCCCATTTGACTCGTGACATACCCGAACGCTACGCCAGCGGCCGGGTCGCACAGCCCGACCGACCCGCCCGCGCCGAAATGCCCGAACCCGCTCGGCCCCGGACCGAGCGGCCGTTCCGGCTGGGTCAGCTGGAAGCCGAGCCCGAACCGGGATGGCCGTTGCAGCACCAGGTCGTCGCCGTGGACCTGTTCGGCCACGCAGTCCGCGAGCGCTCCGGAGTCGACCACCCGAATCCCGTCCACGGCTCCGCCTCCGGCCAGCGCGGCGTACACGCGAGCGATCCCGGCCGCTGTCGCGTGGGCGTTGGCCGAAGGCACCTCGGCGGCCCGCCAGGCGGCCGTGTTGACCACGCCCTGGCCGGAAAGGTCGGCCGGGTTGGCGTAGGCATTGCGGATCATGAGCTGGCCTTGCGTCATCCCGGGAGTCACCGGCGGAATGGCTGGCACTTGCTGGCCGGGCCACACGAACTCCGCGACGCGGCCGTGCTGGGCAGCCGGAAGCCCGAAGTGCACGTCGGCCCCGAGCGGTCCGGCGATCTCGTCCCGCAGCATCGCGCCCACGCTCTCCCCGGTCACCCGCCTGATTACCTCCCCGGCCAGGAACCCGAACGTGTTCACGTGATAGCCGTGCCCGCAGCCCGGGGGCCACCACGGCGGCTCGGCGGCAAGTGCGCCGGTCATCAGCTGCCAGTCGAGCATGCTGCCGGCTGGCAGTGGTTCGCGCAACGCGGGCAGGCCGGCCTGGTGGCTGAGCAGCTGCCGCAGCGTCACGGCTGCCTTGCCCGCGGCGGCGAACTCGGGCCAGTACCTGGCTACCGGCGCATCGGCGTCCAGCCGGCCCTCGCCGATCAGCCTGGCCACGCACGCGGCGATAAGCCCCTTGCCGACCGAGAACACGTTGACCAGCGTGTCCGGCTGCCACGGCCGATCCGGCCGATGGCCGGCCAGGCCACCCCACAGATCCGCGACGACCGTCCCGCCCACCGCCAGGCACACGGCCGCGCCGGTCTCGCCGCGCTCGGTGAAGTTGGCGGCAAAGGCATCCCGCACGGGGGTGAACCGCGGGTCACACCAGCCGCCCAGGCTCGCGGCCCGCCCGCCCAGGCTCGCGGCCCGCCCGCCCAGGCTCGCGGCCCGCTCCGGCTCGTTCCTGGCCATTGTCCCGACAATAGCTGACCCGTCATTGCCACTGAAAAGCGACGGCAGGTTGATAACCGACTATTCAGGCGAGATGGGCTGGGCGATTAGAGGGTCTTTATTTGTAATTCAAAAGTTATAAAGATAGAAATCTGCTTGTCGCTCCGTTGCTGCTAGCGTCCGGGCTTGTCATCAGGTCTCGGCTGTCCGGGCCACGACGCCCCGGGACCGCTCAGCGTGCGGCTGCCCTCGGCCGCCTTCGAGATTGGGCAAGCATGCCAAGACGCAGGACGGGCGGAGCGCTGCGCGCGCCCGCCAGGAGCAGGGCCATTTCCCTGGTCGTCACGTTAGTTTCGGTGCCGGCCCTGGTGACCACGCAGTCGGTGGTGGCCGTGGCGGCCACCGCCGCGCCCGCGGCCCAGAGCGTGGCCGGGCAGCCGATGACCGCGGCGCTCGCCGCGCAGCTATCACAGAACGTAAACCAGCACGTCATCGTGATTATGAGGAGCCAGCCCGCCGCCGCTCCGGTGGGCAGCAACGCGGCCACGGTGCGCGCGAGCGCGATCACCCGGCAGCAGGCGCCGTTCATGAGCGAGCTGCGCGAGGTGCATGCCGCCAACGTCAAGAGCTACAGCCTGGTCAACTCGTTCGCGGCCACGGTCTCGGCGGGTGAGGCGGCGCGGCTGAAAGCCAACCCGTCGGTGGCCGAGGTGATACCGGACGTGACCATCCAGGGCCCGCAGCCCGAGCCGGACGCCACCGCCCCGGCTGCTTCCAGCCCGTCACTGACCCCGCATGTGATCCCCGGCGCCTGCGGCAAGAACGGGCAGGCGGTGCTGGCCCCCGAAGGGCTCGCGCTGACCAGCACCGCCTCGGACAACCCGCATCAGCCGACCGCGCGCTCGCTCGGCTTCACCGGAGCGGACGTGAAGGTGGCCTGGATCGCCGACGGCGTCGACCCGGACAACATCAACTTCATCCGGCCCGACGGCAAGTCGGCCTTCGTCGACTACCAGGACTTCAGCGGTGACGGGCCAAACGCCCCGACCAACGGCGATGAGGCGTTCCTGGACTCCAACACGATCGCCGGGCAGGGCCTGCACGTGTACAACGTGAACGGCTTTTCCGCGCAGTCATACACCACGCCGTGCAACGTCCGGATCGAGGGCGTGGCACCGGGCGCGGAAATGGTCGGGCTCAAGGCGTTCAGCGAGTTCTTTGACACCCCTACCTCCGACTTCCTGCAGGCCATCAACTACGCGGTCGAGAGGGCCCACGTCAACGTGCTCAACGAGTCGTTCGGGAGCAACCCGTTCCCCGACGTGACCGCGCTGGACGTGACGAAGCAGTTCGACAACGCCGCGGTCGCAGCGGGCGTCACGGTCACCGCCTCCACGGGCGACTCGGGCACGACGAACACGACCGGCTCGCCGGCGACCGACCCGAACGTCATCTCGGTCGGCGCGACGACCCAGTTCCAGTACTACGCCCAGACCAACTACGCGGCCGCGCGTTACTTCGCGACCACCGGCTGGCTGAGCGACAACATCAGCTCGCTGAGTTCCGGCGGCTTCAACGAGACCGGCGGCACGGTGGACCTGGTCGCTCCCGGTGACGAGAGCGTCGCCTCCTGCGACGCCAACGCCACGCTGTTCGCCGGGTGCGTCAACCTCCTCGGGCAGCCCTCCGACATCGAGACGTCCGGCGGGACCAGCGAGTCCTCGCCGTTCGTGGCCGGCGTGGCGGCACTGGTCATCCAGGCCTACCGTCACACTCACGGCGGCACGGCGCCCACGCCCGCGCTGGTCAAGCAGATCCTGACCAGCACGGCCACCGACCTCGGCACGCCAGCCGACGAGCAGGGGGCTGGCCTGGTGAACAGCTACAAGGCCGTCCAGCTGGCCGAGTCGATCGGCACCTCCAAGCCGGTCGGTGACACGCTGCTGCTCTCGAAGAACCAGCTGAACGCGGTCGGCGCGCCCGGCAGCTCCGAGAGCTGGCCGGTCACCATCACCAACACCGGCGCGCACACCCAGTTCGTGCACCTGAGCGGCCGGACCTTCGGCCCGGACCAGAACGTGCAGACCGGCAAGGTCACGCTGAACGATGCCGCCAGCCCGCACTTCGTGAACTATGGCGGGCTGCAGAACAACTACGGCGTCTTCCACTTCACGGTTCCGCGTGGCCAGCAGCGGCTGGACGCCTCGCTGGCGTGGCCGGGCAACCCCGGCTACTGCCTGGAGGACTTCTGCGAAGCGGGGGAGAACTCCCGGGTCCGGCTGATCCTGATCGACCCGCAAGGCCAGTTCGCCGCGCACTCGCTGCCGCAGGGGCCGGGGAACTTCGGCAACGTGGACGTCAGGTACCCAGCCCCGGGCACCTGGACCGGCGTCATCTTCGGTGACGTCGCCGCGGATGGCGGCACGAACGGGGTCGTCCCGTGGCGGGTGGCCACCGAACGGTTCGCGCCGTTCGGTTCGGTGTCGCCAGGCAACTTGCTGCTGCGCCCCGGCCAGAGCAAGACGGTCACCGTCAGGGCGACGACACCTGCCTCGCCCGGTGACACATCCGGCTCGATCGTGGTCAGCTCCGACCGCGGCTTTGCCGGGACCACGTCGATCCCGGTCACGCTGCGTGCGCTAGTGCCGATCCGCAATGGCACCGGCACCTTCAGCGGCGTGCTGACCGGGGGCAATGGCCGGGATCCATACGGCGAGGGCCAGGTGGACTACTACGAGTTCACCGTCGGCAGCGGCGAGCGGAACATCACCGCCAACGTGACGCTGGCCAACGATCCGGGCGACCCGGTCGGCGCGTACTTGATCAGCCCGGATGGCGACACGCTCGGGTACGGCCAGAACAATCTCGGCGGCCTCAAGGGCACGTCGCTGACCGCGTACACGCTCGATCCCGTCCCCGGTACCTGGACCCTGATCGTCGACTTCGCTGAGCCAGTGATGGGCAACGAGGTGTCCGACCCGTACACGGGGAACATCGAGTTCAACGCGGTCAAGGTGAGCGCGCCGAAGCTGCCGGACAGCGCCTCGGTCACGCTGGCGGCCGGCCAGGCGGTGACCGTCCCGGTGACGGTCACCAACAACGGCGCGGCGCCGGAGGCTCTCTTCACCGATGCGCGGCTGAACACGCAGGTCAGCATGACGTTGGCCGGAGCCGACCACACCTCCGCCCTCACCCTGCCGCTCAGCGGTGCCCCGCCCGAGTGGTTCGTGCCGTCGGAGACGTCCAGCGTGTTCACGACGTCGGTCGCCACCCTGCCGATCATGTTTGACTTCGGGATGGGCCAGGGCGACCCGGACATCGGCAGCACCAGCCCAGGCTCCCGGGCGCTGTGCGCGACCAGCCAGACGGGCAGCTACAGCCCGGCCGGCGGCCAGGTCGGGACCGGGGTGTGGTACGCGTTCCCGAGCGAGTGCGGGCCGTATTCCGCCACGGCCCCGTCCGGCAGCGTCAGCTCGACGATGACCGTTATCACCAAGCCGTTCGATTCGGCGATCACGTCGCCGACCGGTGACCTGATGCTGAATGCCGTCACGCCCGGGATTGCGATGGCGCCGGTACTGATCGAGCCGGGCAAGACGGCCACCATCGACGTGACGATCACGCCGTCCGGCGTCTCCGGCTCGGTCGTGAGCGGCACGCTCTACGTGGACGCCATCGGCACGGGCACGCCCAACGCCGCGTACGAACAGTTCGCGGCCGACGAAATGGCCGGGCTGCCGTACTCGTACACGATCAGGTAGCAGCGACCCGCACCCCGGCGGGGAACCGACGACGGTTCCCCGCCGGGGTGCGCCCGGGCCGGCCTGGGTCGGGCTACCCGCCTGGCTGCTAGGAGCCGGACGGTGCGCTCCGGCCGGCCAGCGCGGCCCAGACTGCGCCGCAGGCTATCGCCGCGGCCAGCACCACACCGGTGACCGACACCGCGTGCGCCGAGACGTGCCGCAGCGAGCCGGCCAGCGCGTGAGCGGGCAGCCGCCCGGCCAGGTTGAGGTACAGCGTGCCGAACGCGGCCACGCCGGTCACGATGGCGAGCTGGATGGTGGTCACGATCAGCCCACTCGCGTCGGCCGCGTACTCAACCGGAATCCGCATCAGCGCCCTGGTCATCAGCGGGCTGAACGCGGCGGCGCTGGCCGCGCCCACCAGGGTCAGTACCAGGTAGAGGCCGATGCCCCCGGTACCGCCGCCGTGCAGCGCCGCGGCCAGCCCGAGCAGGGCCAGGGCATAGACGGCGAAGCCGGCGATGCTCAGCCCGTGGTGGGCACGAACCGGGAGACGCCGCCAGGACAGGCTGACGACGGCGAACGCCACACCGGTCGGGGCGAAGGTCAGCGCCGCCCGCAGCGCGGAATCGCCGAGCGCCTCCTGCAGGTGCAAGGTCAGCGCGAACAGGAAACCGCTGAACACCGCCATCACCAGGAACAGCGCGACGATCGAGCTGGTAAAGCCGGGCAGGCGCAGCACCCGGCCGCTCACGATCGGATGCCCGCCGCGCTGGGCCACCCACCGCTCGACGGCCACGAACACCCCGACGCCGACGGCGCTGGCGGCCAGGCATGCCCAGCCCCAGGCCGGCCAGTGCTCCTCCTGGCCAAGCACGAGCGGCAGCACGAACGCGAGTACCGTCGGGCCCAGCGTGACCACCCCGGCCAGGTCGAGACGATCCCGGCGGGCACCACCACGGCCCTGGCCGTCGCGGGCGAGCGGCAGCCACCGCAGCCCGGCGGCCAGGAGGATGAGCCCGATCGGCACGTTCACCAGGAACAGCGGCCGCCAGGTCGTGCCCGCCACGTTCGCACTGATCAGCAGCCCGCCAGCGATCTGGCCGAGCAGCGCACCGCAGGCCAGCACGGCTGAGTACACGGTCATAGCGCGGGCTCTCGCCTCGCCTGCGAAGCCGCGCTGGATGAGGCTGAGCACCTGGGGGATCATCATCGCCGCACCCGCTCCCTGCAGGAAGCGCAGCGCGATCAGCTGACCGGCCGTTCCGGCCAGGCCGCAGCCGAGCGAGGCGAGGGTGAACAGCGCCGCTCCGGACAGGAACATCCGCGCGTAGCCGAGTATGGCGCCCAGGCGCGCCCCGGTCACCAGGAGCACGGCGTAGGCGATCGTGTAGCCGGCCACGATGAGCTGCAGGCTGGCCCCGGACGCGTGCAGGCGGGCGTGGATCGTGGGCAGCCCGACGTTGACGATGAACACGTCGATGACGGCCATCAGCTGCCCGGTCAGGACGATCGCGAGCAGTGCTCCCGGCCGGACGGAGCGGCCTTGGCCCGCCCCGCCGCCGCGCCCGGCCGGGACCGCAGCGGTCCGGCGGCCGTCAACAGCGGTGCTGCCCGCTGGCTGACTGGTTGTCGCTTGTGTTGTCATGAGCCCAGCGTGCGGCGGTCTCGGTGCAGGTACCGAGAGCCCAGTTATCCTGGTACCGGCAGCACCCGGAACAGCGCCGCCCGGGCCCGGGCCGCCCGGGTCACCGAGTGGCGGCCGGTCCGTGGATGAGTCCGTAGCCGGTCGCGTCGTCCACGGTGAGGTAGCGGCCGCGCCTGGCGTCCGCCCGGATCTCGTCCACCTCGCGGCCGGTCACGCTGGCCAGCCGCAGGTAGAGCGCATCCAGCATCGCCCGCACCTGCTGCTCGCGGGAGCTCAGCGACGTGGCGCTGCCCTCGAATCCCAGCCGCGGCTCGGACAGCATGAACACCGTGTTCGGATAGGCGCGCCGCTCGGACGCGGCGGCCAGGATCCCGACGGCCGGGCCGGCGACCTGTCCGCCCGCGTAGGCCCGCACCGGGACGCGCAGCACGTCGAGGACGCCCATGACGGTCAGGGCGGCGGCTAGCTCAGCGGACAGGCCCTGCAGCTCAAGACGGATCGGCTCGTTGCGCTCGGCATCCAGGGTCAGCAGCTGTGCGCACAGGCTGGTGGCGGCCTCGTCGTCCAGCTCGCCGTGCGCCAGCACGATCCGCCGCTCAAACAGGCG
>Ga0335074_10004705_pt1 | contig 18834 bp, 15 predicted proteins | sample Lox_Sample_23_FD_206715 | JGI IMG/M metagenome (GOLD analysis project Ga0335074, IMG submission 206715) | Soil microbial communities from Loxahatchee National Wildlife Refuge, Florida, United States - Lox_Sample_2.3 | ecosystem: Environmental > Terrestrial > Soil > Wetlands | place: USA... | reverse complement strand
CGGAGGGTGCCGCATGTGGTGGCGGTGGAACCAGACCCGCGGATGGCGTCGGTGCTGCGGGCACGCTCGCCCGGTGTGCACGTCGTCCAGGGCCGCGGCGAGGCGATCCCGCTGCGCGACGGCTGCGCCGACGGCGTGTTCATCTCCTCGGCCTGGCACTGGATGGATCCCGACCGGGCGGCGGCCGAGGTCTGGCGGGTGCTGCGGGACGGCGGCCGCTTCGGCATGATCTGGACCAGTCTGGACCGGGACGAAGGCTGGCTGGACGGCACCGACTGGATCAACCGGGTTCGCGGTGCGCGCACGGCCAGCGAGATCAGCGGCGCCCGCGACTCGGACTGCCCCTCCGGCACCGAGCCCGATGCCGGAGATTCGCCGCGCCCCCGGGGCGCACGAGAGATCACGCTGCCTGGTGGCATGTTCACACGAGCAGCTATCGCGACGTTCCGGTACCGGCGCCAGATGACGATCAGCGACATCGTCGCCATGCTGGCCACCTACAGTTCCGTGATCACCGCGGACCCGCAGGAGCGGGAATCGAAGCTGGCTGAGGCGCGGGCCACTCTGGAGGAGCGTTTCCCAGATGCCGAGACGGTCGAGGTGCCGATGCGATCGAGGTGCTGGCGGGCGGACCGGGCATAGCCGGCCCGCCCGCCAACCGTGGCGCCAACAGGCCTGCCAATCCCCCCCGGCAGGCTCCGCGGCCAGCCACTTGCCCCTTAGCGGGTCTGCAGGCCAACTACCCCCCTAGTAGGCCTGCAGACCCACCCCCCATCGCGAGCCCGGAGGCCCGCGATCCCGCTTGCATCCACCGTGGGGACCCCAGCCGGCAAGCCGGTGCCTCGGTGGGGGACACGCGGGATATGTCGACATAGTCCGTCTAGCTGACGGTCTTTGGTAGCCCCTGAAATTTCACATGGTGAAGCAGTTCCGTCATGACGGCCAGCGCGGCATCCTTGGATGCGTGCAAAATCACGGCGAGCCCACCGACCTGATCCGCAGCGTGTCTCGCGCCCTGCGGATCATCGAGCAGGTCGCAGCGTCGCCGCAGCCTTTGCCGGTCAAGGTCATCGCCCGCCGGTGCGAGATCAACCTGTCCACGGCCTACCACCTGATCCGCACACTCTGCTATGAGGGCTATCTCGTGCGCCTCGCCAGCGGCGGCTATGTCGCCGGGCCAAAACTGGCCGAGCGCTTCCACGACCTCATGAACTCGCTGCAGCGGCCGGCCGAGGCCAGTGCGGTGCTCAGGCACCTGACCGACGTCACCGGGCACAGTGCCTACCTCGGGCGTATCTGCGACGGACGGCTGGTGGTCATCGACCTCGTCGAGGGCGCCCGGTCACCATGGCTTGAGGACTTGCAACCGGGACTTGAGACCGCCGCGCACGCGACAGCACTCGGCAAGGCGCTGATGACCACCCTGCCCGACCGCGCCCGCAAGAGCCTGCTCGCCGAGCACGGCATGCGGCCGTTCACGACGAACACGGTCACCGAGCCCGAGGAGATCGAGGCCGAGCTGGCACCGCTGCGGCCTGGTGACATGGTCGTAGAGCACGGGGAGTTCCGCGACGGCGTATGCTGCGCCGGCGTGGCGATCCCGGGCGACAGCGGCTGGGCGCTGAGTACCACGGTGCGCGGCCTCACCCTGCCAGACGGCCTGCTGACCAGCCTGCGGCTGGCCTCGGCCGACCTGGTTGGAGCTGTCGGCTGAGCGGCCCGGAATCACTGAGGCGCCGCCGGGGTTGGCCAGGACATGGCCAAGGGACACACGATCACGATCACGCCGACCGACCTGCACGTCGAGGTGACGCTGGACGGGCAGAAGCTCGCCCAGTCGGACCATCCGGTACTTCTGGACGAGACCGGTCTGCCGACCCGCTACTACCTGCCCCGCGAGGACGTGCGCACCGACCTGCTCCAGCCCACCGACCTCTCCACGACCTGCCCGTTCAAGGGCGACGCGTCGTACTGGTCGGCGGTCGTCGGCGGCCAGGTTCACGACAACGTCGTGTGGAGCTACGAGACCCCGATCCCCGGTGCCGAGGGCATCGCCGGCCTCATGTGCTTCTACCCCGAGCAGGTCGAACTCACGGTCACAGGTGAGCACCAGCCCGCCTGACGGCGACCTGACCAGCCCAGCCGCAGCGGATAACACTGCCGGCTAGCCACACCACCCGGCGAGCCACACCACCCGGCGAGCCACACCGCCCGGCGGGGGCACACCGCCCGGCGGGGGCACACCACCCGGCGGGGGCACACCACCCGGCGAGGGCACACCCGGCGAGGGCACACCACCCGGCGAGGGCACGCCGCTCAGCACCCCAGCCCGGTCGCTCTGGTGTTCGTGGTGATGCATATGTGGTGCATGTGACGCGCCGTTGGGATGGGTGAGGTGCCTGGTGCACCGCCCGCGTTTTAGAATGTACAGATGGTCAGGTTATAACCCAAAGCCACTTGGGCTCCTTCGATCATGGCAACAACCTGCGGGTTTACCGAGCGATCAGCCAGGGGCCAGCTCGGTGACCGGTACTGGCCACGCGCAGCCGTGCTGCCGGATTCCGGTCACCGGCAGCCTCCCTTATCGTGGAGAATTTTTCGATACTATCGCCGAAAAAACTCCACCTTAAGCCCAGCAGCCCGCGGTAACGGGTTCCGGTGAGGCCGTATCCAGCCACCGCGCCAGCCGGAAAGCAGGCCAGCACCCGCACCTGGATACAGCCGCACCCAACCTGCACCTGAGCCAGAACCCGCCGGTGCTCCTGAGCTGTCACCGCCCCGGCAGAACCCGGGTCAGCAGAACCAGAACGGCCCGGCCACCTGACACAACAGCGACGCACCCCGCCAAAAATAAAGATCAACTTAAGCCAAGCGGCACTGGGTTATAACCGGACTATAGGTGCATTCTTGTTCCAGTATGGCATGGATGAAAAAGGGATTATCCGGCCATACCGCTCAGAGGCAGTATCGGTGAGCTCATCCATACCGCTGTGGAGCCGTGGCCGGGATGAGAGGCCGTAACTCCAACTTCTCCGAGTAAGAGAGTAGCTACTCTGAGTATTTGCTTATAGGCATACCGGATTGGCGCGCCTCATACACAACGGCCAGCTTGGTGCCCGCAGTGGCCGGACGGTCGGCAATGCACATTGTTTACCCGGATGTCGGCTGGGCGTTACTTCTCGTCAGGCCATGTCTCACTCACGGGACTAGCTTCGCGCCTTGGGGTGATCCTTGCGCGGGCTAACGATCGGATCGCCTCGGCGCCTTTCCTGCGTATTGGCAGCGGCGCCTGCCCCTTCGGCGTTAGGAGGTCCTGCGTGACGATTGAGGTGAGCCGGCGTCAGATGATGGCGTCGATGGGCGGGATGGTTCTGGCCTCGTTCGCCTTGCCGCCCAGCCTGCGGAAGATCATCGACGGCGTGCCGGCAGCGCGTCTTACCTCGGCGCGCAGAACCGCGCCCATCTCCGAGATCAAGCACGTCGTCGTGCTGATGCAGGAGAACCGGTCCTTCGACCACTACTTCGGGGCGATGCCAGGTGTGCGTGGCTTCGGTGACCCTCAGGCAATCCCGGGCGTCTTCAAGCAGGCGGACGCGGACAACCCCGACGGGTATCTGTACCCGTTCCACACCGACACGCAGAGCACGAGTGCCCAGGCGCTGCCCTCGAACAGCCACAGCTGGGGACCGCAGCATGACTCGTGGAACAACGGGGCCATGAACGGCTTCGTGAGCTCGCGAATCCCCGACGACGTCGACGGGATCGCCGGGCAGTACTCCATGGCCTACTTCACCCGGAACGACATCCCCTTCCACTGGGCCCTGGCCGACGCCTTCACGGTCTGCGACGGCTACCACTGCTCAGTGCTGGGACCGACCTGGCCCAACCGGCTCTATCTCATGACTGGCCAGATCGATCCCGCTGGCACCAGCGGCGGTCCCATCTACGGCAACTTCGTGCCTACGGAGGGTTACTCGTGGACGACCTATCCGGAGCTGCTGTCAAAGGCGGGCGTGTCCTGGAAGGTGTACCAGGAGGTCGATAACTACGGCTTCAATGTCCTGGAGTATTTCGACCAGTACCAGAACGCGGCGACCTCATCACCGCTGTACCGCAGCGCCATGAAGTTCTACCAGGCCGGCCAGTTCGAGTACGACGCTATGCATGACTGCCTGCCGACGGTCTCGTACATTCTTCCGACCTCTTACCAGTCCGAACACCCCGACTTCATGCCTGCGGCCGGCGCCGACTACGTGGCGAGCAAGGTCGAGGCGATCGCCGCCAATCCCGATGTCTGGGCCAAGACCCTCTTCATCCTCATCTACGACGAGAACGACGGCTTCTTCGATCACGTTCTTCCGCCGACAGCGCCGGCCGGCACACAAGGCGAGTACATCACCGCGTCGGCGGAGAAAGATGCGCCAGGCCCGATCGGCCTGGGCTTCCGCGTCCCGTGCGTCCTGATCTCGCCGTGGACGGTGGGCGGTTACGTCGTCCATGACACGTTCGACCACACCTCGGTTACCCAGCTGCTCGAGCTGGTGACCGGCGTGGTCAATCCCAACATCACCGCCTGGCGGCGGCAGACCACCGGCGATTTCACCTCGGCGCTTGGGATGTTCCCGAGCAGGCGGTTCCCGCGGCTGCCGGACACCAAGCAGCAACTTGAGCAGGCCGAGCAGGAAGTAGTCCAGTTCCAGCTCCCGCCCTATCCAGGGGCGAACCAGACCCCGCCCGTCCAGCCGCCTGGGACCAAACCGGTGCTGAGCAAAGCGGCAGCCTCGGCTGCAGTGGGAGCGTGATCAAAATGGCAGCGCGCGAATCATCGAACTCCCGCCCGGCCTGGGCCAGCAGGCGCCTGTTCATTGCCGGGGCTGCCGCCGTCGTGCTCGCAGCCGGCGGCACAGCCACGGCTCTCGCCGCTCATCACTCCGCCGCTGACAACCACGCGGGTTCTTCGAAAGCCCGGCTCGCCTCGTCAAGCTGCAGCGGGCCAGCCGGGGCCGCCTACGTGGCGCTCACCGGTTACCAGGCCTTCGACGCCGTCGACACCGCCAACTGCAAGCTCATCCAGCAGTACAACGTGGGCGACAGCCAGGTGGCCGGTGATCCAGGCGACTACAACTACGACTCCTCCGAAGAGGGCGTGGCGATACACGGCGACACGCTGTACTTCGCCGACACCGGCAATGACACGGTCGCTGTGATGAACGCCGCAGCGCTCCAGGTGAGCAACTACGAGAATCCCCCCGAGACTCTTATCCACGTGGGTTTCGACCCGCAGAGCCTGGCCGTGACCCCTGACGGCAGCCAGGTGTGGGTAGCCGACACGGGCCCGGAGACCGGTGAGCCATCACTTGGCGCGATCAGTGTGATCTCGGCGGCCACCGACGCCGTGACGCACAGCCTGAACCTGCCGATCGACCCGAGGGAGATCGCCTTCTCCCCTTCCGGGGCTACCGCCTACCTGACCTCATCGCAAGGCCTCCTGGTCATCAATACCGCTAACCTCCGGGTGGCCGCGTTCATCCCCGGGCTCGGCGATCCGGAGGGCGTCGCGGTGTCCCCGGACGGCCATACGATCTACGTCACCAACACCGCCCAGGGCCAAGTGGACGTGATCAACGCCGCCGACAACAGGGTTACGGGCACTATCCGGGTCGGCCAGCTGCCATGGCAGCTAGTGATCTCATCCAGCGGAAGCACGATCTACGTGGCCGACGGCGACTCCAACGCCATCTCGGTCATAAGCGCGGCGTCCGGCAAGGTCACGAACACGATTCCGGACGCAGGCGATCCGGTCAGCCTGGGCCTGACCCCCGACGGCAGCCAGCTGTGGGTGGGCGGGCTCACCTCGGGCATCGTCACGGTGTTCGATACAGCCACTGACAGCCTCGTCGGCAGCTTCAACGTCGGCTACGGCGGCGAGCCCAACGCCGGTGACGGCGACGAGCCGACCGCCATCGTCCTCACCACCACCCCGACCCCCGGGTCGTAACCAGCCTGACCACAATGGCGGCGCAGGGCCACACCTGTCCTGCGCCGCCATCGCGTCTGCCTAGCGGTCACCGCCATCAGACATTCGCCAAATTGACGACCCCGGACCTGTCGATGAGGACCGTCTTGACAGCCGTAATCGTGAAGAGGGCCACTAGGACGCCGACCGTCGCCGCAACCCGGACGACGGTGCGCCTTCTTCCTGGGGGGTAAGCGTATGCCGCGGTGAGCGCGCTCCCGGCGAGCAGGCCGCCGAGATCCCCTTCCCACGACATTGACCACGCTGACACCACGAGAAAGACCAGCGCGCTGAATATGGGCCAGTTTGCGTAACTGATGTCACGCCCGAGCCCCCTGCTGATCACAAAGTGCGCGCCAACCAGACCGAAGATCGCACCAGAGGCTCCGATCTCCGCAGTTCCCGGGGGGACCAGGTAAGCAGCGACCGAGCACCCGAGCGCCGACAGCAGGTAGAGGGCTGCAAACCACAGCCTCCCTGTCACCCGCTCCAGTGCAGGCCCGAAGACCCACAGCGACCACATGTTTCCGGCAATCTGCACCAGGCCCAGTGGTCCCCTGTTCGGCAGCAGGTGAAGGAATGGGGAGGTGACAAGGCGGTACCACTGACCATGGGCTATCCCAATGACATGAAAGCCAGGCCACGTTAACCCGTAAGGAGCCGGGTAATACACCGTGCCGGTCAAGTCATGGTTAAGCAGTATGACGCCGCCGTGGGCAGGAATGCGCAGCGAGCCGTCACCGGGCTGGCGGCCGCCCGCGCGTCGGCTCGCTGGTCCTTCGAAGCGGTCGCCATTCCAGTCCCCCATAACGGTGAACGGGCTACGCAGCCGCTGCCGACCTGCGGCAGTGCCGGATGCTACATCTCATAACCTGCCATGTCCGGTGTTCCGTACATGCCGGTCATCGTCAGCGGAAGTCACGGCTCCGGGTGGCGGCTACCACCCGGAGCCGGTACAGGCGGACAGCGAGCAGGCTGACGGCGCCGTCCAGGCTCTCCACCCGGCCGGCTACGACGAGCGCGCTCGCGTCCAGCGCCAGGCGGCGGTGCCGTTCCCAGACGTCTGGCATGCAGATCACGTTGATCATCCCGGTCTCGTCCTCCAGGCTGAGGAACACCACGCCCCGGGCTGTGCCGGGCTGCTGCCGGTGGGTGACCAGCCCGGCGACTGTTACGTACGCGCCGTCCCTGGCCGTCCGCAGCTCTGCCGCCCCGATCACACCCCGCTCCGCCAGCCCTGGCCGCAGGTGCTCAACCGGGTGGACGGAGTAGGTGCCGGTCGCCCACAGGTCGGCGAAGGTCTCCTCAGCCTGGGTCATCGCCGGCAGCGGCGGCGCGGCCAGTCCCGGGGTTGTTCCTGGCAGCTGGCCAGGCCTGATCCCCGCGGCGGCTCCAGCGGCCCACAGCGCCTCGCGGCGGCTGGTCCCGAAACAGCTGAACGCGCCCGCGGTGGCCAGCGCCTCCAGCGCCGGAGCGGCCAGCCGGGTGCGGCGGGCGAAGTCCTCCAGATCGCTGTAGGGCTGGCCGGTCACAATCTCGGTGGCTGGCTGCTCGCCGAGGTTACGTACGTCGGCCAGGCCGAGGCGGATCACTGGCTGGCCTGGCACCGGCTTCCCCCCGGCCGGGTCAGCCTGCTCGGGATCAGCCCCTCGACCTTCGTTCTGGATCTTGGGTGTTGGGTTTTCCAGCGTGGCCGCCACGGCGCTGGCGTTGATGTCGACGCCGCGGACCTGAACGCCGTGCCTGCGCGCGTCGCTGATCAGGCTGGCCGGGGAGTAGAAGCCCATCGGCTGGGCGCGCAGCAGGGCGGCGGTGAACGCGGCCGGGTAGTAGCACTTCAGCCAGGCGCTGGCGTAGACCAGGTAGGCGAAGCTGATCGCGTGCGACTCGGGGAAGCCATAGCTGGAGAAGGCCAGGATTTTGCCGTAGACGTCCTGCGCCACCGCGGGCGAGACGCCGCGGGCCGCCATCCCCTGGAGCAGGCGATCGCGCAGCTCCTCGATCCGCTCCGGGGCGCGCTTGGAGCTCATCGCCTGCCGCAGCCGGTCGGCCTCGGCCGGCCTGAAGCCAGCGCAGTCGATCGCCAGCTGCATCATCTGCTCCTGGAACAGCGGCACGCCGAGGGTCTTGCCGAGGGCATGCGCCATCGAGGGGTGCGGCAGGTCCGCGGGCTCGTCGCCGCGGCGGCGGCGCAGGTAGGGGTGCACGCTGCCGCCCTGGATCGGGCCCGGCCGGATCAGCGCGACCTCGATGACCAGGTCATAGAACTTTCCCGGCCGCAGCCGGGGCAGGGTCGCCATCTGGGCGCGTGACTCGACCTGGAACACGCCGACGGAGTCCGCTTGGCACAGCATGTCGTAGACGCCGGGGTCCTCCTGCGGGATCGAGTGCAGGCTCCACCGCCGGCCGTGGCAGGCCTCGACCAGCTCGAAGCAGTCCCGCAGCACCGTGAGCATGCCCAGGCCGAGCAGGTCGAACTTGACCAGCCCGGCGTAGGCGCAGTCGTCCTTGTCCCACTGCAGCACGGTGCGGCCTGGCATCCGCGCCCACTCCACCGGGCACACCTCGCCGGCTGGGCGGTCGCAGATCACCATCCCGCCGGAGTGAATACCCAGGTGGCGGGGCAGCCGCTGCAGCCTGGCGGCGAGGGCGATGACCGGCGGTGGGACTCCCGCGTCGGGCGGGACTGGCTCGCCGGCACCATAGGAACGCGGGCCGACCTGCTTGGCCCAGGCGTCCTGCTGCTCCGGCGAGTAGCCAAGCGCGCGTCCCGCGTCCCGCAGCGCCATCCGCGGCCGGTAGGTGATCACGTTGGCGACCTGGGCCGCGTTCTGCCTCCCGTAGGAGTCGTAGACGTACTGGATCACCTCCTCGCGCCGCTGGTGCTCGATGTCCAGGTCGATGTCGGGTGGGCCATCCCGGCCTTCGGACAGGAAGCGCTCGAACAGCAGACCGTGCTGGACGGGATCGACGCTGGTGATCCCGAGCGCGTAGCAGACCGCCGAGTTCGCCGCTGACCCGCGGCCCTGGCACAGGATGCCGCTGCGCTCACAGAACGCCACGATGTCGTGCACGATCAGGAAGTAACCGGGGAAGCCGAGCTGCTCGATGACGCCGAGCTCGTGAGCGATCTGGGCGTAGGCGCCTGGCACGCGCTCGGCGGTGGGCGGGCCGTAACGTTCTGGGGCCTTCCCGGCGACCAGGTGGCGGAGCCAGCTGGCCTCATCGGGGTAGCCCGTGGGGACCGGGAAGTCCGGCAGCCTGGGCGCGATCACGGTGAAGTCGAACGCGCAGTCCGCGGCGAGCGCCACGGTGCGCTCCATGACGCCGGGGTACCGGCGCAGCCTGCGGGCCATCTCGGCGCCGGACCGCAGGTAGGCGGCACCGGAGGCGGCCAGCCAGCCGTCCATCTCGTCCAGGCTGCGGCGCGCCCTGACCGCGGCGAGGACCTGGGCGAGCCTGGCGTCGCGCGGTGAGGCGTAGTGCGCGTTGCCGGTGGCGACCACGGGCGCGCCCACTTGGCGGGCCAGCTCGAACAGAGCGTCGTTGCGCTCGTCATCGGCCGGCTGATCGTGGCTGGTCAGCTCGACGACGACGTTCTGGCGGCCGAACATGGCGGTCAGAGCTTTGAGCTCGGTGGCGGCGGCCTCGGGGCCTGCGGCGGCCAGCGCCGCGGGGACGGCGCCCTTGCGGCAGCCGGTGAGGATCACCCAGTGGCCGCTGTGGGCCTGCGCAAGTTCGGCGATGTCGTAGATGGGGCGGCCTTTCTCCTGGCCTCGCAGCTGCGCGGTGGTGATCGCCCGGCACAGCCGCCGGTACCCCTCGGGGTCGCGGGCAAGCACCAGCAGGTGCGTGCCTTCCGGGTCGGGGACGCCACCCTGGCTGCCGGGCAGGCCCAGGCTGAGTTCCGCGCCGAAGACCGTGCTGAGCTGGGCACCCGCCTCTCTCAGCCGGGCCGCCGCCTGGGCGAACTGGGGCACCCCGTACATGCCGTCGTGGTCGGTGATGGCCAGCGCCCGCAGCCCGAGTTCTGCCGCCTCCTGGGCTAGCTCGGCCGGGCTCGATGCCCCGTCGAGGAAGCTGTAGGCCGAGTGGCAGTGCAGCTCGGCCCATGCCGGGCCGTCGCGGCTGCGGCGCTTCCGCTGGGGTCGCGCCCCTGCAGCCTCCGTGCCCGCTTCCCCATGGCCCGCGCGTTTCCTGGCCGGGTTACCCCAGGACAGGCGCTGCTCGAGCTCGCGCCACGGAATCGGCGGATTACCGAACCCCACTCCCTTGCCCTCCTCGGCCCTGTTCTCGCGCGGATGAAAGTGGACCACGGAGCCAGACGGCTGTGCTCACTCGTACTGCGCTCACTCGTACCTCGCCTCGATCAGCCACTGGCCGCCGGACAGCACGGCCAGCCAGGCGCTGCCGTCTTCGGCGACCAGCTGGAACCTGGCCTTCCGGCGCGCGCTCGCCGGGCGCCACCACCGCTCGGCCACCGGCCACGGCCCGGCCCACGAGGTGATCGCCAGCCACGGCCCGCCGCAGGCCGACAGGCGGGCTGGGGCCGCGGAAACCAGCGCCCGCCCGGTCACCGTCACCGGGTTCCCTGACTCGTCGAGCACGCTGGCGGGCAGCGGGAACGGGTAGACCGTCGCGGGCGCGGGCGCTGGGATCCGCCCTGGCCACGGCCTGTCCGGCGGGAGCGCCGGGTCGGCCGCGTCGCCGAACGGCACCAGCGTCACCTGGTCGGCCGGGCCGCGGCCGCCGGACAGCACCGGGCGGGTCACCGAGCCATGCCCGAGCATGGCTTGCACCCGGAGGGCGGCGCGCGCCACCCGGTCGCTGACCACCGCGTCGCCCCACAGCCCGAGCTGACGGCCGGTGGCCCGCACCAGCTGGTCGGGAACCAGCCGCAGCAGCGTGACCCCGCCGGCCGTCACCCCGTCGTCGCCGGGGGCGTCCGTACCGCCCTCGCCGCGCGCGTCCCGCGCGGTCCGCCACCCGGCCAACTGCCAGCGCACCCGCTCGGCCACCGCCAGCGCGGACAGCAGCCCGTCGTGCCGCCACAGCCGGGCGATCTCCTGCCCGTCCTCGCAGATCACCTGTACCTGAACGCGCACGCAGGCGAGCCCCCTTGCGGCCAGGCCGGCGTGCATCTGCTCGGCGAGTGCCTTGGCGGTGAACGCCACCGGCTCGGCCTGCCCGGCCGGCGGGTCGAACTCGGCCGAGGCGGAGAGGTCGGCAGCGGGCGGCCGGGGCACCAGCGGCCGCGGGTCAAGGCCGCGCGCCAGCCGGTGCCCGATAGCCCCCTGCGTCCCGAACCGGGCCGCCGCCGCCGTGGCAGGCAGCGCCGCGAACTCCCCCAGCGTCCTGACTCCCAGCCGGGTCAGCAGGTCGGCAAGCTCCGGGTCCCCCAGCACGCTGACCGGGTGCGGGGCAAGGAACGCGGGCGTCTCCCCCGGCCCCACGACCAGAACCGGGCCCGGTGACCCCGCAGCCTGAGCGGCAAGCTGAGCGGCGAACAGGCCGTCGGCGACGCCGACCTGGCACGGGTGCCCCTGGCCGGCGACGGCACTGGCGATCTTCTCTGCCAGGGTCTCCTCGCCGCCGAAGTACCTGGCCGGACCGCGGGCGCCGATGGCGCAGGCCCCTGGCCGCACGACCTCCACCCGAGGAGAGAACTCCTCCACCGCGGTAACTACCTGCTCGAAAGCCCCTGCGTCCGGGCCTGCACCCGGGTCTGCGCCCGGTCCCCAGTCCGGGCACCAGATCACGAGCACCCGCTGCGGCGAGTTGCTTGCCGCCGTCATCCGGTTCTCTGCATTTCTTTCCAGAACGTTTCCCGCGCCCCGATGTGGTCCGCAGGCTCGCACTGGCCGGTGGTGACGTCAGCCGGGTCACAGACAGCCACTGACCCATCGGGGGCGGGCAGCCATAGCCACCGGGCCCGCGGCCGCGCGGCCGCACCCCTGCCGTCCGCCACCACCCGTACCCGGCGAGCACGCAACCGCCCATGACCTGCCCCGATTCCCGCCCACTGCTGGTCGGTCACCAGCAGCCGGAGCTGCGCACCCTCCCAGTCCCCCGCGACCACGAGCACGCCACCGAAGCGGCGCACGGTGGCCTCGATCCGCCGCCGCACCAGGGCAGAGGGCCGGTCTGGCGGGTGCAGCAGCACCAGCTCGCAGCCGTCCAGCAGCGAGACCACCACCTGCGGCCAGCCCGGGCCCGGCTCCGCGACCAGCAGCATCCGCCCGGGGTCCAGGCCAGCGTCGGCGGCGGCAGCCACCCCGGCCTGGGGCAACCCGGTCACTGCGCACCAGGCCCCGGCTGCGGACGCTTCGGCCGCCAGCGCCAGGCAGAGCAGGCTCCAGCCCCCGGCCGCCACGACCGAGCCACGCGGCAGCCCCCCAGCGGGAAGCAGCTCCCGCAGGGCGGGCAGTACCGGCAGGACACCCTCACCGGTCAGCGCGTCTTCGTTGCTGTACCGCGAGAGCGGGTGCCGCGGCGACAGTTCCAGCGACGACGGTGCTTGCGACGACGGTGCTTGCGACGACGGTGGCGTGACCTGCGGGGCTTGTGTGACTTCCACCCCCACCCGGACAACTATCGAACAGGGATTCGAGTTATGTCAAGGACCTGACCTGCCGTTTTGCCTTCGCAAGACGAATTCAGGCCGCCGGCTGGGCGTTGCGGAGGCCGAACTGCGCCAGGCATGGCTCCAGACCGTCGATCTCGACCGCCGCCGCAGCAAATTGCTGCCAGCGGTCGCGGCCGAGGGCGAACCGCTGCTCATAACGAAGGGTGTCCCGTACCTGGCGGCGGGTGAGCCCATTGGGCTGGTACCCGAGCTTGCGCCGCCAGTGGAACTGCATGACGCTGCGGGCTCGCTCAGCAGGCGGAAGATCGGTCCACGGCACGCCGAACGGCATCTGATCCGGGTCATGAACCCCTTGCGTAGACAACTGGGCCAGCGCACCCAGTTCCTCCAGCACCGGAAGCCGCAATTCCAGCCGGGGTGTGCGCAGCCGCAGCCCGTACAACGGCCAGTGAGCCACGTCCATGGTGATGATTGTCCGGACCGCCGCTGGCCGCCGCCATCAGTTTTGCGGTGCGCCGGCTGCCCGGTCGCTGCCGGAGCTGTCCGAAACGACGTCACCTAGGGCAGAAAGCATGGATTGTTCCTGAGTGGTGAGTTGCACAGCATGGATCGTTCCTATGTGGTGACCGGCGGCGGCCGGGGCATCGGCCGGGCGATCGCGGAGCGGCTGCTGGCGGGCGGCGATGCCGTTGTGGTGCTGGACCGGGGCGATGCGGCGCTGGGCTGGGTGTCTGGCCATCCAGCAGGCCGCCGTCTTATCCCGGTGGCAGGCGATGCCGCGGACGAGACAGTCACCGGACGGGCCGCCGACCTGGCCCAGGAGGCTGGCCCGCTCGCGGGATGGGTGAACAACGCCGCGGTCTTCGGCGACGCCTGGCTGGACACCGCAGGCGCGCGGGAGGTTATGGAGCTGATCACCGCCAATCTCAGCCTGGCGGTGACAGGATGCGCCACGGCGGTCCGCCGGTTCCTCGCTGGCGGGCCTGGGGGCGTGATCGTCAACGTGTCCTCGCACCAGGCGCAGCGGGCGGTCCGCGGCGCTCTGCCGTACGCGACGGCGAAGGCCGCGATCGAGGGCCTGACCCGGGCGCTTGCCGTGGACTACGGGCCGAGGGGCATCCGGGTGAACGCCGTGGCGCTCGGGTCGATCGCCACGGCCCGGTATGAGGCGTTCCTCGACGGCCTGGACCCGGCGACGGCAGCCGGGGTACGAGAGCAGATGGCGGCTCTGCACCCGCTGGGCCGGGTGGGCTATCCGGGCGAGGTCGCTGACGCCGTCGCCTACCTGCTCTCTGAAGCGGCCAGCTTCATCAACGGCGCCATATTGCCCGTTGACGGCGGGCGGTCAGCCCTCGGCCCGGACCCCGAGCAAGCCTGACCCGGGTTGCAGCGAGTTCCAGGCAGCATCTCTACCCTGGTCCCATGGGCCTGAAGGTGCCGAAGACGATCTTCACTCGTTACGCGGTGGCCTGGGGGTATCTGGTGGTATTCGTCATCGTTCAGGTTATCTATGCCTTGCTGTCGGCCCATGACCAGGCGGCGGTGGTCGGCTGGGCCAGCACGAGTGTGCACAACCTCCGCCACGACCCGGTCGGCTCGCTGGTGGCCTCGGCGTTCATTGCCCAGGGATCGCCTGCCGCCTGGCCGGCCCTGATAGCGCTGGCGATGTTCGGCGCCTGCCAGGCAATCGGCAACTGGCGCACCGCGCTGGTGTGCGCGGCCGGCCATGTGATCGGCTCGCTCGTCAGCGAGGGGATCGTCGGCTACCAGGTGTCCCATGGGCTGCTCCCGGCAGCGGACAGGTACCTGATCGACGTCGGGCCGTCCTACGTCGTCGTGTCCGCTGCCGTGGTGGCGCTGCTGTACGGCTCCTGGCTGGCGCGGGGCGCGGCCGCGCTCGATCTCTTCATCCTGATCGTTCCTGGTGACATCTTCGCCGGGCTCAGCCATCTTTACGTGGCCGCAGTCGGTCACCTGACCGCGATGATCGTCGCGGCCGGGGTCGGCAGCCTGCTCGCCTGGCAGCTGCGAAGGCAGCGCGGGCGGCAGCAGCCACCGCCGCTTGGCGAGGAACCAGGCCCCGTCGTCAGCGCTGAGCAGCCGGGCTGAGCCGGGCCGGACGGCGCGGGAGCGCGTTCCGCAGCGCCACCCAGCCGCGCCCGGCCGCATAGCAGGCCGCGCCCATCGCCCCGACGAAGAACCCGATCGGCCAGTTGGTCTGGTACGACAGCGCGATCGCCACCCATACCGTGCCCACCGCGATCACCGCCGACAGAACCAGGGCAATGAACGGACGGCTGGTCACTGCCCTGGCCGCGGCGGGCGGGCCGATCATCAGGCTGAAGATCAGCAGAGCGCCCACCACCGGCACCGCCACGCTCGTGGCCAGCGCGACGATCACAAGGAAGGCCATCTCGACCCGGTAGGCACGCACCCCGCGCGCCTCTCCGACCTCGGGCATCGTCGTGGAGAGCAACAGCGGCCGGTACATCACGATGATCGCGACGATGCACACCGCGCTGACCGCTGCGACGGGTGCTACTTCGTTCACGGCGATGCCGAGCACCTCGCCGAACAGCAGCGAGTAGATCTCGTCTGCGTACTCGGTCGTGAAGCTGAGGAAAAGCGCACCGAGTCCGAGCATGGCCACAAGTACCAGCGCCACGGCCACGTCGTGCCGGTTGCGGCGGCCGAGCCAGCCGATGGCGAGCGCGCCGAGCAACGAGAACGCACCCAGCCCGAACAGGGTGTTGACCCCTATCAGGCTGGCCCCGGCCGCTCCGGCGAAGGCACCAGTCGGCAGCGCGTCGGCGACGAACGCGGAGCCGCGGAGAACGACGAAGAACCCGACGACGCCGGCGACGACCGCGACGATCGTCGCCACGATCCAGGTGTTGGTCATGAAGGCGCTGAACATGTGCCCTTCCCACGCTGGTCCCGCCGGGCCCTGGCCAGCAGGAAGAAGATCAGGATCAGCACCACCACGAAGAAGCTGACCGGCCAGCCCTGCCGGCCCAGGTCATGGTCTACAGGCAGCGCGGGCCAGTAGTAGCTGTCATAGGCCAGCAGAACGCCCAGCCAGGTGGCAGCCAGGCTGATCAGCGCTGACCAGGCCATCATCGGGCCGGGCCTGCTGGTCAGCCGCAGCGCGGTCGCCGCGGGCCCGACGAGCAGGGCCGTGCTGAGGATCGCGCCGATGGTCATGGCTGACAGCGAGACAGCGAGCGCCAGCGCGGCCAGAGCCAGCACACCGACGACGCGTACCGAGATCCCGCGCACGTAGGCCAGGTCCGCGCTGACCGAGCTCAGCAGCAGCGGGCGGTACAACACCGCGATGAGACCGGCGGCGGCCACGCTGAACAGCGCGATCGTCCAGATGAGCGAGCTGTTGATCGTGAACAGGGAGCCGAAAAGGATAGTGACCGGAGCGCCGGTCGTTGACGTCCGGGTTGTGTCCCAGTAGAGGAACAGAGCGGCCAGGCCGAGCCCGGCGCCGCGCACGATGCCGGTCGCCAGGTCCCGGCCCCGTACGCGCTGCACCCCGATCAGGTCCATGATCCCTGCCGCCACGACACTGGTCCCGGCGAAGCCCCAGATCGGGCTGATCCCCAGCAGGAAGGATCCCGCGCCGCCGGTAGCACTGATGTCGCCGAGCCCGTGCGCTGCGTACGACTGGCCACGCATCACCGTGAACATGCCGACGATGCCGCAGACAACCGCGACGACGCCGCCGACCAGCAGCGCCACGTGCACAGGCCCGCTGCTGAAGAAACCGGGCTCGAAGATAGCCCTCAGGATGCCGCCCACGGCCTGGTCAGCCCGTCCCGGTGCGGACGGTGCCGACGGTAGCAGCGGGGTCGGCATCGTGGCCGTGGCCGTCATCCGCCAGTATGTCGAGGCCGTCGCCGCGCCCGGCCACGACCAGGATCCGGCCGTGCAGGCGGATGACGTCGACATGGCTGCCGTAGAGCTCACTGAGCACGTCGTCCCGCACCACGTCGTCGGTGGGCCCGCTGGCAGCGCGCCCCTTCGCCATGTAGACGATCCGGTCCATGACTGGCAGCAGCGGGTTCATCTCGTGGGCCGAGATCAGCACGGCGATCTGCTGCTCCCGGGCGATGCGGGCGAGCAGCGCGACGACCTCCTGCTCGCTGGCGATGTCGAGATTCGCCAGCGGCTCGTCGAGCAGCAGCAGCGCGGGGCGGCTGATCAGCGCGTGCGCGATCAGGATCCGCTGCTGCTCACCGCCGGACAGATTGCCGACCCGCGCCTGGGCGATGTGCTCGGCGTTGACCGCGCGCAGCATCTCGTCCACCAGAGCGCGGCGGGACCGCGACGGCAGCGGGAAGCCGAGGCGGTTGCCGTCAAGCCCGAGACCGACCAGGTCCCGGGCCCGAAGGGGCATGTCCGGATCGAGCTGGATCTTCTGCGGCACGTAGCCGACGGCACCGGCGCGGCGGCCGCGCGGCCTGCCGCCGATGAGGATCTCACCAGCGGCAGGCTGCAGCAGGCCGAGTATCACCCGCATGAGGGTGGTCTTGCCGGCTCCGTTAGCACCGATCAGGCCGACGAACTCGCCGCGCCTGAGCGTGAAGCTCACGTCGTGCAGCACCTCGCGGCCGCCCAGCCGGACGCTGAGGCCGTTCACTGCAAGTGCCTCATCCGGCGATGCGGCAACCGGTGATGCGGTCGGGCCTGCCGTCTGCTCCGGCCCAGGAATCTGGTCTCTGGGCCTGGGCACGTCCTGGCTGGCGGTCACTCGGCGCTCTGTCATGATCACAGTTTCTGGGTTGAGATCTTTTCGGAGACTGCCTTTTTCATTGCCTGGACCTCAGCGAGCATCCAGGACTGGTAGTCGTATCCGGGCACCGGCATGGTCTCGTACACGCCGACCACCGGGATGCCGTTCTGGCTGGCGAGCTTCAGGAAGGACTCGGTCAGCGAGTCGGTCACCTGCTGGTTGTACACGAAGACCTTGATCTTGTGATCGGTGAAAAAGCTGTTTTCAAGCGCGATGTCCTGCGGGCTCGGGTCCACCCCGTTCATGATGTCGGCCTGGAGAGTGAACGGCGTAAGGATGTCCGTCCCGGCTGCCTGCAGCATGTAGTCACCGACAGGCTCGGTCACCGCCACCGGAGTGCCCGGGTAGGCCGCCTTGAACTGCGCGATCGCCTGGTACCAGGGCTGCAGCGAGCTGTCGAACGTGCGCATTCTGGCGTTGAAGTAGGCGGCGTGAGCGGGCCGCAGCTTGCCGAGGTCGCTGGCCACGGCTTTGGCCACCGCTGGCATCGTGTTGGGCGAGTACCACAGGTGGGGGTTCGGGGTGCTGTCCGGCAGGCCGAGCAGGTTCTGCACGTCGATCACCTTGCGAGCCGAGTTCGGCGACGCGGACTCGATCTTGTTCATGTAGGTGTCGTAGCCGACGCCGTTCTGGACGATCAGCTGGGCGGCGCTGACTGCCTGCGCGACACTGGGGCTCGCCTCGAACGAGTGCGGGTCGGTGTTCGGGTTGCTCTCGACCGCGGTCACCTGGACGTACTTGCCGCCGATCTGGCTGATGACGTTGGCGTACTCGTTCTCGGCCCCGACGGCCACGATCGTGCCGCTCGGGTCGGCAGTATTGGACACGGCCGAGGAGCATGCGGAGCCCAACAGCCCAACTGTGGCCGCCACCGCAGCAAACTTGATCCCGCGGCTAAGTAGCATGATCAACCTCTCTACAGGTCAGGGGTCCGCTGAGCGCACGCCGGGATCCGCGGCGGCTAAATACAAATGAAAACGATAACCAGTTTAGAGTGACCGGTCAAGCCGATCCGCTCCCCCCGCCAGCGATCTGGGGTACACCAGTCACGGAGCGCGCCAACTCGCGCCAAAGGGGCGCCGGCGGCGCAAAGCAAACACAGGGCCTCAGGCAAACACCGTGCCAAAGGGGGTACCTTCGAGCACCCAGGGGCACAGACTGGCTCCGCGCCCAACGGGCGCGGAGCCCCCATCACGCCAAAGGGGCGCGCCGTTGTCCTGTACTGAGGAGCGAGGGGAGCCGGAGGCGACCCGAGCGACCGAGGGAAGGACAACGGGTACAGCGCCCCGGAGGCGCAAGGCTAACACCGAAGGCGAGCACGGACGACGATGAACCGCAGGACAGGCAGCAGCCAGGACGCGGGTGACAGGCTGGTCGCTGCGCAGTCCGCATCACCCGCTCCGTCAGCGTCACCGGCGAACCCGCACGCTG
>Ga0335074_10004704_pt1 | contig 18836 bp, 18 predicted proteins | sample Lox_Sample_23_FD_206715 | JGI IMG/M metagenome (GOLD analysis project Ga0335074, IMG submission 206715) | Soil microbial communities from Loxahatchee National Wildlife Refuge, Florida, United States - Lox_Sample_2.3 | ecosystem: Environmental > Terrestrial > Soil > Wetlands | place: USA... | reverse complement strand
CGTCGCTGGGATGCAGGCCCCGGGCTCGCCGCCCACCTGCACGTGCCGCACGCGCGCGTCGCGCAGCGGCCGGCCCTGGCCCGCGGCGACATCGGCCAGGTGCAGCAGGAACGACGGAGTGCCGCTGACCGACGTCGTTCCGTAGTCGGCGATGGTGTCGAGTTGCCGGCCGGTGTCGCCCGAGCCGGCCGGAATGACGGTCGCGCCGATTCGCGCCATGCCGGCCGTCCCCCCGAGCCCGCCGACGAACCACGCATAGCCGAACAGGCACTGGTGGACATCGTCGGCGCGCACGCCCTGGCTATACGCCATCCGCGCCCACAGATCGGCCCAGCGGTCCAGATCGGGCTGGGTCCAGCAGACCGGCGTCGGCCGGCCGGTGGTCCCGGATGAAAAGTGGACGCGGCGAACGTCGGCTGGGTCGGCGGCGACGAACGCGCCCCACGGCGGCGCGTCGGCCAGCGCCGCGACATAATCATCCTTGCCGACCACCGGCAGCGCGGCAAGGTCATCGGGGTTACGCACATCGTCGGGCTCGAAGCCCAGGTCGCGCCAGCGGGCTCGGTAGTACTCGCTGTGCGCGCCGACATACCCCAGCTGCCGGCGCAGGGCTGACGTCTGGAACTCGCGCAGCCGCTCGGCCGGCCAGGTCTCGACCGGGTCCCAGTAGCGCCCGTCTGGTCGGGCGGTCACGGCCGAGACCGCCGCAATCCCCCGACGACGAAGTCGGCGTACTCCTCGGCTACCCGCGCGCGGGTGGCGAAGTCGCCGCGTTCCGGGTCGTACCACAAGCTGATCCAGTTCAGGGCGCCGAGCACGGGCTTGGTCGCCAGGCGCGGATCGACGTCACGGAACTCGTCGTTCTGCCGCCCCTGGTTGATGACCTCGGCGAACAGTTGCTCATAGCGGTCACGCAGGACGAACATCTCCTCCAGCACGGCGTCAACGGACTTGCTCATCCGGTGCATCTCGACCGCCTGGACGGCAACGCGCTGGTAGGAGTTGCGAGTCATCATCAGCCCGGCGTGGTGATGCGCCATCCGCCAGAGCCGGTCCGCGCAGGACAGGTCCTGCCGCGCGACGATCGGCGCGACACCGTCGATAAGCTCTTGCATGCCGGAGCAGACGATGTCGTGAAAGATGTCCACCTTGGCGCGGTAGTGGTGATAGAGCCTGCCCTTGGTGGCGCCGAGTCGCTCGGCGATCTCGTCCATGCTCGTCGCCGCGTAGCCATTCTGAGTAAACGCGAGCGCGGCCGCGTCGAGGATCTCCCGCTGGCCGGGGAGCACCCGGCCGGGGTCGGCCGGCCTCGCGCTGCGGGCGACGCCGCCGGACCGCGCAGTCAACTCGTCGCCTCGGCCTTGATCGCCCGGCCGATGACCAGCCGCTGGATCTCGGAGGTGCCCTCGTAGATCTCGAGGATGCGCTGATCACGATAGATCCGCTCGGCCGGGCAGGGCTTGCAGTAGCCCTCGCCGCCGAAAACCTGGACGGCGAGGTTCGCTGCCAGGTGCGCGGTCTCGCTGGCCTCGAGCTTGGCCATCGCCCCGAGGATGCCAACATCCGCTCCGTCGACGTAAGCCCGGGCAGCCTGCACAGTAAGCATGCGGGCGGCGGTGATCCGCGTCGCGACGTCCGCCAGCGGGAACGAGATGCCCTGGTTGTCGATGATCGAGGTGCCGAAGGTCCGTCGGCGCACGGCTTCGCGTGATGCGACGTCGTAGGCGGCGAGCGCGACTCCGACCGACTGCGCGGCAACCGTGATGCGCCCGGCGTTGAGGGTGCGCATGGCCAGCCCCATGCCGCGATTGACCGCGCCGACCAGCGCGTCCTCGGCGACCTCGGTGTCCAGCCGGAGGTTGCTCGTCAGCGTCCCGCGCAGGCCCATCTTGTCCTCGTAGCGGTCGATCTCCACCCCGTCGGCGTCTTTGTCCACCATGAACGCGGAGATCCCGCGGGTTCCTGCGTCGGGATCCGTGAGCGCGAAGACGACGTAGTACTGCGAGGCCCCGCCATTGCCGATGTAGATCTTCTCGCCGCGCAGCCGCCAGCCAGCGGGCGTGCGCTCGGCGGTGGTCCGGATGCCGGCCGCATCGCTGCCCGCTCCCACCTCGGTGAGCGCGAAGCTGATCGCCTTGCCGGCGGCCAGGCCGCCGAGATACTTCTTGCGCTGTTCCGGCGTCCCGGCGAGGACCAGCGGAGTACCGCCGAGTGCATAGGCGGTGACGATCGCGCCGGTCGACGGGCAGGTCCGCGAGAGCTCCTCGATCACCGCGCAGACGGTGTCGAACCGGGCGCCCTGTCCGCCGTAGTCCGGACTGACGAACAGGCCGGCCAGCCCGCTGTCCACCAGAACCTGCACGCTCTCCCACGGGTAGCGCTGCTCGCGATCGAGCTCTTCGACCAACGGCCCGAAGCGCCCGGCCGCCAGCGAACGCGCCAAGTCCCGCCAGCGACGCGCCTCGTCGCTGAACTCCGGCTCCCAGATCACCGCCATGCGCGCGCTCCACTCTGCCTCGTGCTCCGCCTGGTCGACATACTGATCAGTATGTCAACGCAACAGTAAATGGATGCCGCCATCTCGTCAACGTCATGAACTTCCATTTGATCAGCGACAATCAAAGGCTGGTGAGACGACATACGCGGCAGTATCTTTGAGCCTCGAAGTCCCGTCAAGGAGAGGGCCACATGACCGACGACGCACCGGTTCTGTACGAGACTCACGACGCCGTCGCGGTCGTGACCATCGCCCGGCCGACGACCAGGAACGCGCTCACGACCGAGGTGCTCGGCGGGGTCGCGGCCGCCTATGACCGGGCTGAGGCCGATTCGGAGGTGCGCGCCCTCGTCCTCACCGGCGGCCCGGTAATGTTCGCGTCGGGCGCGGACGTGCGGGAATTGCGTGACGTCAATCCGGCCAGCTACCTGGTCTCCGAGCGGCAGGCGGCGTGGGCGCGGTTCGCCCGGTTCGGCAAGCCGACGGTCGCGGCCGTGGCCGGTTTCGTCCTCGGCGGTGGCTGTGAGCTCGCCCTCTCCTGCGACGTCGTCGTCGCCGCCGATACCGCCGTCTTCGGGCAGCCCGAGGTCCGGCTGGGGCTGATCCCGGGCGCCGGCGGCACCCAGCGCTGGGCGCGCGCGGCCGGACGCTACCGCGCGGCTGACATCGTGCTCCACGCGACGACCGTCGACGCCTGGACCGCCGCCACCTGCGGCGTCGTCACCGAGGTGGTGCCGGCGGAACGTCTGCTGGCCGCGGCCATCGACTACGCGCAGACGGTGGCCTCATTCGCTCCGGTGGCCGTCCGGCTCGCCCGGGAGGCGGTGCGCGCGGCCGAGGAGCTGCCCGTCAGCGCGGCCCTTGCGCACGAGAAGTCGCTGCTCGCGACCACGCTGGCCACCGACGATCACCGCGAGGGGATCGACGCGTTCCTGGCCAAGCGCTCACCTCGATTTGCCGGGCGGTGATCATGGGCGACGTTGAGATCCTGCGCTGTCCCGACCCCGGCGTATCAAACCGGCTGACCGGCGACGCCCGTGACGAGCTGGCCGGCGCGGTGCGCGGCTGGCAGCGAACCGCGCCGTCGGCGCTGGTCGTCGACGTGGTGGGCGACGCCTGGGCGCACGTGGCCAGCGAGGACGCCGGACTCCGCGATCGCGCTGCCATCAACCGCGCGTACGCGCTCGTCTCGGCCCTGTACGGGCTGGCGTGCCCGGTTGTGGTAGCGGTCGACGGCGCGGTCAGCGGGCTGGGGTGCGCGCTGCTGCTCGCCGCCGACGTCCGATTCGGAAGCCAGCGCGCCGTTGTGGGCCCGGGCGACGGCCCCGCGGCAGCGCTGCTGGCCGGGGCGGGAAGGGTGTCGTCGGCGAGCGCGTCGGCGATCGAGCGGCTCTGCTGGACCGGGGGCGCGCTCGCCGGCGAGACCGCCGTCGACGCCGGGGTGCTTACTGCGCTTGCGTCGTTCGAGGACGCCCGCGCGTGCGCCACCCGCCTGGCCGCGGATGCCGTCGGCTGGTCGGCCGTCAAGCGGGCGCACCGCAGCCGGACCCGCCCCGAGCTCGAGACCGCCTTCCGCTACGAGTCGTGGCTGCTGGATATTGCGCTACGCGGCTGATCCCGACCGATCGCCCTGATCGCCGTGATTCGGAGCGGCTCGCCGCGCCTGGCCGGTAAATCTACATGAACGTTGACGAAGATACGCGATCCGGCGTACGCTCTCGTCAACGCTAATGATGACGGACGGAGCTACCCCCATGCGGCCGTCGCCGCGTGCGGGGCGACCTGGTCATTTGCCGCAGTTCGTGACCCGTTGGAGCAGCCGCAGGATCGGGCGCCGAGCCGCCCGCACTGTGCCCGGCAGAGTGTCGGCGTTCGACCAGCTGCCCGGGGACACGCTCCGACTTCGAGGAAGGACTCCCATGCGCGTCGGCTATACCACGATCTTCCAGGGCAGCGGCGACCCGTCGGACGACCAGCGCGTCTACACCGACGAACTGCGCCTGTGCGACCTGGCCGAACCGCTCGGCTTCGAGATGATCTGGGCGACCGAGCACCACTTCACCTCGTACACGATGTGTCCCGACCCGGTGCAGTTCCTGTCGTACATGGCCGGCCGCACCAAGAACATCCTGCTCGGCTCGGGCGCGGTGATCATGCCGTGGCATGACCCGGTGCGCGTCGCCGAGCAGACCGCAGTGCTCGATCTGATGAGCAATGGCCGGTTCATCCTCGGCATGGGGCGCGGGCTCGGCCGGATCGAGTTCGAGGGTCTTCGGATTCCCATGTCCGAGTCGCGAGCCCGGTTCGTTGAGTCGGCCGAGATCGTGCTGCGCGCCCTGGAGACCGGCGTGCTCGAAGCGGACGGCGAGTATTACCAGATCCCGCGCCGGGACCTGCGTCCCCGACCGGTGAAGTCGTTCCGCAACCGGCTCTACGCCGCCGCCGTCTCACCGGAATCGGTGAAGATCATGGCCGACGTCGGGGCCGGCATCCTGATCAACCCGCAGAAGGACTGGAAAGAGGTCGCCGCTGACATGCGCGCCTACCGGGCGCAGTTCCGCGAGCTCAGGGGCGGCGAGGCGCCCGCGCCGATGGTCACCGGCTGGGTCGTGTGCGACCGGGACGGCAAGAAGGCCAAGGATCTCGCGCAAGAGTACATCGGCGCCTACTACGAGTCGGTGTTGGCGCATTACGAGCTCGGCGGCCGGCACTTCGAGAGCACGCAGGGCTACGAGTACTACAAGGGTCTCGCGTCCTACATCGGCCAGCGCGGCACGAGCCGGGTGATCGAGAACTTCATCGAGCTCCAGGTCTACGGAACGCCGGACGAGTGCTACCAGCGCATCCTGGACATCCGCTCGCAGGTCGGCAACAACGGGTTCAACGCGGTCTGCTCGTTCTCCGGCATGGACTATGAGTTCGCCGAGAACAACATGCGATTGTTCGCCACCGAGGTGATGTCGAGGCTGAAGGCGGTCCCCGACGTCGACTTCACCGAACTCGACCAGGCGATCTCGGCATGAGCGCCCCTGTCGCGCGCATCCTGACCAGCGGACTGCGCTTTCCCGAAGGCCCCGCCGTCCTTGACGACGGCGCGGTGATGGTCGCGGAGATGAAGGGCGAGGCGATCTCCCGGGTCGACGCCGACGGCACGCTGTCCGTCCTCGGCGACTGCGGCGGCGGGCCGAACGGCAGCGCCGCAGGCGCCGCGGGCGAGTACTACGTGGCGAACAACGGCGGGCTGTCGGCCGCGGGAACGGGCTACTGGTACGCGCCCCGGCAGATGGACGGCTGCGTCCAGCGGGTGGACGCCGACGGCACGGTGACCCAGGTCGGCGGCACCCTGCCAGGTCCCGGGCCGCACCGGCCCAACGACCTGTGCTTCGGCCCGGACGGCACCCTCTACGTCACCGACAGCGCCAACTGGGAAGATCTGCGCAACATCAACCCCGGCCACGTCGTCGCCATCGGCCCCGACGGCAGCCAGCGCCAGGCGGTCGAGCTTCCCGCCATGCCCAACGGCATCGAGATATCCCCGGACGGCCGGCTGTTCGTCACCCAGTCGCTGACCCGCAAGATCCTCGCCTTCGAGCTTGCCGCGGACGGCGCGATCGGACCGTCGACCACGTTCGCCAAGCTTCCGGGCGGCATGCCCGATGGCTTCTGCTTCGCCGCCGACGGCACCCTCTACGCCTGCGGCAGTATCGGGCACGCGATCTTTGTTTACGGCCCGGACGGCGAGCTCGCGGACACCATCGAAACCGGGGAAGGGACGCAGCCAACCAACTGCTGCATTGGTCCCACGGGCGCCTTGTACGTGACCTACGCGCTGACCGGCCAGCTCGCCGCGTTCGACCTGAGCCTGACCGCCGCGCCCATCTACCGAGGCTCGATCGCGTCGGCTTCGGCCGGCGGGAGCGCGTCGTGACATGACGCGTCGTGACATGATTGGGGAAACTCGTCCCGTCCGTTGGAGGAAACATCTTCGTGAGCACGCCCGCCCGTCCCGCGCAGAAAGCTGGGTCTGGTCCATCGGAGAAGCTCAGCGACATCGCTCGGCGCCGGATGGAGCGCCGACAGGCCAGCGGTCGTCGCTCGGACGCACGCTGGTCGGAGATCCTCGAGGGGGCGGCCGCCGTCTTCGCCCGCCGCGGCTACGCCCAGACGACGATCGAAGATATCGCCGACCAAGTCGGGATCAACCGGGCCACGCTGTACTACTACGTCGGGACGAAAGAAGAGCTGCTGGTCGCGCTGCTGGACGGTCCGATCGAAACGCTCCGCACTCGACTGGAAGAGGTCGCGGGGCGCTCGCTGCCCGCGCGCGACAAGCTCGTTGCCGCGCTGCGCGAGTACTCGCGAACGATGGCCGAAGTTCCGGCGCTGTTCATTTTTCTCAGCGAGAACGCCCACCGCGTGATGGACGGCCCGGAAGCCGATCGCATTCGATCCAACGCGGACCGCTACGGCCGAGTGCTTGCCCGGATCATCGCCGACGGGGCTGCGAACGGCGAGTTCCGCTCGGACATCGACGCGCAGACGGTCGTGCTCGGCATCCTCGGGATGTTCAACTGGATGCATCGCTGGTTCGATCCGAACGGCCGCAAGAGCCTGACGGATTTCGGCGAGGACTTCATCGCGCTCGCGCTATCCGGTCTCGCGCCCGCCTCGCGCTGACCGCCGTCGCGACGGCGGTGCGACGTTGACCGCCACCCCGCGCCCGTCCCCCCAAGAGGTTCGCGTCCTCCCCGGCGATTGCTATGCCGGCCGCACAGCGCTGGTCACGGGGGCGGGCAGCGGCATCGGGCGAGCGGTGGCGCTTCGGCTGGTCGAGTTGGGAGCCTCCGTTATCGGCGTCGGCCGCCGGCTGTCCCCGCTGCAGGAGACGGCGGCACTCGCGCCCGCCTCGGACCGCCTACGCGTCGAGACGCTCAACATTCGCGACCGGCCGGCGGCGGACGCGTTCGTCTCCGCCTTGCCCGCACTGGACTTGCTGGTCAACAACGCCGGGGGCCAATTCGTCGCGGCGGCCAGCGATACGTCGCCCCGCGGATTCGGCAGCGTGCTTGACCTCAACCTCACGGCCACGGCCGCGGTGATCGAGGCTGCCCGCCGCCCGCTCGGGGCGGCGGGCGGTCGAGTGGTGACGCTGTCCCTCAGCGCGCCCGAGCGCGGGATCGCCGGCCTGGCCCATTCGACCACCGCGCGCGCCGCCATCGCCGCGCTCACCGCGACCGCAGCACGAGAATGGCACGGTGAAGGCATCCGGCTGTTCTGCCTCGCCCCCGGCACGGTGCGCACCGCCGGGGTCGCTGACGAGGTCGCCGGCGACGTGCTTGAGCGCGCGGTCGCGCGCAGCCTGCTCGGCCGGGACACGAGCCTGGCCGAGGTCGCCGAATGGGTGGCCGCCCTCGGCAGCGGGGCGCTCGATGTGTTCAGCGGGACGCTGTTCGAGATCGACGGCGGGTCCGGCTTGGTCGACGCGGCATCCAGCCTTTTGGCGGCGGACGGATGAGGAAGCCGCAGGTGTCTCAGGTAGGGGATCGAGTGTCTCAGGTAGTGGATCGGGTCGAGATCGTCGAGGTGTCCCCCCGCGACGGATTGCAGAATGAACGTCGTGCGCTCTCGACGCCGGAGAAGCTGGAGCTGATCGCCCGGGCCCGGAAGACGGGCGTCCGCCGGGTCGAGGTGACGTCGTTCGTCCGCCCGGACCGAGTGCCCCAGCTCGCCGACGCGGCCGAGGTGGTGGCGGGCCTGGCCGGGATCGATATCGTGGCCAGCGCGTTGGCGTTGAACATGCGCGGCTACGACCGCGCCGTCGGCGCGGGTATCGGCGAGATCAATACGGTCGTCCTCGCGACCGATACGTTCTCGCAGCGAAACCAGGGCATGAGCACCGCCGACGCGATCGCCATGGCCGGCGCGATGTGCGAGCGCGCCCGCGGCGCCGGCGTGCGGCTGACGATCACCATCGGGGCCAGCTTCGGCTGCCCATTCGAAGGTGAGGTCTCCGACGAGCGATTCGCCGAGGTGCTGGGGCGAGTCGCTGACCTCGGAGCGGACGAGATCGCGCTCGCCGACACCATCGGCGTCGCGGTGCCGAGCGACATCGAGCGGCGCTTCGCCCTGGTGCACGAGCGCGCCCCCGCGACCCCGACCCGCGTCCACCTGCACGACACCCGCAACACCGGGATCGCGAACGCGGTCGCCGCCGTCCGCACCGGGGTGAAGGCGCTCGACGCCAGCCTCGGTGGCATCGGCGGCTGCCCATTCGCCCCGAACGCGACCGGCAACATCGCCACCGAGGACCTGGTGTACCTGCTCGATCGGATGGGGATCGCGTCCGGCGTGGCTCTCGGCTCCGCGATCGAGCACGCCCGATGGGTGACCGACCGGCTCGGCATCCCGCCCTCCGGCCGCCTGGTCAAGGCGGGCGGATTTCCCCGGCCGGTTACCCCGTGAGCGGGTCCGATGCCCGGCTGGGGGCCGAGGTCGTCGAGGCGACGCTGCCCGCCGAGCGGGAGGCCGTTGCCGACGGACGGCTGGCGGCGGCGCTGACCGAGCTGTTCGTCGAGCTGCGCGATTGCGCCGCGGCGCTGCCGGACGGCGGCGGCGCGCTCGTCGTGCTGTCCGCAGCCGACGTGCCGGTCCTCGACGGTGCGGTGCGCGCACTGGTCCGCAGCCTCGCCCGCGAAGTAGCGACGCGCGGATGCCGGCTCAACGCGATCCTGGCCGCGCCTGGCACTGATACGGCCGACGCTGAGGCATTCCTCCGCTCGCCCGCCGCCGTCATGCTGACCGGCGCCGTGCTCCGCGCCAACGGTCACGTCTGAAGGTCCTGCCGACCCGCCAGACGCGGGCCCGGGGACGATCCCGGTCGGATCAGCCGGATGTCTCGATGACGCACAGCAGCCCGCGCACGTCGACCACGTCACCCTGGTCGCCTTGGAGTTCCCTGACCACGCCGGCCACCGGCGCGGGAAGGACCTGCCTCGTCTTCTCGGCCTCGATCTCCACCAGGTCGGCGCCTTCCGGCACCGTCTCGCCGTCCTCGACGTACCAGTCGATGATCTCGGCGTCGCTCATGCCCATGGAAAGCTGTGGCAGGCGCACCTCGTAGCGCATTTGCGGCCCTTCGTCAGGCGGCCACGACGCGACGCACTGCGCTGCCCTGGCCTGGAGCGGACGGATCTTCTGGTTGAGCGCGGAGCCGCGCATCAGCATTACCGTTGACGTAGAGCTTGCCTGAACCTAGGCTCTGCGTCAACACTAATGATGACGGCGGCTTAGCCTCCCCATCAAGATCCAGCCGATCACGCTGATCGGCGCCCGAATGTACTCACGGACGGGGCTATCGATTGATGAGCGGTCACCAGCCAAGCCGCATCGCGGACTGGATCCGCATCGATGCCGGCAACGCACCCGGTCGCGCCTGCTTCGTGACCGAAACCGACACCTACTCCTTCGGCCAGGTCAACAGCCGGGTCAACTCGATTGCCAACGCGCTGCGGCGCGTCGGCGTCGGGCGGCAGGATCGCGTGGCCCTCTTCGCTACCGACTGCGTCCAGTACCTCGAGACGGTGCTCGCCTGCATGAAGCTCGGCGCGGTGTTCGTGCCGCTGAACTTCCGCCTGGCCCTTCCGGAGCTGCAGACCCTGCTTCAGGCGGCCGAGCCCAAGGCGCTGTTCTACTCCGACCGCTACACCGACATGATGCGAGCGGTGAACGTCCCGTCGGTCAAAATCTTCGTCAGCTACGACTCCGATTCAGGCGACGCGAGCTACGAGCGACTCGTCGCCGACAACCCCGCCACCGAGATCGACACCCCGGTCGATGACGAGGACCTGGTCTGCCTCGCATTCACCAGCGGCACGACCGCGCTGCCCAAGGGCGTGATGCACTCGCAGCGGATGGCCAAGCACCTGGCCGTCCAGTGCGTCGTCGAGCGGCGGATGACCAACCTGTCGTTCCACTACTCCGCGGCGCCCCTGTTTCACGTCGGCGGCCTCTACTACGCCCTATCGGGCGTAGCCCGCGGGCACACCTCGCTGATCCTGCCGGCCTTCGATGCGCCGACCGTCGCCCGGTGGATGACGCAGGGCGGCCTCGACGGGGTTTTCCTGGTACCGACCATGGTCGATTCCGTACTGCGGGAGCCGATCGTGTGGGAGCGGGAAACGGCCCTTCGCTCGATCGCCTACGGCGCGGCCCCGATGTCGCCCGCATTGCTGCGCCGCGCCATGGAGGCGTTCCACTGCGACTTCATCAACGTGTTCGGCGCGGGCACCGAAGCCGGGCTGCAGACGGTGCTCACCCCCGAGGATCACCGCCTTGCGCTCGACGGCCGCGAGCACCTGCTCGGCTCGATTGGCAAGCCGGGCATGGGAGTCGTGCTCAGGCTGTGCGACGACGAGCTCAACGACGTCCCGGAAGGGGAGGTCGGCGAGATCGTCACGCGCTCCGACGCGTGCATGTCCGGATACCTGAATCAGCCCCAGGAGACGGCGAAGGTCCTGATCGACGGCTGGTTCCGCGGTGGCGACATGGCGTATCGCGACAAGGACGGCTTCTTCTACCTCAGCGGCCGCAAATCGGACATGATCATCCGCGGCGGCGAGAACATCTATCCGATCGAGATCGAGGACGTGCTCTCGTCCTACCCCGGCATCCGAGGCGTCGCAGTCGTGGGCGTCGCCGACGAGCACTGGGGCGAGATCGTTCGCGCGCACGTGATCCTCGAGAAAGACGCGCGCTTCGACGAGGCAGCGGTGCGCGAGTACGCACGCCGGCGCCTGGCTGCCTACAAGATCCCCGCGCTCTTCGAGATCGAGGACGACTTCCCCCGTAACGCGAGCGGCAAGGTGCTCAAGCGAGAGCTGCGGCGGCGCTGACCCGCCTCGGCGACGCCCACCGCGGCGCCTCCACTGGCGCGCCCGCTGCGCCAGCAAAAGAGCCATCCTGATCGTTTCGTATGCAATCTGCGTTTCTGGACCGGCAGACGAACCAGCCTTCGCCACGCGAGCGTTGGCCCATGCCGCAGGCCGCGCTGCATTAAGCCGCCTGTTAGAGCCATTAGGACAACGTCCAGCTAACTTTTTTTGTCCGCCTCTTGCCATCCGGTCCGACATTGTGTGCAATGTTCCTCAGGTCGATATTGTGCACAAACTGAGGAGGCACTGCCCTGATGGCAGGACCGCTCACCGGCATCCGGGTCCTCGAACTCGGAAGCTTCATCGCCGGCCCCTTCGCGGGCCAGCTGCTCGCCGACTATGGCGCAGAGGTCATCAAGATCGAGCCGCCGGCCGGGGGTGACCCCATGCGGCGCTGGGGGGTGACCGCCGGCGACGGGCAGTCGCTCTGGTGGCCGGCGATCGCCAGGAACAAGAAGTCGGTCACGGTCGATCTCCGGACCGAACGCGGGCAGGCGATCGTGCGGTCGATCGCCGAGAGCTGCGACATCCTCCTCGAGAACTTCCGGCCGGGAACGCTGAAGGCGTGGGGCCTGGACTACGACACGATCAGCGCGGTCGCGCCGGGGATCATTCACGTGCACGTCTCCGGCTACGGGCAGACCGGGCCGAAGTCGACCGAGGCCGGCTTCGGCAGCGTCGGCGAGGCCGTGGGCGGCATCCGTTACACCACGGGGTCGCCGGACCGGCCTCCGGCCCGGTCCGGCATCAGCCTCGGGGACGCGCTGGCGGGGCTGTTCGCGGTCGTCGGCGCGCTCGCGGCCGTGACCGAACGGCAGGCGAGCGGGCGGGGCCAGGAGGTCGACATCGCGATCTACGAGGCGGTGCTGGCCCTGATGGAGTCGACGCTCGCCGATTACGCCGTGGCCGGCGTCGAGCGCCGGCGCAGCGGCGCGGTGCTGGCCGGGGTGGCACCCTCCAACGTCTATCCGACCGCGGACGGTCAGGACATCGTCATCGCGGCCAACGCCGACTCGGTGTTCCAGCGCCTCGCAAGCGCCATGGGCGCGCCCGAGCTGGCGACCGACGACGCGTTCGCCACCCATGCGGCCCGCGGCTCGAACGCGATCAAGCTCGACGAGCTGATCTCCCGGTGGACGGCGCAGCACCGCACGGAGCAACTGCTCGGCCTGCTGAACGCCAGCGGCGTGCCCGCCGGACTCATCAACACCGCCGCCACGATGCTGCAAGACGAGCACTTCGCCGCCCGCGAGATGATCCTCTGGCACGAGAACCAGGCCTTCGGGCGGTTCCCGATGAACGGGATCGTGCCGAAGTTCTCCCGCACGGCCGGTCGCGTCGACGCCCTCGGGCCGGCGCTCGGGGTCCACACCGACGAGATCCTGAAGGACCTGGCCGGCGTCGACGAGGCCGAGATCGCCCGGCTCCGCGCGGACGGCGTGCTATGACCACCCCGGACCCCCGCGACGCCCCCAACGTTGCCGCCGCAGCCGCGACGGCCACGGCGCCGGCACTGCTCGAGGTGGACGGCCTGACCGTCCGCTTTGGCGGGCTCACCGCGGTCGAGGACCTCAGCTTCCGGGTCGGCGACAAGCACATCACGGCGCTGATCGGGCCGAACGGGGCTGGCAAGACGACCGCGTTCAACGCGATCAGCCGGCTGGTGAAGCCGGCTGCGGGCTCCATCCGGATGCGCGGCTGCGATCTTCTCCGTCGTCACTCTTCCCAGCTCAGCGGGCTCGGCCTGACGCGCACGTTTCAGAATCTGGCCCTCTGGCCGGGCCTGACGGTGCTCGAGAACGTCATGGTGGGCGCGCACCACGGCGGAAAGCAGGGCTTCGCCCGCGCGGCGCTGCGGCTGGGCACCGCCCGCGAGGAGCGCGCTCTGCGTGACCAGTCGCTCGGGCTGCTGGGCCAGCTCGGCATCGCCGACGTCGCGTTCCAGCCGTGCGAGGGCCTGCCGTACGGGACCCTCAAGCGCGTCGAGCTGGCACGCGCGCTGGCCGGGCGGCCGAAGCTGCTCATGCTCGACGAGCCGGCCGCCGGGCTGACCCACGGCGAGGTGCGGGAGCTGGGCGAGCTCATCCAGCGCATCCGGGAAACCACCGACGTCAGCGTGCTGCTGATCGAGCACCACATGCGCCTGGTGATGAGCGTCTCCGACTGGGTGGTGGCGCTCGCCTCCGGCCGGAAGCTGGTCGAGGGCCCGCCGACCGAGGTCCAGCAGGACGAGCGCCTCATCGAGGCCTACCTGGGGGGTGCAGATTCACATGCCGCCCAGTAGCCCGCTCCTCGAAGCGACGAACCTCAGCGCCAGCTACGGCAAACTGCGGGCGCTGCACGAGGTGAGCTTCAGCGTCGACGCGGGGGAAACGGTGGCGATTCTCGGCGCTAACGGGGCCGGCAAGACGACGACGCTGCGGGCCATCTGCCAGCTCGTGTCGACCAAGGGCACCGTGCTCTTCCGGGGAAAGCCGGTGCCGAAGGGTAGACCGTCGGCCTGCGCCCGGCTCGGTATCGCGATGGTCCCTGAGGGACGCGGGACGTTCATGGACCTGTCCGTCGAGGACAACCTCAGAGTTGGCGGAATCACCCGCAGCCGTCGCGAGGTCGCCGACGGCATCGACTGGTCCATGGGCGTCTTCCCCCGGCTGGCGGAGCGGCGCACGCAGCAGGCCCGCACGCTCAGCGGCGGCGAGCAGCAGATGCTCGCCATCGCCCGCGCCCTGATGAGCGGGCCGCAGCTGCTGCTGCTCGACGAGCCGTCGCTCGGCCTGAGCCCGCTCCTGGTAGCCGAGCTGTTCAAGACGCTCAAGGTGCTCGCCAGCGAGCGCGGCATCACCGTGCTGCTGGTCGAGCAGAACACCTCCCTTGCCCTCGAACTGGCCGCGCGGGCCTACGTTCTCGAGACCGGACGAATCGTGGCCACCGGAGGACCGGAGCTCATCCACGACAACGAGGAGCTGCGCCGTGCCTATCTCGGGTATTGAGCCTGGCGGGGCGGCCGCCAAGGACGCCGTGACGACCGCCAGCCAGTCCTTTGACCGAGTCGTGCAGCGGCTCGCCCGCGGCGTGCGGCCGAGCCTGGCGACCGCGTTGGTCCTGATCCTCGCCGCGATCGCCTTCTCGGTATGGGCGATCAACGACAAGGGCGGCGGGACGCTCTTCGTCGCGCGCCTCATCGACGGGATCACCAACGGCACGCTGTACGGCCTGATGGCGCTGGCGCTCGTGATCGTCTACAAGGCGACCCGGATCATCAACTTCGCCCAGGGCGCCATGGCCTGCGTCGGAGGCTACCTCGCCTACACGTTCGTCAGCGATGCCGGCCTGTCGCCGGTGCTCGGTATCGTCGCGGCGATCGCGGCGTCGGCCGTGGGCGCGGCGGGCATCGAGCGCGTCTTCGTGCGGCCATTCGATCCGTCGAACCACATCGGCATCATCATGGTCACGCTGGCCTGGTTCCTGATCCTGGACCAGGGCGTCAGCGTCGTGTGGGGGCTGCAGAGCAAGGGCCTCCCGTCGCCGTTCCCGTCCAAGGCCACGGACTACGTGACGGTCTTCGGAGCGCAGCTGACGTACTCCGACATCGGGACGATCGTGACCATCCTTGTGGTCACTGCCCTGATCGGCCTGCTGCTGCGCTTCACGAAGTTCGGACTGGCCTTCCGGGCGGTGTCATCGAACCTGGGGTCGAGTCGTCTGGTCGGAATCGAGATAGGCCGGGTGGTGCAGCTCAGCTGGGTTCTGGCGGCCGCGGTCGGCACGCTGGCGGGCTGTCTCTTCGCGGCTCAGACGAACCTGACCCCCGGGTACATGGACAACATCCTCATCTACGCGTTCACCGCCGCCGCCCTCGGCGGGCTCGACAGCCTCGGCGGCTCGATCATCGGTGGTCTGATCCTCGGGCTCATCGACTCGATGATCGGCGGTTACGTGCCCCAGATCGGCCCCGGGCTGAGTCTGGGCGCGACGTTCGCGGTCGTCGTCGTCGCGCTGTACCTCAAGCCATCGGGACTTCGCGGTCGCGTTCAAGCCGAGCGGGTGTGAAAAACATGATCGTCATATCCGAGGACAGCCGCACCTGGCGCGCGACGCGAGCAGGCGGATGGGTCGCCGTGATCGTCATCGCGGTGTTCCTGCCGTGGATCCTCGGCTCGCCCGCCAACATCGGCTACGCCGCCCAGATCGCCGCCTACGGCGTCGCCATCCTGGGCTTGAACCTGCTGCTCGGCTACACCGGCCAGATCTCGCTCGGGCACAGCGCCTTCGTCGGCGTCGGCGCCTACACGACCCTGCTGCTCGTCACGGACAGAAACTGGCCCTACCTGGAGACGCTGCCAGTGGCGATCGTCGCCGGGTTCGTCCTCGGCCTGGTCGTGGGGCTGCCGTCGCTCCGGCTGGGCGGGCTGTACCTGGCCGCGGTGACGCTGGGCGTCTCGGTCGTCTTCCCGCTGGTGATCGACCGGTTCCAGGGGCTCACCGGCGGCCCGATCGGCATCTTCCCCAGTAACCAGTTCAATGCGCCGAGCTGGTTCCTTCCGAACGGCAACGCGGAGTTCCGCAGCGCGACCGCGCAATATCTGGTGATCATCGTCGTCACCGGCGTGCTCTTCCTGTGCGTACGCAATCTGGTCCGCAGCCGCATCGGCCGGGCCCTGGTGGCGATCCGCGAGTCGCCGATCAGCGCCGAGACGTTCGGGGTGCGGGTCGGGATGTACAAGACGCTCGTGTTCGGCGTCAGCGGCGCGCTGGCCGGCGCCGCGGGCACGCTCCTGATGATCCAGACCCCGCTGGCCAACGACTCGACCTTCACCTCGACCATGTCGGTCTTCCTGTTGGTATCGCTGATCATCGCCGGACGAGGACCGCTGTCGAGCGCGCTGCCGGGCGGGGCCATCTACGTGCTGCTGGTGATCCTCATCCCGTCCTGGATCACCTCGGCCGGACTGTTTCAGAACCGTGAGGGCGGCGGGGGCATCGCGGGGGTGCTGGCCGGAGCCGCCTTGCTCGTCTTCGTCTTCATCCTGCCGAGCGGCCTGGTGAACGGGCTCCGCGATGTGCGGCAGCGCTACATCCGGTTCGTTCCGCGTGCAGGCGCGCCTGCGGCCGCGGGGAACGCGTCCGGCGGCGCCCTGACGTCGCCACTGACCTCCGACCAGTCCCGTCCAGTAGCGCGGGAACAGGATCCGGTCGATCGTCCGCCGATGCGGACGCAAGCGCCGGAGACGCTTCTACCGCGGCACCCAAGCCCGCCCTAACGCGTCGCTATTCGGCAGGCAGGTGCGCAGGCAATGCACAAGGAGTTCCAGCGGAAAACATCAGTGATCTATGTGGTTCGTCAACAATAGGAGGGGCGTCATGGCTATCCATGAAAGACGTAAGGCGGTAGTGCTGCTTGGCACCGCCATCGTCGCCAGCACCGCGATGGTGCTGGCCGGATGCGGGAGCAGTGGTAGTAGTAGCGGCGGCGGCAATAGCACGAGCAGCACTAGCGGAGGGACTGCGGCGACCGGCGCGACCGGCTCGCCGCCCAAGAGCCCGACGACGGCGGCCGCGAACCAGTACGGCCCGGCTATCCCCGTCTCGGATCAGGCGGGCAAGTACGGCGTGACCTCGAACAAGGACATCTACCAGGGCGCCGGCGGATACACGCTCAACGTATCCAAGTGCCCGAGCGGCTGGAGCAACACCCAGGGCATTAGCAGCACCGCAATCCAACTCTACGCAACCGCTCCGCTGTCCGGCGCGGACGCCGTCGTCGGCGACATCGACAAGGGCGTCAAGAGCTACTTCGACTACGTCAACACGCACGGCGGTATCGGCCCGAACCACCTGGCCGTCGACTACACGATCGGCGATGACCAGTACAACCCCGCGCTGACCGCGCAGGACGTCCGGGCCGCGTTGGAAACCAACAAGTACGCGGCGATGCCGACCATCACCGGCTCTTCGAACAACCTCGCCGTCCGGTCGCTGCTCAACTCGGACTGCATGCCCCAGTTCCTGACGACGGCGAGCGACCCGGAATTCGGTGATCCCCAGCACTACCCGTGGACGAGCGGCTTCGGCCTCACCTACTTCGGCCAGGCGCAGGCCTGGGCCGGATGGATCAAGCAGAACTATCCCAATGGCGCGACGGTGGCCGAGATCTCCGCCGACAACTCGTTCGGCGAGGCCTACCACGCAGGCCTCGTGCAGGCGCTCCAGGGGTCGAACGTCAAGATCGTCTCCACCCAGTACGTCCCGGCCACGGCGTCGGACATCGGCAACGAAATGACCACGGCCGCGGCGACGAAGGCCACCGTGCTCGTGCTCGAGGAGACGGACCCCTTCTGCACGCAGGGCATCCAGGGCGCGGAGAGCGGTTCGTGGAAGCCGGTCGTGATCATGTCGCAGGCATGCGCGGCCGCGGCGGCGACGTTCGCGCCGCTGTCGTCCAAGGGCGTGACCGGCGCCGGAACTCTGACCGACCTGTACTACAACGCACCGACTGACAGCGACCTCGCGAACCCGTGGTTCGCGACCTTGCTGATGAACACGCTGAAGTCGCAGGGCCTCCCCTCGACCAACGAGGAGTTCGCGGACGGCTGGATGTGGGGCTGGTACGTGACCGAGGTGCTGCAGGACGCCGCGTCGTACCGGGGCGGACTCAACCGCGCCAACATCATGACGGCCGCCTACTCGATCGACGAGATCTACCCGCTCATGGTCAAGGGCATCGATACCGAGATGGACGGCCTCCAGAATTCCTATCTCGTTCAGTCGGACCAGATGTGGAAGTACGGCGGCAACAGCGGGAGCACGACCGGCTCGTACTCCCCAGCAGGCTCGGTGATCACGCTGCCGAGCGGCCTCGGTAACTGGACGGCCATCCAGCAAGCCTCGCCGCTGGCGGCGAAGCTGGTCGGCACGTGACCGCGGGCAGACAAATGAGCGCGGGCAGACAAATGAGCGCGAGCAGATAAACGAGGGAGCCGGTTCCCCCGGGCGCAACACCCGGGGGGCCGCTCGCTCGCCCCACCACGGCACCGGGGCGGCAACGAAAGGCAGAAGGATTCTGCAGTGATCGAGATGACGCTGGCCGACTACATACGGCTCAACGCTGAGTCCTTCTCGGACCGGACCGCGATCGAGACATTGGACCGCGCCGGCCAGATCCATGAGCGGGTCTCCTTCCGGGAAGCGTGGCAGCTCGTGCGCGTCATGGCGGGAGCGATCCGCGACGCGCCGAGCGGAAAGCACGGCCCGTTCGTGGCCACGATGTTCGTTAACAACGCGAGCGCGATCCTGTCGTATCCGGCCTGCTGGCTCGCGAATCGCGGGGTCGTCCAGATCAATACCCGGCTGGCCGACGACGAGATCAAATTCATTCTCAGCGACAGCGACGCGCGCGTGATCTTGTGCGA
>Ga0335074_10004703_pt1 | contig 18836 bp, 12 predicted proteins | sample Lox_Sample_23_FD_206715 | JGI IMG/M metagenome (GOLD analysis project Ga0335074, IMG submission 206715) | Soil microbial communities from Loxahatchee National Wildlife Refuge, Florida, United States - Lox_Sample_2.3 | ecosystem: Environmental > Terrestrial > Soil > Wetlands | place: USA... | reverse complement strand
TCGACCAGCACAACGACAACCCGAAACCCTTCATCTGGACAGCCAAGGCAGCCGACATACTGGAAAAGGTCAAGCGCGCTCGCGCTACCCTTCATAATCGGCAATCTGCATGACGCACTACACTAGCATGTTTGGAAGGGTACGTTCCGCGCTTGCCGGCTGCTCAGCCAAGAATTGTCGGCGAGTGCACAGGCGATTCTCCGCCGCTGCCCATCCAGCTACAATTCTTGCCGTGACTAGAGAGCGTTGGGCTCAGATAGGAATCACGCTTCAATTCCTCATCGTCGTGAGGACACTAGGGGAGATCTTCCGGCTTAGGCACATACTTGGCACGAGTTTTTCTGTAGCAGTCGCTATGCCGTATGTTGGCGGCGCTTTGATCGCTGCCTGCTCTTGCTGGGTTGGCGTTACCCTGTACTTCTTCCGACGCTACACTCTGACCGCCTGGATCGCGATAGCGACCGTACTCGTTCTACTGGTGTACAAAATAAGCGTGATCGGTAGTTAATGGCGGTTCAAGCTGACCGGCTGAACCAAAAGCCGAACAGATCGCACGGTTCAAAGAGTGCCACGACGATGATGCGTATACCGAGAATGCGCCGGCTGTCCTCCCTGAATCCGATTACCGTGAAGACGCGAAGCCCATGCGTTGGTGTGGGGCTGCCTCGTGGCATCCTTAGAAGGCGGAGTTCCTGTTCTCTTCTCTTGACAGGCGAGAGGAGCTGGAGTATTCCTCTTGCTTATCGAGTGGAGGAGCCACCGAATGGCCGGAGAAAACCGGGATATGGTCCAGGGAACCCTGGAAATGCTTGTCCTAAAGACGCTCGCCCTGGAGCCGATGCACGGCTACGGCATCGCTTTGCGGATCGAGCAGATCAGCAATGGCGTCTTTCGCGTTAATCCCGGATCTCTGCTGCCCGCGCTGAGCCGCATGGAGCGCACGGGACGAATCAAAGCCGAGTGGCGCGCTACCGAGAACAATCGCCGCGCCAAATATTACGCGCTGACCGAGCGGGGTCGAAAATCTCTCCAGGAAGAGCGCCGGCAATGGGGCCGCCAAATCGCCGCGATCAACCGCATTCTCGAAGCCTGAAAGGACTCTCATAGCCATGCTGCGCAATGTGATCGGCGGAATCCGCGCTCTGGTTCGCCGCAATGAGCGCAACGCAGAGATCCAGGAAGAGCTGTGTAGTTTTCAGGAGGCCTCGGTCGAGGAGAAGATCCGGCGCGGGATGAGCCGCGAAGCAGCGCTCCGAGCAGCGCGTGCAGAAGCGGGCAGCGCCGAATCGGTGCGTCAGAGGGTCTGGGCGGCCGGATGGGAGTCCGCAGCCGACTCGCTCTGGCAGGATCTGCGCTATGCGGTGCGCATGTTGGCGAAGTCGCCGGGCTTCACCGCAGTCGCGGTGCTAATGCTTGCGCTGGGTATCGGGGCGAACGCGGCAATTTTCTCTGTGATCAACGCCGTCCTCCTCAGGCCGCTGCAGTACCCCGACCCCGGTCAGCTTGTTAACGTGTCCGAGGCGAAGCCGAAGGCGGGCGTTTCGGGTGTGGGAGCTTCCTGGCCGGCTTTCGTCGAACTGCGAGACCACAGCCACATGTTCAACTCGGTCGCCGGTCTTGCATTCCACGCTCTCACGCTCACAGGACACGGAGAGCCGGCCGACGTGAGCACCATAGCAGTTACGCCCGATTTCTTTTCTCTTCTCGGGACGAAGCCTCTGCTGGGTCGCGCGCTGTCGCCTGCGGACGGCGAGCGCGGAGCGGCGCCGGTGGTGGTCATAAGCGAAAACCTGTGGCGCAGCCGGTTCGCAGCCGACCCAGGAATTGCGGGCACCTCAATAGCGCTCGATCAGCGTGCCTACATTGTGGTTGGTGTCATGCCGGCCGGCTTCCAGACACCGTTCTTCAGCCAGACGGACCAGGTGTGGATACCCCTTGTCCAGGACCCGCTGTTCAGCGCCTGGACGACGCGACCCCCTCAGGCACACTGGCTCCCGGTGATTGCCCGTCTGCGGTCCGGCATCTCCCCCGATCAGGCACGAGCGAAATTGGAAACGATCAGCGCGGGGCTGGCCAGCCAATTTCCAGCAGAGGAAGGATGGCAGGTTGCGATCGAGCCTCTGCAGCAGACGATCGTCGGGGATGTGAAGGCGCCGCTGCTTCTGCTTTGGTGCGCGGTTGGCTTCCTGCTGCTGATCGCGTGTGCCAATATTGCGAACCTGCTTCTGACGCGTGCGACTTCGCGGTCGAAGGAAATCGCTGTTCGGATTGCGCTGGGGGCGAACAAACGACGCATCGCCCGCCAACTGCTGACGGAGAGCGCTATCCTGGGGCTGCTGGGCGGCGCCACGGGAGTGTTTTTGGCGTGGTGGAGCGTGTCCGCTCTGGCCTCATTGCTGCCCGCGGAATTGACGCAGCTTCATTCCATCCGCGTTGACGGCTCCGTGGCGGGATTTGCTCTTGTATTGTCCATGGCTGCCAGCCTGGTTTTCGGCTTGGCGCCTGTGCTGCACGCAACCCGGCCCGATCCGCAAGCAAATCTCAGAGAGGGCTCCCGCGCGGGAGATGCCAGAGGCTCGCAGCGTGTCCGCAGCTTCCTGGCAGCGGCGGAAGTGGCACTGGCCATGGTTCTGCTGATCGGTGCCGGATTGCTGATGCGCAGCTTCGCCCGGTTGCTGTCGGTAACCCCCGGGTTTGAGACGGAGAATATGGTGAAAGCGGAAATCTCACTGCCCCGGTTTCAATATTCCAGGCCGGAGCAGTGGACCGCCTTCTCGAACGAACTGATGACGCGACTGCAGGCGGAGCCGGGGCTACAGGATTCCGCGATTGCCGCCCCGCTGCCGATTCTTGATAACAGTGTCAACCTGCCCTTTGCGATTGCCGGCAATCCGCCGCAGCCGCAGGGCGCAACGGATACCGCTGACTACATCGCCGCCAGCCCGGGTTATTTTCGCGTCATGGGCATCCCCCTGATTCGCGGAAGACTGTTTTCCGAGGACGATTCTGCTTCGACTCCGCCTGTCGCTGTCATCAGCAAGACGCTGGCGAGGCGTTATTTTACCCATGAGAATCCGCTGGGCAGACACCTTATTTTCGGATTCCCTCCCCATGGCGATGTCCCGCGAGAAATAGTGGGGGTGGTGGCCGACATCCACGATGTTTCCCTCGCGAAGAGTCCGGGGCCGATGATGTATGTCCCCTTTGCGCAGGTGCCGTTCTGGGGAGGGGAGGTGGTGGTGAGGAGCAGGCTGAGCGAGACAGCGGTCGCAGCCGCTATTCGGACGGAAACTCACAATATCGATAAGGATCTGCCAGTGACGGACATTGAATCGTTCCCGGACGCCGTTCATGCGTCCGTGGCGGAGCCCAGATTCCGCACTATGCTCCTGGGACTGTTCAGCGCCATCGCGCTTTCGCTTGCCGCCATCGGAATTTTCGGCGTCGTCTCCTTTTCCGTCTCCCGCCGCACGCGCGAAATTGGCGTTCGCATGGCACTGGGAGCGACGCCCGGGAGTGTTCGACTTCTGGTGATTGGGGAATCGGTAAAGCTGGTGCTGTTTGGACTGGCGGCAGGCATTCCTGTGGCTCTGATGTTGACGCACTTTCTGTCCGCCCTGCTTTTCGCCATAACGCCGACCGATCCGCTGACGTTTATCGGTGTCGCGCTCCTGATGATGCTGGTCGCACTGGCGGCAGCATACCTTCCGGCGCGGCGAGCGATGCGCGTCGACCCGATGGTCGCGTTGCGCTGCGAATAGTTCCGAATTGGTGTCGCCCACCTCACTCTGCTCTCCGAATTGCAATGTCTCTTTGTACTCAGAAGGCTACCCGCGTCACGCCCCGAGATTCTCACGCAGATCCTCGCGATCGCAGGCGGATTATGCAATCAGGGAATTGAATTCTCGAATGGCGCGAACAGGTCAACGCACGTTTCCACAATCCAGGTACTTCGAAACATGCCTTGGCGATTTTGCGTGATTCCAGAATTCCTCCCGGCTAAATGGGCATTTCAGCGTACCGATCTTGGCTTGCTTGACAACGGTCCATGAACTTTCCTTGACACTCGGCGGGAGCGTCGTCATGCTGTTGTCGACTATCGAGGGGTAAGATGCCGACATCTACCGAGCTTCTACAAGGCACACTGGATCTGCTCATCCTTCAGACGCTGACTACAGGGTCGATGCATGGATGGGGCGTCGCACAACGCATCCAGCAGGTGTCGAAGGACGTATTGCAGATTGGGCAGGGATCCTTGTATCCGGCCTTGCACCGACTGGAATACAAGGGATGGATACGTTCTGACTGGGGCAATTCGGAAAACAATCGACGGGCAAAATTCTATTCCCTGACGCGTGCGGGAAAGAAACGGTTGGAGACCGAACTGGAAGACTGGGACCGTCTGTCGGCAGCTGTCGCCTTGGTGCTCGGGCGGATTCCAGAGGCATCGTCATGATCAGCGAATGGATCAGTCGGTTTCGCTTTTTTCTTCGCCGGGATTTACTCGCACGCAGGCGCACGAGTGAATTGGATGAAGAACTCCAATTTCATGTTGAGCAGGCGACCGCGGCAAATATAGCTCAAGGGATGACGCCTGAAGAAGCGCGTCGCAACGCTCTGATCGAATTCGGAGGAGTCGAACAAGCTCGGGAACGGTGCCAGGAACAGGAGCCCGGCTGGTGGATAGACACGTTGCTCCAGGACGTGCGCTACGGGCTGCGCGGATTCCGGCGGTCGAAGGCATTTGCCGTGAGCGCAGTGCTGACGCTGGCGCTGGCTATTGGAGCGACGACGGCGGTGTTCAGCGTGGTGGACCCGATATTGTTCCGCGCACTGCCGTATGCGGATGCGGGACGGCTGGTCTCGGTGGGGTTCACATTCTCGTCGGAGCGCGAAGAGTTTTTGACGGGGAAGTTCTACCTGGATTGGCAGGCGAGCCATAAACCGTTTGCAGAGATGGCCAGCCAGGGCGATGCGCCGCATCCTTGCGACCTGGTGGAGAATAATCCGGCGGAGCTGGAGTGCGTGAAGTTTCAGGCAGGGATGCTACCGCTACTGGGGATTTCGCCGGTCCTGGGGCGGAATTTTCTGCCGGAGGAAGATGCGCCGCACGGACCACCGGTGGTGATGATTTCGTATGCATTGTGGCAAGGACATTACGGCGGCGACCGACAGATCATTGGGAGGGAGATCAATATTGATGGAAATCTGGCGCGGGTAGTAGGCGTGCTGCCGCGGGATTTCCAGTTCCCGACGCTGGAGCAGACGGATGTGCTGCAACCGCTGGCGCTGGACCCAGCTGCGCAGAACACGGCGAATGGTGGGTTCGGCATCCCGATGCTGGCCTTTGCGCGGCTGAAACCGGGGGTAAGCCTGGCAGAGGCGCAGGCGGAGATGCAACCAGTGTTCGATCGGGAGAAAGCATGGTTGCCGCCGCCGGCACGGGCCTTGACTAGGCTTAGCATCCGGCCGCTCCGGGAGCGGGAGGTGGGTGATGCGCGGAGGATTGCGTGGATCCTGCTGGGCGCGGTAGCCGCGGTGCTGCTGACTGCGTGCGCGAATGTGGCCGGGTTATTAGTGGCGCGGGGCGCAGCGCGGGAGCGCGAGATGGCGGTGCGGAAGGCGTTGGGGGCGAGCCGCTGGCGGCTGGTTCGGCAGGGGCTGACGGAGGCGCTGCTGCTGGCGCTGGCAGGAGCGGCGGCGGGACTGGCTCTGGCTGAGGGATTGCTGCGGGTATTTGTGGCACTGGCTCCGGCGGGAGTTCCATTTCTGAGCAAGGCGCGTCTGGATTTGCGTATTGCGGCGTTCACTGTGGTGCTGGCGCTGGCGTGCGGGGTGGTGTTCGGGATGACGACGGCACTGCACAGGCCGGACGGACTGCTGGTGAATGCGCGTAGCACGCTCTCACGCAGACATGTGAGGTTGCGGCGCGTACTGGTGATGGGTCAGATTGCAGCCAGTGTGGTGCTGCTGGCAGGCGCGGCGCTGCTGCTGCGGAGCTTCCAGCGGATCGAGGAGCAGAGACTGGGGTTCACAACGCACGGTGTGATGACGGCGCAGATTGCGCTTCCGGGATTCCGCTACAACACGGAGGCAAAGTGGTTGGAGTTCCATCTCCAGGTGGAGCAGGCTGTGCGGCGGCTACCGGGCGTAACGGCGGTGGCCTTGAGTGACAGTGTGCCGCCCGGCGGATGGCAGAGCGAGTTGCGTTATTCGGATTTGGCGGTGGAAGGAAGACCGCACATGGCGCCAGGCGTCGGCGGATGGATCGCAACTCGGCGCGTGACGCCGGAGTACTTTCGCGCTCTGGATATACCGGTGATTCGCGGGCGGGGATTCACGGGCGAAGACAGCAACGGGGAGATGCGGCTGGTGGTACTGAGTCGGCTGGCGGCGGCGCGGCTGTTTCCGGGCGAGGACCCGATCGGAAAGCGATTCTCGATGGTGGGACCAGGCAGCGGTACCTGGTTTACCGTCGCGGGCGTAGCAGAGGAAGCGAAGAACACCGGACTGATTGGTGAGGAGCGGCCGGAGATTTACTTCCTGCGCAGAGACGTGGCCAGCGACTGGTCGGATCGGCGGGCGGTGCTGGCGATTGGCTCCGCGCTGCCTGAGGCGACAGTGGCTGGATGGGTGCAAGCGGCGGTTCACAATCTGGATCCGACGGTTCCGGTTGAGATGGTGCCGCTGGCACAGGCAGTAGACAAGCTGTTGGACCAGCCGCGGTTTGAGACGGCACTGCTGGGATTTTTTGCGCTGATGGGACTGGCGATGGCCGCCGTGGGAATTTATGGAATCCTTGCGTACCTGACCAGCCAGCGGACCCAGGAGATTGGGGTACGGATGGCACTAGGAGCGACACGGGTGAACATCCTGGGGCTGATTGCGCGGGACGGGCTGCGGATGGTGCTGGCGGGGGGAGTCCTAGGACTGGCGGCGGCCCTGGGGCTGGCGCACGTGCTGCGTGCGCTGCTCTATCAGACGAGCACCTATGACACGCTGGCGTTTGTGGTGGTTCCGGTAGTGCTATGCGTGGTGGCGGGAGTGGCGGTTCTGCTGCCGGCGCGGGCAGGGATGAAGGTTGAGCCGACAGTGGCGCTGCGCTACGAATAGTTGTTTTGCGAAAGGCTGACTTGACAGACGAATACCGTGAACCACGTGTCTGAAAGACACAATGGAGGCCGGTCTCATGCTTGAGTTACAAAACCTTTCGAGAAGTTTTCGCGGCATTCCCGCTATTCAGAATGTCAGTTTCACGCTCGCTCCCGGTGAGATCGTTGGCTTTCTGGGACCGAATGGTGCCGGCAAATCAACTACCGTCAAGATCATTACGGGGATGATCCGACCAAACGATGGCAGAGTACTCTTTGAAGGCCAGGATATCCGAAAGGATATGGTTACTTTCCGCAGCACTCTCGGATATGTCCCGGAAGAGGCCTATCTATATAGCTACCTGTCGGGCCTGGAATACCTGCAGCTGGTCGGCAGACTCCGCGGTCTCAGCGAGGCGCTCATTGAAGCCAAGTCGACACGGCTACTAACACTTCTGCATCTGGAGTCCTGGCAATTCTCGCCCATCTCTTCCTACTCGAAGGGAATGCGACAGCGAGTGCTGATTGCCGCAGCCTTGTTGCATGACCCCAAACTGCTCATCTTCGACGAGCCACTCTCAGGACTCGATGTCGTCTCTGCGCGGCTGTTCAAGGACCTCCTGGAACTATTAGCGGCACAAGGGAAGGCTATTCTCTACATCTCACACGTGATGGAGGTTGTCGAGCAGATCTGCAACCGCGTCGTTGTAATCGCAAGAGGCCGGGTCGTCGCCGACGCTCGGCCCGACGATCTTGCGAGTTTGATGAGACTCCCCAACTTGGAAAAGGTCTTCGCGCAACTGGTCGAGCAGCAGGACACCAGGACCGCCGCGCTAGAGATCGTCGAGGTGATGCGGATCGACCATGCGTGAATCCTTTCAGCGCCTCTTCATGATGTGGGAGCCGGAAGTGCTTCCCCTGAAGGCTCAGGCGGAGCATGGCTCAGCACAAGAGCCCGAGCGAAGCCAGTTCTCGCATCTGGTTCGCCACTTTCTGGCGCGGTTCTTTAATCACGAAACGGCATCTCCCGACGGCGACGCCAAGACACGGCTCGTTCTGATCGCATTTGCAACAGGGCTCCCAGGGTTCGTCGTGGCGTTGTATCTATGGCCTGTCTATCATCCCCTCACCCTTCATCCCCCAAACCATAGCCCCGTGGCAGGACCGCCGTATTGGTTGCGGGTCAATCACCATTTCTTCTTTGTGGTCTATTCATTTGTGGCGATGGGGATCGCCACAGTGTTTGAGTAGGACATGTTCTTCCCCGATTTCTTGGATCTCTTCGTATTGACGACATTGCCTGTCCCGGCTCGCAGGCTCTTCCTCGCGAGAATTGCGGCCATTGCCACTCTCATCGCCGGCTTCCTTTTCGATGCAAATGTTCTCGCACCGCTGGTTCTTCCCGCAGCCATTGATCCACCCAACCTATTACGCTTTCTAGCCGGTCATCTTCTGGCCGTAGCAGGCAGCGGATTGTTCGCAGCGGTCCTTCTTCTGGCGGTGCAAGGCGTGCTTCTTTCCGTCTTCGGCGAACGCCTATTCCGCAAGTTCTCTCTTGCCTTGCAGGGCCTCTCGATAACCGCCCTGTTGATGCTCCTACTCCTGTTCCCAGTTCTAGCCGGAACGGTTCCAGTCCTGCTTCAGTCAGGGAGCACTTTCGCGCGATCCTTTCCCCCATTCTGGTTCCTGGGCGTCTATCAGCGCCTCATGGAGGGACCATCCGCGTTGCCGATCTACAGGCAGCTGGCGCAGACAGGATGCCTGGCTCTGCTTCTGACTACCGGACTGGCCGCGCTCGCTTATCCGATTGCCTACCTGCGCAGAGTGCGCCAACTGGTCATCGGGCCTGGCGTGCACGCCGCGCGAAGCTGGGTGGCACGGCCGCTGCACGCGGTGATCAATGCCATGCTGGTCCGGCGTGCGGTTCGTCGGGCAGTCTTTCACTACATTAGCGAAACCCTGCTGCGCGTCCAGCGCTATCGTATCTATCTTGTTCTATATGGAGGGGTCAGCCTTTCGGTCGTTACCGCCGCCATTCTTCGTCTGGCGGTTGTACATCAGCAGATTCGGGCGGAAATCTCATCTGACGGCATTCGCGCTGCGGTCGGAATTGTAGCTTTCTGGACGATTGCTGGACTGCGGATGGCGTTTGTTTCTCCCGGCAATCGGCAGGGAAGTTGGGTGTTTCGCAGCGTCCACGGTAGGCCGGCACCGTTCCGGACGACGATGGACCAGTTGCTGGCCGCGAAAACCTGGGTGCTTCTGTGGGGGCTGATCATTAGCTTTGGGGCTTGCATGGCACTTCGCGTGATTGCTCCTCCGGAACTTCGCGCCTTCAGGGCAACTGCATGCCAGTTACTCATCGCCGCCGGTATGTCCGTGTTGCTCACTGACATCTTCTTTTTGAGCGTAAAGATCGTGGCCTTCACCGGCGAGCGGAGTAGGGAACAATCCAACTTCGCCATCACAGTTCTCAAATACATCGCATTCGTTCCCGCAGTGGCCTGGCTCCCGCTGATCTCTGAACCGTGGATTGAGACCAGGACGGAACACTTCATTCTTGCTGCAGTCACGATCGCCGAAGCGCATCTCCTATTTCGCAGCCGACATCGCGCCATCATCCGGGAACACTGCAATTTGCCCGGCCTCGAAGACGACGAAGAGGAGTTTCCAATGAAACTCGGACTCCGATATTGAAATGATTCATTGATGAAACGGCGGCCAATGATCCAAAGCTGTATCAATTCATTTGGACTTTGAAAGCTTCGCGCAGAACCGCAGGATTTGTAATGATAAGTCGGCCATCTATGAAAGCGTCGGCGGTGTCAAGAGGAAAAACTACCGTGCCTGCGCGGGTCGGGTCCTGCGTGAGGCCAACGAATCCACCGCGTGGCACGGACTGGAATGGCGAATCGATAGGCGGCGTGATGTCGGTCCAGGTCTTGGTGGTGGGGTCGTATTTTTCGACAAGGCCATAGTTGATGACGTTCGGACCCGGCAAGTCATCGAAATTCACGTAGAGACTGCCGTCGGTATTGATGAGCGCCCGCTCCGGCGCGGGTGGGCTCGTTCCGCTAGGGACGTTATAAGACGACGGCCAGGTAATTGGCTGGCCCGGCAGCGGTGACCATGTCGCGCCGTCGTTGGTGCTGACATAAACTGTGGCAGTTGTATAGGCCCCAACATAGAGCGTTCCGGGAGTCTTTGGGTTAAAGCGCACCCACTGAACGCCGTAGTTATCGGAATCAGACTGGACGGGGAATGACGTTATCTGATTCCAGGTTTGCGCGTGGTCTTCACTCACCCACAGGCCGTTGAGGCGCGTGCCCATGAAAAGCTCGTTCGGCTTGAAGGGATTGACGGCGAGCCGCTCGCCGGCAGCGCGCCCATCACAGTTGGAGCACATTTCAAAGGGCGCTGCATAGGTCTTGAAGCTGGCTCCGCGATCATCCGAAACAAGAAATGCGCAGCAGTTCGGGTACGCGTACATGCCTGCGGCGATGTAAAGGCGGTTGGGATCGTGCGGATCGAGGGCAACGCTTTCGGGACCGTTGAGATTGTACTGGGCGGGCGAGTGAAAGTCGGTCAGAGGGCTCCATTGCTGATTGAATGCATTCCACCGGTACACGCTGCCGATGTCGGTTCGCGCGTAGATGAGGCCGGGTTCGCTGGGGTGAGCAATGAGGCTGGGAACGTAGCCTCCGGCGACGATGGTGACGGGTTTGAATTGATAGCTTTCGGAGGTGGGTTGAGCGAGCAGCCACGGGGCCGCTACATTCAGAAGCACCAGCGCAGCAGCCTTTACGAATATTTTGCTGGGGGATCGCATCTGACTTCTCTCCTGTCGCCGAACTGAATTTGAAGCTTAAAAAGTGAAGGGCGCGGGGGCAATTGCGCCCTTCAGTCGAAACTAGAAAGCGTATTTCAGCGACAACTCGATGATCCTCTGCACGGGCGCTCCGGCCTTGCTGTTGGTAACGCCGAAACCGGAAGGTGTGACATTGGTTGCAGCCTTGCTCGCGTAGTCGGTGTCGTAATAGAGGTTCAGGACGTTGCCGCTGTATGCGCCCAGCGGATGGTTGATGAAATTGAACGCCGACCCGCGGAGCGTAAGCGTCTGCCCCTCAGTTACGTGAAAGCTCTTGGCTATCGCCAGGTCGGTGTCTGTGTAGGAGGGCCCGCTGAGATACGGGTAGTTACGCGGACCGAAGGTTCCAATGGCGGGTGGAGTAAAGCAGTTAGCCTTGACGTGCTGGTTGGCTGCCAGTCCGGCGCCCGGCGGGCAAGTTAAAGCAGGCATGATGGTAACGCCCGCAGTGGTTCCATAGTAGGTTGGCGCGCCATAACCAGTGCCTACACCTTTATAGGCGGCAGGTATTCCGGTATAGGTAAGAGACGCGCTGAAGTTCGGGGTGGCCAACGCCTGAAGGTTGCCTCCGCCCTGCCAGGTGGTGATACCAGAGATCATCCAGTTATTGACAACTCCGGAAATGAGCCAGTTATTGCCGTGATAGGCCTTCAGCACGTTGTAGGTGTAGGAGGTGTTGATAACATTCGGGCGATCGATCGACTCCACGCCGTAGTTGCCGTGGAGGGAGAAAGGATTAATCGAAAGGTCGGTGCCCAGCGACTTGGAATGCGTGTAGTTGAGGTTGAAAGTCAGATGTGGGCCTCGCCTCACCCAGCTGATCTGCGCTCCATTGTAGTTTGAGTAGCCGGTGTGGTTGACCACATAGATAGCATTGGTTCCGTATGCATAGCCATAGGGATCGTAGTCGGCGTCCTTATTGGGAAGCGGGTTACCATACAGATCGTGTGTTGGATCTTCCGGGTTGGGAGCAGTAATGCCGGTGACCGGATCAGGCTGGAAGAGCGCGCCCAGAGCCATCTTGTTCTGGTTAATGTAGTCGCCGCCGGAAAGCGTAGCGCCACTGCCGCCGCCGACCAGAGCATTGTCCGTCTGGTTGCCTACATAGGCAATTTCCAGAAGCGAGTTCCAGGGTAATTGCTGAGATACGGTGAGGTTATAGGCATAAGTAGTGGGAACATTGTTGTCATTGGGATTTACAGCATACACGGTGCCGGCGCCTGCCGTTGTCGGCACCAGCGATCCCTGGTGCGATCCGATCTGGGACAACAGAACGGTCGTGCTGCCGGGCAGGCCATAGTTCTGAACACCCTGAGCGATGGTCAACGCGCCGCTGTAATCGCCCCATTGATCTCCCCAGCGATAGACTCCCCAGCCACCGCGAAAGACGGTCTTTCCGTTGCCGTAGAAGTCGTATGCGACGCCGAAACGAGGCGAGGCGACCAGCCCAGGAGCGGATACTCCACTCTTCGGAATGGAGGAATCGATTGCATGCCAGTAGAGGCCGGGATTGGCCTTTCCTGAGTTGAAGTCACTTTGCACTCTGTCGGGGAAAAATGCCGGAATGCCCCATATTCCACGGTCATACCAGCGGCCCATGTGGTCGAAGCGGATTCCGAATTGCAGTGTTAGTTGCCGGGTGGCCTTCCAGATATCGTCGCCATAGAAGGAGATAGTTTTGTAAGCCATATCTCCCTTGGGGTTGGCGCTGCTCTCGGAATAGCTGGTGGCGTTGCCCATGACGAAGTTGGCGGTGGGATTGAGTGGCGATCCAGTCAACGTGCCAGTAACGGCGTTGCCGTTGAATCCCTTGTTGAACTGAAGCGTGCCGTTGGGTGTGTTGAAGTTTCCCTGGTCGTTGTTGACCATTTCGTAGAAGAAGCCGACCTTGATCGTGTGCGGACCCAGGATCTTGATTACATTGTCGTACGCGCTGGGCGCTTCTTTGAGGAGAGGATAGCCGGTGCCACCGCTGAAGATATCCTGCTGTTCAAAGTCGGGGAAGGTCTGATTTCCCGCGCTGCTGTAAGAAGGAATCCATGGATCGCCGGTGTTGAAGACAGTTCCATAGCCTGCACCCGTGGGATAGCCGAGGGTCGAGCGATAAACCGCTTTGACATTGGGAGCGCTGGTTGGATTGTTGGCATAGCCGACGCTGCCGACCATCTCGTTGGTAAGCGTGGGGCTGAAGATATGGGTGAAATGTCCGGCCAGCACCTTGGAGGTTTCCTCAGCCTGCAAGCTGCCGCCAGGGAAAGGAATGGAGTTAGACGGCGTCCAGTAAATATGCGATCCAACGATGGAGCTGTCGTAGCCGGTCTGGTAGGAGACGAATATCTTGTCCTTCTCGCTGAGGTTATAGTCGACGCGCGCGCGCAGCAACCAGCCATTGTGCAGTCCGGGCAGCACTGTGAAGTAGTTGTAATTACCGGGAGTATTGGCTGGGTTTTCGTTCGCCGCAGGCCATATCTTGGCGAGCACGGCCGCGCCAGGATCGAGAAATTGAGAGGGGATGATCCCATCGGGCCTGGTTCCCTGGCCGACAACCGTTCCGTCGGGAAGGCGCGTTCCCGCCAAATCAGCGCAGTAGGTGCCGGTAATGCTGCCGCCCATTCCTCCAGGGCACGCGGTATTGTTGGCCGCCGTGGGCCCAAAGTTCCCGGCCAGCATATCGGCGGTCGGGATGTAGGAGGTCAGCTGTGTGGCGTTGCCGGTATTCTGGCGGATGCTTTCGTATCCGAACCAGAAGAGCAGTTTCTTGTGAGTAAAAGGAAATGGGCCGCCGAGGTTGGCGCCGGGGTAATAGTAGTAGGCATGCCCGCGGGGTGTGTCGTTGTGATTGCTGACCCAGTCGTTCGCATTGAGATCATCGTTGCGGCCGTAAAAGTAGACCGAACCGTGATAGCTCGACGTGCCGGATTTACTGATGTTGTTTACAACCACCGGGCCGTGAGAAACATCCGCGCCGAAATTTGACGTCTGCACGCTGACCTGCTGTACCATGTCCGGGTTCATGGTGGCGATCGACCAGCAATTGCATCCCGGATCGTTGATGTCCACGCCATCGGCCAGGTTGGAGGTGCCGCCGCGGTTGGGAACGCCGTTCTCGTTGAGGCCGTCACCGATGGGGCTGCCCTCCACGCCGATATTCAGGAAGTTGAATATTGTCCCATTGCCGGTGCCGTTTGGGGCAACCGTGACGCCGGGCAGCACTTTAAGCAGCTCGGTCACGTTGCGGCTTTCGAGCGCGAGCTGCTGGATGTCGTTCGATTCCAGCACGGCGCCGCGCTGCCCATTGTCGGTTTGTAAGATCTGCGTGGAGGCGCTTACCGTTACCGTTTGCGTTTCGCTACCCACCGAGAGCGTGAATGTAGGCAGCTTGATATTGTCGCCCGCGTTCACGGTAATGCCGGTCAGCTGCCTCGATTGATAGCTTTTGGCCACAACGTCGATGGTATAAGTGCCGGGCAGCAGCAGCGGAAAGGTGAAGTTGCCGTCAGCGCCGGTGACCGTCCTGGTCTTGTCCTGAGTGGCCTGATTGGTGGCCGTAACGCTGGCTCCGGGCACGACCCCGCCGGAGGTGTCGGCGACCGAGCCGCTCACGCTGCCGGAGAGCTGGGCGTGAAGCAACGACGGGAGCGCCAGAAGCGCTATCAGAAAGAGCGCCGTTCGCCCGAGCCGTGGGATAACTAAATCGATTTGGTGAATGGACCTGTTTGTGTAAGCGGTTGCTTTGTTCGCCATGCTGCCTCCCTAAGGTTGGTGCCTTTGCTGTCGGTTTCCGTGTCCAGTATCCGAAGGATCACCGGTTCCGTCTGTCACTGGCTGCCCGGTTCGCGCGATCGCGAGCAGGCTGCTGCGGAACGATGGGGACCATACGCGTCTGTTCGAACGGCGCGAAACGTTAATCTTGTACGGCGCATGTTTCATCCCCGAGCAGTACGTACACAATTGTTGTGGAACGAGTTAGGAAGAATGAAACGGTCTGTGTAACAAGTTGCAACCCTTTCGCGAATGAAAGTATGATCACAGCACGCGATCGTCCCAAAGAGATTCGGTATGACACACAGCTCTGTTACGTCCCCGGCGCACGAGGAGCAAGCCGAGCTCGAAACCGTGGCGGAGTGGATGGCGCGTTCACCGAGACTGGTGAAGCTTCTGCGCTATATCGGAGAGAAACACTTTCGCGGCGAAGACGATCAGCTGAAGGAATACAACATCGCCGTAGAGCTGTTTGGCCGTCCGGCCGATTACTTCAATCCCAGCGATGACGCTATCGCCCGCGTGGAGGCACATCGACTTCGCAAGAGGCTGAAGGAGTACTACGATTCCGAAGGAAAGGATCACGTCATTCGGATCAGTATCCCGCCGGGCTCATACAATCCCGTTTTTTCTCACAAACCGATAATCGAGGAAACGCTTCCTCAATCGCCTGCGACCACTGCTCCCGAGCCGCCGGTTTCCGCTGCTCCGCCTGCCGCTCCCAGACTCATGCGCCATCAGTTGCTTATCTGGCTACTGGCCGCCTCAGTGGCCCTGGTCGCGGCGGCTGCAATCTTCCGGGCTCACACGGTCCGCAAGACCGAGCCGGCTACCGCCCCTTCAAGCGTCGCCAAAGTTGATGTGGATGGTCCGGCCATGGCTTCAGCCCAGGTTCCGGTGCGGATTATGGCCGGTTATAGTGGCCCTTCTCACCTCGACAGCTCGGGAAATATGTGGCACGAAGATCAATATTTCACCGGAGGACGTCCGCTCGAGCGCAACACAATTACTACAGGACGCACAAATCGCCCCCTGATCTTCCAGCAGTGGCGGAATGGGGAGTTCTCCTATAACATCCCGCTCAGTCCCGGAACGTACGAGCTACATCTGTATTTCGTTGATCCACGCAACGCCCAGCAAATCGCGTCCAGCAGCGACATTGACACCTTCTCGATACATCTCAACGGCGCGCCTGTGCTGACCGGCTTTGAAATCGAATCCGACGCCCTGGGGCCGAACATCGCCGACGAGCGGGTTTTCACAGACGTGCACCCGGCCGCCGATGGGAAACTACACATCGCGTTCCAGGGCGAAACGATTCTGGCCTATCTCAACGCCATTGAAATCCTGCCGGGAGCTCCGCAGAAGCAGCTCCCGATCCGCATCAGCACGCAGCCGACTTCATTCACCGATCACGCCGGCAACATCTGGCGGCCCGACGACTACTATCTCGACGGCCGGGTATCTGTAGCCTCGCGTCCGGTCTCCGGTACGCCTGACCCCAACCTGTTCGCCAACGAACGTTATGGGCACTTCACCTACGCCATTCCGGTTGATCTGCACGGACGATACACGCTCATTCTCCACTTCGCAGAGTTCTACTTCGGCCCACAGGCGCCTGGAGGCGGCGGTGTTGGAAGCAGGACCTTCAACGTCATGTGCAACGGTGTGATGCTCCTCGACCACTTCGACATATATAAGGAAGCCGGTAGCCTTCACGCTGTCACAAGGACCTTCTACCATCTAAAGCCGACAGCGCAGGGGAAATTGAACCTGATGTTCGAGCCCGTCGTGAATAATGCCACCATTTCTGGAATCGAGGTTCTCGATGAACCTCGGTAAGTACCTGGCTTTTTAGAACTACTGGAAGCTTCAGAACTTGCGTCTACATCAACCCCTCGCCCGAAATCCCTAAACGCGGTTGCTATTAGGGTCTACAAGGGACCATACCAACTCTTCTTCCCGGAAAAACGGCAATTCTTCCTGGAAAATGCTGGGGGGGCTTCAACTTCCCGCCCGGCGGTGACAGCGGGGACCTCCTTTTCTTCAGCCGCCAGATCGGGATCGATCCAATCACAGGAGAACAAGTCCCAATCAATGTCGGCGGCAAGGTAACAGGCTCGCTCGCAAACTTTGAGCTCGGAGTAATGGATGTGGATATGTTCACAAGTCCAGTGTCAGTGCTTGTGTGGTGATTCGCGACGGAGGTCGCACGCAGAAGAAGTACGGTCGGTATGGTGCGATGACGCGCGACCTGGAGGAACTTGCTCGGTGGCTTCAAGGGCTGGACGTAACTCATGTTGCGATGGAGTCGACCGGGGTCTACTGGAAACCTGTGTGGAACGTTCTCGAAGGTCAGTTCCATTTGCTTCTGGTAAACGCCCAGCATGTAAAGAACGTCCCTGGGCGGAAGACAGATGTTAAAGACAGCGAGTGGGTGGCCGAGTTGCTTCAACACGGATTGCTGCGGCCCAGTTTCGTGCCCGCCGTCCAGATCCGCGACTTGCGTGACTTGACACGATCACGAGCCAGCCTTGCGGAAGAAGCGTCGCGCATCGTCAGCAGGATTCAGAAGGTGCTCGAAGATGCGAACGTGAAGCTGGCCAGCGTTGCAACCAATACGGTCGGCAAGAGCGGGCAGGCCATGCTGGATGCGTTGGTCGCCGGAGAAGACGACGCCGAAAAGCTGGCGTCCCGGGCACTAGAAGCGGTCTCATAAATAGCCGCCTGGATTGCGCTGCTGGTCCGGTATCATCTGGGCGTGCGCAAAAAGTGGATCATAGCGGCGGCGTTGTTGGCGGTCCTGATCGGATGTCACGTAGCCGATCAGTCGGGTTCCTGTGCACCCATCCAGGGTGCGACGCGGATCGTTATACATGTGGGACAAGGTGAGCCAGACCGTGTCGTGACCGACCCGGATCGGATTCTTGAGCTGATCGCATTTGCAAACGCCCGTCGAGAAGTCGCGCAGCCTCGCTTCTACACCATCCCAGCGCCGACGAAGACGGTCACTTTTTACAAGGGAGATGAGCTTGTGTGTTCGTTTGGCGAGGGATCGAACTTCTTCTCTGCGGCCTGCCCTGGCTGGCGGGGGATACGAGATGCCAAGCGTTCAGAGCTCCGGGATTTTGACCGACTGATTGGCGATTCGAACTAGGCTGCTTCTTTCAGAGATTCCTGAGCAGGATGTGCAGGCAGGCGAGGTGGACGAAGCCGAGGAAGTTTTCGATGTGGTATTCCCATCGAGTAACGAGTCGGCGGAAGTTGTGCATCCACGCGAAGAGCCTCTCCACTCTCCAGCGTTTGCGGTAGCGGCGCAGTTTACGGGCGTCCTGACTTTTACTGCGGTTGCGCCGGTTAGGCGCGATCATCTCGATCCCGTACTCGTCGTGGAGCGTGCGATCGAGCGGGTCCGAGTCGTAGGCCCTATCGCCGACGAGCCGGGCGGGGAGTTCGTCGAGGAAGCTTCCAGCCAGAACGTACTCCACAAGTTGGCACTCGGCCGGCGAAGCGCTGTCGACAGATACGGCGAGAGGAAGACTGTTATCAGCGGCGACAGCGATGATCTTCGTGCCCTTGCCACGGCGGGTTGGGCCGACTGCGAAGCCCCCTTTTTGGCGCTCGCGAAGGTGGCATCGACGAACGCCTCCTCCAGATTCAGCTTTCCCCGCTCGTGCAGATGCCGAGCCAGCAGTTTCAGCGCCTGTTCCAACTTCCTATTGCGCACCCACTGCTGGAACCGGCGATGGCAGGTCTGGTACGGAGGGTACTTCTCCGGCATCTCACGCCACTGCGCCCCGGTGCCCAACACCCAGAGCACACCGTTCAGCACCGAACGGGTATCGTGCCACGGACGGCCACGTTTGTCCGGACGCCGCGCTGGACGCAGCACCGGTTCAACCACAGCCCATTGTTCATCATTCAGTTCCCAGCGTCCTGTCACGGCGCTTCGCGGTCATCCCAGAGCAGCCCCAGGATCGCACGAAATCACCCTTCAGCTATTTATGAGACAGGTTCTAGTGTGGTGTCTCAACAGGTTGTTCCGATCGAGGAGTGATCGGGTGATGGGCGGCGATGCACCGAGACTACCATGAGGGCGATGCCAGTTGTACTGG
>Ga0335074_10004702_pt1 | contig 18837 bp, 14 predicted proteins | sample Lox_Sample_23_FD_206715 | JGI IMG/M metagenome (GOLD analysis project Ga0335074, IMG submission 206715) | Soil microbial communities from Loxahatchee National Wildlife Refuge, Florida, United States - Lox_Sample_2.3 | ecosystem: Environmental > Terrestrial > Soil > Wetlands | place: USA... | reverse complement strand
CGCTGCTGGATCAGGCGCGGCGCAAGAACTACGCCAGCGGCGTGCTCGGCGTCCGCGCCCGGCCGGAGTGGCCGGGCAGTTCGACGTTCACGCACGAGAGCGTGCCGGTGCGGGTCGTGCCGTGTGTTTCGGCGCTCGCCGTCCGCGAGGCGCTGCTGGACCGGGAACGCGGCCAGTGGCTGGTGGTGCTGACTGACCGCGCGGACGACGACCTCGGCGCCGGTGTGCTGAGCCACCTGGTCTGGAACCGGCTGCGCACGCCCGACCCGTGGGACGCGGTCCGGCTCCGCTTCGCCGCCAACGGGGTAGAGCCCGCACTGACCACCACGGCCGAGGACCGGGAGATCGCCACCGGGCTGCTCATGGCCGCCCCGCTGGCCGGATGGCCGCCGGCGCCCGGCGCGGTTCTGACCCGTGACCACGCACTCGGCGCCGTGGCCGCCGTTCACCTGGGCCTGGCCGATCCGGTCGTCGATGCGACCAGCGTGCTGGCCTGGACCACGGACCCGGCGCTCGTCACCCGCGTTGCGGACCTGCGGGCGCTGGCCGGCAATGCTCTCACCAACGCCGTTCTGGCCTGGGTCGCCGAGCGTGCCGGGGCGGCGGGCCAGCCGCTGCTCGCGCTGCTGCGCGGCGGGGAGGCCCGCGACGCCGTCCCGTTCGGCCTGGTCGCGGGTCTGCTCACCGACGCCCAGAACGGCGGGACCGGCGGCCCGGCCAGAAGCCGGACCGGGCCCGGGGACGTGACCGCCGCGCAGGTTGCCCGCGAGGCGCTGATCCGCCTCGAGCCGCGGCTGGGTAGTGGCCCCCCGTCCGCCGCCACGCTGCGGTCCTGGGCCCGCGAGTCGTCAACCGTGCTGTCCGGGATGCTTCGCGACCCGGCACAGCACGGTCCCGGGCTGGCCCTGCTGGGCCGCGCCGACGAACTGCTCGCCGGGGCGCATGCCGTCAGCCTGGCGGATGGTTCGGACCTGCTGCCTGCCGGGCTGACCCGCCGGCTCGCCTGGCTGGCGGCCACCCTGCGTTCCGCACTGGCGGGCGCGCAGACGCGGCAGCAGGCCGCGCCGGATGCACCCGATGTCTCCGCGGCCGCCTTGGCGGACATAGAGCAGGCGTGGGTCGGCGTGGCTTCGCACCGGCTCGCCGACGCCGACCCGCGCGTCCCGGCGTTTCACGCTGCCGTGCGGCTGGCGCGCTGGCTGGCGGCCGATTCGTCGGCCGGCGGGACGTCCCTGCCGGCGCTGCTCAGCCGGCACCGCGACAGCGACGGCTGGGTCGACTCCGCCGTCAACGACGCCACGCCGGGCGCCAGCGACCCCGACCTCGGCGCCGGGCTTGCCGCCGTGCTGGCCGCGGCCCGGGCCCGGCGGGCCGCACACGACGCGGCGTTCGGTGCCGCGCTGGCCGCATTCACCGGCAGCGACACCCGCACCGGCCGCGACGAGATCCTCTACCTGGAAGAACTCCTGCCAGAGGTGGTCATGCCGCTGGCGCGTGACACGCCGGTGCTGCTGCTCGTGCTGGACGGGATGAGCGTCGGGGTGAGCACCGACATCATCGGCAGCGTGCTGTCCCGCGTCGGTGATGGCTGGACCGAGGCGCTGCTGCCCGGGCATACCCGCCGGGCCGCCGCCCTGGCCGTCCTGCCCACGCTGACCGAGGTCAGCCGGGCGTCGCTGCTCTGCGGCGAGCTCCGGATCGGCGGCCAGGACGTGGAGCACGAAGGCCACCGGACGCTGGCCAAGGCGAAGGGCCTGGCTGGCGCGGAGCTCTTCCACAAGAAGCCGCTGGACTCCTCCCGGCCCGGGTACGCCATCGCCGACGACGTGGCCGCCGCCGTCGCCGACGTGACCGGCTATCCGCTGGTTACCTGCGTGCTCAACACGATCGACGACGCCCTGGACCGTTCCGACCCTGGCGGCACCGCGTGGAGCGCCGAAACGGTCAAGCACCTTGCGCCGTTGCTGGAACGCGCCCGGAATGCCGGGCGGGTGGTCGTGCTGACCGCCGACCACGGGCACATCGTGGAACGCCGCCAAGGCGTCCAGCGCTCCTACCCGGCGATCTCCAGCGGCAGATCCCGCGCGGCCACCGAACCCGCGGGCGACGGGGAGATGCTGGTCACCGGCGGCCGGGTGCTCCTGCACGATGGCCGGGCGGTGCTCGCCGTCGACGAGCACCTGCGGTACGGCCCGCTGAAGGCCGGTTACCACGGTGGCGGCGCCCCGGCCGAGGCCGTGGTCCCCGTCGCCGTGCTGGTGCCGGGTGCGGTCCCCGAGGGCGCCGACCTGGCCCTGGCGCCGCCGCAGGAGCCGGCGTGGTGGATCGACCCCGCCGAGCCCGCCAGCCCTGCGGCGACGCCACCGGCCGCCGACGTGGCCTCGCGGCCCGCCCCGGCCGCGCGCACGGCCAAACCTGCGCAGGACCAGCTTCCGACGCTGTTCGACGAGCCATGCGCCGCGGAGCCAGGCACGGAAGCAGCGGCCGCCGTGCTGAAGTCGGCCGTCTATGCGGCGCAGAAGAAGATCGCGGGTCGGGTGTCGGTGAGCGACGACCAGATCCGCGGTCTTCTCGGCGCCCTGCTCGAAGCCCCGGGCCAGCGGCTGGTTCCTGCGCTGGCGGCCACGGCGCTCGCGGTGTCACCGGTCATGCTGCGCGGAGCCGTGCTGCACGCGCAGGCACTGCTGAACGTGGAGGGCTATCCCGTTCTTCGCGTGGACGCCGATGGCGCGACGGTCATCCTGGACGAGGCGCTGCTGCGGGAGCAGTTCGGGATCCGGCCGTGACGGACCACGTCTCGGCCCGGCGACGGCGCGAGGTCATCGACGCGCTGCGCCGCGGCACCGTCCCGGCCAACGGCCTTGACCTGCTGGCGGTGGGCCTGGAGCGTTTCACGCCCACACTGGATGCCGATCTGGACGCCGTGGCCGGCGGTGGCTCGGCGTTCAAGGCCGTGCGCGGTGAGTACGGCGCGGGCAAGACGTTCGTTTCCCGCTACCTCGCCGAACGGGCCCTGCGGCGCGGGTTCGCGGCCGCCGAGGTGCAGATCTCCGAGACCGAGACCCCGCTGCACAAGCTGGAGACCGTGTACCGGCGCATCGGCGAGGCGCTGCGGACGGCGGCGTTCCCGCCGAGCGCGCTGCGGCCGGTGCTGGATTCCTGGCTGTTCACCCTGCAGTCCGACGTCACCGCCACCAGCCCCGAACTGGCCGGGCAAGGGCAGGCCGTGGTAGACGAGGCCGTGCAGCGGCTCCTGGAGCAGCGGCTGGCGGCGGTCTCCACCCGGACCCCCGCGTTCGCCCAGGCCTTGCGGGCTTATCGTGAGGCGGCGGCGGCTGGTGACGCCGCGACCGCCGACGCGCTCGCCGCCTGGCTGGGCGGTCAGCCACACGTCGCAGCGGCGGCCAAACGCAGTGCGGGCATCAGGGGCGAGCTGGATCACTTTGGCGCGATGGCCTTCCTGCAAGGTCTGCTCGAAGTGCTCCGCGATGCCGGGCACCCGGGGCTCTTGCTCGTCCTTGACGAGGTGGAGACGCTGCAGCGGGTCCGTGGCGACGTCCGGGACAAGGCTCTGAACGCTCTGCGTCAGCTGCTTGACGAGATCGACGCGGGCCGGTATCCGGGGTTGTTCCTCATCATCACCGGGACGCCCGCCTTCTATGACGGCCCGAGCGGGGTGCCGCGGCTGCCGCCGCTGGCGCAGCGGCTGGCAACCGACTTCTCCACCGACCCACGGTTCGACAACGCGCGGGCCGCGCAGTTGCGGCTGCCCGGTTTCGATCGGGACGCCCTGGTGACCCTGGGTATGAAGGTGCGCGACCTGTACGCGGGCGGCGCCGCAGAGCCCGATCACGTGCTGAAAACCGTGGACGACGGCTACATCGGCGAACTGGCCGATGCTGTGACCGGATCGCTGGGCGGGAAGGTCGGCGTCGCACCCCGCGTGTTCCTCAAGAAGCTGGTTGCCGACGTGCTGGACCGGGCGGATCAGTTCCCCGACTTCGACCCGCGCCGCCACTATGCGCTGACCTTGGCCGCAGACGAGTTGTCCGAAGCCGAGCGCAACGCCGCCGCCGGGTCGGCTCCGCCGGCGGCCCGTGCCGACGACGTGGACCTGGACCTGGATCTGCCGTGATGCGTGCGCTCCCGAAGAGCGGAGGCAGCGGGTGAGGGCACGCTCGGGCCTAGACCGGCTACATCCGGTGGTCGTGCATCACATCGTCAACAGCCTGGGCTGGCCGTCGCTGCGGGCGTTGCAGGAGGAAGCGGCCGGCCCGGTACTGGATGGCGCCGACGCTCTGCTGCTGGCACCGACGGCAGGCGGCAAAACCGAGGCTGCGGTGTTTCCGCTGCTGACCGCCATGGACCAGCAGCGCTGGGACGGCCTGTCCGTCCTGTACGTGTGCCCGCTCAAGGCGCTGCTGAACAACCTGCTGCCCCGGCTGGAGACCTACACCGGCTGGCTGGGCCGCCGGGCCGCGATCTGGCACGGTGACGTGACCGCCTCGGCCCGGCAGCGGATTCTGCGCGAGCCGCCCGATGTGCTGCTCACCACGCCGGAGTCGCTGGAGGCGATGCTGATCAGCCTCAAGGTCGAGCACCGGCGGCTGTTCACCGGCCTGCGGGCCATCGTCGTCGACGAGGTCCACGCGTTCGCCGGCGACGACCGGGGCTGGCACCTGCTGGCCGTTCTGGAACGGCTGACCGGGGTCACCGGGCGCTCCATCCAGCGGATCGGCCTGTCAGCCACCGTCGGCAATCCGGACGACATGCTGCGCTGGCTGCAAGGATCAGGCCGGGCGGCCCGTTCCGGCATTGTCGTTGCCCCGGATGCCGGCGCAGACGTGCCGGCTGCGAACGAGGGCGGAAGCCCGGGCAGCCGGCACGAAACGACGCGGCCGCGCGGGGACGTCGAGCTGGACTACGTGGGATCGGTCAGCAACGCCGCGACGGTGATCGCGTCGCTGCACCGAGGCGAGAAGCGGCTGGTGTTCTGCGACTCCCGCCAGCTCGTCGAGGAGATCGGCGCCGCACTGCGCGAGCGCGGCGTCACCACGTTCCTGTCCCACGCCTCCCTGCCGCTCGACGAGCGACACCGCGCGGAACTGGCGTTCGCCGAGGCCCGTGACTGCGTGATCGTGGCGACCTCCACGCTGGAGCTCGGTATCGACGTGGGGGACCTGGATCGGGTCATCCAGGTGAACGCCCCGCCGAGCGTGGCCGCGTTCCTGCAGCGGATCGGGCGGACCGGGCGCCGCCCCGGGACCAGCCGCAACTGCCTGTTCCTGGCACTCAACCCGGGTGCGCTGATGTGGACAGCGGGCCTGCTGCACCTATGGGGCCAGGGATACGTCGAGCCGGTCGTGCCGCCACCCGAGCCGCGGCACATCGTCGCGCAGCAGTTGCTGGCACTGTGCCTCCAGGAGCACCGGATCGGCAGCCGCCTGTGGGTAGACGCGTGGAACGGCCTGCCGCCGTTCGACCGCAGCGCCGAGCCCATCATGCGTTACCTGGTCCAACAGGGCTTCATCGACCAGGACGGCGAGCTGCTGTTCGTCGGTCCGTCCGCTGAACAGCGCTTCGGCTACCGGCACTTCATGGGCATGACCGCTGTGTTCACTGCGCCACCGCAGTTCACCGTGTTGTACGGCAGGCAGGAGGTCGGCCGGACCGACCCTATGCTGCTCACCGAGAAGACCGATGGCCCGCGGCTACTCCTGCTTGGCGGCCGGAGCTGGCGGGTGACCTGGACCGACTGGAAGCGCCGCCGCTGCCACGTCGAGCCCGCCGAGGGCGGCGGCAAGGCGCGCTGGCTGACGCCGGGCGTATCCGGCGCGAGCTTCGCGATGGCGCGCGCTACGCGGGACGTGCTGCTGGGTGCGGACCCGCCGGTAGCGCTGACGCAGCGTGCCAAGCGTGTGCTGGCCGAGGTCCGCGACGAGCATGTGGTCGCAGTGCATCCCGGCGGAACGGTCATTACCCGTGACGGTGACGACGCCCGGTGGTGGACCTGGGCGGGGTATCGCGCCAACGCCACACTGGCCGCGACGTTGTCGCATCTGACCGACATCGTGCAGCGCTTCGATGACGCCAGCATCCGCATGCGATCCGACCTGACCCTGGACATGTGGAACGCAGGAACAGCCGACGCTGCCGAACGGTTCTGCCTGCCTGATGTGGATCAGCGGGCCCTGGACGGTCTGAAGTTCAGCGAAGCCCTGCCCGAACGCCTGGCTACCGCCACCCTCGCAGCCCGTCTAGCTGACCTCGACTCGGCTGTCCGCGTGCTCGGCGAGCACGCTCGGTTCACCATCGTCGACAGCCCTTCATCCTGAAAGGATGCCATTCCCTCGGTCTGGCTCGTCCGATGCCAGGTCCAGAAGCTCACGGGTGCAACGTCAGGGGCCGTAGGGTTGTGCGGGTCAGGGTGTAGATGAACGGTCCCGGCTCATCTAGCAGGGCATAGACCTTCTGCCATTGGCACATGAGCACCTCGATCTGGTGGAAGGTGTCCAGGGCCTCGGTGCCGGAGAGGTTGACCATCCGGGCTCTACTCGCCCGGACGGCCTCGATCTCGGCCGGGTGGTCCTGGATATGCCGGTCGCGGGTGATGATGAGCCATTGCCGTCTGGCGGTTTCCGGTATCCACACGTGGTCGGGGGTGCCGGGGTCGGTGATTGGGCACGGAGGTCGGAGCCGGTGGCCTTTGACGATGCCTCCCGGGTCACCTGGGTAGGTCACGTCCGGTCTTATCTGGACCAGGATCTTCGCTAAGCCGAGCACGTCAGCGTCGACGTAGAACCTGATGGCCGCCGGCTTGGCCGGTCGGCTCATGCCGCCTGGGCCCGTGCGGAGGTCTCGTAGGCCAGGGCCCAGCGGACGTCTTCATCGGACAGGCCGAACTCGTCGGCGATCTCGTCGGCGATCTCACCAGCCTGCTCGTGTTCCCATAGAACCTCGGTGCTGATCCCGTTGATTGAGGGGCGGCCGAACCGGGTCTCCGGCTGCATCCGGACTGGCGAGAGTGGGTCGTCGTGCGGCCGCCACGCGGTGACGACGTCCCCGTCCCAGGTCACACGGTGCAGGAACGAGTCCGCGGCGGCCGTCAGCACGTACTGTCCCCTGACTTCGGCGATGAGGCAGAACTCGGGATCGAGCCTGGAGGCGTCCTGCGCGCGGGACAGCAGTTCCCGCCCACTGACCCACGGCCGACGGTCTGCGAGAGGGTAAGGAACCTGGTAGCGCTCGCGCACTAGGTCGATGAACGCCCGCAGCTCGGCCATCGGCACATGGGCCTTGCGGTACTCCCTCAGCAGGCCAGCCTCGATGAACTCCGCCCAGGTCACGGCCGGGTGGTCACCCTTCGGCTCGACGCGGATCACGGGCTTGTACACCCGGCCACGACGCTCGCCGCCTTCAAGCCAGTAGTTGAGCGTCCGTTGCGGCACGCCGAGCAACCGGGCCGCGGCGGCTTCGGTGAACATCTCCCGGTCCAGCACAGCTACGCCCATGAGGCCAGTCTCCCATCCCGGCATCGCGCTAGCCGCGCTGCCGCGCGGCTCAGCAGTCAGCGATCCCGATCAGCCGCCAGCGCACCGGCAAGGGCTTAGCCTTCTGAGGGTGAGCAGGTTTGTCGAGGATATCCGTCGCGCGATAGCCCGCGGAGATCTTCCTCACCGCTTCCGCCCCAACGATGTACGACGTGCGTGTCCCGGATGGGCTGATCATACGTACGGCGTTTTTCTTCCGAAGCATCGGCGAGGTAATCCCGGCGGATACGCAGAATACTTCGTCCGGAACTCCGACGGCACGTACAGCATGATCCGCTGACCCGCAAAATCTCGTGCATCGCCGCCCGCAAAGGCGTAGCGGATATTCCCGGCAGCGGCCGAGTGTTCGGGCCACCCCGGATGCTTGGCGTTGACGCGGCTGAGGTACTTGTCTCAGAACTCCGCGTACAAAGCTCCGCGGCCGTCGGCGCTCCCCGATTCGCACCGCCTGAATGCGGCGGCTAACGAGCATTCGACAAACTTGCCCGCCGCTGATGACGGTTCAGCCATTCGGGGTCGTCACGACCCGAGCGGGTTCGCCGAGGCCACTGCCCGGGCGGTGGCCTCCCGACCGGCCAGCTTGCGCCACCGCGTCGGTGCCCGCAACCGGCCTCTCGCTGCGCTCGCCCCGGCGGGCAGAGATCTTTTCCGGGCCGCGGGCCAGCCCGAGGGGCGCCGGCTGCGCCGGCACTGTCCAGTCTTCCGAGCCCGCAGGAAAACATCTTGCCCGTTGCGGGGCCGGCCGGTGGTGCGGGTCCCGCCGATCGGGGGCGCGGCTGCCGGGCCCTGCCGGGAGGCCAGATGCCGCCCGGACGGGCTCATCTAGGCCCACCCAGAAGGGACAGTCCTCATGACCATAGATGCATCGCTGCCGGGTGCACGCAACGCGACACTGGCCGATCTGGCCGGGCTGCTGCGCGACCAGCAGGCCCGCAAGGCCGACATTGTCGCCCCGGCTGCCGCGATCCGCGCCAGCGGGGGACGGCTGGTCATCGATGACAGCGCGCCGGAACTCGGCCCGGACGGGGTCACGATGACCTCCGGGAGCTACCTGCCTACCGAGGTCTGCGATCAGGGGGTCGCCGACAAGCTCGGCATCCCGGGCGCCTACCTGAGGCGGATGCGCGAGCAGGCCACAGGCTTGTACGACGCGAACGTCAACGGCTGGCTGGAACGTGACGACCGCCGGTTCCTGATCCGCTGCCTGCGCGGCGATGACGGCGGCGGCGCGGCACGGGCGTTCTTGTCGGACGGGTACAAGTTCATCGACAACCTCGACGTGCTGATGGCCGCGCTCGACGGCGTCCGCCAGTCCGGCATGCCGGCCGAAGTCGACGGGTGCGACCTAACCGGGCGGCGGATGTACGTGCGGGTGGTCTGCGAAGCGGTGCGGGCGCTGGCCCCCGGACTCCTGGGGGACTACCGCAGTCCGTTCACCGGCGCGCGGGGCGCGGATAACCCGGTGGTGTTCGCCGGGTTCGTGATCAGCAATAGCGAGACCGGGTGCGGCGCGTTCACCCTGACGCCCCGGCTGGTCGTCCAGGTCTGCCGGAACGGCATGACGATCACCCGGGACGCGATCCGCGCGGTGCATCTGGGCGAGCGGCTGGGCGAGGGTGTGGTCACCTGGTCGGGCAACACCCAGGACAAGACGCTGGCCCTGATCACCGCCAAGACCACCGACGCCGTCGCGGCGTTCCTGGACCCTGGATACGTCCAGGCCGCGGTGGCGCAGATCGAGCGGGACGCCGGGCACGAGCTGGCCGACCCGCCCGAGGCGGTCCGGACGGTCAGCCAGCGGCTGCGGTTCACCGACGCCCAGCAGAACGACATCCTCACTCACTTCATCCGCGGCGGTGACATCACCGCCGGAGGGATGCTGCACGCGGTCACCAGCGTCGCCCAGACCCTGTCCGATGCCGACGCCGCTTGTGAGATGGAGGCCGCGGGCCTGCGCGCCCTGGAGATCGCCGCCGCTCTGTAACCCGCCCGCCGTTCCGGCTCCCCGCGCGTCCCCGGGCGCGAGGGGAGCCGCCTTTTTACCACCGTCTTCATTGGAGGAAGGCATGACCAGCCACACGGTGACACCGCTGCGCGCCGTCCCCGTCTACACCGACACCGACGCCCTGAACGACATCCACGCGCTGCTGACCACCACCAGCCCCGGCGACGCCACGCTCGCCGACGTCGCGCAGATCCTGGCCCGGACCGGGCGGCCCCTGGTCGCCGCCCGCGACATCGAGATCACCATGACCGAGACTGCGCTGGGCCGGCCGGTGGCCTGCGCCGAGGCCGGCGACACGTCGGTGTTCGTCCGCCAGGCACTCAGCGGCCCGGGCCTGCTCATCGAGATCTGCACCAAGAACGACGACGAGCGCGACGGCCTGGCCGTCACCCTCGACGGTCACACCCTGCACCCCTCGCCCTCGCCGGGCGGCGAGGCCGCCTGACCACAGCACCGCCAGAACCCCGTATCCGTAACGAAAGGACCAGCACCATGTCATCTCCCCTCAGCGACAACCCGGCGAGCAGCCCCGGCAGCGACCAGCCCGCCGAGGAGACTGCAGGCACCAGTCAGCCAGCCGGGACTGAGCCGCCTGCCGCATACGCTGACCCAGCGTCGCGCCCCATCATCGCGGTCGCGCTGCTGGCCGGGCACCCCGGCAACGTCCGCCGCGACCTGCGCCTGACCCCGGAGTTCCTGGCCTCGGTCGCGGCCAGCGGCATCCTGGTCCCGCTGCGGGTCACCCCGGCCGGCGACGGGCGCTACCGGGTGATCGACGGGCACCGGCGGCTCGCCGCCGCTCTCCGCGCCGGCCTGACCGAGGTACCCGCCGACATCGCGGCTGAGCGCGCCGGTGACGACGCCGGCCAGTTCCTGGACATGTTCACCACCCACCGCCAGCGCGATCCGCTGTCCGGATTCGAGGAAGTCGACGCCCTGTTCAGCGCCGAGCAGGCCGGCGCCAGCCGGACCCGGATCCGGAAGGACACCGGCCTGAAAGCGGCCGAGGTGAAAGCCGCGCTCGCCGCAGCGCGGATCACCCCGCAGAACCGCCAGTCCTTGGAGGAAGCCGACTACCCGCTGGACTTGGACCAGCTCGCCGTCATCGCCGAATTCCAGGACGACCCTGAGGCCGTGACCCAGCTCGCCGCCGCGGCCTGGAACGGCCGCGGCTTCGACCACACCGCCGAGCAACTCCGCCAGCAGCGGGCCGACCAGGCTGAGCAGGACCGGCTGCGCGCCGAGCTCACTACGGCCGGGTACGCCGTCACTGACACCCTGCCACCCGGAGCGCAGCGCTTGAACCGGCTGCTGCACGAAGACGCGGAACTGACCGACGAGCAGCATGCCGACTGCCCGGGACGAGGGGTGTTCTTCAACGGCTGGGACCCGCTCACCCCCCAGCACTACTGCACCGACCCATCCGCATACGGCCACGCTTCCCGCTACGACCAGGCCCTTTCGCCGTCTCTGCCCCCGCCTGCCGGGCTACCCGGCAGCAGCGGACCTGGCGCCGCTCAGCCAGACCCAGCCCGCCGCCTGGTGATCGAAGGCAACCGGGCGTGGAAGGCCGCAGCCGAGGTCCGCCGTCGGTGGCTGGCCGGCAGCCTGCTCTCCCGCCGCACCGCCCCGCGCGAAGCGGTCCAGTTCGCCGCCTATCAGTTGCTGGCGATGCCGGAGCCCCTGCGCTCGGGCCTTCCCGACGCTCCGCACCGAGAGGCGTTCCGCCAGTTCACCGGCCATACCAGCGAAGCACTACTGGACAGCTGCGCCACTGGCACGGCTGGCCGACTCCCGCTGCTGATCCTCGCCCCGATCGTCACGGCCTACGAGCACGCCATGACCGAAGGCGAGGGCCGCAACACCTGGCGCACCGACCGCTACTCGCCCTGCCCGCGCGCCCAGGCCGGCCACTACCTGACGTTCCTGGCCAGCCTCGGCTACGAGCTGTCCGCCATCGAGCAGTCCGTCGCTGACGGCACGCCCTACACCGGCGAGACTCCGGCCGAAAGCCTTCTTGACGAGGGCAAAGACACCGCTGCCGAGCCCGGCCCCGGTGATCCGGCGGCCACCGATGACGCGGACGCTGCCGGCGACAGCGCGGACATCCACCCCGACGACAGCGCCGCCGCCAGCCAGGCCGCCTGAAACCGCCCCGCGAAGGGCCGTCGGCACCACCTGCTGGCGGCCCTTCGCGCTTCCCTCACGTCCTCCCGCCTCATTAGGAGCACATCACCATGACCGATCGCCCGCCCTGGGGCTCGGACGCCGCGCGCGTCCACGGAGTTGCCATCATCGGCGCTCGCGGCTACCTCATCGACGTCGATGCCGCCATCAGCAACGGCGCCTCACACCTGGACATCCACGGACTGCCAGCCGCGAACACCCGGGAAACCCGCGACCGGATCCGCGCCGCGATCATCAACAGCGCCCTTCCCTGGCCCGGGCGCTCCATCACCATCAACCTGCTCCCGGCCCGCCTGGCCAAGCGCGGCACCTCCCTGGACCTGGCGATCGCGGTCGCGGTACTCACGGCCACCGGCACCGTCCCCCAGACCGCGGCAGACGGCTGCATGTTCACGGCCGAGCTCGGCCTGGACGGCCGGCTCCGGCCAGTCCCCGGCGTCCTGCCCATGATCCTCACCGCGGCCGCCGCGGGCTGCGCCCGCGCAGTTGTCGCACCGCAGAACGCCGCCGAGGCAGCTGCGGTACCCGGCGTCGCCGTGACGAGCTGCCGGTCCCTGCCGGACGTGCACGCCTGGCTGCGCGGCGACCCGTTCCCCGGCCAGGGCACTGCCCTCGTCGCCACCGCGCCCGCCCCACGGCCGCGCCCGCCCGGCCTGACAGGGCTCGCCGTCCCGCCAGACGTGCGGCTGACGCTAGAGGCCAGGGCGGCAGGCGGCCACCACCTGTACCTGCAGTCGTCGTGACAGTATGGTTGCGTGCCTGCGGATACGGACCGGTCTCTGGCGCGGATCGAAGTAGCAGACCTGCTTCGACTCGCCGCGCTGGCCGCCGACGCCGAAGCCGGGCTCTTCGGGCGGCATCCGCACGGCTCCGGCCGGTATGTCGGCCGCCTGCTGGGCCGGGCCCTGTGCCAGGGCGCTGCCTTGCACTACGTGGACAAGAAGAACGGCGTCAAGGACTTCGACGTCTGGTCCTTCTATGCCCAGTATGACGATTGGCCGTTTCCCGCCCGGTGGCGCGGAACGCGGGACTTCGGCCCCTCGAAGTTCGGCAGATACCCCGGTGATCCGCCGCGTTACTCCGGCAGGCGCGTCGATCTTCTCGGGCGCTCGCTTGCGGCTGCACCCGGTGCCGACGCGGCAGATGCCATTCGGCGCTACCTCGCCGCCCGGCGAACTGCTTCGGCGAAGGCTCTGGCGGCCAAGGCAGTGGTGCTGATCGACCCAAAGAACCGCGCTGGCGAGATCCTTTGGCCCGCCGTCAGCCACTCGAGCTAACGCGTGCCTATGCCGCACCGGGTCGCACCGGGTCCGGGTGACGCCCAAGTGGGCCTTCTCCATGGCTGAGATCCCGCCGGAGCGCTGGCGGTCGGGTCAGTCATCGTGCATAAGCCACTAGTACCGCTCCCAACCATCCGGATGAGGATTCACCCCGACGCTTGGTTGGAGCCGGTAACTGGTGGAGGTTGAGGCCGTGCCGACTGCCGGGATGAACGCGTCGGGCTGCACCACCTCCGCCAGTTCGGTGTGCGGATAGTCTGGCCCATCTGGCCAGGAGGCGGCTTCGGCTGCGACGTAAGTCCCGTAGATCTTGTGCAATGAGATTGCGGGAGGCGCGGTGGTGATAACCGCTGTGGCGGCTGTTGGGGTCACCGCGACCGCTGCGATCTGGCGGATGCGGCGGGCCCTCCCGTGCTCAGCCTCACGCTGGCGTTTGCGTTCTTCGGCCGCCCGCTTGCGCTCGGCGCGAGTATGGACTGGCAGCCGTCCCTTGCGGCGTAGCAGCTGATAGTGGCGCACCGCGGCAGCCTGGCGACGCTTCCTGCGGGCGCTTCTGCTGCTGGCCATGAGTCGATTATCTGGCGAACCGGACAGGCGCAAGCTCTGGCGCGCCGGCTCAGCAGGCGTTCTCCGACGCGCTGCGCGTCGGCCATTGCCTTGTTGATAAAAGAGGCCCACGAATCACCGCTCCGCCACCTGCGCATCTGTGGCGTCCAGGGTGCTCCAGCAGAGCGACTGCCACGCCCCGGTCGTAAAGGGCTGCAGAGCAAAAGACCTGCAGCTAAGTTAAGTTAGCCTTTATCGTCGGCCGACTCTCGATCGTGCCGATCACCCCTGCTCGTCGTACTGAGCGAGGAGCGGTACGGGAGGACCGAAGGGTCGGGATTCTCGACTCGCTGGCGCGCTGCGGCTTGGGCTGACGGCCAAGCTCGGCGGTGTTTCGCTGGCCGGGGACGTCCAGCTCGGCCGCGATGAGCTCAACGGAGCTTGGATCGCCCGCTAACGTGCGCTGTTATGACAGACGTTGAGACGCCAGCTGCGCGGGAACCCGAAGCGCCCGAGCCTCGAGGTCGACGTCGCGCTCGAAGCGCTAAGGCGCGAGCGATGATCGACAATGCAGCGGCCCGGTTCAGCCAGAGCAAGGCGGTCGGTCGGAGCAAGGCCGTCGGTCGTGGATTGGCCAGCGTCGGCAAGGGCCTCGGGCGGGGCTTGGCGACGGCTGGCAAGGCCATCGCCCGGAAACGTGTGCTCGTGCCTACGTGCATCGCCATAGGGCTTGGTGGCTCATACGCCGCCATCCTCGGGCTGCACTCGCTGCTGGCGAGAGCTGGGAGTACCGACGCCTGGTCCGCGGCGATCGGAGCCGTCACCACAGTTGTGCTCGTGCTGGTGACGGCCTGGTATGCGTATCTGACCTACAGCTTGGTGCAGGCTCAGCGCTCGAGCGCACGGACAGCCGGATGGGAAATGGCACTACGCGACCTAAGCCTGTTCATCGGCAAGAATCGACAGGCCATCTGGACCGCCAGCGCATTCTTCCCGATCGACACGAGCACCAGGCCGCCAATGTTGCTCGATCTATTGGCCAGCCGGGATGCGCTAGCAGAGATCAGACAGCATCTGCTATCCATTCTCGGCGTCCTGCCTACTGAATTCGCCAAACTCGCGCTGGGCGCAGTCATTCACCTGGTTGAAGCGGAGGAGGAGCTACACGCGATCTCTCTCGCCTTCCTTGAGGAGACCCAACTCGGCATGGCAGAGAAGCGCAGCTGGACCTGGGAGGGCGCTCGCAGGTTCCACGAGGAGAGCGACGACGAAGAACGTAACGAACCATGGAACGAGATGATGGCGGGCAAGCACGTCCACCGAGCCGAGGAAAGCTGGGATCAGCTCTCTGAAGATGTCGACCGGTACCTCCAAGGCCGCAGTTGAGCTGCTACGACCGGGGCGCGCATATCACGCGGAGGCAGAGCCTGGATGCGGTCTGAGAATCTCTCGAGCTGCCTCTCCCACCGTGTCAGCGCGCTCAGCCTGCTGCTCAATCTTCGCATGCTCCTCTGGCGAGAGCTCAAAATCCGGTGAGTACCTCGCGAGGCTTAGCAGCGTGTAATCAATCAACGGATCATTACGCTTCCAGTCGTCGCCGAGGTCAAGTCCAACGATGTACTGAGACATGAACTGCTGGTCGTAAGGAAGGGTGTCCAGCAACCGCTGGATGGCCGTAGTCCGTTCTTCGAGGGTTGGGAGGCTCCACGGAGTCTTCGAGAGTAGTTGTCGGCAGATCAGCAGCGCAGCAGAGAGCGCCCACCCATGGATCCGACCTGCAGGGCCGAGACGCAACTCGACCTCGGCATCCAGTTGCCGCAGTTGCTGCTGTACCCGTGTACGCAATCCCAAGTCCCTTTCGGTGACTAGGCGGAGGGCTAGGACCAGAAGCGGAAGCTCCAATCGGTGCGCCGCCGCTGCCACGGGATCATGAGGAAATCCAAGCAGGTGGTCCCGAACTGCTATTGCAGATCGCTCAACGGCCGCCTCTGCGCAACCCTCGATGGCTCGGGCCCGAAGTGCGACAGACAGCCGGAACGTTCGTAGACCCCATGCTGCCCTTTGGTTGCCATCACTATCGGCGACACCGCGCCAAAGTGCCTCCAACTCCGTTGGCGTCGGTCGGCGCATCAATGCTTCCACCCCACGATCGACGTCAGTCCATGTCCATCCGAACGGGACGTTCATTTGCTGCGCCAGGCCAGCAAGGCCGCTAGTCTGCAACATATCGCCATACGCCGTCGCAAGTTCTGCGTTGGCATCTGCCGTTACTCGGCGCCGGTTCTCGAGGATCTGCGGGCGAGCGAGCTGCACGATCCTAGCCACCCGGCTCGTTGTGTCACTGAGCGCGTTTAGGTCAAGTTCGCTCTGCAACGAAAGCTGCAGGTAGTGAAATACTCTCTCTCGGACTGAGCGCGCAACTGTGCGAGCACCGAGCAGGCCAAGAACTTGATCAAACTGTCTCTCAAGATCGGAGACTGGAATATCCAGAATGGCTTCATCCCAATTCACTCGGGTAAGGTCATGGACAACAAGCCGCGCGCCGTCCGCCAAGACCACGAGAGGAACATTTACCTCGGGATGAGTTGCGTAGCTCCAAGCCTGCGCAAGATGGGTCGCCCGATCAACGGCGCTAGGCGCTTTAGCCTCAATAAGCCACAGACCGTGACCCAGAACGGTCGGCAAGTAGTCAACTCTGTATTGGTTGCTCCCGAGCTTTCGAACCGGGTCTCTGAGCTTCAACTTTTCCTCAAATATCACATCATTCAAGGTTGTCGGGCCGTAACCAAGATGCAACAGCAGAGGGAAGATCCACTCTTCTCGAACTGCCTGCTCGCTCTTGCCGTGCATGCGGTAACGTGCCAGGTCGCGCAAGCTCAGCGCCAATGCAATTCCTCCAAACCAACGCTGGTGCCAGCCGGTTAGTCCTACAGGGCCGCCTCGCTACATTAACAATGTGCACGGTCCTGACCACGCAATAGGCCCCAACAGCACTCGGCCGACAATACGAACGTCAACTTGCTGTCATCGGTGTTCCCTGAACAATCTATGTGAACTTGAGAGTTCGAGTGCCGCAGCAAGTCATGGAGGCTGCCGAACGTTGCGGCTGATGCGGACAAGCGGCACCGAAGAGAAGATAGGCGACGCGTCCGGGCATCAGATTGTCCGTTCTGCGCAGTGCATCTGGCTGAACACGACATTCCGGTCAGCCGCATGCTCGGCATCGTTACGCGCGAGCGCATGGCTGCCTGTCGCATTCGCCGGACGCTTACTCTCTGTAACAGTCACTCCTCCAGCTTGAGGCTGTCACTCGGGAGGGCCTTGGCAGGAGCCCTGCCACCGATCTGTCGCCGAGCTGATGGCCATTCCCAGTCCGGTTACCTCGGTCATCTCGTCCCACTGCCATAGCTTGCTCACTTCAGGGACCAGGCCAAGCACTGCCGCAGCTGAGCGGTGAACGGGTTGGCGTTGTGGGGGAGTATCACCCGGCACTCGCCTTCTGGAAACGGTGATGCGGGTTCACGGCTGATTCCCCGGGTGCGTGGCGGATCTCTGCTATCCGTCGTGTGACGCCCGGTCCTGCGACGTGTCCCTTTCCGTCATGGTCAGTCTGCGCCGGGCGGGTCGTTCCCGCAACCGGCCTCTCGCTTCGCTCGCCCCGGGCGGGCCATAGATCTTTTCCCGGCCGCGGGCCAGCCGCGTCTTGGTGCCGGCTGCGCCGGCGCAGTTCTTTTGCCCGCGGGAAAACATCTTGGCCGCCTCGGTCGGCCGGTATGACGGGCCCGGCCCTGTGCCCGGCGCTGCCACCTGACCGCCGGAAAGGGCCCCGCAGTCCCGGGCCGCCGCCAGGGCGGCCAGCCCTCCCGGCACCGCACCAGGGAGGAATCTCATGAACCCGATCAGCATCACCGTCACCGGCCGCCTGGGCGATGACCCCCGCACGTTCAGCACCCGCGACGGAACCGACGGCGTCGAGCTGCGCCTGGCCCTCGAGCTTCCTCCCCGCGGCTCCGGTGACGGCATCACCCGCTGGGTCAAGGTGACCGCGTTCGGCCTGCTGGCCACCCGCACCGCCGACTCGGTGCACAAGGGCGACCGGGTGACCGTGGTCGCCGACGACCTGACCGCCGAGGCCTGGCTGGCGACGGCTAGCGACCGGCCGGAGCCCCGTGCCCGGGTCACGCTGCGGGCACGCGAGATCGCCGCGTCCATGGCCTTCGACACGCTGCGCACCGGCTACGCCGAACGCAAGGCCAGCCGCCAGGCCGCTGCCAGCGGTGAGCCGAACGGCCTCCCGGCTGCCGAGCAGGCAGAAGCCCGGGTGCTGCGCGGCGTCACCACCTCCTGATCTCTCCAGCGCGGGGGCGGGCAGCGCGCCCGCCCCCGCATTCATCCCTCCCGTCCCACTCGTCACCGAAGGAACCACCGATGAACTCACCACAACGGCCGACGCTGCGGCTCAGCTCCCCGGCCGAACTCATTGCCGCCGTCCCGCACCTGCTCGGATTCACCCCGCAGGCCAGCCTGGTTCTCGTAGCAGTCGGCCCGCAGGAAGGGCGGGTGCTGTTCACGTTCCGCTACGACCTGCCCGATCCGCCCGATCCCACCGAGGCGGCCACGATCGTCGAGCACGCAATCGGCGTGCTGTCCCGCCAGCAGGTGACCGTTGCCGTCGTAATCGGATACGGCCCCGGCCCGCTGGTTACCCCGATCGCCGACGCTGTATGCCAGGCAGCACCCGGGGCGGGCGTGGCCCTGCACGATGTCTTGCGCGTTCATGAAGGCCGGTTCTGGTCCTACATCTGCCGTGACCCGTCGTGCTGCCCGGCAGAGGGCGTGCCGGTCGGTGCAGACGATCCCGTCGCTCGGGCCCTGGCTGCCGTCGGCCCGCCGGTGCTGCCCGACCGGGCCGCCCTGGCTGCGACACTCGCCCCGGTCACCGGACCGGACGCCGAGGCGATGGCCCGGTCGACCCGGCGCGCCCTGCGGGACGCAGTCCGGCTCGCCGAGACCGAAGGCCCGCGCGCTCTCGACCGCGCGGGTCTGTCGGCTGTCCAGGCCGCGGTCGCCGCCTGCCGCAACGGCCGCCCGGTCAGCCGCAGCAGGAACGCCTGGCTGTCCGTGCTGCTGACCCGGCTGCCGGTGCGTGACGACGCCTGGGCGCGGATGGACCCAGCCCACCGGGACGCGCACAGCCGGCTGTGGACCGGCCTGGTTCGCCGCGCGCAGCCCGGGTACGTCGCGGCACCCGCATCTTTGCTCGCGTTCA
>Ga0335074_10004701_pt1 | contig 18839 bp, 14 predicted proteins | sample Lox_Sample_23_FD_206715 | JGI IMG/M metagenome (GOLD analysis project Ga0335074, IMG submission 206715) | Soil microbial communities from Loxahatchee National Wildlife Refuge, Florida, United States - Lox_Sample_2.3 | ecosystem: Environmental > Terrestrial > Soil > Wetlands | place: USA... | reverse complement strand
CTCGCGCCGCGCGAGCATGAAGCGCCGACGCCGCGGCCGCGCGACATCGCCATGCTGGAGCGCGCCGTGCTGCATCTCGACGACGAGGTCATCGTCATCGACAAGCCGGCCGGCCTCGCCGTGCAAGGCGGCACCAACACCGAGCGCCATCTCGACGCGATGCTGGATTGGCTGCGCTTCGGCGCCAAGGAGCGGCCACGCCTCGTCCACCGCCTCGACCGCGACACCAGCGGCGTGCTGGTGCTGGCGCGCAGCGCCGCCGCCGCCGGGGCGCTGGCGCGCGCCTTTCGCGACAAGACGACACAGAAGCTCTATTGGGCGATCGTGGTCGGCCTGCCCAAGCCGCGGCGCGGCCGCATCGACCAGGCGCTGGCGAAGCTGCCCGGGCCGGCCGGCGAGCGCGTCGCGCCCGACGAGGACGAGGGCAAGCGCGCCGTCACCTATTACCGCACCGTCTCCCATGCCGGTGACAAGCTTGCCTGGCTCGCGCTGCAGCCGGTCACCGGCCGCACCCATCAGCTCCGCGCTCATTGCGTGGCGCTCGGCACGCCGATCCTGGGCGACGGCAAATATGGCGGCGCCGCGGCGCATCCCGCCGGCGTCCCCAATGCGCGCAAGCTCCACCTCCATGCGCGCGCGCTGTCGCTGCCGCATCCCGGCGGCGGCCGGCTGGTGGTGACGGCGCCGCTGCCGCCGCACATGAAAGAGACCTGGGCGTTCTTCGGCTTCGACGAGGCCGAAGAAGCGCAGCCCTTCGCCGAGCTGGCGCCGCAGCGATGAAGCGCTTCTATGCCGAGGTCAGCGTCGTGCCGTCGGCGTCCGGCTTCGCCGTCAACCTCGACGGCAAGCCGCTGCGCACCCCCGCGAAAGCGCCGCTCGACGTGCCGAGCCGCGCGCTCGCCGAAGCGATCGCCGCCGAGTGGCGCGGCCAGGGCACCGAAGTGAAGCTCGCCGAGCTGCCGCTGACCCGGCTGGTCAGCAGCGCCCTCGACCTGGTGGCGATGCGGCGCGCGGAAGTGGTGGCGGAAGTGGCGAAATATGCCGGCACCGATCTCGTCTGCTATCGCGCGCATCACCCGCCGGCGCTGACGCGGCGCCAGCAGGAGGCGTGGCAGCCGCTCATCGACTGGGCGACGCTGCGCTACGACGCGCCGCTCGAGGTGACGCATGGCGTGGTGCCGATCGCGCAAAGCGCGGCGACCTTGCGCGCCTTCGCCGCCGCGGTCGAGAGCTATCCGGTGCTGGAGCTCGCCGCGCTTCACCTCGCCACCAGCGCCTGCGGCTCGCTGGTGGTGGCGCTGGCGCTCACCGAGGGCCGGCTCGATGTCGACGGCGCCTTCGCGGCGGCGCAGCTCGACGAGAGCTTCGAGATCGAGCAATGGGGCGAGGACGCCGAGCAGACCCAGCGCCGCGCCGCGCTCAAGGACGACATGGCGCTGGCGCACCGGTTTCTGGGTCTGCTGCGGGGGTAGCCCCAGGACTGGCGCCGGGCGCGCGCAAGTGTTATCTCCCGAATTCCCGCTGGGGGCAGGGAGCGACGGGAGATGCAGGAGATCCTTCAACGGCTGGAGCTGAAGCGCAAGGCGGCGCGCGCCGGCGGCGGCGGCCGGCGCGTCGAGGCACAGCACGCCAAGGGCAAGCTCACCGCGCGCGAGCGGCTGGAGCTGCTGTTCGATCCGGGCTCATTCGAAGAATGGGACATGTTCGTCGAGCACCGCTCGACCGATTTCGGCATGGCCGAGCACAAGATCCCCGGCGACGGCGTCGTCACCGGCTATGGCACGGTGAACGGGCGGCTGGTGTTCGCCTTCAGCCAGGATTTCACCGTATTCGGCGGCGCGCTGTCCGAGGCGCATGCCGAGAAGATCTGCAAGGTGATGGACCAGGCGCTGCAGGTGGGCGCGCCGATCATCGGCCTCAACGACAGCGGCGGCGCGCGCATCCAGGAAGGCGTGGCGTCGCTCGCGGGCTATGCCGAAGTGTTCCAGCGCAACGTGCTCGCCTCGGGCGTGGTGCCGCAGCTCTCGCTGATCATGGGGCCGTGCGCCGGCGGCGCCGTCTACTCGCCGGCGATGACCGACTTCATCTTCATGGTGAAGGACAGCTCCTACATGTTCGTCACCGGTCCCGACGTGGTGAAGACGGTGACGCACGAGACGGTGACGCAGGAAGAGCTGGGCGGCGCGCTCACCCATACCGCGCGCTCCGGCGTCGCCGATCTCGCTTTCGAGAACGATGTCGAGGCGCTGCTGCAGCTGCGCCGCTTCATCGATTTCCTGCCGGCGTCGAACCGCGAGAAGCCGCCGCTGCGGCCGAGCGCCGACCCGCCCGACCGCGAGGAGCTGTCGCTCGACACGCTGATACCGGCCAATGCCAACAAGCCCTACGATATGCGCGAGCTGATCGCGAAGGTGGTCGACGAGGGCGATTTCTTCGAGCTGCAGCCGAGCTTCGCCAAGAACATCATCATCGGCTTCGCGCGCATGGAAGGCGCGCCCATCGGCATCGTCGCCAACCAGCCGATGGTGCTGGCGGGCTGCCTCGACATCGACAGCGCGCGCAAGGCGGCGCGCTTCGTGCGCTTCTGCGACTGCTTCTCGATCCCGATCATCACCTTCGTCGACGTGCCGGGCTTCCTGCCGGGAACGGCGCAGGAATATGGCGGCATCATCAAGCATGGCGCGAAGCTGCTCTTCGCCTTCGCCGAGGCGACCGTGCCCAAGGTGACGGTGATCACGCGCAAGGCCTATGGCGGCGCCTATGACGTCATGAGCTCGAAGCATCTGCGCGGCGACGTCAATTATGCCTGGCCCTCGGCCGAGATCGCGGTGATGGGCCCCAAGGGCGCGGTCGAGATCATCTTCCGCAGCGATCTCGGCGATGCCGCCAAGATCGAGGCGCGCACCGAGGAATACCGCGAGAAATTCGCCAATCCCTTCGTCGCCGGCAGCCGCGGCTTCATCGACGACGTGATCATGCCGCACGGCACGCGCCGCCGCATCTGCCGCTCGCTCGCCATGCTGCGCGAGAAGCGGCTGACCAATCCCTGGAAGAAGCACGCGAACATACCGCTCTGAGATGAGATACGACGAGGCCCTTGGCACCCCCCTCCCTTCCCTCCCCCTCAAGGGGGGAGGGATTACAATTCTTCGGGTGGGGGGTCGCTGACGCCGCCCATGTTCAAGAAAATCCTCATCGCCAATCGCGGCGAGATCGCCTGCCGGGTGATCCGCACCGCGCGCCGCATGGGCATCAAGACGGTCGCCGTCTATTCCGAGGCCGATGCCGATGCGCTGCACCGGCGCCAAGCGGACGAAGCGGTCGCGATCGGCCCGCCGCCGGCGGCGGAGAGCTATCTGCGCATCGACCGCATCCTCGAGGCTTGCCGCAGCACCGGCGCCGAGGCGGTTCATCCCGGCTATGGCTTCCTGTCGGAGAAAGCGGAGTTCGCCGAGGCGCTCGCCGCGGCCGGCATCGCCTTCATCGGTCCCGATGCGCGCGCCATCGCGGCGATGGGCGACAAGATCGAATCGAAGAAGCTCGCCAAAGAGGCCGGCGTCTCGACCGTGCCCGGCCATCTCGAGGTCATTCCGAGCGCCGACGCCGCGGTCAAGATCGCGCGCGCGGTGGGCTACCCCGTGATGATCAAGGCCTCGGCCGGCGGCGGCGGCAAGGGCATGCGCATCGCGCGCAACGATGCCGAGACGCGCGAGGGCTTCCGCTCGGCCAGCAACGAGGCGCGCTCGAGCTTTGCCGATGACCGCGTCTTCATCGAGAAATATGTCGAGGAGCCGCGGCATATCGAGATCCAGGTGCTGGGCGATGCGCATGGCCAGGTGATCTATCTCGGCGAGCGCGAATGCTCGATCCAGCGCCGGCATCAGAAAGTGATCGAGGAGGCGCCGAGCCCGTTTCTCGACGCCAAGACGCGGGCCGCGATGGGCGAAGAGGCGGTAGCGCTGGCCAAGGCGGTCGGCTACCGCTCGGCCGGCACGGTCGAGTTCATCGTCGACAAGGACCGCAATTTCTACTTCCTCGAGATGAACACGCGGCTTCAGGTCGAGCACCCCGTCACCGAGCTGGTCGCCGGCCTCGATCTCGTCGAATGCATGATCCGCATCGCCGCCGGCGAGAAGCTCAGCGTGAAGCAGAGCGACATCAAGCTCACCGGCTCGGCGATCGAAGCGCGCATCTATGCCGAAGACCCCTTGCGCAATTTCCTGCCGTCGATCGGCCGGCTGGTGCGCTATCTGCCGCCCGCCGGCGAAGGCGTTCGCGTCGATACCGGCGTCTTCGAAGGCGCCGAGATCAGCCTCTACTACGATCCGATGATCGCCAAGCTGGTCGCCTACGGCGCCAGCCGCAACGAGGCGATCGCCCGCCTCGGCGCGGCGCTCGATGCCTTCTACATTCGCGGCCTGTCGCACAATGTCGCCTTCCTCGCCGCCGTGCTGCAGAAGCCGCGCTTTGCCGAAGGCAGGCTCTCGACCGGCTTCATCGCCGAGGAATTCCCGCATGGCTTCGCCGGCGTCGAGCCGTCGCCGGATGCGCTCGACCTGGCGCTGGCCGCCGCGGCCGCCATCCAGCGCATCATCGCCGAGCAGGAAGCGCGCATCACCGGGCAGCTCGCCGGGCATGGCCGCGTCGTGCCGGAGGACTGGATCGTCGCGATCGGCGCGGCGCAACATGCCGTGCGCGCCATGCGCGAGGCGAACAGCGTGGCGGTGACGCGCGCCGATGGCCGGCGGCACGTGGTGGCGACCGATTGGCAGCCGGCGCAGCCGCTCTTCCGCGCCCGCATCGACGGCGCGGCGGTCATCTTCCAATTCGACCGCGACGGCATCGGCTTCCGCCTGACGCGCGCCGGCACCGTGCTGGGGGTCAAGGTGCTGCCGCCGCGCGCCGCCGAACTGCTCGCGCAGATGCCGGTGAAACAGCTGCCGGACCTCTCGCGTTATCTGTTGTCGCCGATGCCGGGCCTGCTCGTCTCGGTCGCGGTCGGCGAGGGCCAGGAGGTCAAGGCCGGCGAGGAGCTCGCGGTGGTCGAGGCGATGAAGATGGAGAATGTGCTGCGCGCCGAGCGCGACGGAACGGTGGCCAAGGTGCGCGCCCGCGCCGGCGACAGCCTCGCCGTCGACCAGGTCATTCTCGAATTCGCCTGAGGCGGCAATGGCGGTGCTGGCGCTTCGTCTCGTCATCATCGGCCGCGTTCAAGGCGTCGGCTTCCGCGCCTGGACCTGCCGCCAGGCGCGGCGCCGCGCTTTGCGCGGCTGGGTCCGCAACCGCAGCGACGGCAGCGTCGAGGCGCTCGTCATCGGCGACAGCGAAGCGGTCGAGGCGATGGTCGATGCCTGTGCTTCAGGCCCGGCGCTGGCCGAAGTGCGCGAGCTCAGACGCGACCCGGCCGCAGATGACGGCTCGGCCGGATTCCACGAACGCCCGACGGTCTAACGGGATTACCCGAGCCGCTCGATCGTCTCGATCAACCAGGCGCGGTGGCGCCGCTCGTCGGCGAGCCCCGCCTCGAGCGTGTGACGCAGCTCCGGCGAGGCATGGCGATGCTGCACCGCCCGCTCATAGGCGATGTTCGTGTCGTCTTCGTTGGCCTTCATGGCGCGGAGGATCGCCTTGTCGCCGACCAGCCCGGCGAGAACGACCTTGCCTTGGGTGAGCAAAGCCTTCATGTCGCTGTCCTTGGGCGGGACCTTGCCCATGGCCAAAAGGGCGGCGTCGAGCTCCTCGATGTGGCGGAGATGATCGCGGCGAAAGCCGGCAAGGGTCGAGCGGTGACTGGCGGTGCCGAGACGCTCGATCGCGGCGTCATAGGCGAGAACGGCGTCGTGGTCGAGCTGGACAAGGTCGGTGAGCAGCGAGTCGAGCTTGTCCTCGGTGCCGACGGTCGTGACCATGTCGTCTCCTCCGGATGCTGGGACCGCTCAACCAACGCCAGCGCCGCGTTGGCGGCTCAGCCTTCAGCCGCGGATTGCGCGGCGCCCGGCGGCGCCGCGCCTTGACGCGCATCGCTCGCCGCGATCAGCCGGCGACCAGCTTGCGATAGAGATGCCAGGTGGCGTGGCCGAGGACCGGCATGACCACGATCAATCCCAGCAAAAGCGGGATCGAGCCCAGCACCAGCCCGCAAGCGACGATGAGGCCCCACAGCGCCATCGGCACCGGATTGGCGGCAAAGGCATTGACCGAGGTCCAGACCGCCCGGCCGAGCGTCACGTCACGGTCGATCAGCAGCGGGAAGGACACGGTGCCGATCGCCAGCACCAGGACGGCGAAGAGGAAGCCGACGCCGACGCCGACGACGATCAGCGCCCAGCCTGCCCCGGTGGTCAAGACCTCGCCGAAGAAGCCCATGAACGATGCCGGCGGCTTCAAGCCGAAGGTGGCGAAGTAGATCGCTTGCGCGACCGCCAGCCAGAGCAGGAAGATCGCCACCAGCAGCGAGCCGAGCACCGCAATCTTGCCGAAGGCGGGAGAGCCGACGACGCCGAACGCATCGGGCCAGGCGCTGTGGACGCCGAGCTCCCGCCGCCGGCTCATCTCGTAGAGGCCGAGCGCGGCGAAGGGGCCGAGCAGGGCAAAGCCGGAAGCGAGGGGAAAGAGCAGCGGCACCATGCCATAGCCGAAAGCCAGCCGCCCGAGGACGAGGCCGAGCAGCGGATAAAGGACGCAGAGGAAAACCACATCGGTGCGGAAACTGCGGAAATCATCGAGGCCGCGGGCCAGGACATCGCCCAGATCGGCGATGGTGATGCGGCGGATCGTCAGCAGCGGCGTCCGCACGTCGTCCTGGGTCTCGCCGATCGCTTGTCCGGCCGATCCAACCGCCAGGCCGGCCAGCCTGATCTGGTCCAATCCCCATTCGATGGGGTTGCGAATGGTCGTCGCCATAGGTGCTCCTCCCGAACCAGGGGTTCGAGGGCCGCGACCCGTCTCGTGTCGACGTGCCCGATCCGGCCGCCAGCCACGAGAGAGCTGCGACCCGCCGTTCCCGCAATGATACACCAATGCCACGCTTTGGCACCGGCTGGATTCCGGCATTCGCGGGAATGACGGAATACTTTGATTTTGCTAAAGTTTTTCGTTTCCCCGCGTGACATCCTCTGGCACGGCGCGAGGCTCTACGGATGGCCGAACCGCAGCTTCACCTGTTGAGGACCCGGCGCTTTCTGCCGCTCTTCGTCACCCAGTTCCTGGGCGCGGTGAACGACAATCTGCTGAAGACCGCGCTGGTGACCCTGGTCACCTATCGCGCCTTCACCGACCCGGTGACGACCAAGATCGTCGTCGCCATTGCCACCGCCATCTTCATCGCGCCCTATTTCATCGCCTCGGCGACGGCGGGACAGCTTGCCGACAAATTCGAGAAGGCGGGGCTGGTGCGCTACATCAAGCTCTGGGAAGTGGGCGTGATGCTGCTCGCCGGCGCCGGCTTCGCGCTCAGCGGCGGCGCCTTCGTCTATTTCGAGCTCGCCGTGCTGTTCCTGCTCGGCATCCAGGCGACGTTCTTCGGCCCGGTCAAATACGGCATCCTGCCCAACCTGCTGGCGCCGCAAGAGCTGATGGGCGGCAACGCGCTGGTCGAGGCCGGCACTTTCATCGCCATCCTGATCGGTACCATCGCCGGCGGGCTTTTGATCCTGGCGCCGGGCGGCACGGCGATCGTCTCGGCGGTGCTGCTTGCCTTCGCCGTCGGCGGCTGGGCAGTGAGCCTCCTGATCCCGCGCACCGGCCGGGCCGCGCCCGATCTGCGCATCAATCCCAACATCTGGGCCGAGACCATGGCGATCCTGCGCTTTGCCAAGGCGCGGCGCGTGCTCTGGCTCGCGATCCTCGCGATCTCCTGGTTCTGGCTGGTCGGCGCCATCTTCCTGTCGCAGTTTCCGACCTATGCCAAGGTCACGCTCGGCGCCGATGCCAGCGTCGAAACCCTGTTCCTCGCCATGTTCTCGATCGGTATCGGCGCCGGCGCCATGCTGTGCGGCCGGCTGCTGCGCGGCGAGGTGAGCGCGCGGCTGGCTCCCTTGGGCGCGGTCGGCATGACGCTGTTCACGCTCGATCTCTATGCGGCGAGCATGCGCGCCGACGGCGGCAACGGGGGCGCGCTGATCGGCGTCGGTCAATTCCTCGCTCATGCCGCGAATTGGCGGCTCAGCCTCGATCTCTTCATGATCGCGGTGTGCGGCGGGATTTTCACCGTGCCGCTCTATGCGCTGCTGCAGGCGCGCGCCGAGGAGAGCCACCGCTCGCGCGTCGTCGCCGCCAACAATGTGATGAACGCGCTCTTCATCGTCGCCTCGGGCGCGGTGAGCGCGATCATGCTGAAGCTCGGCCTTTCGGTCCCGGCCGTGTTCCTGGTCGTCGGCATCCTCAACGCGGCGGCGGCGGTCGTCGTCCTGCGCCTCGTGCCCGGCGAGATCCTGAAGACGCTGTTCGCCGGCTTGCTGCGCTTCGCCTTCCGCGTCGAGATCAGCGGGGTCGAGAATTACGACAAGGCGGGCGAGCGGGTGGTGATCGTCGCCAACCATCTCTCCTTCATGGACGGCGTGCTGCTCGCCGCCTTCCTGCCGGGCCGGCCTGCTTTCGCCATCGACACGGTGCGCGCCGCCGCCTGGTGGGCCAAGCCCTTTCTCGGCTTCATCGATTGGGTGCCGATCGACCCGACCAAGCCCTTCGCCGCCAAGACGCTGATCCACGCCGTCGAAGCGGGCCGGCGTTGCGTGATCTTTCCCGAAGGCCGCATCACCGTCACCGGCGCCCTGATGAAGATCTATGAAGGGCCGGCGATGATTGCCGACAAGGCCAAGGCGGCGATCCTGCCGGTGCGCCTCGACGGCCCGCAATACACCATCTTCTCGCGCCTCAAGGGCAAGCTGCGCCGCCGCTGGTTTCCCAAGATCACCATCGCCATCGAGGAGCCGCAGCAGATTCGCCTGCCGCCGGAGCTCAAGGGGCGGCGGCGCCGGCACGCGATCGGCCGCCGGCTTTACGACGTCATGTCGTCGATGATCTTCGCCACGGCCGATATCGAGAAGACGCTGTTCGAGACCTTGCTCGATGCGCGCGCCGTCCATGGCAGCGCTCACCTCGTGATCGACGATATCGAGCGCCGACCGCTGGGCTATGGCCGCTTGATCGCCGGCAGCTTCGTGCTCGGGCGCCGGTTTCAAGCGCTGAGCGATCCGGGCGAGCGGATCGGGCTGTTGCTGCCCAACGCCGCGGCGACGGCGGTCAGCTTCTTCGCGCTCCATGTCGCCGGAGCAGTTCCGGCGATGCTCAACTATTCCAGCGGCGCCGGCATCATGGCGAGCGCTTGTCGCCTCGCCCAAATCCGCACCATCGTCACCTCACGCCGCTTCATCGAGCGCGCCCGGCTCGACGCCGCCGTGGCCACGCTGAGCGAAGGCCGGCGCATCCTTTATCTCGAGGATATGCGGGAGGCCATCGGCGCCGTCGAGCGCCTCGCCGGCCTTATCCGCGCCCGCTTTGCGCGCAGCCTCTATCGCCGGCGCGGTGCGCGGCCCGGCGACCCCGCGGTCGTGCTGTTCACCTCGGGCTCGGAGGGAACGCCCAAGGGCGTCGCGCTCAGCCACCGCAACATCATCGCCAATTGCCAGCAGCTCGCGGCGCGCGTCGATTTCTCGCCGGCCGATCTGGCGTTCAACGCGCTGCCGCTGTTCCACGCCTTCGGCCTCACCGGCGGCATGGTGCTGCCGCTCATCAATGGCGTGCGGATTTTCCTCTATCCCTCGCCGCTGCATTACCGGATCGTGCCGAGCCTCGCCTACAATTTGAACGCCACCATCCTGTTCGGCACCGACACCTTCCTCGCGGGCTATGCCCGCGCCGGCAATCCCTATGACTTCTTCAGCGTGCGCTATGTCTTCGCCGGCGCCGAGAAGATCCGCGACGAGACGCGGCGGCAATGGATGGAGCGCTTCGGCTTGCGCATCCTCGAAGGCTATGGCGCGACCGAAACCGGGCCGGTGCTCGCGACCAACACGCCGATGCATTTCAAGCCCGGCACGGTGGGGCGCATGCTGCCCGGCATCGCCTGGCGGCTCGAGCCGGTCGAGGGTGTCGACGGCGGGCGCCTCTTTGTTTCCGGCCCCAATGTCATGCTGGGCTATCTCGATCCCGACCATCCCGGCGCCATCCAGGCGCTGCCGGGCGGCTGGTACGACACCGGCGACATCGTCACCATCGACGCCGAGGGCTACGTCACCATCCTCGGCCGCGCCCGGCGCTTTGCCAAGATCGGCGGCGAGATGGTGTCGCTCGGCGCCGCCGAAGCGCTGGCGGCGTCGCTCTGGCCCGAAGCGCATCACGCGGTCATCGCGCTGCCCGATCCGCGCAAGGGCGAGCAGCTCCTGCTCGTCACCGAGGAGAAGAATGCCAGCGTCGACGCGCTGCTCGCCGCGGCGCGGGCGCACGGCGCCGCCGAGGTGACGGTGCCGCGCAGCCTGATGACCGTCGAGAAGCTGCCCCTGCTCGCCACCGGCAAGCCCGACTATCCCGCGGTGCGCGCGCTGGCGGAGGAGCGGGCGCCGGCGGCTCAGGGCACCGGCGCCGTGCGTTAGCACGCCTCGCGTCCGTTTCAGGACAATTCTCCGACGAGGCGCAGCAACTCTTTGCGGTCGATCGGCTTCGACAAGTGCTCGTTCACCCCGGCCGCCCGACACTGTGCGACCTCTTCCTCCATCGCATACCCGGTCAGCGCGATGATCGGGAGGCCGCGAGCACGCTCCCCCATTTCGCGAATCCGTCGCGTCGCCTCTATACCGTTCATTTCAGGCATTTGGACGTCCATCAGCACCACGTCGAAGTCCATCGCTTTGACCGCCGCAACGGCCTCGGTGCCATTCTTCACCAGCATCACCTCATGACCGGCGTCGATAAGGACCGCTTCGATGTACTCCTGGATCTTCTCTCGATCCTCGGCTACCAGAATCCGTGCGCGCCGCCCGGCGTTCACGGACGCAGCTCTTGCTTCCGCCGTGGCTTGAGGTCGAGTTTCCACGCAGGGGATCGTGAACCAGAAGGTGCTGCCCGCGCCGCGCTGGCTGCTGACACCGATCGTGCCGCCCATAGCCTCGACCAGGTGTCGAGAGATTACGAGACCGAGACCGGAACCGCCCAACTCGCGATGAGTTGGATCCAAGATCTGCGAGAAGCTTTGAAACAATAGATGCTGCTGGGCCGGATCGATTCCAATCCCCGTATCCGCGACCTCGAATCGAAGCTGTGCTGCCTCAGCACCAGGCTCCCGCATCGCTCGCAGGATGATACTTCCACGGTCAGTAAATTTGACGGCGTTCGAGAGGAAGTTCAGCAGAATTTGGCGCAGCCGCGTCGGGTCGCCTTCGATCCATGCGGGAAGATCAGGCGCGAGCTCGTTGCGCAGCACGAGGCCTTTTGCCGAGGCGCCGGGCCGAACGATGGCCAATGCTCCCTCGGCGACATCAGATGGGCTCATGGGGACGCGGTTTAGTTCGAGCTTTCCAGCCTCGATCTTGGAAAGGTCAAGAAGATCGTTAATGATTGCGACAAGCGATTGACCGGCGTCTCTCACTAACGTCACTTGTCCACGCTGTTGCACGCTCAGGTCGCCGTCCAGGAGCAAGTCGGTCATGCCCATGACGCAGGTCATCGGCGTTCGGATCTCGTGGCTCATCCGGGCGAGAAATTCGGACTTGGCCCGGTTCGCCGACTCTGCGGCATCGCGCGCGGCGATGAGATCCCCGGCGGTGCGGGCCAGGCGCGCATAGAGAGCCGTCGTTTCTGCAAGCAAGGCGACCAGCAAGACGCTGGCGGCGGTGAGCGCGTAAAAGCGCGCCGCGTACCAGCCGAGACTGAAGCGGAGGACCGAGAGCACGATGGCTAGGCCGATGTCGGGTAGGTCCGCAAAAAGTGCTACCATCAGCCACATATCGAGGAGGAAACGCCGCCGAATATACAAGAGCACGAGCGCAAAAACGTGTAAGAGCGACACCCCGCTGGAAAAGTAATGCGCTGTAGAGTTTAATCGGACGTCATCTTGAAAGAGATTTGGTAGTAGCGGTGCTCCCGCCGTGGCAAGTAGCGTCAATACGGCCACCAGCGTGACGACGGCCACAACGCTGAAGCCAAAAGCATTCCCGGTTGACCACGTTAGCGTGCCCCTTGCTGTGTCCGCCTCCTTTAAGAGCGCGTAGGCTATTACAGCCAGCGCAAATCCTGCGTGCCAGAAATAGAAGATCCAACCGGCGCTTTGCCGCCCGGCGCCGAGCAAACCGCTCGGCGCAAACGCGCCTGGGAACGTAAGCGCATGTAGAACCACAACAAGCGCAACAAAAAAATAGCCACATGCGAGCACCAGAACGGCGCGCTTCGGCTGAACCGAGAATTGGGCAAACAGGAGGGCCGCGGTGATGAGGTTGACGATGAATAGCACGGAGTGAACGGCAGGAATGAAAGCGTCAATACGCGATAGCGGTATCTGCGCGACTGGTGCGGTGATAAAGAACGAGATAGCCAGCACGACGACGACGCCGAACGCTATTCTGCTCTGTCTCGGGCTTATCGGTATCGTCGCTAAGAGGGGGATTTGCCGCCCGCTGTTCGGTTCCCTCAGCGTCTCTTCACTCGGCGCCGTCGCTGCCCTCCTGCGGGTGCTTCGATTTCGATTGCCGGCAAGCGACATGGCGCTCAACCCCCTGAGCGTTCTGCGATACGGGCCCCGGGATCACAAAGTGTGCATCGCGGCGTTGCGTCGAGCGGTCCCCGAGCATGCCAATGTTTCTAAGCACGGTACTTTGAAAGGCACTATCTAACAAGTCAGAGTTGCAATCACCGAATTGGCGCTGAATAGCGGCCGCGGGGAACGCCTCGACCTCACGATCAAGCCGAGACGCGTTTGCGGCACACGAAATCTCTTTGATGACGTCCGGTTTTGGCTGAATCGTCGCCGAGCCGGCTGATGACCCCAAGCGGACCTTGCAACTTCGAGGCTTCCGGGTTCGAACTGGCGTGCAAGACTGCAGCCGTCGGTCTCACCGCCGCGTGAATTCCGCGGCATCCCTAGTCATCCCCATATCCCCCTTCCCTCACTCAGCTCCGCTCCGGCCAGACCGGCGCATCGTGGCCGAGCGGCACGGGCGGTCTTACCCAGTGCGGTGGCGTCGCTGACATCTGCGCGGCTGGCGCCAGATGGCGGATGAGACCCATCGGCGAGGGCGTCTCCTGGCTCAGGCGCATGATCTCTGCTTCCGGCAGCTCGCGGGGAAGCCCGGCGATGGCGGCAGCGTCGAGCAGTCCTTTGTCGGACAGCCATTGCCCGGTGCGCGCCAGCGAGACGGTGACGCGCCAGCTTCCGCCCTCGCGCGCCCGGCGGCCGAGAGCGGCCATCGCGCCCAGCGCGAGGAGATAGCCGCTGATGTAGTCGAGGGCCGAGACCGGCATCAGGCGCGGCTTGCCGCCGCCCTCGATCAGCGCCATGCCGCTCGCGCTTTGCACGATGGTGTCGAAGCCGCGCCGCGCCGCCCAAGGGCCGCGCCGGCTCCAGGCTGAGAGCTCGACGAGCACAATGCCGGGCCGGAGCGCGGCCAGCTCTTCGGCGCCGAAGCCGCGACGGGCGAGCGTCCCCGGGCGGTAGCCCTGGACGAAAACGTCGCAGCGCCCCTCGGCGACGAGCGCGCGCAATCGCGCGGCGTCCTGCGCCTGGCGCAGATCGAGAAAGGCGGCGAGCTTGCCGAGCCCGGTATCGATGTCCATGTCGCGCGCGCTCGGCAGATGCGGCGCCGATATCTTCAGCACATCGGCGCCATGCTCGGCGAGCGCACGCGCCCCGGTCGGGCCGGCGAGGACGCGCGTCAGGTCGAGGACGCGGATGCCCGAGAGCGGCCGGTCGCCCGCGGCAAAGGGCTCGGCCGGCGCATCGCCGATGCGCTCGATCTGCAGCAGCGGCAGGGTCGCGATGGCGGCGGATTGCGGGTGGCGCTGCCAGTCCTCGGCGCTGCGCACCAGCGCGGCGCAGCCACCCGCGCCGTGGATGGCGTCCTCGAGCGCGAGGCCCTCCCAGCGCGCCACCGCCGCCGCGACGGCCTCGCGCGTCGCGCCCTCGGCGAGGCCGAGCACCTGAAGCGCCACCGCGCGGTGGTGGGGGAAATTGCAATGCAGCATGACCCAGCTGCCATCGCGCGCGGTGTGGAAGCCGCTGACGGGGTCGAAGATGTCGCGCGGCGGCGCGCCGTCGATGAGAATGAGGCGGCTGCTGCGCAACGCGGCGACGGCGGTGCGGAGATCGACGGCGATCTGCTGGCGCTTGCCGCTGGGGCGCAGTGCCCACAGCTCGGCCGCCGCGACCGCAGCCGCAGCAATCGCCGCGGCGCCAGTGGCGCCGATGCGGAAGCGCGTCCCCACCACCGGATCGGCACCGGTGAAGGCGACATCGGCGGAGGCGGCGTCGGAGAGGCCGGCGAGGCTCAGCAGCTCGACAAGGGCAGCATGGGGCATGGCGACGAGCCTACACCTGCGGCCCAGCTCCGTGCAAAGTCAGCGCTTGCCGGGCAGTGTCTCAGTTTGAATTGTGACCGCTTTTCGACATTTCGCGCAGCCATGCCACGCGCGCCCGCGCTTCACATTCGGCAATCTCCGCTGATGCGCACAGGGGGCTGGGCGAGGAGCCATCCGGGACCACGCGGGATTTCCATCCAGGCTCGTTACGGCGATATAGTTCCGAAAAGTGAAAGTGCCGTCGTCGCGGCGCACGATCTCCAAGCGACGCGTTCCATCCGAGCTACGGATCGTCTTTAGGACCAACTCCACGCAAGCCGTCCTACCAGCAAGCATTGCCGCTTGCCAAAGTTTTTTATCGCCCCCCTCACCCCAACCCTCTCTGCCCCTGAGGGGCGGAGAGGGAGGGACCCGCGTAGCGGGAGGGGAGGTGGGGAGCGATAGTCTTGCGCGCTGTCGCGGGATTCTGGACCCGGCGACTAGGCCGCTTCTTCTTCGCTTTCCTCGGTCTGGACCGGGCCGCTGTCCTGGCCCTTCGCCTCGACGTCGCGGTCGACGAGCTCGATCACCGCCATGGCGGCGGCGTCGCCGTAGCGGAAGCCCGCCTTCAGCACGCGCGTATAGCCGCCGGCGCGCGTCTTGTAGCGCTCGGCCAAGGTCGTCATCACCTTGTCGGCGAGCTTTGCGTCCTGCAGCGTCGAGATGAGCTGGCGCCGCGCATGGAGGCCACCGCGCTTGCCCAGCGTGATCAGCCGCTCCACCACCGGGCGCAGATCCTTCGCCTTGGGCAGGGTCGTGGTGATCTGCTCGTGCTTCAGGAGCGCGTGGCAGAGATTGTCGAACATGGCCTTGCGATGGCCGGAGGTGCGGCTGAAGCTGCGGCCGCGCAGACGATGGCGCATGACGAACTCTCCTGGCGCTCAGTATGGCTCTTCGAGGCGCTTGGCGAGCTCCTCGATGTTCTCGGGCGGCCAGTTCGGGATCTCCATCCCGAGATGGAGCCCCATCTGCGCCAGCACCTCCTTGATCTCGTTCAAGGATTTGCGGCCGAAATTCGGCGTCCGCAGCATCTCCGCCTCGGTCTTCTGCACGAGGTCGCCGATATAGACGATGTTGTCGTTCTTGAGGCAGTTGGCCGAGCGCACGGAGAGCTCGAGCTCGTCCACCTTGCGCAGCAGGTTCTTGTTGAAGGGCAGCTCATGCGCCGGCGCCTCTTCGCTGGCGGCGCGCGGCTCCTCGAAATTGATGAAGAGCTGCAGCTGGTCCTGCAGGATGCGGGCGGCGAGCGCCACCGAATCCTCCGGCGTCACCGCGCCGTTGGTCTCGATGCGCATCGACAGCTTGTCGTAATCGGTGACCTGGCCGACGCGGGTGTTGTCGACGCGGTAGCTCACCTTGCGCACCGGGCTGAACAGGGCATCGACCGGGATGAGGCCGATCGGCGCGTCCTCGGGCCGGTTCTGCGTCGCCGGGACATAGCCCTTGCCGGTCTCGACGGTGAACTCCATCGAGATCTTGGCGGCGCTGTCGAGCGTGCAGATCAGCGCGTCGGGGTTCATCACCTCGATATCATGGCCGGTCTCGATCATGCTGGCGCGCACCTCGCCCGGGCCTTGCGCCTTGAGGCGCATGCGCTTCGGGCCTTCGCCATGCATGCGGAGCGCGATGCCCTTGACGTTGAGCACGATGTCGGTGATGTCCTCGAGCACGCCGGGTAGCGACGAGAACTCGTGCAGCACACCCTCGATCTGCATCGAGGTAATGGCCGCTCCCTGCAGCGAGGACAGCAGCACGCGGCGCAGCGCGTTGCCGAGCGTCAGACCGAAGCCGCGCTCCAGCGGCTCGGCGACGACGGTGGCGGTGCGCGCCGGATCATCGCCCGGCTCGATCGAAAGCTGCTTGGGCTTAATCAGCGCTTGCCAGTTTTTCTGAATCACGAGCGGAACCCTCATGCGGTTTGGCGCGATCCGGGGATCGCTGCCGTACATTCCGAACGCGACGGTCGCACGAGAGGCGACGAGGCACGTCCAACAGCGCGGCGCCGAAGCGCCGGCAGAACTCAGACCCGGCGCCGCTTGGGCGGCCGGCAACCATTGTGCGGGATCGAGGTCACGTCGCGAATCGACGTCACCGCGAAACCCACCGCCTGCAGCGCGCGCAGCGCCGATTCGCGTCCCGAGCCGGGGCCCTTCACCTCGATCTCGAGCGTGCGCATGCCGTGCTCCATCGCCTTGCGGCCGGCATCCTCGGCAGCGACCTGCGCGGCATAGGGGGTCGATTTGCGCGAGCCCTTAAAACCCATGGTCCCCGCCGACGACCAGGCGATGGTGTTGCCCTGAGCGTCGGTGATGGTGATCATAGTGTTGTTGAAAGTGGCGTTAACATGCGCGACGCCGGATGTGATGTTCTTGCGTTCGCGACGGCGCAGACGCGGCGCTGCTGCAGGCTTCGCCATGATTCCTCTCGTCCTTCGGGCTTACTTCGTCACCGTCTTTTTGCCGGCGATCGGCCGCGCCGGACCCTTGCGGGTGCGCGCATTGGTATGCGTGCGCTGACCGCGCACCGGCAGGCCCTTGCGATGGCGCAGGCCGCGATAGCAGCCGAGATCCATCAGCCGCTTGATGTTCATCGCCACCTGGCGCCGGAGATCGCCCTCGACGGTATAATCGCGGTCGATCAGCTCGCGGATGCGCAGCACCTCGTCATCGGTGAGCTCATGCACGCGGCGCTGGGTCGGGATGCCGAGCTGGCCGCAGATCTTCTCGGCCGAGGTCCGGCCGATGCCGTGAATATAGGTGAGCCCGATCGGAACCCGCTTCTGGCTCGGGATGTTGACGCCAGCTATACGCGCCACCTGCGCATCTCCTTAGGTGTGGTGTCCGACAATGGCAAAAGCCACGGAAAGGCCGAGGGCGCGCATTATAGGAATCCGCAGCCCAAAGTCAACCGTCCCACGGGGTCAAGGCCTATATAGCCCTTGCGCCGATTTTTGCAACCGTCGCGCCCTTCCCGCCACACCGCCATCGCCAGGGTCCTACCGCTCATGCCCGAGCCGGTAGATGGTAGATCACCAGCACCGACAATGTGACGAGCAGACGGGACCCGAGCGCTGCCGGGACGCGCTCGCTCGGCCCGGTCACGGCCGGCCGAGGACCGCTTCAATCTGCCGTCCGACCTCGTCGATCGCGGCCATGCCGTCGACCGGGTGGAGCAGCCCCTTCTTGCGGTAATAGGGCAGGATCGGGGCGGTCTGCTCGCGATAGGCGACGAGCCGGATCTTGACCGCCTCGGGGCGGTCGTCGGCGCGGCGGGTGAACTCCGTCGCGCCACAGACGTCGCAGACCCCGTCGGTCTTCGGCCGGTTGAACTGGTCGTGATAGCTGGCGCCGCATTTGGCGCAGCTGAAGCGGCCGGCGATCCTGTGGATGAGTTCCGCCTCGTCCACCGTCATCTCGATGACGGCGTCGAGCTTCAGCCCCTTTTCGGCGAGCAGGCGGTCGAGCGCCTCGGCCTGCGGCACGGTGCGGGGGAAACCGTCGAGGATAAAGCCCTTGCCGCCCTTCAACTGGTCGATGCGGCGGGAGATCAGCTCGATGATCAGGTCATCGGAGACGAGCTTCCCGGCATCCATGATCGCCTGGGCCTTGCGGCCGAGCTCGCTGCCGGATTTGCGCTCGGCGCGGAGCATGTCGCCGGTCGAGAGCTGAACCAGGCCGTATTTCTCTTCGATGCGCTTCGCCTGGGTACCCTTGCCGGCGCCCGGCGGCCCGAGCAGGATGATGTTCACCCGCGTCTCCCGCGCAGTTTCGCCTTCTTGATGAGCCCCTCATACTGGTGTGCCAGCAGATGCGAATGGATCTGCGCCACCGTGTCCATGGTGACGCTGACCACGATCAGCAGGCTGGTGCCGCCGAAATAGAACGGCACGTTATATTGCGAGATCAGGATCTCCGGCAGCACGCAGACTGCAGCGAGATAGAGCGAGCCGACCACGGTGAGTCGGGTGAGGACGTAATCGAGATAATCGGCGGTGGTCCTGCCCGGGCGGTAGCCCGGCACGAAGCCGCCATATTTGCGCAGATTGTCCGCCGTCTCGGTCGGGTTGAAGACGATCGCCGTATAGAAGAAGCAGAAGAAGATGATGAGCGCGACGTAGAGCACGATATAGAGCATGCTGCCGTGGCGCAGATAGATGGTGAACCAGCCAAGGAAGCCGGTTTGATCGGCGCCGCCGAAGCTGGCGAAGGTCGCCGGCAGCAGCAGCAGCGACGAGGCGAAGATCGGCGGGATCACGCCCGAGGTGTTGAGCTTTAGCGGCAGGTGCGAGGCCTCGC
>Ga0335074_10004700_pt1 | contig 18841 bp, 16 predicted proteins | sample Lox_Sample_23_FD_206715 | JGI IMG/M metagenome (GOLD analysis project Ga0335074, IMG submission 206715) | Soil microbial communities from Loxahatchee National Wildlife Refuge, Florida, United States - Lox_Sample_2.3 | ecosystem: Environmental > Terrestrial > Soil > Wetlands | place: USA... | reverse complement strand
TTTCCGGGGTATTCAAGCGCGCCACCGAGGAATACAGCGTATTCGTCTTGCCCGATCCCGTCGGGCCGGTAACCAGCACCATCCCGTACGGCTTCAGGATTTGCCTCTCGAACATGGCGAGCGATTCCGGCTCGAATCCCAGTTTCGTCATGTCGAGGCGGAGGTTTTCCTTATCCAGCAACCGGAGAACGATTTTTTCGCCGAAGAGCGTCGGAACGGTCGATACGCGGAAGTCGAGTTCCTTCTTCTTCCCGTCTTTGAGGTACTTGATCATGATGCGGCCGTCTTGCGGCAAGCGCTTTTCGCTGATGTCGAGCTTGGACATGATCTTGATACGGCTCGTCATCGCGTCCTTCAGCTTCATGGGCGGCGCCATCACGTTCTGCAAAATTCCGTCAATGCGGAATCGGACTCGATACTCCTTCTCGTACGGCTCGATGTGAATGTCGCTCGCTCCGCGTTTCACAGCGTCCGTGAGAACCAAATTGCAGAGCTTGATGATGGGAGCTTCTTCGGCGGCTTTCGAAAGCGAGGCCAGGTCCATCTCGGTCTCTTCGCTGGCCAGTTCGAGCGCGTCCTCGTCGCCCGTCAGGTCCTTCATGACCTTGTCGAGCTCTTCGACGCTTTCCGCCTCCCCATAGAACTTGTGGATGGCCTCGCCGATCGCCGTCTCCGAGGCGACCACCGGCTCGACGTTGAAGCCGGTCATGAACTTGATATCGTCCATCGCGAAGACGTTCGTCGGGTCCGTCATCGCAATCGTGAGCGTCGATCCCACCCGCGAGAGCGGCACAATCTGATAGCGAACCGCCGTCTCCTGCGGTACCAGCTTGATTACCGCCGGGTCGACTTCATAAAACTTGAGATTGATGGAGGGGACGCCGTATTGCCGCGAAAGAACCGCTGTGATGTCATCGTCGCTCACCAGGCCCATCTTGACCAGGCACGTGCCCAGGCGCCCGCCGTTCTTCTTCTGGTAGTCGAGCGCCTGCTTAAGCTGATCCTGTGAGATCAGGCTGTCCTTGACCAGAATTTCGCCGAGCCGGGAAGACATAGGTATCCGTCCGCGGTACTAGGACCACACCGCCGGAAACGCCAGCGTAACATGTTGCTGCTACCCAGCTAGGGAGACGCTTGCCTCGCGTGGTGAATCAGCTAACATCCGATGCGCTTCTTCAAAACCTGTCCCTCAGTACAGGTGCAAATTTTGTCCCTGTACCGGAGTACAGGTTAATGGACAGTTACAAGTCCAGCCCGCGGCGTTTCCCTATGAATTTCATCGGATATTTGCCGCACCGACTTCAGCGGACGGTAGCGGGCGCCAGCAACAGTTACGGCCAGCTATCGGGACCGTTCCTCGTCCTGGTCTGCTATATTTGGGGCCGTCGATATCCGGCGAATGGGGGCTAACATGAACCGATTCGAGCAAGCCGTGTATGACTGCATGAAGCCTACCGAAAGGCTTCTAGAACGCACCACGAAGCCGCTGCATCGGGCCATTCTGCTGAACTTCTGGCGGCATGTGCATTTGGAGGGTGCTGGCGAATACGGGAAGATCACGGCGCCCGACATGATGGTGGATCACCCCGTGTATCGCGTGAGTTGGGGGGCGAATCCTGCCGTCATCGAGGGCAAGGAAGGGGTGCGCGCCTTTTACCACAGCGTGGGCGAGGCAGTATTGTGGCATTCGGATGATCGCCTCGCGGTCGAGGACTGGGGGATCTGCGACGAAATCACTTTCCACCAGCTGGCCATTGGCTCGGATCTTCGCGCCATCGGCTATCCCGTGGAGCACACGGATAGGCTCTACCATGTCTACAGCCGGCAGGCGTTCATCTGGCCGTACGACGACAGCGCCCGCTTGATCGGTGAGCACCTTTACGAGGATAAGACGAGCCTCAAGATCGACGAGGTCGATCGCTCGGAAGCGATCACTCCTGCGCGCGTCCGCGAGATCCATCGCGAGCAGCTCAGCAAGCTCCAAGCGAAGCTTGGGCCGAATTTCTGGGTGCTGCATCGAGACCGAGTTCTCGCGTAACCGATAATCTTCGAATTCGGCGTTTTGTTTCCGCTGGTCTTTCTCGCTCGCGGCGAGAAAGCGGACGATTTCGCTGCAATTTGCTGGCGCGGAGCGCTGCAGCTATGTGAGAATACATAGCTGCGGGCGGTTAGCTCAGCGGTTAGAGCATCCGGTTTACACCCGGAAGGTCCTCAGTTCAAATCTGAGATCGCCCACCATCTGGAGTTATCGCGCGGGGACGTAGTTCAGTCGGTTAGAACGCTGCCCTGTCACGGCAGAGGTCGCGAGTTCGAGTCTCGTCGTCCCCGCCATTCTTTTTCAATCACTTACGGAAAAAGAATGGCAAGTCCACTCACTTTTCAACCCGAACTCCAACCCCAAGCGCACTTTATGCCGCCTCCGTTTCATTTTTCCCGAGTTTGATCGCTTTGAGATACTTACCCTGGGCCTCGATCTGTTTGCTGTTCACCGCGTGAATGTGGCGCGCTGTCGTGGTCGGCTTCGTGTGGCGGAGCATCGACTGGATCGTCGAGAGTGGAATCTCATTCGATCCAAAAAACGTCGCCAAACTGTGCCGCAGGTTGTGCCAACCGAACCGTGACCGATCATCTTTCGCGATGACCCCGGCCGCGACCGCCGCAGGGCGAAGATAATCCTTCCCACAGCTCGATGCCGCGCGCGGGCCCCGCCCCTTTTAGCGGAATGACGCGAAGATCCAATTGTTCGCTGCAAGCTTTGCGAGCAAGGATCAGCCGCGGGTAGCGACCGGGCGTCAACTTATTCCAATCGATCGCGCGTCTGAGGGCTTTGTACGGTGAATCGCCGGTGTCGGTTACGTTGCCGATCACGCGACTCTGCAAGTCGTCGCCGAGCATGGTCATCTGCCCCTCCGAGAGAGGTTCAGTAGACGGGGCGTGGGGCGGAAGCCTTGTTCACTGCGGCCAACCCGTTGCAATCTTCGATCACCTGGTTCGGCTTTTCCTTCCAGTATTTGGCGAAGAAGGCGATACCTTGCGGATCCTCGAGAATGTCGACCTGCACGCCTTTCTTGCGAAGCATCTCCTCGTTCCCGGAGAAATTCGTGACATCGCCGACGACCAGCCTGCTGAACTGGCGCATATAAATCAGGGCCGCACAGATATCGCAGGGGCTGAGCGAGGTGAACATCGTGGTCCGACTGAAGTCCAGACGGCCGGCGTCGCGCGCCGCGGAGGTTTCACCGTGATTATAGGGATGGTTTTCCTGGACCAGGGTATTGTGTCCCTTGCCGAGAATCTGCCGCGTGTCGTTGCTGATGATCACGCCGCCGATCGGGCAGCCTCCCTCGTAATATCCCTTTTCCGCGAGCAGGAAAGCGATTCGCATGAAGTGTTTGTCCGTCAGCTTTCGAAAGAATTCGTCGTCGACGACCTTGGAAAGGCTTTTGGTCGGCAGATGAGCGATCGCGTTCAACACCTCGTCGGTAACAGGCGTGTCTTTTGTAATGAAAGCCTTCATCACGTCTCCTTTGGGATCCAAGCGCGTCGAGCGCCAGAAATTCGGACGCCATTCTCCAAGAACGACGCCGAAAAGAAAAGAGGGCGGCGCGGCAAATTGCAAGCGGGCGTCAAGACTCTTCCGGCGCGGATTCTTCCGACACGGCTGTTTTCGCGCGCGCGCGAAATAAAAACACCAAAACAGTGACCGCCAAATACGCGAGGAAGATGTAGGGCAGCTTACCGTACGCGCCTTCAGGCACGGGGTAGAGATTTGCGACGAGCGCGAACACCATCGCCGCGCACGCGATCCATGGAATCGTCTTCGTAGCCCAATTGACCACGCCGTGGTGATCGCGCAAATAGCCCGGAAGCGCAAAGCAGACCAACCCATAGCTGACTACGAATCCGTACGTGGCGAGGGTGCCCAGCCAGCCGTAGACATCGAGTCCGCTTGTGCCTCTTGCTGCGAGAAATGCCACCGGAAGGAACGCGGCAAGACCTGTGACGACGATCGCGCCGGTGGGCGTCTCGTTGCGCGCGTGAGTGGAGCGCAGCGAGCCATGCGCGAGTCCGTTGTGCGACATCAGGAGTAACACGCGGGCGGCCGCCGTAAGGCACGCCAATATCCCCGCGAACAAAGCCACGAGAGCACCGATATCGATCAATAGGCCGAGCACCGGGACGCCGCCCACACGCGCGAGCACGTGCAGCGGGAGATCCGCCGTTCCGAGATCCTGCCCGCTCATGCGCAGGCCGAGAACCTCCACGTAAGCGCAGATCGTGAAAAAGACTCCCGTCAGGATGGCAGTGAGAATGACCGCGCGCGGAATCGATTTCAAAGGGTTGCGCGCTTCGGAACCGAGGGCGGTGGCGCTCTCGAAGCCGACGAAGCTATACAGCGACAAAACAAGGCCCTGGCGAAATCCTCCGGGCGTGACGCCGCGAAGATCGAACTGCTCCGGATCGCCGTGCAGGCCGTGGCGGAAGAGCACAAGCGCCATCACAATAGCGACGACCGACACGGAGATGGCTTCGATCGCAAGCATCAGGCGCGCGGAGATTCTTACGTCACGCCAGGCGATCCATACAGGAGGCACCGCGACAATTGTGGCCAGGAGCAAAGTGGAAACAGTGTGCCCCGTCGCGTTGCGCAGCATCACGTTGGTGTAGTGGTAGAAGCCGCCGATGTTGCTCGCGCTGCCAGCGACATAGGCGAGCAACAAGCTCCACGCAACTATAGCCCCGAGCCAGGGCGGAAGAATCATGGCGGCATACGAATACAGTGAACCGGGCGAGGAAGAGTAGCGGGCGAAGCGGCCGATGCACCATGCCACGAAGAGAATCGCCGCCGTGGCCAAACCGTAGGCGAGCCAAGTGCCGTTGCCCGCGAGCGTGAATACCAGAGGAACTGTTACGAAGGGAGTCAGCGTGGGGCAAGCGCCCGAAATAGATTGCGCTATTGTCTCCAGAGGCGAAAGCGCCGCATGGCGTAAACCGTAGCCGGCAGATGTCTCACTCGCCTTCATCCAGAGCGGTTGTTTTTCTGAGGACGCCCCCTCGTTTTGTCGTCAGAATCGTTCATCGCGATAGCGTCCGGCGGGAATGTTGGCCGAAGCGGGCATTGTGCAACCTGCTCTTCAAAATACGAAATCGAAATAATCGATCCTCTCTATCGAAAGAATGAGTTTCTATCTCCTCGAGACCGCGCGTAGGCTACGTCAAAACCAATCAGCTTGATGGGCCTTTTTGAACGGGCCGTAAAAAGCCTCGGTTTTCGCCCTTAGATTTTTTCAGGAGGCACTCACGTGCTGAAAAAATTAGGGCGTTACCGCATAATTCCATTCGTTGGCCTCTTCCTTGTTTTGGCATTTCGGGCGCATGCTCAGCAAACTCTTGGGGGCATCACCGGTACGGTGATCGACCATTCGGGCGCGGTCATTCCTGGCGCGACGGTCACAATCGCAGGCGACCAGACCAAGCTCACCCGCACGGTCCAGACGACGGACATTGGTGCCTACAATTTCGTCAATCTGCCGATCGGCACTTACACGATGACGATCACTCACGCAAGCTTTCAAACATTGAGCATTCCGTCGATTCAGGTCCAAGCCGATCGCACGGCCACCGTCAACGCTACCTTGGATATCGGCAAAGTGACGGATACGGTCAGCGTTGTTGAAACGCCGCTGATCAACGCCGTGGACACGACGAACGGCTACGTGATGGACAAGGCCGAGGTCGACGCAATTCCCCTTCCGACGGGCTCGTTCACGGGCCTAGCCCTGCTAGCACCTGGCGTGAACGAGGAACTCCCCGCCGGGACCGGAGCGAACGCTGGTTTGGGCAACCAGCCTGTGTGGGCTAACGGCCAACGCGACACGAGCAATACGTTCCTTCTCAACGGCGTCGATGCCAAAAACATGTTCAATGGCAAGACCACCAGCCAAGTGGCATCCGCGAGAGTTGTGAACGAAACCGGGGTTAGCACCTCTTCTGCCCTAAGCGCGCTTCCCGTCCAGAGCAGCGCCTCGGTGTATCTGGCGATTGGCGAGGCGATTCCTTCACCCGCTCCAGAGACCATTCAGGAAGTCAGGGTGAATACTTCGATGTACGATGCCGAGCAAGGATCGACCAGCGGCGCTCACATCGACATGAGCACGGCCTCCGGTACGAATGACATTCACGGACAGCTCTACGGCCATCGTGGAACCAATTGGCTCAACGCCGATCCGTATTTCTTCAACGCCGACCCGAATATTCCGGCCGACGAGAAAAATCCCGGCTTGCACCGCTACGTCGCAGGCGGGGCGGTGGGTTTGCCAGTCATCAAGAATAAGCTCTTTTTCTTTGGGAGCTATCAGCACACGCACGCTGCGGACGACGAAATCGGAATCTCAAGGCCTACCGTTCCGCCGGGGCTCACCGACGATCGTTCGGCTGCGGCTCTTGCAGCCGTGGGGAATAACAACAACCTCGCAAGCGCTCTGGGCTTGGCCGACGGGCCGATCAATCCAACGGTGGGCCTCGCGGCTGGCGATATCAATCCCATCGCCTACACGTTTTTCAATTACAAACTGCCCAACGGCCAATACCTGATTCCTTCGGCGAACCCGAATGCCATCGCATTGAACACGACCAATCCGGCGCTGATCGAGGCTTTCCCCGAGGACGCCGAGGTTCCCGGCACGGCATACTTCATAGCGGACCAGGCCGTTGCCAATCTGGATTGGAACCCCAACTCGACTCACTCGTTTGCGGCTAAGTACTATTATCAGCACGATCCGACGACTGCTCCCTTTGCGTATTCGTCAGTGGCAGGCTTCCCGCAGCATCTCGACGCGGGCAGCCAAGTGGTCTCACTCAACCATACACAGATCGTCCGGCCGAATTTGAGTGTCACGGAAACGTTCGGATTTATTCGCGAGAAGGCTTATAGCACGGTCGGGCAGCCGTTTACACCGACCGAATTCGGCTCGGCTTGCGAGGCCTTGACTGGGTTTGGCTCTTCCGACTGTACGATCAACACGTTCGGTTCGTCCGTGTTTCCTGGCATCACCATTACGTGGCCGGGCAACGTGCTACCCTCTTATCAGCCGCTTTTCAACGTGGGCGCAGGCGCGTTGTCGCTGGCGGCCTTCACGGGCGTCTTCCAGAACCGTTTCAATCCCTCGGCGAATGCGATCTGGACGGTCGGGCGCCACACGATCACCTTCGGAGGCAGCTTCGAATATACGCAGCTCGATACGCGGGACAGACGCAACGAACTAGGCACGATCGAAGCGCAGGACATCAACCAGTTTCTGCAAGGCACTCTCAACGACGATTATCTCTATGCGGGCACTTTGTATCTGACGGGAAACCCGAACCGGTATTGGCGAGCCAACGAATCCGGCGAATACATCCAGGACAAATTTCAGCTGCGCACGAATCTCTCCGTAACGGCGGGTCTGCGGTGGGATTGGGAGGGAGGCCTGTGGGAAAAGTATGGCAACTTTTTCAACTTCGACCCCAACAAGTATGCCTACGACCCGACAACGGACACGATCACGTCGACCGGCTTGATCGTCGCCGGGAACAGCCCGCATGCAACGCCAGGCGTGAGTAAGTCGACCCTGACCGGCCGCCAATGGGGCTTCGCTCCTCGCGTGGGCCTTGCGTGGAGCCCAGCGAAGTTCGGCAACAAAGTCGTAGTTCGCGCAGGTTGGGGAATCTATTACGACCGGGGCGAGTTGTATTCGTATCTTTCGACGCCGGACGCGCAGAGCGTCGCACCAGGCGGACCATTTGGCGTGAACCAACAACTACCCTTTGTGGGAGCGCAGTTCTGCCCAACCGAATTCCCCGGGACCTTCCAGACTTGCAGCACGACTCTCTCGAATCCGTGGGGCGCGACTCTTGAAGCGCCGCCCTCCGGCAATCCGGCCTCGATCGCGATTCCAGATCCGAACACGGGTGTGGCGGCGCTTCCGAACGCCACTGGCCTGCAGAATGGCGACATTCCGTTTTACCTGGCGGCATACGCGCGAAACAACAAGCTTCCGTACACCATGAATACGTCACTCGACCTCCAGTGGCAGCCCCGCAACGATCTCGCGATCGATATCGGCGGCGTGGACGCCCTGGGGCGGCACGAAGTCATCCCGGTTCCGTTCAACCAGGCCCGGATTGCGACGCCAACCAATCCGCTGTGCGGCCCGGCGAAAATCTGCGCGAACCCGGGTGCGTCTCCGTTCGCCCAGTTTTACACGTATGGCTACACGGTGCAGACGGACTCCAACTGCGGATATCTCGGTTGCACGCTGGAGTTGCCGAATGGGCAGCCGATGCAATTCAACTCGGAGGGCGGCAACATCGACGAGCGCGTTCCTTACATCGGGTACGCCGGTGAATCGGAGGATTACACCGCGGCGGGAGTCTCGGCCTACAATGCGTTGCAGGTACACGTCGAAAAACAGATAAGCCACGGGCTCCAGGGCGGATTCTCGTATACGTATTCGCACTCGCTCGACGAGCAGAGCGCCCTCGGCTTGTATTACAACGGCAGCAACCCCCTGGATTTGCGGGGCGGCTACGGGAATTCGGACTTCGACCGGACGCACGTTTTCAATATCGATTATCACTACGAGCTGCCGAAATTCTTTTCCGCATCGTCGTTCGAAGGCAAGATTGCCAACGGCTGGGCCGTGCAAGGCCTGATCACGCTGCAGAGCGGGCAGCCCTACAGCGTCATCGACTACTCGGGCGCGGTTGGCAGCATCTTCTACAGCATCAACGACGGAATCACGAATCCAATCGTTCCGCTCGCGCCGGGCTGCACGCCGAAGAACGCGGTGACGGGCGCGATCGGAAACAACTTTGCGTTCCCGGCGCTGAAGGCTTCGTGCTTTGACGTGCCGCTGCTTGCTCCGGGTGACCTGAACGGAGCGATTCCTCCCGGCGACACGTTTGAGACCAACTTCATCTCCGGCGGCGGGCAGCGCAATATCTTTCGGCAGTCATGGCAGAAGCGCGCGGACATCTCGATCGTGAAATCGACGCGACTTACGGAGGGGGTGACGCTGCGGTATAGCTTCGACGTTTTCAATCTGACGAACCATCCAAGCTTCGACATTCCGATTGACAACATCGACCAAAATCTTGCCTTTAGTCCGTTCCCGGTTGCCCAACCGCCGTACGGAACGAGCACCACGCCAACACTCGCCTCGGGTTGCAATACGAACAGCCCGTCCAACGGTTTCTATTTTTGCCCAACCGGACTCGGGCAGGTAACGAAAACGATCGGCAGCTCGCGGCAGATTCAAATGTCGCTTAGCGTGCTGTTTTAGACGTGAGCCAGTCGGGCCGCGCATTAGCGAGCGGCTGGTTTGCCAAGAATCCTATGGGCACAGCCGCTCAATCCGAGGAAGCCGCACACTTGGCGGTCGAGGGGTCCGCAAGGAACGCCAGGGCCACAGGTTACGGTTTGCGGCAGTCCGCGCTCTCGCCTCTCGAGACGCTCGCGCAATCCATTTCCGGGGTCGCGCCCACGCTTGCTCCCTTCATGACGATCCCGCTGATATTTACGCTGTCGGGAAACGGCACGTGGCTAGCCTTCGCGCTGGCGACCGCCGCGATCCTGCCCGTTGCTTGGTGCGTGGGTCGCTTCGCGCGCTATTCCGCCTCGCCGGGTTCACTCTATTCTTACGCCGCGATGATCTTGCCTCCGTGGCTCGCGGCGATGGCGGCGTGGAGTTTGCTGCTTGCCTACGTGGCGACTAGCGCGGCGAATATCGGCGGCTTTTATCACTACACCAACGTGATGCTGCGGAACGCGACGGGCCACGCGGCTCCGGCGTTGGTGCTGGCGGCGATGGCCGCGGGCGTTCCGATGTGGATCGCGTGGCGCGATGTGAAGATCTCAGCGCGACTGATGCTGATGATTGAAATTGTCTCCGTGTCGCTGATTCTCACAGTTTTGGTTCTAGTGCAATCCCACCATGGATTGCATGGCGATCCTGAGCAGGCGCATCTCCGCGGTATGACCGGCGGCGGCCTGCGAGAAGGAATCGTGCTGGCACTCTTCAGCTTCGTGGGCTTCGAGAGCGCCACGGCGCTCGGGTCGGAGGCGCGCGATCCTTTGAAAACCATTCCCCGCGCCGTAATCCTCACGTCGATTCTTGCCGGCGCCTTTTTCATGATCTGCGCATTTGTCGAAGTTCTCGGCCTGCGCATGAGCGGCCAGGACCTCGGCACGAGCGGCGATCCGATGCACGTGCTCGCTACGGTTGGCGGATTGCCCATGCTCGGTGCGGTGATCGACGTCGGCGCGCTGGTGAGCATGTTCGCGGGAACGCTCGCATGCCTCACCGCGGCGGCCCGCGTCCTGCTGCTGATGGCGCATGACGGGCTCGCGCACGGCTCGCTCCGCGGGACGCACGCCCGCAACGGAACGCCGGGCGGCGCGATACTCGCGACAGGACTCGGGGCTTTTCTGCCAGTGGCCATTCTGGCTGCGTGGCACTCTTCGGGTCTCGACGTATACGGCTGGCTGGGAACGCTCGCGACCTACGGATTCGTCGTCAGCTATGGACTGGTGTGCTTCGCACTTCCGCGCTATCTGCGCGATCATCACGGAGTCGTGAATTGGGCGACCAGGACGATCCCGTGGATCGCATTTGCGGCTATGGTGTTTGCCCTGGTAGGCAATCTCTATCCGGCGCCTGAAGGAGCGTACGGCAGGCTTCCCTACATTTATCTCGGTTATTTGGCGCTGACGATCGGGCTTTTCGTGGCCGGGAGAAGGAAGCGCAATGTCGAAGCGAAAGCGTAGCATTCCCGTATTTTCATTTAGCGGTTGTTCCGATTGTCAGACCCAAACACTCGGCGCATGCGAGGCATTGGGAATCTCAAAGGAGGCATCATGAAACCCTTGATTACGACGGGCACGCCCGTCACCAATGAGGTTTTGAATCTGATCGCGCACCTGCCGACCAAGAGTCTGGCCGGGATCGTCGAGGAAGGTTTCTTCAAGAAGCTGACGGACAAGGACTACATGCGGCTCGCGGTGTTGCTGGCACAGAAGGGATATGACGAGGGAGGCTGTCCGATTGGCGGCGTGATCATCAGCGATGAGACGCGCCTGATCGTCGGCAAAGGGCACAACACTCTGGTGCAGGAAAACCATCCATACAATCACGGCGAGACGTCCGCAGCGCGGGATGCCGGGCGACAGGATTTCAGCGGGACGACGATCTTCTCGACGCTCACGCCTTGCGATATCTGCGCGACGCTGATTTACATGCGGCAATTTAGAAGGTGCGTCGTCGGCGACGTGACGAATGCTTCCGGGAACGAGCAGATGATGCGCGATAAGGGCGTTCAGGTCGACATTCTGGAGGATCCCGAAGGCATCGCGCTCTACGCGAAATACCGCAAGGAAAAACCGTATCAAGATCTCGAGGATTGGCGAGGCGTCGCGGCGGCGCACAAAGCGGCTGCGGCGCAAACCTAGGATCGATTTTCGTCGGGGCCCGCGCGCCGCGGCCTTTGCAGCGTTTCCATCACCCATGTCGGGGTAAAAGGACCTGATCCTTCGACCGCGATTTCATAATCGCGCAGTGCGTCGGCCACGGCATTCGAGATGGCCCCGTGCGCTCCGATCGTCCCGCCCTCGCCCACCCCGCGCATCCCAAACGGATTGAAACTGGTGGGCGTTTCCATATGCCAGAGTCTGAAATCGGCCGGCGCATCGGAGGGCCCCGGCAAAACGTAGTCCATCATCGCCCGAGTTTTGAGATCGCCTGCCGAGTCATAGACCAGCCGCTCGCGCAGCACTTCGCCGATTCCTTGCACGACTCCGCCGACGATCTGTCCCTCGACCAATAGCGGATTGATGATCTTTCCGCAGTCGTGCGCTACCGTGTAACGCGGAATCTCGATCCGCCCGGTTTGCGGATCGATCTCTACCACGGCGACATGTGCGGCGTAGGCGTAAGACGGCCTCGGCACCTCTAGTCGGTACTTCGCCTCGATTTTCTCCGGCGTGGCCTCAGCCACTCGCCGCAGCGTCGCCAACCTCGCGGGAATTTCCGCCATCGGAACGAACTCGTCAGCGGGCCCCGGGAATTTCACGCCTCCGAATTCCCATCGCAGCGCGGCCGAATCGCACGCGCAGGCCGCAGCGCAACACTCGACGATTCGTTTCACCAGCTCGCGCGCAGCCAGTCTCCCAACCGCTCCACCCACCGCCGCGCCACGGCTGGCGAACGTCCCAACGGCATCCGGCACTTCGTCGGTATCGCCCTGGCGAATCGCCACCTGCTCCATCGCAATGCCGAGCTCTTCCGCAATTAGTTGCCGTTGCACCGTTTCAGAACCTTGCCCGACCGGCATGATCGAGCTGTAGAGCAGAACCGTCCCATCCGGCTGCAGCGCGATGCGCGCAGTTTCGGAGGGGCCCACCGCGGTAATCTCGACGTACATCGAAATGCCGAGGCCCCGCAGTTTTCCCCGCTCCGCAGCCGCCTTGCGTTCCGCCTCAAAGCTCTCGTATTCCGCCAGCTTCAACGCTGCTTCGAAGCAACGCGGGTAATCCCCCTCGTCATAAAGCACGCTGTACGCGCCGGCGAACTCCGTTCGGCCGCGGTCCAGCGGCAATTCGCTTGGCTGAATCAGATTTCGTCGGCGGATTTCCGCGCGATCGATCTTCAGCATGCGCGCCGCCTCATCCAGCAGCCGTTCCATCAGCAGCGCCGCTTGCGGCGCTCCGGCCCCTCGCAAGACATTTAGTGGCGTCTTGTTCGTGACGACCGAAAACATGTGCGAGTCGAGATTGGGAACGCGGTAGGGACCGCGCACCATCGCGCCCATCGCTGTGATCGGCGTGTTACCGACAAAGCCGTAGGCCGCGCCGGTGTTGGCCCATCCCTTGATACGCAGTCCGACGAACGTTCCGTCGGGCGCCACGACCGCTTCGGCGTCGATCGTTTCTTCGCGGGCGTGCGTGGTGGCGGCAAAATGTTCGCGCCGGTCTTCGAGCCATCGAACGGGCCGTTGCAGCTTCCGCGCCACGGCGGGAACCAGCAGTTCTTCCGGATAGACCATCTCTTTGCAACCAAAACCACCGCCAAGGCGCGGCGCGGTGACGCGAATGCGGTCCGGACGAAGGCCGAACGCGCCCGCTAGCGCCGATCGCAACACTTGTGGAAGCTGCGTAGGGCTCTCCACGTGCACGCGCTCGCCATTGTCGATGAGCTTGGCGATCACGCCGCGGGGCTCCATCGGAATTGCGGTCTGCCGGTGGAATTCGAATCGCTTGCGGATCACCAGGTCGCCTTCGCGCGCGGCGAAATCGGGGTTGCCGTCGCGCTGCTTTACCTGATAGACGACATTGGTCCCGAGTTCGGGATACAACAATGTCGCGCCGGGCTCCTTCGCGGCCATGTGATCGGTGATGGGCGGGAGCGGCTCGTAGTCGATTTCGACAAGAGCGGCCGCGTCTTCGGCGAGGTAGCGATTTTCCGCGACGACTATCGCGACAATCTGCCCGACGTAGCGAACGCGATCTCGGGCAATCACTCGCTGGCGCACATCCATGGTTCCCGGGATCATGTCGACGCAAGGGAGTGCATCGTCGACAAATTCCAAATCATCTGCGGCAAGAACAGCGATCACGCCCGGACTCCCGAGGGCGCGCTCTCTGCGGACACTGCGCACAATGGCGTGCGGCTGGGTCGAGCGGACCATGCAGATTTCGGCTGCGTGGGACGCGGGAAGATCGGGAAGGAAGCCGCCCGCTCCGCGCAGCAGTTGCTCATCCTCGGCACGCAGAACGGCCTCACCTGCGTAGCGCCGACCTCGAGACCGCCGCGCGTAGATGGGCGTTTCTTCAGTCATTGTTCGCCCGTCACTCCGCTGCCGTCGGTTTCGCTCAGCGCGTGTCGAACCGCGGCCCAAATATTTCGGTAGCCCGTGCAGCGACAAATGTGGCCGCTGAGATGCCGACCGACTTCCTCCGAGTCGGGGCAAACAGACCGCTTCATCATGCTGTAGACAGTCATCAGCCATCCGGGCGTGCAGTATCCGCATTGCAAGGCGTGATGCTGCTGGAAGAGTTGCTGGACGCGGTTTAGTCCGCCGGCAGCATTCATACCTTCTAGAGTGACGATCTCGGCTCCCTCGGTTTGCACCGCCAGCTGAGTGCACGATCGCGCGGCCTCTCCGTCGATCAGGATCGTGCACGCGCCGCACGCGCCTTCGCCGCAGCCGACTTTCAGCGCGGTGAGACCAAGATCGTCGCGCAGAAAGTCGCTTAGCAGAAGGCGATCGGGTACGTCTGCACACACTTCCTTGCCGTTGACGCTGACGCGGAGCCTCGTGCGAGGTTCGCCCGGATCACCCCATTCCTTCTTGTGAGGCGTTGCGTCAGGCTGTGTCATTTTTCAATCCTGCCTGCCGCGAACATCGGGCGTGTGCCTTCTTCAGAGCGCGCGCGACGGCCGCCACGCCGGCCTTCTCCCTGAAAGCTGCCGTCGCGTGCAAATCCGTCCGCGAGGGCCAAGGCCGCTCGGACGTTGCCATATGAGCCGCGTCGCGGATCGCGGACTCGACATCTCCGCCGGCTGCCAGCAGTGCTTTTTCGGCGTGGTGCGCACGATACGGACTCGTGGTAAGTCCGCCGATTGCAATCGTCGCCGAACGGATGCTACCGCCCTCATCGACCGCGAGCGTGGCCGCGCAGCATACGAGTGCGACGTGTCCCGGACGCAACTGGACCTCGGAGAATCCCCAGCCTTCGCCGGCGGCGCAACTTCGAAACGCTGCCGATACGATCAAACTTTTCGGAGGCAAGTTCGTGTCGGTCTCGCGGGCGTAGACATCTTCGGCCGGCATCCGCCGCCGAACGCCACCGCTCAGAAGGATGTCGAATCGGGCGTCCAACGCGAGAGAGACCACCGGCACTTCCCCGCCAGGATTCGCCTGCGCAAGACAGCCGACAACCGTTCCCCGGCTGCGAACCTGCGGCATCGCAACCCAGCCCAGCGCTTCCGAAAGCAATGGAATCGATTGTTGGATTACAGGATTCCGTTCGATCTGAGACTGTCGACATGACGCGCCAATCGTGATCTCGCCGGCAGACTGCAACACCATATCCAAACCTGGGCACCGCATGATGTCGAGCAGCAAAGATGTCGAGATGCTGCGGGCGCTGAGCGCGGGGATTAAGCTTTGCCCGCCCGCAAGAATCCTCGCTGTACCGTCCGCGGCGCCGAGCAACTCAACTGCCTGATCCTGCGTTTCCGCGCGGACATATTTAAACGTTGCCGGTTTCATTTAAACACTCGAGGTTGGGTGAGCCGATGATTATCCCTTGATTCTCTGTGACCTGCGGTGACGACCTACGACGCTTAGCTACTTTCCGTCGAAAGTGGTGAGGAAAGCCGAACGAGGCTCTGGCACCGTTTGCGACTGTCGTGCTTTCTTCGGCGCAGGCAAACAGCGCGATCATTGTATCAAGGGAGTCGCGCAGTTGTACTCCTCGATACGCGTCCTTCCGATAGCGATTGCCTGCTTTCGAGATCTCACTGTCGAGACTTTGATGCAGTGTCTTTGATTAATCGGGGATGAACGCGTCCGCCGCGGCGCTCAGCGCGATGTGGCCGACAAGGTTGCGGTATGCTTGCGCCGTTCCCCAGTTGAACCAGCCGCCATGCAAATGGAGGATGGCGGCGCCCTTCAGGGCGTGCACTGGCCTGGCCCACCAACCGGAGATGCCACCAACAGTGTCGGCTTCGAAGCTGACGTCGGGGGCTGCGACGTGTTCCATGATGCCGTTGAACGGACCGCGGGCGGCGGTCCCTTGGAGCTTGCCTTTCATGGTTGCGACCGCGGATTTTAGAGCATTCATCGCCGCGGAATCTTCAGGGCTGAGGGGATGGATTAGGGACCAAGACTCTTTGACTGTTCTGTTCTCGCGAATTTCGGATTGCATTGATTTCTCCCAGATGGCGACTCGGCGATTACGCAGTGCGGCTCGCGGCCATCTCGAAGGCCCGCGCCAGTGCCAGCGTGTCGATATACTCCCGGATATTCGTCACCTTGCCATTTCGAACGGTAAACGCGAAGACCCAATGGTCCTCGAAGGTCCTATTCGTGGCTTTCACTCTGCCCTTACTGAGGCCGACGACCAGAACTCGGTCTCCTTGCGCTACGAATTCGCGAGGCTCTAACAATGAGATTTCCACCATTTCGAAAGCCTTCTGAAACAAATCCGCCACTCCGGCGTGCCCGCAGTGCGCGCCGGCCAGCGGCCACTCGCCCGGAATGATCCACTCAATATCTTCGGCAAACAACGCCAGCAGACCTTGCAAATCGCCGCGGCCGATTGCTGCAAATGCATCCTTCGCAATTTGGACATTTTCTCGTGTGCTCATCGAAATCTCTCCATTTCTCTCACGCATGACAGACACTTTATCCGGCATGTTCGGAGATTCTTACCGCTACCCTCCTCCGCCCGCCGATTCAGATGGCCGACATGCCGCCGTCGACAGACAACTCCACCCCATTCACGAAGCTCGAATCGTCTGAAGCAAGAAACAGCGCGACCGTCGCAATTTCCTCAGAACGACCCATCTTTCCCCGCGGGATCAGGGATTCGAACATCCGCTTCCCCTCCTCGTCGAGAACTTGGTCCTGCATCGGTGTGGCGATCGGACCCGGGCTCAGAACGTTCACCCGGATATTCCTGCCCTTCAGTTCGTTGAGCCACGTGCGTGCGAACGACCGCAACGCCGCCTTGCTCGCCGAATACACGCCGTAACCGGGGAAACCCTTCACCGAAGCAACCGACCCGGTCATGAAGATCGACCCGCCATCGTTGAACAGCGGCAACGCCTTCTGAACGGCAAAGAGAGTGCCGCGCGTATTCAGGCCGAAGGTTGCATCGAAGTGCTGCTCGGTAATCTCGCCCAGTTTGAGGGCTTCGCCCGTGCCAGCGCTCGCGAACAGCACGTCGACATGGCCCTTCTGCTTCTTCACTGTGTCAAAAAGCCGGTCGAGATCCGCCAGATTGCTGGCGTCGCCCTGGACGCCCGTCACATTTTTTCCGATCTCCTTGACGGCCTTATCCACCTGCTCTTGCCGGCGTCCCATGATGAAGACGTAGGCGCCCTCCTGGACAAACAGCTTGGCGCTCGCCAGAGCCATGCCTGACGTGCCACCGATAACAACAGCAACCTTATTCTGTAGCTTTCCCATGTTGATGTTCCTTTCTTCAAACAGATTTCGTTTTGAATGAGCGGCACCAGGCGTTTTCCGAACACGCCGCCAGATTCGAGCGCTCTCACCGAAGGCGGCGGACGAAGTGAAGATCGAGGCCCGATAAAGGAGCGCCGACCTCGTGCATCGCGCCGCCTATAGCGAGTGAACCGAGATCGATCGCCACTAATCCAGTGCTGTTGACCAATTCGATTACGAGTTTTTTAGCTTCGGCATCGTCGCCTGAAGTAAAGATGACTGTGCGAGGCTTGTTTGGCGAGAAGTCCTCTATCCAGGCCATGGGCATGTTGCTGATCGATTTGACGAGTCTTGCGCCGACTGCCATCTCCGCGACCAGCTCGCTGGATGTGCGTCCCTTCGCCTTCAACACGTCCCGCGATCTGGTGACTCCCGCCAAACTGATGTCGGGTTTGGGATCCACGTGTGCGTTGGTCGCGTCGATCAGAATTCGGCCGTGCCAATCGATGCCTTTCAACGCTTCACGCACATTCACCCAATGGACGGCGAGAATAACGACGTCGCATTCGGCTGCTTGTTGCTTCGTCCCGGCGATGGCACGCGGACCAAGATCGGCGACGAAATCAGCGAGCGTCGCCGGACCTCTGGAATTAGAAACAACGATGGTGTGGCCGGCGTTTATCCAGTGACGGCCGAACGTGCGTGTCACGTTTCCCGCTCCTAGAAAACCTACTTTCATAACCCACCTTCCTCAATGACCTGGGCCTTCCGAATCATCGGCTCGCGAGACAAGCGAGGACGTAGAAGGCGAGTCACGGAAGCGAAAAGAGCGCGCAGAATGTGAAATCGAACCCATCTGGCGCGAGTGGGCGCCCAGTTATCGGGCGGCCTCTGCGTGGGCCAGCGCGTCATCTCCTTGTTGATGCGGACGTTTGTGCTCAAGGCAACTGCGAGGACTGCGACGTAACAGAGAGAGCCGGCGATAGCCAATTCGGTGGAGAGCGAGTGAATACCTGGAGAAAGAATCGCGAGGGCAATACCGCCTAACAATGCGCCCACGACCGGCATATACGGATCGAACGTGTGGTTAGTGGCTTGGTGGAACTCAACATAGGTCGAGGACGAGAGGCGAGACATCGAGCGCCCGAGGCCTATCCAGTTGACCCTCAGGCCAGCGGTGGCCAATGCCGCGAAGACGGTAACGGCCACTTGTAATGCTCGCTCCATGTACCGGTTCCTCCTGTGCGCCATCACGGAACCCTCCTTACGTGATGTCGGCAAGACGCATCGGATTCACGAATTTGCGCCCTAGTGTGGGAATGGCCGGCAAACGCAGCGGAAGCCGGCCAGACCGGCCGCTCACAACACGAAGGAGCGCGGCGGATCATCGGGAAACCGTGCCACCATCGACCGGCAAGTCGATTCCAGTGATGAAGCTGCTTTCGTCGGAAGCAAGGAACACGGCCGCCGATGCAAGTTCATCCGCGGTGCCAAGCCGTCCCGTGGGAATCATTTTGCGGAAGTATTCGCTCGTACCTTCCTCGGAGCCCTTCGCGCCGACATGAACCATGGGAGTCTCCGTGGGACCGGGACTGATGACGTTGGCTCGAATGCCGCGGCCAGCCAATTC
>Ga0335074_10004699_pt1 | contig 18845 bp, 12 predicted proteins | sample Lox_Sample_23_FD_206715 | JGI IMG/M metagenome (GOLD analysis project Ga0335074, IMG submission 206715) | Soil microbial communities from Loxahatchee National Wildlife Refuge, Florida, United States - Lox_Sample_2.3 | ecosystem: Environmental > Terrestrial > Soil > Wetlands | place: USA... | reverse complement strand
AAGGAGCGGCTCCGTAAATATCGCTCGTTCCGGCTCTTCATGGACATTTGCGTCCGCTGCGGCGCGTGCGCCGACAAGTGCCATTTTTATCTCGGCTCGGCAGACACAAAAAACATGCCGGTGATGCGGGCGGAGTTGATGCGCTCGATTTATCGCCGTTATTTCACCTGGACGGGCCGGCTGTTTCCTGGGATGGCCGGCGGGCGCGAGCTGACCGAGGACGTGATCAAGGAGTGGTTTTACTACTTTTACCAGTGCACGGAATGCCGCCGCTGCTCGGTCTTTTGCCCCTACGGCATCGACACCGCGGAGATCACCATGATGGGCCGTGAGCTGCTGAATCTGATCGGCTGCAACATCAACTGGGTGCTTGAGCCGGCGGCGAACAGCTTCCGCACCGGGAATCACCTGGGCATTCAGCCGCATGGATTCAAGGACAGCATTGATTTCGCGGCGGAGGAAGCATCGGAGATCACTGGACTCAACATCGAGGTGCCGATCAACCGCAAAGGCGCGGAGGTGCTGTTTGTAATGCCGTCGGCCGACTACTTCGGCACGCCGCACTACTTTACGCTGCTTGGTTATCTGCTGCTGTTTCACGAGATCGGGCTCGACTACACGGTAAGCGCCTACGCGTCAGAAGGCGGCAACTTTGGCCTGTTTTCGTCGCACGAAATGATGAAGCGATTGAACGCGAAAATCTACGACGAGGCGCGACGGCTGGGTGTGAAGTGGATCCTCGGCGGCGAATGCGGCCACATGTGGCGGGTGATTCACCAATTTATGGATACGATGAACGGGCCGGCGGAGTTTCTTGAGGCGCCGGTATCGCCCGTGACGGGAACTGTCTTCGAAAATGCGCGTTCGACAAAGATGGTGCACATCTGCGAATTCACCGCCGATTTGATCCATCACGGGAAAATCAAGCTTGATCCGCGGCGCAACGACCATTGGATCGCGACGTATCACGATTCGTGCAATCCAGCGCGCGCCATGGGGCTGCTGGAGGAACCGCGGTACATTTTGAAGAGCGTTTGCAACCACTTTTATGAAATGCCTGAGAACACCATCCGCGAGCAGACGTTCTGTTGCGGCAGCGGAGCCGGACTCGGCACTGACGAGAATCTCGAGATGCGGCTGCGCGGCGGCTATCCGCGCGCGAACGCCGTGAAGCACGTGCGAGAAAAGCACGGCGTCAACCTGCTCGCGTGCATTTGCGCGATTGACAAAGCCACGCTGCCGACGCTGATGGAGTATTGGGTGCCCGGCGTGGAAGTTGCCGGGGTGCACGAGCTGGTGGGCAACGCGCTGGTGCTGACGGGAGAAAAGCAGCGAACCAACGATCTGCGCGGTGAGCCGCTTGCGGCAGTGGCGAGTGCGGCAACGGCCGCGAGCGAGGCGAGCCATGCGTGACCGCGTGTGGATCGTCGGTGGTTTGGCCGTTTTCGTAGTGGCGTTGACGGCGCCATTCTGGTGCGCACGCGCGAATACGAAGGCAATGTTTCACGGCCCCAACCTTGTGCTGCCCGCCAATGCCAAAGAATGTATCGCGCCGGCAGAAACCATGCGCGCGCAGCACATGCGATTGCTGGTTACCTGGCGAGACGATGTGGTGCGCCGCGGCGACCGGCGTTTTGTTGCACCAAACGGCAAGGTCTACGAGAGGAGCCTGACGCGCACCTGCTTCGGCTGCCATGAGAAGGCAGGATTTTGCGACCGGTGCCACACTTATTCCGGCGTGTCGACCCCTTACTGCTGGGGCTGCCATAACGAGCCGAAGGCAATGGTCGCGAGGAACAGACCATGAAGATTACGCGGAAGGATTTCCTGCGGCTGAGCGGCTTTTCACTGATTGCGGCCGGAGCCATGCGTGCTCTGCGCGCAGCCGGGAAGGGAACTGCAACCACCAACTCGACAGGCAACCCGGTGCGTTGGGGCATGGTGGTCGACCTGAAGAAATGCCGCGAGGCCGACGGCTGCAACGCCTGCATCCGCGCCTGCAATGCCGCGCACAACATTCCGCAGATTGCCGATCGCGCCCATGAGGTGAAGTGGATTTGGACGGAGCTGTTTGCGAAGGTATTTCCTTTTGCGCCCGCGAGCTACAGCCCGGACAGCGAAACGTGCGGTCGCGTAGCCCTGATGTGCAACCACTGCGCGAATCCACCCTGCACGCGCGTTTGCCCCACGCAGGCGACCTGGAAGCGCGAAGACGGCATTGTGATGATGGACTGGCATCGCTGCATCGGATGCCGCTATTGCATCGCGGCGTGCCCATACGGCTCGCGCAGCTTTAACTGGCAAGATCCGCGCCCGGCCATTGCGACGATCAATCCCGATTTTCCCACCCGCACCAAGGGCGTGGTAGAGAAGTGCAATTTTTGCGAAGAGCGCCTGGCGCGCGGCGAGCGGCCGGCATGTGTCGACGCCTGTCCGCAGGGCGTTTTTATCTTTGGCAATTTGAACGATCCGAACTCCGAGCCGCGGCAAGCGTTGCGCGCCCGCTTTGCCTTGCAGCGAGAGCCGGAGCTCGGAACCAGCCCTTCGGTTTACTACCTGGTGTAATGCGATGCCGATGATGGAAAAAGCGCTGACTGGAAGCCGCCGCTACTGGGCGTGGCTACTCGTGCTGCTGTGCATCATCGGCGCCGGCGTCTTCTGCTATCTGCTCCAACTCGATCGGGGGCTTGCCATCACCGGCCTCAGCCGAGACGTGAGCTGGGGGCTTTACATTGCGCAATTCACGTTCTTTGTCGGCGTAGCGGCGTCGGCGGTCATGGTGGTTCTGCCTTATTACCTGCACAACGTGAAGGAATTCGGCCGCATCACGATTCTCGGCGAATTTCTGGCGATCGCCGCAGTCATCATGTGCATTCTTTTCATCTTCGTCGATCTCGGGCAGCCGGCGAGAATCTTCAATATCATCCTGTACCCTTCGCCGCGCTCGCTCATGTTCTGGGACATGATCTCGCTGAGCGGCTACCTTTTACTGAACGCGGTTATCGCGTTCGTAACACTGCGTGCCGAGCACGAAGAAGTGGCCGCGCCACGATGGATCAAGGCGATCGCGATCCTGTCGATTCCGTGGGCAATCAGCATTCACACGGTTACGGCGTTCCTTTATAGCGGGCTGGCGGGGCGCACCTTCTGGCTCACGGCAATTCTCGCGCCTCGGTTTCTGGCGTCAGCCTTTGCAGCCGGACCGGCGCTTCTGATTCTTCTCTGCCTTGCGCTGCGCCGATTGGCCGGCTTCGATGCGGGTGATGCGGCCATTGGCAAGCTCGCCGTGATGATGGCCTACGCCATGGCGATCAATGTGTTCTTTATTCTGGTGGAGATTTTCACGGTGTTTTACGCCGGGGTACCGGAACACATCGAACACTTTGAGTTTCTCTACCTGGGAATCGGCGGAAACCGCAGTCTCGTCCCCTGGATGTGGATGTCGGCGCTGTTTGCAGTTGCGGCGCTTGCGCTGTTGATGGTGCCTAACTGGCGCAAGGCGTTCTTGCCCTGGGCCTGCATTCTGGTGTTTGCCTCGCTCGATTTGGAAAAAGGTTTGGCGCTCATTGTGGCGGGATTTGTGCCATCGCCGCTAGGCGCAGTGACGCCGTATGCGCCCACGCTGCCGGAGTGCGCGATTGTGGCGGGAATCTGGGCAGTCGGCGCGCTGCTCGTGACGGTGTTCTACAAAATGGTTGTGGCAGTGCGAAGGGAAGCCGAAAGCTAGACGGACGATAAGGGGTGGGGGAGCGAGTGACACGCAATGAGCCAATTCGGGAGCCGGGACCAAAAGATTCTCGGGCGTTCAACGCCCAGCCGGGGAAAGTGATACTCGTTGGCGCGGGGCCCGGCGATCCGGAATTGCTGACCTTCCGGGCCGCGCGCCTCATCGGCGAGGCCGATGTGCTGGTTTATGACCGGCTGATCCATCCCGGCGTTCTCGCACTGGCGCGAGCCTCCGCCGAGAAGATTGACATGGGGAAGACGCCAGGACGTCACACGCGCCAGGATGAAATTCACGCGCTGCTTGTGGAGAAGGCGCGCAAAGGCAAGAAAGTGATTCGGCTGAAAGGGGGCGACCCGTTCCTGTTCGGCCGCGGCGGCGAAGAGGTTGAGTACCTGGCCGAACACGGCATTCCGTTTGAGGTGGTGCCAGGTGTGTCGTCGTGCCTTTCGGCGCCGCTCAGCGCGGGAATTGCCGTTACGCATCGCCAAGCCTCGTCTTCAGTTGCGATTGTGACGGGGCACAGCGCCGAGGGAAACGACGATCGCGTCGACTGGGATGCCGTGGCCCGCATTGACACGGCAATTTTCCTGATGGGAGTACACAACCTGGAGCAGATTGCGGCAAAATTGGTCGCTGCCGGCCGATCGCCGCAGACGCCCGCGGCAATTGTGCAGATGGCGTACTGGGAGAACGAACGGGTGGTTACCGGCACGCTCGAAAACATCGCTGCCGAGGCGCGGCTTGCCGGAATTGAGCCTCCAGCGACGCTCATCGTGGGTGAGGTGGTGCGCCTGCGCCACAAATTAAGGCAATTGGTTGCGCTCGATCGAGAGTAGAAAGAGGTGGTGGTATGACGGATTCAATATCGGTTTCAATCGATGCGCTGGCCGAAGAAATGTTTCAACTGGTGACGGAATGCACGGGAAAGCGCAACTTGAAGGCGGGCGACCTGACCAAGGAGATGATTACGCGGCACGGCGAAGCAGCCTGTGGCAAGGACGATTGCAAGAAGGCGATCCGGATCCTGATTGATTCCGGCCGTTGTATCTACAGCTATCTCGGCGGTTCCTACATTCAGCTTCCACCGAAGGATGATGCGGAGCAGCGTTGACCGGGGAGCGACGATTGTGAACGAATTGCGCGCCATGCCGCGCCTGCTCATCGCAGGTCTCTCCGGCGGCTCGGGAAAGACCATCGTCACCATGGCTCTTCTGCTGCGTTTGCGAAGAGCGGCCGTTGCGGTGCGCGCATTCAAAAAGGGTCCAGACTACATCGATCCCGCATGGCTGTCGTGGGCATCGGCGCATACCGTGCGCAACCTCGACACATACCTGATGGGCGCCAAGGCTGTACGCGCTTCATTCGTGAAGAACGGAATTCGAGATGGCATCAATCTGATTGAAGGCAATCGCGGTCTGTTTGACGGTTTTGAAGCGGAAGGTACGCACTCAAGCGCCGTTTTAGCAGAAACACTCGAAGCACCGATTCTGCTTGTGATTAACGCGGCAAAAATGACGCGCACGGCAGCCGCACTGGTGCTGGGATGCCAGAAACTCGACCCGCGCACCGCGATTCGCGGCGTTGTGCTGAACAATGTGAGCGGCGCCCGCCACGAGCAAACGCTGCGCTCCGCCATCGAATCCGTTTGCGGGATTTCAGTGGTCGGCGCGCTGCCAAGATTGGCAGGCAACCTGCTTCCCGAGCGCCATCTGGGCCTGGTTCCGCCGCAAGAGCACGGCGAGATGGAGCAGGTGGAGGAGAAGATTCTCGGCTGGGCCAAAGACCATCTGGATCTGGATACGATCATTTCCATTGCACACAGCGCGCCGCCACTGGGGGCACCGATATGCGGTGGTGCGGCGCTTGAGAATGGGCGCGGCACCAGAATCGGGTACGTGCAGGATGCGGCGTTCAACTTTTATTACCCTGAGAATCTTGAGGAACTTGAACGCGCCGGCGCGGAACTGATTCGCATATCGGCACTCGATGCCGAACGGCTTCCTGATAATCTGCACGCCCTTTACGTCGGAGGCGGATTTCCGGAGACTCACGCGCGGGAATTGTCGGCAAACTCCGGATTTCTCGCGTCCCTTCGCCAGGCATGCGTACCGGGGCTGCCGATTTATGCCGAATGCGGCGGCCTGATGCTGCTGGCGCGCAGCCTGGCGTGGAACGGCGCGCATTACGCGATGGCTAATGTTTTGCCGGTCGATATTGCGACCTTCAACGCTCCACAGGGGCACGGCTATGCAACGCTGCGCGTCGATGCGGCGAATCCATTTTTCGCGCAGGGAGTGGAATTGCGGGGCCATGAATTTCATTACTCGCGCATCGTGAGTGACGCTGCCGACCTTGCTACAGCCTGCGCGGTGTCACGCGGCAGTGGCTGCACCCATGGACGAGATTTTCTGCTCACTGAGAACGTGATGGCCGGGTACACCCATCTTCATGCCACAGCCACGCCGGAGTGGGCGATGGGAATGATGGAAGCCGCGCGACGCTTCGCTTCAAAGGCTGTCGGCGCGCTCGCGGAGCGCTGAGCGCCCCAAGGCAACTGCATTTGCGACGAATCGGGAATGCGCTCGCACAAAGCGCAGGCTGGCCACGCAGGACGAGGCGCGTCGGTGCTCCCCGCTCCGTTACGATAGTTACAGCGGTTTCACAATTGCCTTACGCCGGAGCCGAAATTGCCGAGTGGCTTTTTCTTCAAGAAAAAGCCACCCTTGATAATCCCGAAAAGTGCACGGGAATTGTGAAACCGCTCTAGAGCGAATGTCGCGAAAATCCAACTACGATAAATTTCCCTTCGTCGAAGCCGGGCCGGCCGAAGAATGCAGCGTGGGCTGGAGCGCAATTGCGGCACGCCTTGCTCCGCGCCTGCAGCAACAAGGCGCGGTTTGTATCGAGTGCTATCCGGGAGCCTTTTCCGCCGCGGCGCTCAACGGGTTGCGCCAGAACCTGCCGCAAGCCGCCGTTTTTCTGGCGGAAGAATGTCTGAAGACTCCCGTGCAGCTTCGCGCGATGCTGGACCCGTTGCTGGGTACCGATCCCGTTTTTGGCCGAATGAGCGGCATCACACTGAGCGATTATTTTGACTCGGCAAAGATCAACGCGATGCGCGGCGAGGCGGAACGCGCAACGAAGCACGGTCCCGTGATGGTGGTTGGCGCCGGCGCCACGCTGGTTTCACCGCCCGGCGCTGCAAATGTCTACGCCGACCTGGCGCGGTGGGAGATTCAGCTTCGCTGGCGTCGCGGTGAGCTGGGCAATCTCGGGTTGAACAACGCGCAGGATGAGTTTTCGTTGAAGTATAAGTGCGGATTTTTCGCTGAGTGGCGTGCCGCCGACCGGCTCAAGCGCCAGCTTTTGCCTGAGATCGATTTTCTGTTTGACACCAATCAGCCGCAAACGCCCAAGCTGATCAGCGGCGATGCATTCCGGCGCGCGCTCGCGCAAACTGCGCAGCGCCCATTTCGCGTGGTCCCATACTTCGATCCCGGGCCGTGGGGTGGGCATTGGATGGAGGAAGTCTGCGACCTGCCGCGCGATGTTCCCAACTATGCGTGGTGTTTCGATTGCGTACCCGAAGAAAACAGCCTGCTACTTGGGTTCGGCGAGCAGCGCGTGGAAGTTCCGGCGATCAATCTCGTCTTCCAGGAGCCGCACGGGTTGCTTGGCGAGGCGGTTTATGCGCGTTTTGGCGCGGAGTTTCCCATACGGTTTGACTTCCTCGATACTATGGGCGGCGGAAATCTCTCGCTGCAGGTGCATCCGCTCACGCGTTACATTCAGGAAACCTTCGGCATGGATTACACGCAGGACGAGAGCTACTACCTGCTCGATGCCGGCCAGGGAGCAACTGTTTATCTGGGGCTGAAAGACAACATCTCACCTGAACAGATGATCGATGAGCTGCGCCGCGCGCAGCGAGGCAGCGAAGCTTTTCCAGCGGAAAAGTATGTGAACCAGTGGCCCGCGCGAAAGCACGATCATTTTCTTATTCCCGCGGGCACGATTCATTGTTCGGGCGCCGAGAGCATGGTGCTCGAAATCAGTTCTACGCCCTACATCTTCACATTCAAGCTTTGGGACTGGGGCCGGCTGGGGCTCAATGGCAAGCCGCGTCCCATTCATATTGAACACGGAGCCGCCAATATTCAGTGGGATCGCACTGGAGATTGGGTCAAGCGCGAGTTGATCAATCGATTCGAAATCATTGCAACCGGCAATGGCTGGCGCGAAGAGCGAACCGGGCTGCACAAGCTGGAATTCATCGAGACCCGGCGCCACTGGTTTACCGGAACGGTTCCGCACGACACGGGCGGCGGCGTGAACGTTCTGAATTTGGTTGAAGGCGAAGCAGCGATTGTCGAGAGCCCGGCCGGCGCCTTCGCGCCGTTTGTCGTGCATTATGTTGAGACGTTCATCGTGCCCGCATCCGTGGGCGCTTACACCATTCGCCCCTACGGCAAATCAGCCGGAAAAGAATGCGCAACGATGAAGGCATTCGTTCGCGCTTAAGGAATTTCTCCTTCGGGTATTGCTCTTGCGATCTTTTGCGAGGGCGGCGATCTCTTGAGGAAATCACCTCCTGGCAACGGAGGCTCCGGCGTACGGCTGAAAGAGAAATGCACCAGAAGGCCGTTTCACTTCAACTTTGAGGAGGCGCGAATAATAAGCTCGGGCTCCAGGATCGAACTGCGCGGGCGCGAGGACGGTGGCTTTTCGAGAAGACGGATAATCATTTTGGCGGTGCGCTCGCCGATCTCTCGCGATCGCTGGTCGATGCTGGTCAACGGTACGCGCAGCTTGCTGCTGTAGTGGAAGTTTCCGCAGCCGACAATGGCCACGTCTTCGGGGATTCGCAAGCCTGCTTCAATGGCCTTCACCATTGCGCCCACAGCCACTGTGTCATTGAAACAAAAGATTCCATCCGGCCGCGGCTTCAGCGTCAGAATCTCTTCCATCGCCTTCCGGCCCCTGGTCTCGCCGTCAGAGTCAGAGGCTTCGCCGCAACTCACGATGTAGCTGCTCGGCGGCGCAAAGCCGCGCCTCTGCATCGTATCCCTGTAGCCTTCGGCCCGGTGGTTGCCCACGTTGGTCGCCGGCCCACGAATGTGTGCGATCCGTTTGCAGCCCTGGCTGAGGAGATGCTCGACAGCGAGCTCGCCGGCTTTATGGTCGTCTACGCCAACAAAGTTGGATGCGTAACCGGGAAAGCTGCGATCGATGAGCACCAAGGGAACACCGGCCTCGCCGATCTTCTGCAGGCTGCTTGTGTCCTTCTGGCAAGAGGCGACCACGAAGCAATCGAGATGGTGGGCGAGCATGTGCTCGATCTCGTCCTGCTCGAGCTGCGGATCGCTCTCGGATGATGAGACGAGCACGAAGTAATTTTTTTCACGCAGCGTAGCCGACAGGCCTTTGGCAATCTCGGCAAAGAAGGGATGAATCAGGTCGGGAACCACGAGGCCGATGAGCGAGCTGCGTCCCGTGACAAGGCTGCGCGCGGTCAGGTTGGGCCGATAGTTCAGGCGCTTCACGCGATCGAGAATTCGGGCCTTGGTCTCTTTGGCGATGTCGGGGCGGTCGCGAAGGGCTCGCGAGACAGTAACCACCGACACCCCGAGTTCATCCGCTATGTCTTTTAGCCTGACGACCATACAGACAGTTTATACAACCGCGCTCGGGCCATGGGGAATTGAGTGCCGGAGCCCAGGAAAGGAGGATCGTTTCCAGGGTGAAATGGGAGTTAGCTAAGTTGAAGGGGACGGCACATCAGTCCGTCCCCCTCATGGACGAAAATCACATGGGTACTGCGCTCAAAAAACAAGTTTTCCCGATAGCTGTAAGATGCGTTGCGTACTTGACGTGCTTGTGATCACGCCAAAGCCGGTAGACGCGTTCACAGTGGATCCCGGATTGCCAAGCACGGGGTGGTTGAAGACGTTGAAGGCCTCTGCCTTAAGGCTGAAACCTAACTGCTCGTGAATGGGGAAGGAACGTTGCAGGGCGGTGTCGTAATCCCAGTAAGTGGGGCCAATGAATGGATAACGGGAAGTATCGCCATAGGTGCCAAATGCAGGTGTCGCAAAGGCGCACGGATTGAACCAGGCGGCCGCGGTCTTAACCGCTGCGGGATATGTAGTGCAGCCCGTGTTCGCTGCAATGGGACCGGCCTGCTTGGGATTGCCGACCAGATTTGCCCGTTCGTAGGTTGAGGCATTTCCCGTGTAGGCGATATCGCCGCTGGCCGTGACTTGGTAAGCCTGGCCGGAGCGCGCAGTTACGATACCGTTCCATTGCCAGCCGCCGATGATGTAATCTGCCACGCGGTTGCCGGTCGAAACAAGCTTGCCGGTTCCGATGGGCAGGTCGTAAACATAGTTGGCCACGAACATTTGCGGAATGTTGAAGCCGGCCGGTCCGCGGCTGCTTCGCGGATTGTAAGGATCCTGGGGCACGCCGCCCTCGACGCCGAAGAAGCCATCGTCGCCTTCAACCAGTGTCTTGCTCCAGGTGTAGGAAATCATGTAAGAAAGGCCGTGCCGGTACGGGCGCTGCAATGAGGCTTGCAGCGCATTATAGGTGCCGTTGCCGGCACCGTGGTCCCAGGACTTTTGCGGGACGGCATAGGGGAAAGGTTGCCCTCCCACTCCAGCTGCTACGCGCGCGTTGAAGGAGGTGTAGGCGCATGGGGAACCGCACGGAGTTCCGGTGTTGTAGTAGCCGCCGATGTCGAGCCTGTGCGACGCTGAGCCAACGTAGTTCGCGCTCAGGATGCTGCCAAACCACAGCTGCTTCTCCAGCCCGAAGTTGTATTGTTCGGAATATGGGTTTCTCCAAAGCGGGTCGACCATGTAGTTCACGTTCGATGAACCCCACGGCGTCGCGGCCGGAAGGTTGCCGGGATTGGCGGCAAACGGGTTTTGCGCGGAAACATAGATGCCGCCGGCAGCCGGTACATTGGTGTTGTTGATCTGCAGCGTCCCAGTGTCGGGCCACGAGCCCTGGTAATTCTGCGGCATCTGGATCAAGGCCGACCAGTTGTCCCACAAAACCCCAATTCCACCACGCACTGAGAGCCCGTTGTTCACGCGGTAAGCAAATCCGAACCGCGGTCCCAGGTTCATTTTGCTGCCGTGGAGGATTCTGCCGCCCTGGGCAACAACCACGTCGGCGGGCAGCGTTGCGCTGGGCAGGCACGGCGCATGACCGCGCACGCTGCAAAGAGGCGGCAGTTGCTGCACGATGTAAAGGCCGGTGTTAAAGTCGGGGTCGCCCGTCTCGATACTGCCTTGCAATCCCACAGAAGCTTCGGTTCCGTACGCGGGAATGACGCTGCGGTCATAGCGCAGTCCATAGTTCACCGTCAGCTTGGGATTCATCTTCCAGCTGTCCTGCACGTAGGCGCTGCCGATGCCGCCCGGCCGCTCGGTGATCAGAACGTTGCGTTTTGCCTCGCTGTTCGGGTAATCCAGCAGGAAGTCCAAAAGACCGAAGCCCGATTGAGCGCTGATTTGGGAAGCGGTGAACGTTGCCGGGGTATCCGGATTACCTGAGAAGTTTCCGGTCGACGCGCCGCTGAAAGTAACTGTGCCCTGGCGCAGATAGGATGTGTAATTGTCTTCGTCCCATCCGCCGCCGGCCTGGAATTGGTGATTGCCAATAACCTTGATGAAACTTCCTGACCACTCGTGGATGGCTGCCAGGTTGGAGGAATTGGTATTGGTCTCGCCGCCGGAGAATCCGCCGGTGACAGTCTGGGTGACCAGCAATGCAATGTTTTGGACAAAATCGTCGCACATATCGGTGGAGCAGCCGTAAGTCTGCCACAGGTTCGGGGCGTTGTACTTGGTAATGGAATCGTCAAGCACGTGGGCTTTCGCGTATTGCACCTGCATGCTGGTGGTGGGGCTGAAGACATGGTTCCAGCTCACCCCGTATTGCTGCGCAGGAATCGACGTGATGCTGAAGAGCGTCGGCAGCGTGCTAGGCGCTGTCGTCTTTCCCTGCCATCCGGCGTACCGGGCAAAGATGAAATCTTTGTTGCCAAGATGCTCATCCACTCTCAGCGAATAGTTGTCGGTGGGCTGGATGGTGGGAGAAGTGATCTCGTAGTTGTAAACGGTGGAGGGGTATCCCGGAATCGCATAGGGCGCGTTTGATCCAAATACAGCTTTCACAAACGCCAGTTGTGTCGGCTGGAATTCGGAGACGGGAACCTGGTTGCCGTGATAGAAGGGCCGATACGGAGTGGAGGCAAAATTTCCGCCGGCTGTCGGGTCCCATAGCTGGCAAGCGCCCACATCGGCCGTGGTGTCCGTTGCCAGGCAGGTCCCATTTTTGGTCACGCCTGTCGAGGCGCTGCTGAAGTCCGCATACGGCAGATTCGATGGGCCGCCGAAGGTCGATTCGCCCAATTGCGCCGCAGTGGGGATGAGGATTGGAGTTCCGTTTGCCCTCGTAAAATGCGTGCCCTCGTAGCCAATTTCGAAGAAGGTCTTGTTCTTGCCGTTGTAGAGGTGTGGAATCGAAATCGGGCCACCCATCTGTCCGCCGTAGGTGTCCAGGTGGTAAGACGGCGGAGCCGTGAAAAACGGCCTTGCGTCGAAACTGCTTGTGCGTAAGAACTCCCATGCGCTGCCATGGTAGCTGTTTGTGCCGGCTTTGGTGGCGACATTGACCACTCCGCCGAGGACCCCGCCGTATTCCGCGTCGCTATGAGAATTGATCTTGAACTCCTGCATCGTATCGACGATCGGAGATACCGCATAGGTGTTGTACCAGCTGTTGTTGTTGATCATGCCGTCGGTCTCGTACATTGTCGACCGGTTGTAAGCTCCGTTGATCGAGGGGAACGAGTAGTTGTTTTCGGCCGAGGTAGAAATAATCGCAGTGTTGCTGGCGCTCGAATTCTGGCCGGTGCTGATGGGTGTAACTCCTGGCGTCAGGTCGAGCAATTGCGTAAAGTTGCGCCCGTCCAGAGGCAGATCGTTCACCGGCTGCGTCCCGATCACCGAGCCAAGCTGTGCGCTTGAACTCTCTACCTCGGTGTTGATCGCCTCCACCGTGACCGACTGCTGCACGTTGCCGACTTTGAGCGCGGCATTGATCGTGACCACTTGAGCCACGCCGACATCGAACGCCGCGATTGACTCTTTCTGGAAGCCCGTTGCGCTGAAGGTCAGCGTATAACGCGCCGGAGGCACCTCGGTGAAGAAGTAATCTCCGGTGGCGTTCGATACCGTGTCGCGCTCCACATTGGTGCCCACATTGACCAGCGTGACCTTGGCTCCTGAAACGACCGCACCGCTGGTGTCGGTGACGACGCCATTGACGCCTGACGATGAACTCTGAGCAGGCGTTCTGAGGGCGAAGAAGATCAGCGCGGAAACAAGCGCGAACTGGATTCCAGTCCGTACCAGGAAACTGATCGAGTTGCGTGAGGGTTTCTGCGTCATATTGCCTCCAATTCCTCGAGTACCGGCGGACTCGGCGCCGGAATGGTTGATTCGTGTCTCAAAACCGGCGTCGAACGCAGGCGCCTCGCGCCGCGTCCGCAACGGCCTCTTCGGGTAAAAACTGCCTTCCGGCAACAAAAATCCTGCAGCCACCTTGCGGCGGTTCTGTTGGCGATTGGCTCTGGCGGTGCGGCGCTTTGCGCATTGCAGTCTGTCTGCTGTGCCGCACCGAATGGCCAATCCCGAGAATCAGGCAAAATTTGGAGTCGATAACGGAAACGTTAACGAAAGTGAATCGAACGAACGTTACAGGAGCCGAATGTCGATTGTCAAGAAATTTCTTTCCGGAATGCCGTCTCCCTATCATTGACAGAAATAGTCAACGATAAAGTAGGCATATTCTGGGGATCGCCTTGATTGGAGTGCCTGCCGGCGAACGGCGACAGAAAGGCAATGCCGTTCATCCCGATCCATTTCCAGGTTCCACCAGCCTCGCCTGCGTTTGTAATCGAAATGCCCCTTGACAGGAAATTCGCAGGAAGGTAGGGTGTGCTGGTGCGTATTTCGTAAACGCTGACGTAAGCGTATGTGAAAACGCTGAAAGAAAGAATGAGGTGGCCCGCCATGAAGGATCTGAAGATCACTCGCCGCGGAATGCTGGCTGCTGCCGGTGCTTCGCTGGTATCCGCTGCAAGCGCACATGCGCTGCAGGCAATGCAACCGCAGCAACAGAGTTACCCGCCGCAGACCCCGTCGGACCATCCGTATTCGGGGAAGATGGAGCCCGGCGATGCGGACCGCGAGCAGCGGATGAAGTGGTGGCATGAAGCGCGATTCGGCATGTTTATCCACTTCGGCGTTTACAGCACGATCCAGCGCCATGAGTGGGAGATGGAGAATGAGGCGGTGCCGTTCGCCGAATACACCGCGCATGCGGCAACCTTCAAGCCTGCACATGGAAGTTCGCGCGCATGGGCCCGGCTGGCTAAAACGGCCGGCATGAAATACATGGTGCTGACGACCAAGCATCATGAGGGTTTTTGCAACTTCGACACAAAACTGACGAGCTATAACGCCGTGAAGCAGGGGCCCGGCTACGACATTGTCGGCGAGTACGTGGAAGCAGCGCGTGCTGAAGGGCTGCGTGTCGGCTTCTACTACTCACTGATGGATTGGCACCATCCCGACGGTGCGCGCTGTGCAACGGATGAGGCCGCGAGGATGCGTTTCGTCGAGTATACGCACGGACTGATTCGCGAACTATTGACGAATTACGGGAAAATCGATGTCCTGTGGTACGACGTTCCGTGGCCGCTCAGTGCCGAGGGTTGGGAGTCGGTGCGGATGAACCAGATGGTCTTTCAGCTTCAGCCCGAAATAATCGTGAACAACCGCAACAGGCTGGATGGCGACTTTTCGACGCCCGAGCAGAAGATCGTCGCCGAGACCGGTGTGCGGGCCTGGGAGTCGTGCATGACGCTTAACGACAGCTGGGGCTACCAGAGAGCGGACGACAACTGGAAGACTTCAAAAACCATTGTGCGCAACCTGATTTCGTGCTCACGCGACGGCGGGAATTACCTGCTGAACATAGGCCCCAGGCCGGATGGGTCGATTCCGCCGGAGTCAGTCAAAGCGCTGACCGAAGTGGGCCGCTGGATGCAAACCAGCGGCAACACGATCTACGCGTCAGATTTTTGCCAGCCGCGCCGCTCCGCCTACGCGAGTTACACGCGCAAGGGCAACACCCTTTACATGCACGTTCACTTCTGGCCCGGCGAATACGTGGCGATCACGGGACTAAGAAACAAGGTAATGAGCGCGCGCATCCTGAAGACCGGCCAGGAAGCACGCGTCACGCAGGATGGATTCCAGACGAAGCTTGCCGGACTTCCGATGGATGCGCCGGATTTTCCGGTAACGACCATCGCCATTGAATGCGATGGCGAGCCCAACCAGGACAATATATATGTTCGAGTGAATAAGCCGCGCGGATCGGTGTAGGCGACTACCAATCAGGGCCGGCCAAAAGCGGTCGGGCCGAGTGCTCTTGGTCGCTCGGCCCGGTGAGACCTGACGCCGGCCCTCCGCTCCCGAACCAGGACAAATTGAAGTATTCTAAGTTGCAGAATTCCGCGGCCATGGAAATCTGTCGCTTAAGAAGCGTACTCGACCTAAATCGAGCCGTGTTGGAGTTCGCTTCTAAAATGAGGAATCGGTCGAACATGCGATTTATGATCACGGGAACATTGCTGGCGGCTTTTGCGATCGCGCCAACTGCATTCGGGCAAAACGCCGCTGCGTTGAAGGCGCTGGTTGATCCGTCGGTGGTGAAACTTGCTGACGGCATCGAGCGCTTTAACCCGGAACTCGGCCTCCGGGAAGTTTACCTCCCGATCCTCTATCCCAGCTCGCACGCGGCGAATCTGCTGGAGCTCAAAAATGGGGATGTGCTCTGCGTCTGGTTCTCCGGATCGTGGGAAGGCAGTTCAGACGTGGGAATCGTGATGTCTCGGCGGCCGAAGGGTTCGCGAAATTGGGGAGCGACCGTGCTCATCGATCGGCATCCAGGCGTGTCCTATCAAAATCCAGTTTTGTTCCAGGAGCCCGACGGCACGCTCGACCTGTATCACAGCACGCAAGACGCGGATGCGGGTGAGGCGAACGCCCATGTGCTGCATCTTGTCTCGCACGACAACGGCGCCACGTGGACTACGCCTGAGCTGCTCTTCGGCAAACCAGGCGCCTTTACCCGGCATCCCGTGGTGATCCTCGACGATGGATCGTGGCTGCTGCCGTTGTCCTATGTTACGAGTGCTGGAATCGGCGCTGGGTCGGAAACCAATTACTCAGTGACGGAGATTAGCAGGGATCATGGCGCCACCTGGAAGGAATGCGTCATGGCCGGAACTCTGGCTCGCATACAGCCGAGTGTCGTGCCGCTCGCGCCCGGCCGTCTGCTGGCGTTTCTGCGCAGCCGGGCAGGTGACTTCATCTATAGCAGCACCTCATCGGACGGTTGCACCTGGAGCCGGGCAAAAGCCACCGTGCTGCCCAATAACAACGCTTCGGTGCAGGCGTTTCGGTTGCGTGACGGTCATCTGGTGATCGCATTCGACAATTCCAGCAGGGCTCCGGGCCACGGCGATGGCCTGCGCAAGCCGCTTTCTGTTGCACTTTCAAAGGATGATGGAAAAACCTGGCCCTACGTGAGAGACATTGAAGCTGGCCGCGCCGGTTACGGGCTCGCCGAACAAACCCCGAAAGAATCGGGACGGGAAGAGTACTCCTACCCGAGCATCATGCAGACGCGTGACGGCGAAATTCTCGTGGCATTCACTTATCGCCGCCAGACGATCAAGGTGGTGTCGTTCAAAGAAGACTGGATCGAACAGAAGGGAACCGAGGGCGAATTCAAAGGGCAGCACTGAGATTCGTCGCCATTCAGGTCCGCTCTTTCATCGCCATTCGCCAACCGGGCCGCTGTTTCACTTTCTTGCCGCCGCTGCATTTGCCGCCGCTTCCATCGCTTTCGTGTACGCAGTCTGCGCACCGAAGCGCAAACAGGCAATATCGTTGGTGCAGTAGAGGAGATCAATCCCAAGATCGCACCAGAACGCGTACTCATTGGCTCCGCAAGCCGCGGCCACGAGCTTTTTGCCGGCGCGGGCCTGGTTCACGACGGTTTCGATCGCGCGGGTCACGGTGGGATGCATTGGCTGGCCCGGCAGGCCGTAACTCGCAGCCAGGTCTGCCGGACCAATGAAGATATCGACATCATCCACCGCACAAAGTTCGGCGATGCGGTCCACAGCGCATTTGGTTTCAACCTGCACCATCAGGCACAGCTCCGTGTTCAGGCGCTGCTGCTCATCAGGAACGCTGTCGAAAAATCCGTACCGGAATGCGCGCGAAACACTGAAGTTTCCGCGCTCGCCATATGGGGCGAACCGGGCAAACTTCACCAATTCATCAATCTGGTTGGTCTCGGTAATCATGGGCACGTCAATGATGTCGGGTCCGCAATCTGCCGCTTTCAACACGCTGTCGCGCCGCGTGTCAGGAACGCGAATCATGGTCAGCATGCCGCTACCCGCGGCCATGCGGCACAGGTCGGTCGCTTCGGCCATGGTGATGGCAGCGTGTTCCATTTCGATCCATATCACGTTGAAGCCTGTATAAGATGCGATCTCAAGAAAAGTCGGATCGTAAAAATACATTGCGGCCCCCAAGAGCGGCCGACCGTCGCGACTTTCCAGTGCCTGGCGCAACCGGCTCATGTTTTTCTCCTTTCGTACAGTGCCGCTGCACCCACCGATCAGCATTTGCTGGGCATCCCTGCCGCCCGATCGAATCGGCCAGGTTCGAATTCAGTTAGCCGCTCAAGATCCAATCCTTTCAACGCAGCGCCGCGGCTCGATGCCGATGGCGCCCGCATTGCCGCCACAAAAGTCAGAACTGCAGTTTTGCACCAAGCTGCCAGAAGCGGGCATAGTATTGGCTGGTCGCTTTGCCGAACGACGAACTGTTGGTTGAGCTGGTGATCGCACCCAGACTGGCCCTGTTGAATAGATTGAATGCCTCCAGGCGAAGCTGCAACGTCATAGACTCGCGGAGCGGATTGTCTTTCGACACAGCAAAATCCGTGTTGGCATACCCAGGGCTGCGATAGCCGTTCCAAACCTCGTTACCCTCCCCCGGCAGCGTAGAAGGCGCCGTGAAGTCGGAAAGCAAATTGAAGACACCCGAGTAGCCCGGCGAGGGCGAGCCGCTAGTGGTTGCCGGAATAATCGATAAGTTGCTGTTGCGGCCGAGTTGATGATTGCGATCGGTAGGAACGCTGTATTTGTAACTCGGAACATTCGGCATTCCGGAGTTTTCGCCGTCCGCGTTATAGTTTCCCGGCGATGAGGTCGCAAGCGGGCTTCCGGCCACCAGTGTGCTCTTCCATGTGTTTGCGTTCTCCACGGTGAACGGCGGTCCACTCTGCAGGATTGTGACCGCGCTTGGCTTCCAACCGTTGGTCACATAGTGCAGCAGTGCGGGCCCTTCATTGAGATGCGGCAACTCATACGACACGGCGAGCGATAGCCGGTTCGGCTCATCGTAGCTCGATGGCCCCCAGTACTGGCTATAGTTTCCGGTGTTTGATTGGACATAGGGATAGGACTGGTCGTCGTCCCAGGATCTGGAGTGCGTATACGAGGTATCGATAAACCCGCTGCGCATGAACCTGCCTTTGAACTCCGCGACAAAGGCATTGTAAGTCGCGGTAGGACCGTTCACTTTGTAAGTGATGGAGCCGAAGCTGGTGTTCAGCCGCACGAACGAGCCGTTGTTCTGGATGAGACTGCCCGGATAGACGTTGATATCTACGCCGCTGACATTATTGGTCCATAGGTTGTTGGAGTGCGAGCCGGAGTAACCTACTGCGACCGAGTAGTCCCGGCCCAGACCGCGCTCCAGAGTCGCCGCGTAGTTCATGGTGTTCGGCTCTCTAAGATTCGGATCGCCGCCGGTGATGTTTACCGGTAAGCCCGTGATGCCGCCCTGGCTATTCAGTGAACTGGGCGGCAGCGTGGGATACGTGAACCCGAAGGGCCACACATCGCTCGTTCCCACACTGTAGAGCGGCAACGCTGCTGGTGTATTCG
>Ga0335074_10004697_pt1 | contig 18846 bp, 17 predicted proteins | sample Lox_Sample_23_FD_206715 | JGI IMG/M metagenome (GOLD analysis project Ga0335074, IMG submission 206715) | Soil microbial communities from Loxahatchee National Wildlife Refuge, Florida, United States - Lox_Sample_2.3 | ecosystem: Environmental > Terrestrial > Soil > Wetlands | place: USA... | reverse complement strand
GGACAGGACATCATCAACATGATGTTCTTCGGGCAAAACCTGCTTCCGACGGACATCACACGTATCGTCGCAGGCCGGGATATCACCGCGACCACCGAGCTCGTTGTGCCGGCGACGCTCGATCAAAATGGAAATTGGGAGCAGTCAGATAGCACGCCCGCGGAGGCCGTGGAAGGAAACGATTTCATCATTGGCGGACCGGGCTCGTTCTTCCTCGAGGCCGGCCGCGACATGGGGCCGTTCCTGAACTCTGCCGACACGGACGGACCACTGAGCGGCAGCTCGGCGGCGACGCCGGAATCCTTCGCGGGCGGCATCATCGCGGTCGGAAACGACTGGAATCCGTGGCTCGCGCCGGTAAGCGCCAATCTCTATGTGATGTTTGGAATCGCCAAGGGCGCCGATTACAGCGCGCTCGAAAATTATTATCTCAATCCGGCAAACGAAAACAGCATGCCGAACTACCTGTTCGAGCAGGAGACGGGCCAGTCGGGGAACGCGGCGGCCGACCGCTCCAGGCCGATCTACGCGCCGATCCTCATCAGCTGGATGCAGAAGAACTTCGCTTCGGCGCTCAAGACCGCCTACGGCACGACCAACGTCACCTGGCAGCAGGCTTACAATGCGTTCATCGCGCTGCCGCAGCTCGAACAGCAGATATTCCTGCTGGACAACGTCTACTTCAACGAACTCGCGCAGACCTCGGTGCCGGACAGCGGCTCCTATGAGAATTACAGCCGCGGCTACATCGCCGTGAATCTGCTGTTCCCCGCTTCGCTGGGTTATACGGCGAACAATCTCGGCGGCGGCACAAACGGCGCCAACCAGCCCGTCGAGACGGGCGATCTCGACCTCAGGCTGTCCGCCATCGAAACCGAATGGGGCGGGAATATTTATATTCTCGGACCCGGCGGCCGTGCTCTTATCGGCTCGACAGTTGCGACCTCCGCCCAGGCCGCGCTGCACACCGCGGTGGACGGACAACTCTATTCGGGCATCCCGATTCAGCCGGATCAGGACGACATTATTGGTGACACTATTCCTGACGGCGTTCCGGAACCGTCCACCATAGCGGACATTCCCGCGGGTTACGAAGGCGTCATTACCTTGCGTGGCGGCTCGATCGACACCTTCACCGACGACGACTTCCTGCTCAACCAGAGTCGGCTGTTCACCGAGGAAGGCGGCAACATCATCATGTGGTCGTCGAATGGCAGCCTCAATGCCGGCCAAGGCCCGCAGACTTCGTCGAACTTCCCGCCGATCGTCGTGCTGACCGACGAAGATTTATACTCCTATGTCGACTCTTCGGGCGGCGTGACCGGCGCCGGCATTGCGGCTTTTGAGCCGGCACCGGGCGTCCCCGCGCCGGATGTGTTCCTCGTTGCCCCGCGCGGCACAGTCGATGCCGGTGCGGCCGGCGTGCGCGTGTCGGGCAATCTGTTTGTCGCCGCGTTCCAGGTGGCCAATTCGAGCAACTTCAGCGTCAGCGGCACAACGGTCGGCGTGCCGGGCTCTGCGGCCGTCAACGTCGCGGCACAAACAAGCGGCAGCACAGCCGCCGCCGCCGCGTCACAGATGGCCCAGGCCGTCTCCAGCAATTCGAACGAAAACGGCACCGAGGAATCGGAGATCACCGTCGACGTGCTGGGCTACGCCGGCGGCGACGACAACACCGGGGACGAGGAGACACGCAAGCGGAAGCATTGATAATTAGTTGGTAGTCTCAGAACTCCGAGAACCGTGCGCCCCGTCACTTTCCTCCCCCGCCGTTGGCGGGGGAGGAAAGACAACTGTTACCGCCGCAGGAATGCGAACAGCGCGCGCCTCACGCTTGGGCTGAAGCCGATCGCGAAGCCGGCGGCGAGGGCGAGGCCGAGGGCGCGGGTGGGGTGGCGGTCGGCCAGGGCGCCCAAATCGCCGCCGAACAGTTCGCCTATGGCCGCAGCGATGCGCGATTGCATCCTGTGCCGGGCCTGTCTCTTCATGCTCTTCAGCACCACCACGCCGACGACGACGGCAAGCGCGCAAAACAGGAGCGCCGTGCCCGCCGCCGCCAGTGCAGCCCAGACCGGTGGAAGAACGATCTCGAAGGCGAAGTATTCGGCGGCAACGAGCAGTCCGAACGCAGCGACCAGGCCCGTCGCACAGGCCAGAATAACCGCAATGATGACGACGCCGCGGAGCAGGATGCCGGTGAACACGGGCGGGGCTTAGGAGCGCCGGCCGGCGAACAGCAGACCCAGAAAGACTCCAATTCCGAACGCGGTCGCGGCCGACGTGACCGGCCGCGACTCGATCCGGCCGGCAAGGTCGTCAGACCGTCTGCGCACTTCGTCCCATGCGCGCTCGCCCGTGGCGCGGGCCGCCTGCGCGGCCTCCGTGCCGGCCGTGCGCGCGGTCGATTCCAAAAGCTGGCCGAGCCGCACGAATTCGGCGCGCAGCTGCTTGAGCTCGTCGGACAAGGCCTGAACTTCAGCTTCCGTCGCAGACATGATCCCTCTCCTCTGGCGTGCATGGTCTATAGCACGCGGGAATGCGGTTTCTTCAAGTTCCGGCAGGGCTCCGACGCGCGCCGGCGGCGGAACCACACACCCCGTGAGCCTAAAACCCATTCGTTTCGCAAGAGTTGCGGGCGGATTGGCGCCGAATGTCGCGTGCCGTCGGCCTCACCCTGCAAGCGGTTGAAATATCGACTTGTCGCCGGGACTTGCTACGATCCTTCGCGACGCGCGTTATCCTTATGCGGCTTTGGCTCTTGGCCGCGCCGAGTATTTTCACCATATGTTAACTTCGCGACCCGTTCCGGGCTCGTTCGTTCTGAGAGGGGACAGAGAGGGATACACATGGCTCCGAAGTTCCGGAACCTTGCTGTGGCATTGCTCGCGCTCGGCATCGCGGGCTGTGCCACAACTACGCCGACCTCCCAGACAAGCCAGGATCCCAACGATCCCTATGAGTCGACGAACCGGCAAGTATTCGAGTTCAACATGAAAGTGGACAAGTATGTCGCGCTGCCGGTCGCCAAGGCCTATGTGGACGTGGTGCCGGGGTTTGCACGCGACGGCATCCACAACTTCATTGCCAACCTCGATGTACCGGTCACCTTCGGCAACGATGTGCTTCAGGGCGCGGCCGACCACGCCGCCGATTCGTTCGGTCGCTTCCTGATCAATTCGACCTTCGGCATCGGCGGACTGATCGACGTCGCTGCAAAGGTCGGCGTCCGTGAACACGAATCCGATTTCGGCGAAACGCTGGGCGTGTGGGGCGTCGGTCCCGGGCCCTATCTCGTTCTGCCGGTCCTTGGGCCGAGCGATCCGCGCGACGCGTTCGGCTATGGCGTCGATATCGCGATGGACCCGTCCACCTGGATCACATGGCGCAGCAGCACCTATTTTCTGCTTGGTCGGGGTGTAATGAAGATCGTGGACGAACGAGCCCGCAACATCGACACGCTGAACGAAATCGAACGGACTTCCGTCGATCTCTACGCCACGATGCGCAGCCTCTATCGCCAGCATCGCGAGGCGGAAATTCATGGCGGCAAGCCCGACCTTGAAAATCTGCCCAATTTCTAGCGGCCCCTCTCGCCTCGCCGCGCGTTCCCGGTCATCATCAACCGGGTGATTCCGCTGCGGCCGCCGCGGGATGGGCGGCGTTTCACCGGAAGGCTGCGGCATGCCGGCACCGATCGTTGAACGTATCGTCGCCTTCTGTGCCCGTTACCCCGGCCTCGTGCTGGCCGTAGCGATTCTCCTCGGCATTCTGGCCGGCATTTACAGCGCGACGCATTTCGCGATGAACACCGACCCGGCCGCGCTGATCTCGGCGCAGACGACGTGGCGCAAGCGCGAGGCGGTCTACGACGCCAATTTTCCCCAGTTCAACAATACGATCGATATCGTCGTTGACGGTGCAACGCCCGAGATGGCCGAACGTGCTGCGGCCGCGCTCGACGCAGCCATGGCGCCGCGCCGCGATCTGTTTTTGAGCGTGCGGCGCCCGGATGGAAGTTCTTTCTTCGCGCGCGACGGGCTCTTGTTCTTGCCGCTCGCAGATGTGCGCACCACGACGCAGCAATTGATCAAGAGCCAGCCATTTCTGGGCGCCCTGGCGAGCGATCCAAGCTTGCGCGGCATCATGGACAGCCTCTCCACCGCGCTCGAAGGCGTGAAGCGCGGGCAGGCCAGCCTCGACTCGCTGAATGGGCCAATCACATCGTTCGCCAATACGCTGTCCGATGTCGCGGCGGGCAAGCCGGCCTTTCTGGCCTGGCGGTCGCTGCTGACCGGCGAGAAGCCGGGCCTGCTCGAAACACGCCGGTTCATCGAGGCGCAACCGCGGCTCGACTATCAGGCGCTCGAGCCGGGGAGGCGCGCGACCGACGCGATCCGCGCCTTCATTCGAAAACTCAATTTGACTCCGGATCAGGGCGTTCGGGTACGGCTCACCGGTCCCGTGCCGCTGGCGGACGAAGAATTCAGCACCATCAAGGATCGCGCCGGCTTGATGCTCGGGTTGATGATGGCGGGCGTCTTCGCGATGCTGTGGCTCGCGGTGCGCTCCGCCGGACTGATTTTCGCCATTCTCCTCACCATGTTCATTGGGCTTGCGATGACCGCGGCCATCGGTCTGCTGGCGATAGGCTCGTTCAATATAATTTCCGTCGCGTTCATAACCTTGTTTGTCGGCCTCGGCGTCGATTTCGGCATCCAGTTCTGCGTCCGCTATCGCGCCGAACGGCACAAGCAGAGCGATCTCGGCCTGGCGTTGACGCAGGCGGGCGCGGGTGTCGGAAATGCGCTCACGCTGGCGGCCGCCGCCATCGCCGCGGGGTTCTATTCGTTTCTTCCAACGAGCTATCGGGGCGTCGCGGAGCTCGGGCTGATCGCCGGCACGGGCATGATCGTTACCATCGTATTGAGCGTTACGGTCCTGCCCGCCATCATAAAATTGCTGCAGCCGCCCGGCGAACCGGAACGGATCGGTTGGCGCGCGCTCGCGCCGCTCGACAGATTCCTGAGCGAGCGGCGGCTCGAAGTAATAACATTTTCGGCGGTGCTCGGCGTAGTCGGCGTCATCGCGGTCACTCATATGACATTCGATTTCAACCCGCTCGACCTGCGCAACCCCAAAGGCGAGGCGGTGTCGACCGCGCTCGATCTGCTTCATAATCCGCTGACTTCGCCGAACACGATCGACGTGCTTGAGCCCTCATATGCGGCGGCGCAACGGATGGCCGATGCGCTCGGGGCGCTGCCGGCCGTCTCCCATACCGTCGACATCGAGAGTTTTGTTCCGCAGGACCAGCAGCCCAAGCTCGCCCTGATCAAGGATGCGGACAATCTGCTCGATCCGACGCTCAGTCCCTTTCTCACCAAGCCGCCGCCGTCCGACCAGGAAGTGATTACAAGCGTGCAGAACGCGGCCGCGGCGCTGCAATCCGTTTCCGTGACCGCGCATGGGCCGACCGCGCGCGAGGCTGCGCGCTTCGCCGATGTGCTCCGCCGGATTGCGCGGGGACCCCGGGAGCTACGCCGGCGCGCGGAGAAAGCTTTGATTCCCGGCCTGCAAACAATGCTTGATCAGCTTCGTGCCGCGCTCACGCCGCAACCCGTCACGCTCTCCTCGCTGCCGACGGAACTCAGGCGCGACTGGGTGACGCAGAACGGTCAGTTTCGCGTGGAAGTATTCCCCAGGGGCAATGCCAACAACAATGCAGTGCTGGAAGAATTCACGCGCGAAGTACGTATCATTGCGCCGGAATCGGTGGGCACCCCGATTTCGATCCAGGAATCGGGGCGCACCATCGTACGCGCTTTCGTGCAGGCGGGCGTTCTATCCTTCCTCTCAATCGCTGCGCTGCTTGCGCTGGCGCTCCGCCGCCTCTCCGATATCGCGATCGCGCTGGGTCCCCTGGTGCTTGCAGGTATTCTTACGCTCGGTACCTGTGTGCTGATCGGCATGCGGCTCAACTTCGCCAACATCATCGCCTTGCCGCTCCTGTTCGGGATCGGCGTGGCGTTCGACATCTATTTCGTGATGGCCTGGCGCTCGGGCATGCGCCGGCTGCTGCAATCCCCGCTCACACGTGCGGTGGTCTTGAGCGCGGGCACCACGGCATCGGCTTTCGGCACGCTCTGGCTGTCGAGTCATCCGGGTCTCGCCAGCATGGGTGAGCTGCTTGCCATTTCCCTGGGGTGGATTCTCGCCACGGTGCTGTTTCTGCTGCCCGCGCTGCTTGCACAAGCTGCGTACAGAGGTGGCATGCCGGAGACGGTGTGAGGCCTCCCATTCTTGCCGGGGCCGGCCTTCGAGCCGGCCATCCAGTGTTTGCGCGTCTGCGCAAACAAGGTGTCTTTTGCGCCAGCCGACGCTTGCGCACCGGGTGGCCGGGCCACGCCCGGCCATGGCGACTAATTAGGATGCGTCGAGGTTGTTGGGTGCCTACTACTGCGAACCCTTCGCCGTTCCGTTCAGCAGATTGTCCGTAAGCTGGTTGATCTTGGCGACGAGCGCCGACGGCCCGCCGCTTGAAAGAGTCGCTGCGAAGTCGGAACGCCGTGTCGTCAATTCGCTGATCGTGCCTTCGTAAAACACATCGATCACCTTCCAGCTGCCCGTGGTGTCGCGCATGCGGTAGACGAGCGCGACCGGCTTGTCGCCCTGCGGCACGAGCGTCGTCTGTACCAGCTTGTCGGGACCGCGCTGGCGTACGTTGGGGTCCACATTGAACTGCTCGCCGTCGAATTTCGTGAAATTCGCCGCATAATTGGCGACGGTCATGCGGCGGAAGGCGGTCGTGAGCGCGGTCTTGTCCGATGCGCCGGTATTCGCCCAGGCCGGGCCGACAATGAACTGGATCATGGCCGGAATGTCGAAGGTCGCGTCCACCGCAGGTTCGAGCGCCTTGAAGCGGCCCTGCATGCCAAGCTGCGGTCCGTGCTTCATCGTGTCGAGCAGCACGTTGTAGAAGCTCTGGATTTTTTCCGCGGCAGGGTCCTGCGCACGGGCAGGCGCTGCGAAGGCGAGCGCAAGGACGAGCGCGGCGGCACAGAATTTCCAGGCAGACATGGCATTTCTCTCCTCGATGGGGGAAACGGCCGGACGGCAAGACCGCTCCACCCCGGCTAGAACGCATGGATCGCGTTTCGGGCCTAAGTGAGGCCGCAGCCGGTCACGAAAACAGGAGATGCTCGGCGCAGACCCAGTTCGTCGTATTTCCGACCGACGTGCACCAGACGGGCCGAAGCTGCGGCCAAGTCGGAATGTAGCGGAATGCGAGCGAGCCGTCTGCCGGGCGGTAGTGAAGGACCGGCTGCTCCGGAATCGCGGGCAGATATTGCGGCACAAGGTCATTCAGCGTGCCGGGATAAGTGCCTTTGGCGCGGTGCCAGTCCTGAAGCGCCATCATCACGCGATTGGCACCGCGGCGCAGGTTCAACCCATCCGCATCCTGCCCGACGGGATAGACGGCACAGGATGCGAGAAAACCGCAAGCAACAATCGCCAGCGCCGCAGCGGCACGCGCGATGCCGGATCCTCCCCCGCTTGCGGGGGAGGTGTCGAGCGGAGCGAAGCGACGCGCGACGGAGGGGGGAAATGGGCTTGTCACTTCCCCCCTTCGCCTTCTTCGCAGGCACGTCCCCCGCAAGCGGGGGAGGATCAAATGGGCACCACGTATCCTGTTCATCAGCTCAGCGCCTCCGCGAGATAGGGCAGGCTCTTGTCCATCCGATAATCGACGGAACTGTGATCGTCGGGAAATTCGTCATACACATGCCCGATTTCGAGGCGCTCGAGAATGCGGTGCAGGCGTCGCGCGCCATAGACGAGATCGTACTGATCGACATTGCCGCAATCGATATAAAGCGCCTTGAGTTTCGCGAGGCCCGCGCCGCGAGTCTCCGCCATCACGACCGGATCCCAGGCGAGCCATTTGTTCCATCGCTCCGGAATGAGTTCGCAGGTTTCCGGATCGACCGGAAGGCGGATGCCGTAAGGCGCGGACGGATCGGGATCGTAGGTCGCGCACATGGCGAGCGTCATCAGGTCGTGTAGCTCGCTGTCTTTGATTTTCGGTGCGGCATGGATTTCGTCGATCCATTTCCCGATCGTTCCCCCGGCCTTTGCAAGCGCGCGCAGCAGGCGCGGAAATTCGCCAAGATAACAAAGCTCGAACGCCATGTCGCCGGAATGGCAGGCGGCGGCGCTCCAGAAATCCGGATAGAGCAGGGCGTGTGCGATCGCGCCATAGCCGCCCGAACTCTTGCCAAAGATGCCGCGCTTGCCTGCGCCGCCGCAGCGGAAATGTTTCTCGACAAATGGTACGGCCTCCTCGAGCAGAAAATCCGCCCAGCGGCCGGTGCCCGCGCTGTTGATATACTGATTGCCGCCGAGCCTGGTGAAGCAGTCCGGAAACGCAACGACGGCAGGCGGCATCGCGCCGGTGCCGATCAGGCGGTCGAGACGCTCGGGCACGTTCTCGCTGAAATTTTTCCAGTTGGTGTGCGCAGGTCCGCCTGCGGTAAAACCGACGAGATCGACAAGGAGGGGAAGTCCGTCGCCATTCATATTTGCCGGAACATAGACGTCGATGATGCGCGTTGCGGGATCGCCCAGGAGGTTGTCCGCGAGCACGCGGCTGTCGATCGCGAGGCGATGCACCTGGCCCGCCGGAACCTCAAAGTCGCGCCTCATGATCTCCCCTCTTCAATATTACTGTCATGGCCCGCAAATGTGGCCACCCGGACAACGCCTGGCGAGATATTGAAATGAGGCCAAGAATTCTTGTTCGCATATCAGCACGGTGCCTGTTTTGCCTGGTTGGCCCGCATTTGCGGGCCATGACAGGAAAAGGGTTAGGGGTGCAAGAGCATCTCAAATAGAGCGTGTCGCATGGGCAAGCCAGACGCGGGTTTCCTCGTCGACCCGCGGCGACAGCGTCTCACGCACGCGGGCGTGATAGGCGTTGAGCCAGTCGCGCTCTTCGTTTGTGAGCAGCGAGGGTTCGACGAGTTCAAGATCGATCGGCGCGAGCGTGATGGTTTCGAAACGCATCATGCCGCGATCGCCGCCGGGTATTTTTTCGGGAGCGGAGACGACGACGAGATTCTCAATGCGGATGCCGTATTCGCCGGTCTTGTAATAACCTGGCTCGTTCGAGCAGATCATGCCGGGCTTCAGCACCTGGGTGACGGGCTTCTTCGAGATGTTCTGCGGACCTTCATGCACCGACAGATAGGCGCCGACGCCGTGGCCCGTGCCGTGATCGTAATCGAGACCCGCATCCCAGAGCGGCTTGCGCGCAAAGGCATCGAGCGCCGCACCCGTCGTACCTTCCGGAAAGCGCATGGTCGCCAGCGCGATATGTCCTTTCAGCACGCGGGTGAAACGATCGCGCATTTCATCGCTGGGTTCGCCGACTATCATGGTGCGGGTCACATCCGTCGTGCCGTCGGGATACTGGCCGCCGGAATCGATCAGATAGATTTCGTTGCGTCCGATGGTGCGGTTGCTCGAGCGCGTGACGCGGTAGTGCGGCAGCGCCGCATGCGCTTCTGCGCCGGATATCGAATCGAAGCTGATATCGATCAGCGATTTCTCCGTGCGGCGATAGCCCTCGAGCGCTTCCGCCGCTTCGATCTCGGTCAGATGCCCGCGCGGTGCTTCGCGCGCCACCCAGGCGAGGAACCGCGTCAGCGCAGCGCCGTCACGAATATGCGCCTGGCGCATGCCTTCGATTTCAACTTCGTTCTTGCACGCCTTCGGCAGTTGGCACGGATCGGCGCCGCGCTGCAGAAGCGCACCCGCTTTCGAGAGACGATCGAACACCGCCGCGGCGCAGTTCATCGGATCGACGAGGACGGTCTTGCTGCCGAGTTCTTCCAGCGCGCCGGCGAATTCTGCGGGTTCGCGCAAACGCACCGCGTTGCCGAGATGCTGCAAGAGTTCCGGCGTACTCTTGCGCGCATCCATGAACAGATCGGTCGAGCCGTCGGCATGCATCAGCGCGAAGGACAAGACAAATGGCGTATGCGCAATATCGCCGCCGCGGATGTTGAGCAGCCAGCAGATGGAGTCGGGCAAGGTAATGACAGCCGCGTCCGTCTGGCCCATCTTTAGCGCCTCTGCCACACGCATGCGTTTGGACTCGGCGGATTCGCCCGCGCGTTCGAGCGGGTGCGGAATGGCTTTGACGAGCGGTGGGCCGGGCTGGTCGCTCCACACCGCATCGATCGGATTGCGCTCGCAGGCAACGAGTTCGGCGCCGGCCTGTGTCGCCGCAATGCGCAGATGCTCGACGCCCGCCGCCGTGTGCAGCCAGGGATCGTAACCGATACGCGAACCGCGCGGCGCGTTGGCCGCGAGCCAGACGATCGGGCCTTCGCAGACGAGATCGCGCGGCTCGAACAATTTCGTATCCGTCTGCTCGCGCACCTGCAGCGTGTAGCGGCCGTCGACGAACACCGCCGCCTTGTCCTTGAGCACCACGGCTGCGCCGGCGGAACCGGTGAACGCCGTCAGCCAGGCCAACCGCTCGGCGCGTTTGGGCACATATTCGCCCTGGTGCTCGTCGGCGCGCGGCACAAGGAAACCGTCCAGGCCGCGTTTGGCGAGTTCGGCGCGCAAAGCGGAGAGGCGCGGCGCGCAGGTGGCGGCGTCGGATTGATCTTCGAAGCTTTGAAAGGGGGGAGTTTTGTCCATGGCGTGGAAACTAGCGCGCGCGCCCAGCCCTCTCAAGGACAAGCGCGGACCAGTTTCCGTCGCGCCGTATTGCACACAGCGCAAGGCCGTGCGGGCGATAGAAACCGAGCACGAGATTTTCCTGCCAGCGGAGCAGGCCCGAAAGGATCAGCAGCCCGCGCGGCGCGAGCGCAGCGGCGATCTGCGGCGCAAGCCGCGTCAGCGGCCCCGCAAGAATATTGGCGACGATGCAATCGAACGGCGCCGCCTGCGTGATCACACGATTGCCGAGACCGTCGGCGACGCATGTGCAAATGAGCGGGCCGACCTCGTTGCTCTCGGCATTCGCGCGCGCGACCGCGACAGCGACCGGATCGATATCGGCCGCATGAACGCGCCGCTTCCAGAGCTTCGCCATGCCGATCGCGAGCAGGCCCGTGCCGCAGCCGAGATCGAGCACCCGCGCAAACCGCCGTCGCTTCGCGAGATCGGAGATGAGGGCAAGGCACATCGCCGTCGTTTCGTGATGCCCCGTGCCGAAAGCGAGGCCGGCCTCGATCTTCAGCGGAATGACCCCATGCGGCACCGTACCCTTGTCATGCGCGCCGTAAATGAAAAAGCGCCCGGCGCGCACCGGAGGCAATCCCTCCTGCGAAAGCCGGATCCAGTCCAGATCCGGCAACAGCGCGATGTATACTTCGTGGCCCATCAGCCGCGTGAGCAGGTCGCCATCCGGCATGTCGATATAGAGCGCCTCGACGGTCGCATTCCGCCCGAACGGCTCCTCGTCGACGACCACAGCCTCGGGCCGGGGCGGCGTCAGCTCGAACAAGGCCGCCGCTTCGCCGGCGCGGGCTTTTGGAAGTGTGACGGAGGCCTTCCAGATAGGGGCTGCGTGCATCTCTACAAGAGTTCCATTGTGCAGGAGGGGGTTGCGGGCCGACCCCTTGATCGCGAGCCGCGCAGGTCGTTCTCTGCCAGCCCACAACCCCTCGAGGAGAGTTTCAATGTCCTTCTCCGTCTATGAAGCAACGATTCCCACGATGATCCATTTTTTCGAGGCGCTCTCGAAGATACTCGACAAGGCGGTGGCGCAGGCGAAAGAGCGCGACATGCCGCTGTCCGAGCTTCTCGAAGCCCGGCTCGCGCCCGACATGCATCCCTTCCCGCGGCAGATACAGATCGCGAGCGATGTCGCCAAGCTGGCCGCCGCGCGCCTCACCGGCACCGAAGCGCCGAGCTTCCCGGACACCGAAACGACCTTCCCGGAACTGCAGGAGCGCATCAGGAAGACCATCGACTACATCAAGAGCTTCCCGCAGGAGAAATTCGACGGCGCGGAAGACCGCATCTGCGTGCTGAAATTCCCGCAGGGCGAAATGAGCTTCCCGGGCCGCGTGTTCGTCAACAATTTCGTGCTGCCCAATTTCTATTTCCACGTGACCACGGCCTATGACCTGCTGCGTCACAAGGGAATCGAAATCGGCAAGCGGGATTTCCTCGGAAGAGAGTAAGTTTCCGACACCGCGCGCCGCGTCGAAGGCGTGGCGCGCGGTGTTCGTCGTTTGTCGTCCTTACCTGTCATGGCCCGCAAATGCGGGCCACCCAGTTGAAATCTGGCACTTCTCAACCAGCATACAGGCGTCACCTGGGTGGCCCGCATTTGCGGGCCATGACAATGTTGGGTTCAGGGCGAAGAGTTACCGCCAGTCTTTATGAGGTACGCGAATGGTCTCGGTTTAGATGCGCCATGCTTTGCTCCTGCATCCCGATTGCCGCTCGGCGGCGGTCGAACGCGTCGAAGCCGACGTGACGCGTTCGCCGGGCGGCCTCACCGTCCGCTATTTCCTGGCCGGCAATATGAGCGGCCTCAAGCTGCCGCTGCCTGTCGGGCCCTTCCGCGCGGACGAACTCTGGCGCCGCGCCTGCTTCGAGCTATTCCTCCGCGCAGACGGCCGGAATGATTACTGCGAGTTCAACTTCTCGCCGTCGCTCGAATGGGCGGCGTACCGTTTCGACGATTACCGGCAGGGCATGCAGCCGCTCGAAATCCCCGCGCCGCGAGTCGAGATCCGCCAGGATGCGGAATCGTTCGAATTGCAGGCCGAATTGGACCTTGCCGGCTTGCCCGAAGCCGGCCGGCGCCTCGGTCTCTCCGCCGTCATCGAGGAAACAAACACCGGCATCTTATATTTCGCGCTGGCCCACGCGCCGGGAAAGCCCGACTTCCACCACGCGGATGGTTTCACGATTGCGATTCCCGCACGACATTCCTGATCAAAGCAAAGGAGAATGCGCAATGTCCGTCGTCGTACGTGTTTCGATACTGCGCTGCAAACCGGAGGATTTCGCGCAATTGCGCGAGATGATGATGGCCGCGCTCGCGCCGCTGGAACCGGGGATCGGCAAAATGCCCGGCTTCGTACATTTTTACGCGGGCGCCGATGAGGCGAGCTCGTCGCTCTCGAATGTCAGCATCTGGACAAGCTTCGAAACCGCAAAGCAGCTCGACACCTACCAGCCCATGCTCGACCTGGGCCGCGAATTCGTCGCCAAGGGAGCAAACTTCGAGCGCCCGGTGATGAACTACACCACATTGTGGGAGATGCCGAAGTAAGCGCGCCGATCTTTCAAATTCACCATGGCCGGGCGCAACCCGGCCAAGGTGAGAAAGTGGAAATAACAAACACGCCGGCGCCACCCCACCTGTTACGATTTCCACGCCGGCCCCGACGCATCGGGCGCTTACGATTGACATACAGGACTAACGACGCCGGCCCGAACTTCCAGCATGACCTCCGCTTGAGGACGCCGGTTCCTCTTTGAGGAAAAGCGCCGTCGCATGTCGATCACCGCCTGATGGTAGCGCAGAACGTCCTGCCCGATGACGGCGCGGATGGGGTCAACCCCCTTCATCATCAGCTTCTGGTTGGTGAAGGTCATATCGATCGCGAATATGCCATCGGACCGTACCGGCATCCCGTCGAGAGTCAGCGGGACACCGCCCGGATGGAAGGTTGGAATCGAACCGGGTGGCTGGACCAGTATTTACCTTGAGCGGAGCGCCGGTGAACGTTGCTCCGGGCACCCGTTTTCTACAAGCCCGATTGTCTAACGCCAACGGTCGCCTGGCGCGACGACGTACTGCTTCCAGAGGTAGCCCCACGGCAGCAGGATCGGCACCACCACGGCGCCCAGCACAATCCCGGCTGCGTTGTCCGCAACGCTGCCGGTGAGCGAATGATTCAGCAGCGCGGGCAACCAAACGGCGAGGGCCCAGATCAGCTTCCATGCGAACTCGAACAGGAGCAGCGGCAGCATGCGGACGGGATAGCGGATGCCGAGCAACGACAGGGCCGTCAACGCGCCGAAAAAACTCAGGCCGACGCCGTTCCAGAAATCCCACGCGTGCGCGGGATGGAGGATGGCCGGCCAGGTTTTCAGGCCCTGAGCGAAAGCGATCACCGCGTACATCGCGCGCAACACGTAGAGACGCACGAGCCCCACATCCGCCACCGGACGAACATCGATCATAGTTCCGGGATACTCCATATGACCGTCCTTTTCGAGTCGCTGCGGGATGAATCCGGTCGCCGGGTGGAGGAACCGCGTCGTCCATTTGAAATCGATGGAGACCGGAGCAGTATTCACCCCGAGCGCCGCGCCCGTAAACGTTGGTCCACGCACCTAATTCTTACGTTCGCACATGGTGGCGCGCGCGGCCGATTATCCGTGTTCTAGCTTTCGGTACAACGCGCAGGGCGAGAGCGACCCGCTTCTCAGCGATCATCCGGTTTACGCGGCGCCTGGACCGACGCCCGCTCGGCGACAGGCATACCGCGCGCTGTTCGAGGATCGCCTCGACAAGGAGCTTGTCGTGTCCATTCGCGATGCGACGCAACGCGGCCGGGTCCCCGGGAGCGAACGGTTCCGCAGCCAGATGCACCGGCCCGCGTCAAACGGAGCAGCCAGCAAGAATGACTCTGGCTCCTTTTTTCCTTTTTTCCGGCTTGCTCCCCCCTCGCCACCGGCTTGCGCCCCGCCGCCGCCCGACTTGGGAAGAAATCCGCTGGCGCGCCCGCCCCGGGATTTTGTTGGGCCTTCCCCTACAGCCGTGCTAATCTGTCCGGATTAAGCAAGGGGAGATCATCATGAAAAGATCCATTGGTTTGCTCGCGGTCGCGGTCGCGGCCGCGGTCTGCGCTTCGGCGGCGTTTGCCGGCCAGCAGAATATCAGCACCACCAGGCTGCAGAATGGTGCGCTCTTCGCCACAAAGCTGATGGCCGACGCGGACGAGCGCAACGCGGGCGGCCGCGTCTACACGCCGGCTGGCACCGATTCCGACAATTTCAACACCAAATATCCCAAAGCGACCTACACGCCTTGGGATGCTTACATCCTCTGCGGCGCGGACCAGGCGGATGATTATTGCAACGATAGCGCGACGCAGATGGCAATGGCGTTCACCACGCTGCCGACGGGGTCTCAATTCTCCAAGGGACTCGATCTGGCGCTCGAAGTGGTCGACGGAAGCGGCGGCGCAACGGTCGCGATCTACAATGACAATGGCGGCATCCCGGGAACGGCACTTGCGGGAAGCACGCAGCATGTCACCGCGACAACGGCCTGGGGGACGCTCGGCCCCATCCTGCAGGCCGCCTATGCCAAGCGCGTGGCGTTCGCCAATTCGACGCAATACTGGGTCGTGGTCACGCCGGATGCGGATTCCACCATCGCCTGGGACATCGAGGACACCGACTACACGGACTCTTTTCTGTCCGCCTTCCAGTCAGGCACGAACGCGTGGGGCAGCGACGATCTGACGGCCTATGTGCCCGCTTTCGATGTCGTAAAATAGCGGGGCCTCACGCGGGACTTTGCTGGCGCTACCGGCGTTCACCGGGCGACGGAGGCGTGCGCCGGCGCTGCCGGTACCGCACGCGTGCGGGTGCCGCGACGCGATGCGGGTTTCAGGCATCGCGCGGTCGTTGCCGAACCGGGCAGGCGGTCGGCCGTAACATTTGCCGATCGCTTCCCGCGGTCATCGCGCCCGCCCCTCGCGCATCCGCTGCGCTCCCACATGCATTCATAGTTACAACTCCGAGCCCGAATTTACTGGAGCGGGATCGGCGTGCGATATTTGAGCGGCGTGGTCGCCATCGTTGTTCTCGGGCCGCGCGATCCGTGGTAATCTCAAGCCGTCTCCGGCAGATGGGATGGACCATCCGGGCCCCGGCCAAAGGAGGAACATCATGTTCAAAATGGGTCTTCTGACCTCTTCGGCCATGACGGCTGTTACATTGTTGCTCTCCGGTGCGCCGACAGGTGCGTATGCGCAAACCGGTATGCAGGTCACCGGCGAGGACTCCAACGCCTGTTTTCTTCGTACCTATTTAAACTTCCTTGTGTCTTCCTACTATGCCGACGATAGCGGTTCCTCGTATTCCTACGCTTGGCACCATGTGGCCGTCGGCATCACCGGACACGGGCAGACGGTAAGTCGCATCCGGGTCATGGAAGCACAGAGCACGAGCGCGTCGCGCTCGAATTTTACGGTGGGCATTTACAGCAACACCGCCAGCGGTTTTCCGGGAAACGCCATCGCAGTCGGGAAGGGGAAGATCGGTCGAAGCTGCGGATCCGTCAAAGTTTCGATCCCGCGGACAAAACTGAAGCGCAATCAGAAATATTGGATCGAGGAGCAGACCTCGATACCCAAGAACTGTTCGCAGCAAAGTAGTTTTTGCCATTCGCTTGCAGGGGTTTATTGGCAAACCGATCCAAAATCCAGGCGCAAGGTCTACGTACAGACTTACTACCATTATATCGGCCCGACCGGGAGCAACTCCAGCTCCACATCGCCCTGGACGAAACAGACGCAGGGGCCTTTTTTCAGGCTGAAGTAAGCGCCCGACGGGAATGACAGAAGCAGCCTTCCCATCTGAATAGCACGACGTTTGGATAGACAGACTCGATTGCGGGAACCGGCGCGCCGGAGAGGATGAAAGTGCGAACTGGATTCTGATCGTTGTCCGCCGACATTCACGAGGCTGAGTGGCGCCGTTTCCCGACCGAGTTCGCAGCCATGGCCGAACTGACACGCGATCTGCGCCGGAACTCTCGGTCCGGCGCAGATCGTGCAGGTCTGAACGGAGCGGTGCGCAGGATTACGGCACGATGTCTTCGCTCACGCTGTGGGATCTTCGTCTAGGGCGTTGTGATGGTCACCGTGTCCGACCATTCATCGAGCTGGAGCGAGGCTTGGCTGTAGATTTGGAACGTGACGGTGTGGGAGCCTTTCGACACGGCGTACATGCCCTGCCAGTTCCCGATCAGGTAGATGTTGTCGAGCGGCACAGGTCCCTGCCAAGGTCCGCCGTCGACTGCTGTTCCATCCACCAACGCAACGATCCGCCACTCGCCCGCCTCATCGGCGCTTTCGGTTTCCTGCATGGCGCTGAGCGCGAGCGTGCAGGTCGATTTCACGCAATCGATCGTTCCCTGATCGACCGTCGTGTAGACGTCGGGCGAGATCTCTTCTTCGTTCGCATTGCCCGCGTTGATGTACATCTCGAGAACCTTGTGTTCGCCTGCGGGGATCGCCCGGCGCATTCCTGTTGAGCCGTTCGGAGCGGCGAACACGGGCAGGCAAAGACAGGCCGAAATCGCCGCTCCCATCGCGGCCTTCGAAGTTCCGTTCATGGCTTTCTCCCTTGTTGGTTATCTGTCTGCGAATTTGGGCAGCGCGCCCTGACGGGTGCCGCCAGTTCTATTTCTTGAGTTTGAAGACGACGCCGGCGTTATCCGTGCCGCCCTGTAGCGTCGTGCCGTAAAGGTAGCCCTTGGCTCCCAGAAGAAGTCCTGCCAGGCAATAGGCACCGTCGCTCCCGGCCGTGAAGGAATAGCGCATTGTTTCGGTACCGCCGGATGAGATCTCGAAGACGGTCCCGAAATTATCCGTGCCGCCTTTGTATGTCGTTCCGTATAGGTTCCCTGCACCGTCCCTGATAAGACCGGCTTCCGGATAGTTGCCGTCGCCTCCACCCGAGAAGGAATACACCACCGTTTCGGTGCCATTCGGCGGAAGCTTGTAGACGGTGCCATAGCCATCGATACCACCTCCGCCCGATGTTGCTCCGTAAAAATTCCCGGCGCTGTCCTTCACCACACCGGCTTCGGGAAAGGCCCCATCGCTGCAGTTTGTCTGCGAACAGAAACTGTAGAGCACCGTTTCTGCGCTGCCGGTGGTCGTAACGGCGAAGACGGTGCCGTAGCCGTTCGCGCCCCCTTTATATGTCGTACCGTATAGGTTGCGGCCCTTCAGCAGGAGGCCCGCCACGGGATCGCCGCCGTCGTTTCCGCCGGTAAAGGAGTGGAGAACGGTTTCCGGCCCATTCGGCGCAAGCTTGAAAACTACGCCGTAATAACCCTGTCCCTGGGCGCCGCCATAGCTGGCCGTGCCGTAGAGATCGCCGGCGCTGTCCATGACCAGGCCTGCGACCGGGATGCCGCCGTCGCTTCCCCCGGTGAACGAATAAAGCACCGACTCGGTGCGGTCTGCAGCGAGTTCGAAAACGGTGCCGAAGCCGTGCGCGCCGCCGGCGGAAGTTGTTCCATAGAAATTGCCATTGCTGTCCTCGATCAGGCCGGCGTCCGGTGCTTCGCCATCTCCTCCGCCGCCGAAGGAATGCAGCACGGTTTCGGCGCCGCTTGCCGCAATCTCGAAGACCGAGCCCGCGCTGTTGGCGCCCCCAACTGTCGTTGTGCCATATAGATTGTTCTGATTGTCCCTGATCAGGCCGGCTACGGGGCGGCCGCCGTCGCTGCCGCCGGTGAAGGAATAAACTACCGTGTCCGCGGCCGAGGCGGGGAGTGGAGCGAATAAGGCCAGTCCACACCCCAAGAGATATTTGGTGGAGGGACGAGAAAGTCGAAACATTTCAATCCCCTTCATAGCTATTGATGTTGGATGTGGGATAGTCTCAACTGCACGGCGATTGGAAGCGCCGTGATTGCCGAACAAATTCTGCTCATGCGCTCCCATGGCGGACGGAGTAATTCTGTTCGTGCGCCAGGATGTTGGCGTGATCCAGCCGGTGGAAGTCCGGTCCGAGTAGGCCGTAGCGGGCGCTCGGTAGCGAGTGTTGCGGAGCGGA
>Ga0335074_10004696_pt1 | contig 18847 bp, 17 predicted proteins | sample Lox_Sample_23_FD_206715 | JGI IMG/M metagenome (GOLD analysis project Ga0335074, IMG submission 206715) | Soil microbial communities from Loxahatchee National Wildlife Refuge, Florida, United States - Lox_Sample_2.3 | ecosystem: Environmental > Terrestrial > Soil > Wetlands | place: USA... | reverse complement strand
CAGTGCTTCTCCTGCAAAGCGCGGAAGACAGCGACATCGCTACTGCCTATTTGGACGTCTTTGAGAGTGCTTGGGCTGTCGCCGTGCCTGCAGAGTGAATGCAGACGTAGCTGGTGCCTGCTGCCGAGCGAAGCACGTCGTTGAAAGTGATCGATGAGCTCTCCCCAGAGCTGCGACGGCGATCATCGTCCCACTGATGAGCAGATGAGCCCCACGTCGAAGACGCCCTTGCGCGGCAACGCATACCGGGTAGACGGCGAAGCTGAGAGGCATCGTCATGCCGTCGATAGAGTGATCACTGGAGCCTGCATTCCGCGTCGGCTCGCGTCCGGCCTAGCCGTTTGGAAACCCCGTTGCGCGCTCGGAGGCGGCATCGAAGCGCATGATTGCTACAGAGAGTGATAAGCGGCCTAGGCGGAAGCGCGCGCATCGCCGCCGTTCTGGCCGTCAGCAAGAACTTGGCGGCACGGTTCAAGACACACGCAGATCTGGTTGATCTGCGCGGCCGTAGACGCGTCGTCGCCACCCGGCTGGAGCAGCATGGCGCTATGGGTGCACCATCTGGTCATCGGATCCACGTCACTGTGGGCCACGTTTGGTTGACGCGGACCGGGCGCGCACGTCAGCACAGACGCTCAAGTGCGCGCGCTCCGGCTGCCGGGCGGCCCGATGTGTAAAGGGCGCTTCGGGCGGGCCGGTCTCGCAGCGCTGCGCTGCGTCTACGACCATGGGATCGTAGGAATGGCAGGCTCGGGATTAGGTTGCCACGATAGCCGAGCGGGTAGAACTGCAGGCCTGTGGGCCGTCCACAGCACCGCGCGTTGCGGTCGCTCAGACCAGTCTGGCTGTAGGGCCCACTCGCGGTCGACTTGGACCCCCGCTCGACGGCATCACCCTTAGTCGCGGTCGACGGTTAGGAGAGCGCTCGCCGAGCCGCCGATCTGGCGTCGGCTCCATACGGTCGAAGACATGGTCTCCCCGGCGCGGAACAAGCCGAGCGTAGCGCAACGTCGCTCATGTCGATGGGCCGAAGCAGGTCTCACGGCGATCCTTTCTTCAGGGGAAGTAGCTGATAAACCGCCTTCTTACGTCGTGCGTCAGATTGGCGGTGGAGGGAACATTTTGGAAGATCACCGCCATAAAGGACCTGGCAAGCCTTGACACACAATGGGGGGAACCATGTCAGGATGGCCATAGTCTCATGGGCACGGTGTGAGGAGTTGGGAGTCATGACGAGGCCGCGAGTGTTTGGGGTTTTGCTGTTAGCCGCTGAGCTGGCTGGTAGCTGCATCAGAGACCTCGACCGTCGCGGCAGGGCCTGAGCATGTGGCGCTCTGGGCGACGCGACGGATCAGGGTGGCCCTGGGTAACCCAGCCCCAGCAGGCGGTGCCCAGGTGACCACGGCGTCGCGGCGGGTGACTGTCCGGTATCCGAGGTGTCCGGCCCTGTGGCGGCAGTGGCCCGAATTCACTTTATGCAGTTTGATGGTATCGAGGTTGGGCGTCGTACAAGATCAGTCCGTAGCGTATGGGGGGCGAAACCATGAGTGAGTCTGCGGAGCGTAAGGGCCAGGCTCTTGAGTGGGATTTCTTCGTATCCTATGCTCAGCCAGATAAAGAATGGGCGGAGTGGGTGGCGTGGCAGCTTGAGGAGGTGCCGTATCGGGTGCTTATTCAAGCGTGGGACATGGTGCCAGGAAGCAATTGGGTACACCGCATGGACCAGGGCGTAATCGGCGCTGCGAAGACGATTATCATCCTTTCCGAGCATTACCTGTCCTCGGTATACGGAAAGGCAGAGTGGCTGGCAGCATGGATGAATGACCCCCTCGGTGAAGAACGGAAGCTCCTTGTGTTCCGTGTGTCAGACTGCGAGCGGCCAGGCCTGCTCGGCTCGGTTGTCAGCGAGGATCTGTTCGGCCTGACTGCAGAGATGACGCGGGACCGTCTGCTTGAGTCAGTCCGGAAGGCGGTAGCCGGGCGTGCCAAGCCGGACGTGGAGCCGCAGCTGCCGGGATCCGTTTCAATCCCGCCGGCGTTTCCACCCGAGCCCAAGGCCAGGCGCGTTTGCGTGGCCGTCGGCTGGGACGCGTCGCGAGATCAGCTTACCGTCCGTCGCGAGGTCGCCGGGCTACTGAAGCAGGCCTGCGCGGATGCTCAGGTGACGTCGGTCGTTCTGGCTGACCTCGGCGACATGGTCGCGGCTGTCCTGTCCCACGACCTCAGCGGCCGGAGGCTGGCCGCGCTAATGCAGGCTATTGGTGACCTGCTCCGCAACCGCAACCGCCGGTCAAGGGACGTCGACCGCATCCGGCTAAGCATTGCCCTGGCCCAGGGAATTGTTCAGCAGACCGCAGAGTCGATGACCGGCCACGGTGTCAGCCTGGCGGCCGAGTTGGCCTCAAGCGATGAGACCCGCCGGACGCTGGGCTCAACCAATGGCTGTGACGCTGTCTTCATCGTCACAGGTGACCTTTACTGGGAGATCGTCAGTGACAGGCTCGCCGGGCTGTCGTCATCCGACTTTCACCGGGTGCGCGCAACGCGACGGCGAGGGTCTCCGGCGGATGGATGGATATACCTTCCCGGTGGACCGCGGGCCGCCGCAGAGCCGCTGAGGGCGGCCGGCCCCATCGGGACCGCCGCAGGGATAGCGGCAGCGGTGCGGCTGCCAAACGACGGCACGACTCATGACCGCACGACTCATGACCACACCCACGGTGTCCACGCGGATGCTGACCACTCGGGCCATTCCGCGGGTAATTATGACTGGAATGACCCGTTTGCTCACGAGAATGCCGAAGTCGGCCACGGCCATTCCGTTGCGGATACCACCGGGACTGGAGCCTGGCTTCACCCTGGCACTGACGCAGAGCTATGGCATGATGAGTCTGACGATCCGGCCATTCCGTACTATGAAGATCCCGGTGGTTTCGCCGGGACAGGCGACGACACGGATGTGGCTGGCTTTGCCGACGGATTTTGAATGACCGGCCACTACGGACCGGCTGCTGAGGCCAGACGGCACCGGTCCGGCTAGGTTCAGGGGGATAAGAAGAGGCATGGGTGGGGACTGGCGACTGGCGATCGACATCGGTGCTAGCTTCACAATCGCGACCATGACCACTGACGGCGAGCTTCATCTCGCTTTAAGTTCGCCGGCGGCAGTTTTTTCCCCTCTCTCGTCGCGCTGGACGAAAACGCGGAAGGTCTGGCCGGGTTGCGCGCTGATTCGGCTACGGCATGTGTCTCCACTGCGCCTTCGTATGCAGCCTCGGCATGCGATGTCAGCGCTGGACTTTGGGATCCCGACCTGCGCGGATACAACGCGGTGGTCTCAGCGACATGGGCGAATGCAGGGGTGGAGATTGGCGTGACCGAGAACTCGGCTGTGGACCTGTGTAAGTCGCAGGTCGGAGATGAGACGGCAGACGCGGGCCGCGTCCTCCTCGCGCAAACCGGAACATGGGTGGCCGATCTCGCGGGACTCGCGGCCCGCTTTCACCTGCCGACGATCTCGGAACTGTGCTTAGAGGTGGAGCACGAACGTCAGCGTGGCAGCTTCAGGGTGGCGGTAGTCGGCGAGGCCAATCGGGGTAAGTCCACCGTTGTCAATGAGTTGCTTGGCGCGGAGCTAATGCCGACCGGCCCGGTGGCATTGACGTCTGGCCTTGTGTTTGTCCGTAGCTCCAAGTCCCCGCGGCTGGACATCGAGGGTTCTGACGGACGGCTCGTCAGCCTGCCGCTCAGGCTAGAAAGCTGGGCGAAGCTCGGCGAGGGCGATCGGGTCACCGTCTGGACTGACACCAACTGGCTCAGGGATAGGACCATCGAGCTCGTCGACACCGCCGGGAGCAACACCACCGCCGACGATCACCTCGAGGCGGCCCGGCACGCGATCAGGCAGGCGGATGCCGTCATCCTCTGTGTTTCCGCCGAACAGCCAATGACAGAGACAGAGCGGCGCTTCATAACTCGTGAAGTACTCAGGCGGCAGGTGCCCCACGTTCTGGTCGCTCTGACCATGGCCGACAGACTGAATCCGGCCGCCCTGGACACGGTCACGGGGCGAGTCCGCCGCTTGCTCGACGACCTGGGTGGCCTGGAACTGGTCATCGGCCCAGGCACGAATCCCGCAGCGACGGCTCTCTTGCGTGATCAACTAATCAAACTCGCAGGATTGCCGGGCCGCGCTCTCGCGCGAGCCCGGGCTCTCGCAACCACTCTGCTGGACGCATCTGAACTCTGCGAAACAGCGGCCGAGGCGGGCCGAGAGGCCCGCCAGGAAAGCGTAGCGGCGCAGGCTGAGAATCTGGAGTCGCTCCGGCGGGTAACCAGCGAGGCCGATGCAGGCTGGGCGAAGTTGCTGCCGGAGTTCGACCGCAAGGGACGCGGCCTTCTCCAGGCGACCCGGTCTCAGATGGACAAGGACCGGGAAGACATTATCAAGCGATACTTTAGCGAGCTGCGCATCGCCAATGATCCACTGCTTTGGTGGAAGGAAGTGCTGCCAGTCAAAGCACACGAGGATCTTAAGCGGCACTCAATGCAGTACAGCGCGAACCTGCGCGCCCAGGTGCAACATGACACAGTGTGGCTAGGCCAACAGGCGGTGACCCGGCTGGGCTACCGGGCAGCCATCCCCGCTGGGGTGCAAGTCTCCGCCTTGGATGCCGACTTCGTTCAGCCGACGGAGGCCCTTACCGCCACCTCGTGTCGTCGGCGATTCGCGCGTATAGCTGGGAATACCGGAACCCTCACAGGTGCTGCGATAGGGCTCGCGGCGGGCGTACCTGGCCTCATCCTTTTCTCAGCAGGCGGGGGGCTCGCGGGTAACCTCGCGGGAGAGAAGTTGCTTCGACATGTGAACGAGCAGAACGTGAACGAAGCGCGACCACTGCTGGTTGCTGCCCTGAATTCGTCCTTCGATCAGCTCTCGCGGAGAATCTCCACTCTCGTCCCAGCATTGTACGCCGAGATTGGCGAGGACCTGCGTGACGGCGCCCGTCGCGCGAACGACGTAAGACTTAATGCTGCGCAAGCCGAGCTAGAGGCCCAATGGCGGGCTGCACCCGACTGGGACCAGCTCAGAGCAGCCGCCAGTCACGTGGCGAACAACATCTATACGGCTTTGCGGACACCCTGACGTCCCGGCGCTCGCATGCATCCTGCTCGCCAGCTGAGAAAGGTAACCGCTCATGAGGACCACCCTTAACGAGAATCTGGATCAGGTGAAAGCCGATGGCGAAAAATTTGCCGAGCTCGCCGAACGTGCTGGTTCGGTTGCCCGAAAGGTGGGCCTGAACAGAGCAGTCGAAGCAGCGAGTGGGCTCGCAGAACGCGGCAGGCAGCAGACTTTCCAACTCATATTTGGAGGGGAGTTCAATAGCGGGAAGTCGACTACCATCAACGCACTCCTGGGTTATCGCGTAATGCCGACCGACGAGGTTGAAGCGAGTGCAATTCCCACCTATATACGATACGCTAATGAAGAACGTGCTTTGCTCTATCCACTTATTGGCGGAGAGCCCACCGAAGTCCGTATCGATGAACTTGAGGCGCATATCTGCGTTAATCAGGATGATCCCGACAGTGAATCCGCATGGGAATATGCTGAACTTTACCTGCCGCTGGAGTTGTTGGAGCAGGGACTCGTTATTGTCGATCCGCCCGGCACGAACAACCAGGACCACCGGACCGAGAAAAACATCGAAGCGACGAGAGAATCGGACGCGGTGGTCTACCTATTCTTTGCCACCCAGGGTTTGACCGCGACTCAGCGTGACCGCGTAGCGGAAGACCTTGCGGGAAAGGAATGTTTCTGGCTGGTCACCCATGCTGATAGCCTCCGTAGCGACGATGCGGAGCGGAAGGTCCGCAGGCGCCTTGAGAGCGACCTCAGCAAAGTGCGGCCCCATGGCGAGGATGTGGACTCACGAATTTACTTCGTCAACGCCCATGCCGCTGAGGAAACAAAGGCTGATCTGGACGGCGACGGTTTCGCCAGGAGCGGAATGCAGGACTTCGAAACCGCACTCGGCGAATTCATCAGTGGTGACCGCCACCGGGCCAAGATGACCGCGCTCTGCACCGATCTCGAGAAACTGCTTGCGGGTCTAGATGAATCGACTGGCCGTCAGGAGCAGGAGACCGAGGAAGCGTGTCGACGTACTCATGACAAATGCGTTGCTGCATTGAAGAGCCTCCAGCGCATTGGAGCTGACTTGTCAGAGGCGAGGGACCATCTGACGTCCACCGTAGCCCGCCTCGTCGCGGATGCGCCATCGGTTTACGCGAAAGTCAGGAGGCTGCCTTCGGATCCGTCAGAGATCAGCTATGGTTACATTTCAGGCTCGCCGACTGCGTTCATCGACGGGGAGATTAATAAGAAAATAAGAAATGAAGTGCGTTACAATGTGACACGAAATTCCCGATGCCACATCTCAGACTGGTTCAACACTGAAATAGCTAACGGGATTAACGAACGTATGGATGCGGCGACGGCTGCCTTCAACGATAAGCTACGACTCTTTAAGCAAGATTTGACAGCCGTGCAGTTGTCAATGGATCTGCCCAGCGACCAGCAGGAAGCTCTGACTGAAATGCCGGTCAGGCAGCTCGGAGAGATCCTTGACGCGATAAGAGAACCCTTCAATTACATAATCGCGCCATTTGTGGCTGGTTTTATCGGACGGAGGACATTGGGTTACGATGGGGACTGGCAGGCTTCGTATGAGGCGGCCAAGGACGATTTCTGCCGCCGAGTTCGAGCCAAGGTTCTGGAGTTGATCGCCGATGAAGCCGATGAAATTTCCACTTGTGCGCAGCAAAAAATGGATTCTTGGCAGCGGGAGATCGAACAGTCATTGGCCCTCGTTGTGAGCAAGCCGCTTTTAGATATAGCCGCGACGAAAAAAGGAGTTCAAGATATCGAAAATACCTCTAACGAGGCTAGCAATAGGTGTCTTCAGAAACTCGAGAAGCTGCGGCAGGAGCTCAAGGCGCTCCATGGCGAACTCGCAATAGTCCAGGCTGGTTATACCACGCGCTGAGGCTGTAATAAGCGTTGTGGACGCGAGTCGGCAGACTGTTTGCCCGTAAGCTAACGGAACGTGAGCCAGATCCAGCCTGCAAGGGAGCTTCAAAATGATTAATAAAGCATGTGTAATCGTTCTTGAGGATGTCACTACAAGCGATCGAGAAGCTATTGATGAACTAATTATAGAACATTCTATTGGATATTGGCACAAATTCGCTGACCTTTGGATTGTAGGTGGCCAGTCAGTAGACTTCTGGGCAGAAGCCATAGAACGCGTCCTTGCAGGCGGATCATCGAATGCCATCGTACTTAGCTTGCCGAAATACGGATCGGGACGCGGGTACTGGGCTTTCATGATAGACGTGGAAAAGAACCTAGAATGGCTTCGAAAGAATTATCAGCCTTAGAGCGCCTCTAGGTCAACTGAAAAGACCGGCGCCGATGACGCATCACCGGCAGCGTCCTTCGGAGTCGTTGCCTTTGTGAACCAGAGGCCCCCGGGTATCATCGCTGGATGCGCGCCATTTGGACGGTCTGCGCGCCTGGACCTTCGAAATCGGCTGAGATTCCATGAGCAAATAGTCGGCAGCGGGCAGCTGTCGGCCGCGACATTAGCGCTCACCTTTCGTTACGGTCGCTCCCTTTGTTTGTACAGGCCGTCGAGCGGGCCTGCCCGGCCACGATTGCTCACGAAGTTGTCCAGTTCAAGGCGTTCTGGATTGCCTCCTTGCGGGCGTTGGTGGCGAGCCGGTCGTGTTCGCAGCGGGTGGTCTCGGTGTGGAACTGTTCGGCGAGGGCGGGGAGCAAGCGCGTTTGCCATTCGGCTTGGCTGGCAAGAGTTGGGTTTCGCGTTTTGGGGCGAGGTAGAGGGCTGACCAGAGTTCCATCAGCCAGTCGAGGCCGTAGAGGCAGAGGGGGTGCTGGTCCCAGCAGGTGCCGAGGGCAGCAGCGAGGTGGCCGTAACCGGGCCGGTATATCTGCTCGACCCAGGCGCGCAGCCGGTTGACGGCTTCGTCGCGTTCGGTCTCGTTGTGTTTCCACCATCGCGGTGCGGGCGCTGGCTGGTCGGTCTCGCCGCTTTTATCGTGGCTGCCTGCTGCCGTCATCTGGGTGAGCCGGGTGGCAAGGTCGCTGACTTGCTGGTCGAGGCCGTTGAGAGTTTCAAGAAGGGCCGCTTGCCGGGCGGCCAGGTCGTGAATCGCGTCGAGCTGTTCGCGGGTCTCTGCCAGCTGGTGGACCAGCTCGTCTAGCCGGTTCGTCATCTCGCGGCAGCGGCTGGCTTCGCGTTGGTCGAGGAGAGCGAGCCGTTCGGCGTGCTGGGTTGTCTGCAGCATGATCCCGGCGACCACATCAGCGGGATCATGGGTGGGCCAGTTGATTGCCATGGGTAGTGCCCGCGGTCATCCCAGGAAGCGGACGGAGGGATGGCGTCCGGCCAGGCGTCCTGCGCGGGCCTGAGCGACCGCCGGGATGGCACTTCCCGTGGCTGCACGGCCCGTTCGCCGACGGCGCGAGTAGCGGTGGTCTGCCCGGCGCGGCGGGCGCGTTTGTAGGCGGGGTCGGTCCAGGCCATGGGCAGGCGGGCGATGACCGGAGACATGCCGCCGCGGACGATGAGGGCGTACCGGGCCGGGAGCTGCCGGATCATGTCAGGGGTCATGATCGGGTGGCGCGCATAGGGGTCGTTCTGGTCGCGGTGGTGCCCGAAGATGGTGCGGGTTTCTTTCATGGCCGTGCTGCCGCAGAGGGCGGAACCGGCGTCGAGGGTGTCGGTGTCGGAGATGCCGGGTAGCCAGATCTTGGCGCCGGAGGTGTCCATGATGATCCGGGCCCCGTTGGGCCCACCGGCCGCGGAGCTGGGCTTCGCCATGGCCGACGGTGATGATCTGGATGCCTTTGCCGCCGGAGTCGGCTAGCCAGGACGGGACCGGGACGGGGCAGATCTGGGTGACCTCGTCGAGGGTCATCAGCAGCGGCGGGTCGAGCCTGCCGCCGGGCAGCAGGCTGCCGGCCAGGGCGGCGGTGTAGTGGATTTCGCTGGCCAGGCAAGCGAACAGCGGCGCGACCGGGGCGTCCTCGCCGCGGGTCTCGGCGATCAGGTATAAGGTCCCGGTCTCGCGCAGGAACGAGGGGATGTCCAGCGACTCGCCGTCCTCGGGCAGCACGGACGCGGCCAGGGCGGGGTCGGCGAGGAAGGCCAGGCTGCGGTAAGCGAAGGCGTCGGCGCGGCGGATCGCGGCCGCTGGTTCCTGGCAGCCGTTCAAGGGATTCCACCTGAACGTTGACGCCACGGCGCCGATGCCCTGCGGATTGAACACGTGGATCGGCCCGTTACGGGCGCGGACCGCGGCGGTGAGCTCGAACACGTCGTGTTTGGTCGTGGTGGACAGCACCGGCCCGGGGTAGTGCAGGATGACGCGGGCCAGCCACCCGGTCTTGCCGCCGCGGGGCGGGCTGAAGATGACCGCGTGCTCGTCGAGGGGGAGCCGCAGCGCGTGCCGGTAGTGGCTGCGACCGGCCAGGACCGACTTCTCACGGGCCGGTGCGAGCAGCCGCCAGGTGAGCGCGGGGCGGGTGCGGCGGCTGCTGCGCGACATGGCCAGGCGGCCCCAGCGCCACCACAGTTCGGCGATGGTGGCGTGGCCTTTGCCGGGATGCAGCCGCAGCCGCAGCCGGATGCGCAGGTGGCGGACACGGTGGCGGGGCAGCCGCCGTCCGTGCAGGAACGCCCACTTGACCGCGATCAGCACGAGGGCGGCAGCCGTGATGAGAAGCGGGATTTTCATGGCCTGGCCTCCGTGGCGGTCAGCGAGGTGGACTGCAGGGTTTGGACGTGGGCCCGGAGCACGCGCCGCGCAGTGCCGGGGTGCAGGCCGACTTCAGCGGCGATCTGGCTGGCGATCCGGGCCACCCGGTTCAGCGGGGTGCGGTGCAGGTCGTAGCGCTGGCTGGCCAGGGCGATCAGCAGGTCCTGCTTGTGCGGCTTGCCGTTACTGCTACGCCGTCCCGGCGGGAACGCGGGCGGTGGCGCCGCAGGCAGGGCAGTTGGAGGCGCGGGCGGCGGAGTGGGTGCTTTTCGGCCGGGGGCGATGGGGCATTCCTCGACGGTCCAGCGGCGGAACCCGGCCAGCGTGCTGGCGGGCGCCAGCGACAGGCGCAGCAGCCATTGGGCCATCGCCCCGGCGACGGCGAGTGGGGTGGTCTCCTCGCCTTCGAGCGCCTGGCCGGTGGCGTGCATCCGCGCCAGCGCCCAGGCGCGGACCACGCCGATGAGGGTGTCGCTGGCCAGCGCGTACACCGCTGAAGGCATCACCCAGATGGCCGTGTCGCGCCACCCTGGACCGGCCGCTATCGCGTTCATGGTGAGAGAAAGGCCGACGCAGGCGACATTGAGAGTGCGCGGTCGCAGCGCCCGCCGGCCGTGCAGTGCGAGCGCGATGCCGAGCGTGGCGAAGATCAGCGCGCCGGTGTCGGGGATGCCTGCTTCCAGCGCGGCGATCGCCGGAACGTGCCGGGCCTGGGCGACCATGACGTACTGGGCGTCCCAGCTGACCACCGCAGCGGCTGCGGCGAGCACGGCGAGCGCGGCCATGGCGTTGCGCAGCCACGCCCTCCCGCTGTCGGCCGCGGGGCGTGTGGCGGGGTGGCTGGCTGGCGTGGCGGCTGCCGCATGCTGCGACGCAGGCCACTGCCGGGTGATTGCTGGGCAGCGGGTCACGTGGATCACGGCCTTCTCCCGGTGACAGCGTGAACTCTCTGACACATCTTATTTAAATCAGATGTGTCAGAGAGTTGTCAACGTGTTTGAGGGCAGGCCGGCTGGAGCACGGTCGCCGGTTCCGCGCCGAGCAGCGGACGTGATCTTCACAGCGGTGGGAGTGGTGGCTTCGTGCCGTGCGAACTGGCCGAAGCAGGTGGTGCGTTGCGCTGCTCGAGAAAGAGCGCAAGGTGATCGGCGGGCCGCGCGTTACTCTTGCCGGCCATGGCGGCCTTTGACCCTGATACCGATCTGAGCCAAGATCGCGCGTACCAGTTGTTGATCAATACGCCGGTGACGTTGTTCTGGCGCCCGCAGGTCCTAGACGAAACCATCGCGTGGCTGAGCGCGCATGGCTACCAGGTGACCAGCCTCGATGCTTCGCGCTGGGCTGCCGAAGACGATCTGCATCGCGACATCGCAGCAGCGCTCAGCTTCCCGGACTACTACGGGCGCAACCTCGACGCGCTCAACGACTGCATGCGGGACGTTGTGAGCCAAGACTATGGATGGGCACCGGATACCACCGGCCTGGCGGTAGTCCTCGCCGGATACGACGCCTTTGCTGCTCGCTGTCCGCGCGCAGCGCAGATCGTGCTCGACATCATGGCTGGCCACTCGCGTGGTGCCGCCCTCATTGGCCGCCGCCTCATGTGCCTGGTGCAGAGCAACGATCCGCATATTGGCTTCGAGTCGGTCGGCGCGACGCCCGTCATCTGGAACGCCGAGTGGCTCGACTCCAAGCGCCGCACCGAGTGATCTCACGGCACGTGACGACCGGAAGACAGCCCTGAGTAGTTATGGCAAACTTGTATAGCCAAGGCAACGGAGAACAGGGGACGGCGTGTCACCACGGTCACGGGCGGAGGCGGCAGCGGGCAGCGTGCCCGAGCGCAGGGACGTCTACGAGCGGCTCGCCGACGAGCTGCGGCAGGCCATCACCTCGGGCCGGTACCAGCCGGGGGACCGGTTGCCGTCGACCCTGGAGTTGATGGAGCGCACCGGGGTGGCGAACCTGACCGTCCGGGGTGCCTACCGGATGCTGGTCGAGGAAGGCCTGGTCGAGTCGGTCGCGAAGAAAGGGTTCTACGTCCGCCGTCCCAGCGCGATGACCTGGCGGATGACCCCTGCCGCGCGCGGCCGCCGTGTCAGCGCGGACGTGCTGGACGGGTGGGCCGCCGACGTTGAGGCGGCCGGGCTGGCGCACCGCGAGGAGATCAGCGTGGCGATCGAGGACTGCTCGGAGCCGGTGCTGGGAACGCCGGTGGGGGAGCGGCTCGGGCTCAAGCCGGGCTCGCGGGTGCTGGTGCGCCGCGGTATCCGCTACACCGGCCCGCCCGAGGGCGACCTGCCAGCGACCGCGGACTCGCTGACCGACGAGTACTACCCGTACGACCTGGTCCGAGACAGCGCACTGGCGTCCCCGGGCCCAGCCAGCCCGGTCGAGGCCCTGGCCGGGCTGGGTCAGCGGCTGCGTGGGCACGTTGACGAGCTGCGGCCACGGCTGGCGACCACCGAGGAACGGCGGCTGATGAGCCTGCCGCAGGTGTCGGTCGTGCTCGAGGTGGCCCGCACCGCGCACACCTCCGACCGCACCCCGGTCCTGGTCCTGCACCAGGTCCGCCGCGGCGACGGCGCCACCTTCTTCTACGAGATCAGCTACCCCGGCAGGTAGGCAGCCCAGGCCCAGCCAGGGCCAAGGCCGCTGATCCGCAGGCTGGCAGAGGGGTTACTTCTTGTATCTTCTGTGACAGGTGGGGTAGAAGTCCGATTGGCGAGGGCTGGGTCATGCGGTTCAGGAGCATCGATGGCGAGTGGGTCGTCGATGTGATCCGCCTGAACCTGACCGGTGACCAGCGTGACGGGGAGCGCTTCCGGGTGACCCACTACGGATTCTTCGTAGCCGAGGTCAAGACGATCGACGAGCTGCGCCAGTACGTCGACCCGGCGGAGCTGGAAGAAGCATTAGCCCAGGGGGATCGGCGGGTCCACTTGCTTGAAGTGTGGTGAGGTTCCGGCCGGGCCGGGCGGCGATCTGGGTCCGGCCTGCCTGGCCGCCACCGGAGCTCGGCGTGTCGGCGCCCGTCTGCCCGGTGGTGGCACGCCGTCGCCGTGGTGCCTGGTGAGTGCCATTCCCGGTTGACACCCAGGCTCATCTGATTTAAATAAGATGTCATGTGGCAGGGTGTCGGCGCGGAGCAGGCGCTGCTTGGGGCGGTCCTGGCCGACCCGCCCGGCCAGCAGCACCTTCTGGACCTGGTCGAGCCCGATGACATGTTCCGTCCGTGGCACGGGCAGGTACTGGCCGCCATGCAACGGCTGCGGGGCCGCGGCCAGCTCCCGTCCCCCCAGAACGTCTACCAGGAAATCCAGCACGACCCGGACCTGCCGCGCAGCGTCGCCCTGGACGCGGTGCCGCTGGCGGGTCTGCTGGGGAAGTCTCCGCGCGCAGCGCACGCCGGAACGTACGCGGCCATCGTCGTGGAGGGCGGGATCCGCCGGCGCCTTAAGCTCGCCGGTTCCCGCCTCGTCCAGGCGGCCGAGGGCGGTGACCTGGACGTTGCGCTCGGTCAGGCCGCCCGGGCCTGCGCTGGCCTGGTGGCGTGCGCGGCCAGATGGGCCACCCTGCCAGCGAGGCTACGCAGCGAGCCGGCCCGATTGCCCGCCGAGGAGCCCTGGCGGCCCGGTCGCGAGGACACCGGCCGGATGTCAGCCCCATCGCACGCTAACCCGCCATTGAGCCAGAACGGGACCATCCGCCCCGGTGTCTCCGGCGCAGCCGGTCAGGCGGGGGAGACCACCACGACTGCTGGCACTTGCCCGGTCCGGCCGCTCGTGCCCGGCGCGGCCAGCCGCACCCGGTCGCTAAGCCCCGCGGCCAGGGTGGCATCTGGCGCGGCGCTGCGGGACCTGATCGATGATCCGCGCCAGCTTGCCGACGTGCGGTCCTGGCTGTGGCCCGAGTACTTCACCCATGCCGCCAGCGGGCGGCTTTATGCGCTGCTGCTGGACATGGACGCGTCCGGCCAGCCGATCGACCCGGTCACCGTGGCCTGGGCAGCGGGCCGGCGTGGGCTGCGGACCGACCCTTCGCGGCTAGACGGGGGGACCGGGCCGTTCGCCGTGGCGAGTGCCCGTGAGGTGCGGCGGCTGGGCATGCTGGCCCAGATCACCGAGGCCGGGATCGCGATCCAGCGCGACGCGGCCGATCCGCAGCTGGCCCCGTCGCGGCTGATCCTGGCGGCCGCCCGGCGACTGGAGTCCGTGCGGGACGCCGCGATGCGTGAGCCCGGCCCCGCTGGCGGGTCGACCGTGCCGCACCCGAGCAGGGAAGCGGCCGGGCAGGCTGAGCCCGAGGCAGCCAGGTGAGCCGGTTCCCGCCATCGGGTAGCACACGGCGGCGTTCCCGGGCAAACCGCGGCCGCGCTGTGTGCGCGGCGGCGCAGGTTATCCACAGCGGCAGGACGAAGCTGGCGGGGTCGCCGGGCCGGGTGCCATCGTCGCGGTCATCAGCGAGCAGGAGGCAATCATGACGATGACATCGATCAGCGGCCAGGTGCAGCGGGTATGGGCCGCGGCGGGCCTGCCCGAGGTGCTGGAGTCCGCCAGGAGCGCGTTCGAGTGCATGCTGGTGGAGGCGGAGGCGTACGAGGATCCCGCGACGCCGCTGTTCCCGGCGTTCGTGCTGGCGGCGACGGCGGCGGCTAGCGGCCGGGACGCCGTGCTGCTCGCCCCATCGCTGCCTTGGCCGCCCCGGGACACCCCGCCCGGCGGGGGACAGGTCGGCGGGCCGGGGGAGCCGGCCCGGGCGGTGGCGCGGGCGCTGGCATCGCTGTGCCAAGCGATGATCTCCCGGCTGGAGACGGCCGCCGGATCGGCCGCGAGTTCAGCTGACCGGGACGTCTGCCGCTATGCGGTCGGCCGAGCCCGAGCGATCTATGACCTGCTGGCCGGGGCCGGAGATGAGTAGCGGGGTCAGCTTCGGCGACTTCCTCGACGACGCCCGCCGTCAGGTGGCCGCGACCGGCCGGGCTCCCGCAGGCGGGGAAGATCTGCGCGACACGACGCAGAGTATCCGGCGCGTGGTCGTGGTGCTCGGCCGGTACGCCCGCGACATCGCTGCCGCGCTCGGCGCCGGGCCGCGCGAGCGGCGCGACCCAGAGTCGCCGTGGCAGCAGGCAGCCGCAGCCGCGCACCGCCAGCTGAACCAGGCAGCGCGGTACCTCACGCCGCCCGCCTCGCCGAAGCTGAACCTGGGCACCCGGCCGTCGGCCGGCACAGCCAGGCAGATGGATGGCGCGGCCGTCATGCTCCAGGCCGGCCGCGAGTTGCTGCAGACTCACGTCGGCTCCGCCCCGGACGGCACCCCTATCCACCGCACCGAATGGGCGTTGGCCCTGACCTCGCCTCCAGTGCGCCGGGCGCTGCTGGCCGAGGTCGCTGACTTGGCCGCGCGGGTGGCCGCCACCAGCGACCAGATCGCGGCCGCGCCCGGCTGGCGCGGCGCGCCCGGGCCGCGCCGCACACTGCGCCAGGCCGGTCACTGCCTGCGGACCCTGGCCGAACTCGTCCAGGTCGCCAGCCAGCACGAACCCGTCCCGGCAGCGCAGCGCGAGCTGCTGCGCGCCGTGCCGGGCAGCGCGCTCCCGCCGCGCCGCCTGCCCAGCCCCAGCCATGACATCGTGCGCCTGCGCGAAGGCACCATCGTCGCCGCGCAGCGCATCCGCCGGGCCGCCTGGCGCACAGCGACCCAGACGGCCCCGGCGATCACCACCGACTCGCTGCGCCACAACGCCGATGCCAGCACGCTCACCAGCTACCACTGCGAGCTGCTGCTACGCGCGGTCGCCGACCGCGCCGCAGCGCACTTCCCAGCACCGGACGTCAGCCAGGAGATCACCCAAGCTGCGGACGCCGCCGGGCGTGCCCGCGCCAGCTGGCTGGCCGTCGCGCGCACGCTACGGCGCATCACCATCGAGACTCCCCGCGACGTCTCTCAGCCACCTGGGGAAACCAGCGATTTGGCCCAGTGGACCGGTCGCCTGACCTACACCGACCCTGGCTGGACGCTGGCCAGCGGCCCCGCGCACCAGACCCGGCCACCCGACGTGCTGGTCCGCAGCCTGGCCGACATCCCGCTGCTCATCTCGGCCGTGCATCAGGCCCTGGACTGCCTCGAAGCCAACGCCGGCACCGAGCACGACCAGCTTCAGGCAGCGGCCCGCGCCGGGCGCGTCCTGGTTCCAGCCTTATCGCTGCCCCGTGCCGAGACCTCCGATCCGTTCACCATCGCACCGCAATCCCGCATCACGGACCTGCTCGGCGTGTACCGGACCGCCGGGCAGGCCAGCGCCCACGCCGCCGAGGCGGCCTGCGGCATCGCCGCGTGGGTCGGCGCGCCCAGCCGGGTCCTGGCCACCGCCAGGGCGGCCAGCGCCACTGGCACCGACGGTCGCTGGCGGAGCGCACCGCGCACGATCGCCCGCAACGGGCCCGACTGGCCTGGGCCGCTGGAAACCAGCATGCGCGGCCTCGGCGCCACCAGCCCCTGGCTGCTCCAGCGCGCCATCGCCTTGGACCGCGCCAGCGCACAACTCATCATGGACGCCGCCGCGGAGCCCAGCGCACGCCGCGATAACAGCCCCGCCCCGGCACCCGGCAGGCCCGCCGCCACGGTGCCCGACGTCCGTTCTCGCAATGATCGTGACCCGGGCGAGCCGCTCCACGCCCCGACCGCGAGACCAGAGATGCCGGAAAGGGAGCCATGACCAGCCCGAATGAGGCCCCAATCGACAGCGCCCGGGCGGCTGGCTGGCGCAGCGGCCGGGGATTGTCAGGACTGCAAAGCATGCAGGCCGCCGCGTCCCTGGATCTGGATGCCGCACTTGACCGTACCGGGCCAGACCAGCAGGCAGACGCTGAGGATGCCGGGCCGACGACACTGGGGGCGCGCCGCAGGCTCCGGGCTCTTACCGCCCGATCGTGGTCACCGCAGGCCCTCGCCGGCGAGACCGGCATACCGGCACCGCTCATTAACTCCCTCCTCGCCGGGATCCGCCACGACCTGAGCCCTCACCAGCGCCTGGCCATCGCGAATGCCTACGACCAGATATGGGACCGCGAACCGCCCGCCAGCACCCGCGACCAGCGCGAGGCCTGCGAGTCCGCCAGATCACGGGCCGCCAGCCGAGGATGGGCACCACCCCAGGCATGGGACGACGCCCAGATCGACCAGCCCGACGGTCGGCCATCCCCGGACTGGAAACCCAGCAAGCGCACCAACCGCCGCGCCGTCGACGTCGTCGAAGACGCGCAGTTCGTCCGCGATCACGGCGGCTACCGCAACGCTGACATCACTCAGATCGCCATGCGCCTCGGAGTCAGCCGCGACCAGCTCGACCAGGCATACTGCCGCGCCCGCCGCTACGCCGACCGCAGCGCCACGGCCGACGCCGAGGCAGAGCCAGGCTGAGCCTCTGGCGCGGGTCGTTGGTGCAGCGTGGCCAGAACGAGGGATCTGCTCGTACCGAAGCGGTCGATGCCTGGTGGAGACCTCGCTCGAGACGACCCGGCTGTACATCAGACCGACCGCTGACGACATGCAGCGCGCGGTCGATCTGCTGTCGGCCGACGAGCAGCCACCAGGCGTTCTCGGCGGACCGCTCGGCGCCCCGCTCGGCCGGGCGTATCTCGTCGTCACGGCGCAGTCGGGGCTGCGGCTGCTGCTGTCTGTGTGGGCACCGAGGGCGGCGACCCGGCTCTCTCCCCGAGAGCGGCGGGTAGCATCAGGTCCGTGGATGTGACGAACATCACATCCACGACCGGCGTGTCGTGCATCCGAAGTGCGCCACTTTAAGGTTTTTGTCCAGATAGCCGACAAGCCAAGCCGCAGCCGGGTGTCCGCCGACGCCCAGACGCCCGGCCCATGGCCTGGATAGAGCGTTCGGTCTCTAGGACTCCCGTGAACCACGGGAAGTTGCCGACCTCAGGGGGACGCTCACTGCCGGACAATGCGGGCTCAGGCGATGCAGCCGACCGGGGAGACCGGCGAAGGTTGTGTCGGCAGCCCGTGGCCGGGGTAGTGGTGTTGATCTTCCGGAGACCTGGCGTCCGGGCCCGACCGGACGCTGTAGCAGCTCCGCCCGACAAGTGCGACGTCTCGTAGCGCGCCAGATTCCTTCCAAGGAAAATCTCGTTTTCAGGTCCCACCCCAGCCAAAGGGTGGCAGTGCGGGGCACCTGCCGTCCCGGCACTAGGCGAGAGCATAGCCACGGCAAGGGCCCGCGCAAGACCACCGATCTCAGCTAACACGATCGGGGTCGTCGCGTGCTGAGGCGCCTGCCTATAACAGTAGGAGTGGGTTCTTTTCTTGGGTGCTTCGAGCACATGGACTAGGCCGCCGACTATTCGGGTCGGCCGGGCCCATAGCAGGGTCGGGGTTCGGGACGGCGCAGCACACATCGCAGTGCGTGATGGTCGGTGACCTCCTGCGTAGAGCACCTCGAGGGCTCGGCGATGGCTGGTGCAGCCCGGGCGCCGACACGGTCGACTTGGTGCCGGGCAGCACATGTGCCCGACGACCGCGCACGGCCACGGCAATCAGCAGTGCGATGAGCCCGCAGTGTGCCAACGCGAGTCCCGAGGGGGCTAGTTGGGTGGCGATGCCGGGAACCGCGGCGGCGGCCGCCGGGGCAGTGGTCACGGTATGTTGCGGAGCGGTGGTATGCAGGTGCTGACTGATGTCGCCCCGGACGGCACCTACGGCGGCGACACCCCAGGAGCGTGGCCGTGCCTCGGGGTGCACCCTGGAACCATTTCTCGGCTGCCCCGGAACGGCGTCACGGGTATACCCCGGAACGGCGTCACGGGTAATACCCCGGAACGGCGTCACGGGTATACCCCGGAACGGCGTCACGGGTATACCCGGCAACGGCGTCACGGGTATACCCCGCAACGGCGTCACGGGTACGCGCCGGAACGGCGTCACGGGTACGCGCCGGAACGGCGTCACGGGTACGCGCCGGAACGGCGTCACGGGTACGCGCCGGAAC
>Ga0335074_10004695_pt1 | contig 18850 bp, 24 predicted proteins | sample Lox_Sample_23_FD_206715 | JGI IMG/M metagenome (GOLD analysis project Ga0335074, IMG submission 206715) | Soil microbial communities from Loxahatchee National Wildlife Refuge, Florida, United States - Lox_Sample_2.3 | ecosystem: Environmental > Terrestrial > Soil > Wetlands | place: USA... | reverse complement strand
GGGCTTCTTCAGCCAGGTCTTGAATACAGCCTTGGTGCCTTCCTGCTCGGCCGGTACGATGATGTCGATCACCTCACAGCCCGATCATCTGTTCGAGTTTCGTGCGAATTTTCTCCGCCGACGGCAGTGCCCACTCCATCAGAGCGGGGTTGTGCGGGCTCGGAATGTCCGGCACGGCAAGGCGTGCGACAGGCGCGTCCAGATCGAAAAAGCAGGTTTCGGCCACCACGGCAGCAATCTCGGCGCCGAAGCCGCCGGTCAGAAGATCCTCATGCACGATCAGGCAGCGCCGCGTTCGTTTGACCGAGGCAAGAACCATTTCCCTGTCCCAGGGCATGAGCGTGCGCAGATCGACGATCTCCACCGAGTGCTCCGCGGCAGCCTCTTCGCAGCGCTCGACCATGGCGCCCCAAGTAATGATCGTCAGATCCTTTCCTTCGCGTGCTTTGCGGGCTTCTCCAAACGGAAGGACGTAATTATCGCCCGGATATGGCCGCCGCGCCGACGGCGCATCCAGCATCGCGCGGTGCTCGAAGAAAATCACGGGATCATTGCCCCGCAGCGCGGATCGCAAGAGACCGACGGCGTCTTCCGTGTTCGACGGCACGGCCACTTTCCAACCCGGCGAATGCACGAACTGCACTTCGTTCGTCTGGCTGTGCCAGGGATCGCCGCATTTGAAATAGCCGATCGGCATGCGCACCACGACCGGCGCCGCGAAGTGATTGTTCGTGCGCCAGCGCATGGTTCCACAATCATTGAGTTGTTCGGTCGCCGGGTCGGCATATTTGCGGAACTGGATCTCGGGCACGGGTACAAGGCCGGCCAGCGCCATCCCGACTGCGCGCCCGATAATGCCTTCCTCGGAAAGGCCGGTATCGAATACGCGCGCTTCGCCGAATTTTTCCTGGAGGCCGAGCGTGACCGCATGCACGCCGCCTTTTGGGCCGACATCCTCGCCGAAGATCAATACGCGCGGATTGATTGTGAGCTCGTGTTCAAGCGTGCGGCGAATGGCCGTAACCATGTTGATCCGCTGCCCCTGGGGCTCGGGCCTTTTGCGCGCCAGCGGCGCCGTATAACCGCGCGTCCACTGTCCCCCCTCGGCCTGCAGCTCATGCTCGTAAAACACGTGCCGCGCTGTCCTCTCAACATCCGCAATCGGCCGTGCCTCGGCTTCGTCCCTCGCCTGCCTCACCTCGCGCTCTGCTTCGTCACAAATCTGCTTCCATTCCGCGTCGTCGACTTCCGCGGACCGAAGAAAATTTCGCAGCTTCGGCAAAGGATCGCGCGCCAGCTCGGCGGCAACGACATGTTCGGGCTTGTAGGTCTGCGTATCTTGAAACGAATGGCCTTCGAGCCGTGGGACAGCGAGTCGCAGCAGCGCCGGGCCGCGCCGTTCGCGCACATGACGTACGGCGCTTTTGATCAGGCGGGCGGCCTCGGCGGGTTCTGTGCCGTCGCCCGAAAAAACGCGAAGACTCCGGAAGCTGGCGAGATTGGCGGCGATATCGCCGCCCGGCGTCTGCAGCAGCGAAGGTACCGAAATACCATAGCCATTGTCCTCGATGAAGAACAGCATCGGCAAATTCAACGTCGTGGCGATGGTCAGGGCCGACCAGAAGCCGTTGGTCGCCACCGAGGCATCCCCGCCAAGCGCGACGGCGATCGCATCATCGCAAGCGGATTCCCGCAGAACAGACGAGCGATAGACGAGCCCCTGCGCCCAGCCCGCTGTCGGCGTGAACTGCGCGCCCACGCCCCCGCACATGGGCAGCGCGGAGGGTCCCTGCGGATTGGGAAAATTGAACACCGCGCCGATGTCACGGCCATCGGAATAGCCGCCGGCCCGTGCCATTGCCGAACCCAGCGCGTCGGCGATGGGGACACCCAGAGCAAGAAGGATCGGCCGCGAACGGTAATATCCACAAATGGCGTCGTCTGGGCGCGTCAGCTGCAGACCCAGGAGAATCTGGGCAAGGTCATGGCCGCGTGCCGAGAATTGATAGAAAATCTTCCGCTCCGGAACGAGCACGGATTCTTCCAGGGCGTCCAGCCCGCGCGAAAGCTGGATAAGGTAAGCGACGCGCCGCCAGTCGATCTCCGGATCCGGCGCATTTGCCAATATTGTCGTTTCGACCGCCGCCACCACCCTACCGCGTCCGCTTGAATTGCCGGTGCCGGTGAATTAACCGGACGGGCGGTCGGTTTTCAACGGGGACACCCATCATGGCTCGGACTCAGGCCGCCGATTACGAAGAGCGCCGCGCGGCAATCGTCGAACAGGCCGCGCAGCTGTTTGCCGAACGGGGCTTTCTTGGCGCCTCGATCGCCGATCTGGCGGAAGCCTGTGACAGCTCGAAGTCGCTCATTTATCATTATTACGCATCCAAGGAAGACATCCTGTTCGACGTCATGCACTCCCATGTGCGGGCGCTTTTGGATGCGGCCAACGATGTCGCCGGCACTCCGGCAGCGCCAGTGGCAAAACTGCGCAACCTTACGATTGCCTTCATGAGGCTCTATGTCGGCGCGGCCGCACGGCACCGCGTATTGCTGAACGAGTTGCAGCAGCTTTCCGACGAGCAGCGCAAGACGATCATCGGGATTCAGCGCCGGCTGGTCGAAATCGTGGAGACGATATTGGGCGAAATCCAGCCCGAACTTCCGATGCCTTTGAAGCGGCCGGCGGCAATGCTCTATTTCGGCATGATCAACTGGACGCATACCTGGCTCGATCCCGAAGGGCCGGCCGATCCAAAACACATAGCAATTCTTGCGGCGGAAATTTTCCTGGGAGGAATAAAAACAGCCGGGATACCGGCCTGACTTCGGCTCGCAGATTCAAGGTTTGTATTTCGGCGGTATCGCGGCGGCCTCCTGCGGTGTGAGCAGCGTCATCTTCTTGACGATGCAGGGTTCGGGAATGGATTCTGGTGGCGATTGCGCAACGGAAAGCTGCCAATCGATGGCAGAACAGATCAGATCAGTGCCCGTGATCTTCGTGACAAGATGCGAATTCGGCATGGTCAATGCCGGACAGGAGCCGGCCAGATCCAGCCTGTAATATCTGTTGAGATTAACGCGGATAAATATTGTCTTGTTGTCGGGTGCTTTCCAGCCTTCCATCTGGTTGAAGGGAAAACAAATGTTCTGCTGCGCCGCGGGCTGAGCGGCAGTGGGATCCGCGCCCATCGTCAAAGCGGCCAAAATCCATATCGCTGCGCTTCGCATGGCAACCTCTCTACTCGGAACCGGCACCAGACTAGACCGGTTTTCGTCTGCGAAGAACGGCCAGTTTCGCCTTTCGTGATGGGCAGCCCGGTGCGGGAAGCCGGCCGTTTCGAAAATGAAGGATCCCAACACCTTGTCACAATTCGCGCAATCGCCCAAGCGCCTGTTCGATGATCGGCCTTTGCCCGGCAAGGATTTTGACGAAAGCCTCTGAAGGTGCGAACCAGCCGGCACGATCTATTTCGGGAAATTCCGCCGTCCGGCCCGAGCGGGGCGGCCACTCCATCGCAAACAGGTTGCTCTTCACCGCCGCCGCGTCGCAATCGGCCTCCACCATCCAGGCCGAGATGATTTTCCCGCTGGGCTGGCGGAATTCGCCCAGTGACAGGAATTCGCCGGCAATTGTGAGCCCTGTTTCTTCGCGAAACTCCCGCTGCGCCGCCGCGAGTGGTTCTTCGCCGTCACCGTAGAGACCTTTCGGAATTGACCACGCGCCATTGTCCTTCTTTGCCCAGAACGGGCCGCCGGGGTGCACGAGAAGGAATTCCGGCGCACTGGCGCGCCAGCGATAAAGCAACAGACCGGCGCTTCGCTGTTTCATTATTTCTCCGGTCTTGCGTATTTGCCGTGAAATGAGCGCGATGAGCGCACATGGCCCGCGGCAGCGTCTCTCACTCGGCCACGTCGTATCATCGGCTCGCTCCCACGAAGGAACCCCTCAGCCGCTCTCCCGCGCCAGATGCTCGACACGGGCCCGAACACCCCGCTCGACCGACGCGGCTATTTTCTCTGGAAATCCCTTCGGCAGCTTCGCCATGACCCTTTCCAGCGCTCCGGCCGCCGTATCAACGACCTCACCGATCACCCCGAGCGCCACTGATTTGCCCAATCCCGCCTTGGCGGCGCTTTGAATGAAGTGACGGCCGCTGATCCTCTCCACCGCATAATGACGGCTATCTCCGACTGCCATGGCCATCTTCATCTTGTTGCGGCGGATCTGGCTCGCATCGAGGCTCGGCTGGGCCGACACCACGTCATAGAGCGGGGCGAGCCGGTATCCACCTCCCGATGACAGCTGCACAGAGAAGTTCTTGGCATGGCCGTCGGTCGCAGCCAGCAGCCAGAACACGATGATGGCTTTGAGAAAGTGCCTTCGATCGGTGTCTGCATCGTCGCTGCCGGCAAGGAGGCGCAGAATCTGCTGAACGCCGGGACCGCCATCGCCTTCATATTTGCGGGGCCAGGGGACCGAAAGAGCCTGGCAGCAATCCTCCTGGGGGACGCGCAAGAGTCGCCCATCCTTTGTGAATAGCCTGTCGAAGCGCTCGACGATCAGCACGCGCTTCTCGCCGAAGGTCGTCATTTCGACATGGGCGCTCGGCAGACCGAAGGCTTTCGTCAGGGTCAGGCAAAGATATTCGTTCTCTACGGAATTGGTGAGATCGATTCCGTTCGGAAGCTGCCCGATCTGCGGCTTGAGGATATGGGTCGTTGCGGTCGTGCCGAACGGCTTTTGCCAGCGTCCCTTGTGGCGCAGGAGCGCGGTCTTTTCCTGCGCGCCGGTTATGGAGATACGGAAGTCGTCGTCACGTTCGAGGCCAAGGGGACTGCGCGCGAGATTGCCGATAAGTTCGGCGATATCGCTGTCTTTGATCGGATGACCCTTGATGATTCCGGCAGGTCCGGGATCGACACCCTCGGGGAGAAATTGCAGCGCACCGACGCAATCGCGTCCAAGCGCTGACAAGAGACTGAAAGGATCGACGCCTTCCGCTCCGACGCGCACCGCGATTTTCTTGCGGATGCCATCATTATCGGGAAGGAGATTGTCGAATACTGCGGATACCGGTGCGCCGATATAGCGGTCTTCGCGCAATGGCAAAGAGAGCGAAATTGGCAGCGTGTGTTCCCACGCCAACCAATCCGGATCATAGCGAAAATCGATTGCACCGGATGCCTCGTGGTTTAGCTGCCCGACGAGGCGGCTGTTGAGAAAAACATTCAGCCGCGCGGATTTGCGGTGCCGCGGCATTAGAAAATGTCCTCGAGCCTGGCGCGGACGCCCTTCGAGCGGCGGCGCAGGGAGAGCTCGAGATCGAGGGCGGACAGGACGGCAAAGAGCGTGTCGAGCGTCGCGCTGCCGGCGGATTCGAGCGTGGAGATCGTCGCCTGGCGCTTGCCGATCCGGCTGCTCAAGGCGGTCTGGCTCAATCCAAGCTGCTTGCGATACCGCCGGAGTGCGCTACCGAGCTGTTTTGGGGTTCGCGACAGGGTATCCATGGCCAATCTCCTCGACCCTGAATATACGCTTTTCCGCATATTCTGTCAATATACGGAATTCCGCATAAAAGGCGGCTATACGCAATATCGTATAACCCACGGGTAAACGGAATTCCGGATACCGCCTCGGTCATCACCCGCCGGGATCGAGCACATTCCCATCAATGATCTCGTGGATGAATGAGGCAGGCCATGGACGCGTGGCACACCTGCCGCGTCAAAATCTTTGGCGCGGGCGATGCCCTTGCGGCGGGCCACGGCGACAGCCCGGTCACGGGTCGTCATGGAACTTGTTACAATTCCTAGCATTTGCTTCGCAAAGGGATAGGAAATGTAACATCGAATCCCTACCGCCAAACGTCAAGATCATCCGCGTTGGGGTCACGCTTCTCGATCTTTCGCCGGCAGGCATGCGCCAGCTCGATCTGTTCGCCGATGACGATCACGAGCGCTAGAAGCGCGAAGTGATCACAAATACGATAGATTACCTCAAACGGAAATTCGGCGAGCGCGTGGTTTCGCTTGGCGCCTGGACGCCCCCGCCGGATGGCCATGCCGGCGGCAAGATTGCGTACAACCGTATACCATCGGCGGAGGATTTTTGGTGACGTGGCTGGAAGACACAAGCCTCTGCGATCTCGATGATAGCGTCATCATCGAGGCCACGTGCATGCGCTGCCTCTACACATGGCTGCAAAGCCCTGTGCAGCTTCTGATCAAGGTCGATCACCGCGATGTGCGGATGGACGAAGTGGCCAAGAATCTCGCGTGTCCAAAGCGGGATTGCCGCCACGTCGGCGCGTGACTGACCCTGATAAAGAACGAGGATACGAGCGGGTTTGTGGGGGGCATGCCTTAGCGGAAGTGGAACACGCCGAAGCATGAACGGGTTAGCCATGGGTCGCGACAACACTATTCTGTGGATAGAGCCTTTGCGAACACAAATCCTTGTTGTAAAATTGTAAGGGGGAGGGATTTTGGAACGTGTCAAACGCTAAACAGATCATCGCAATGCTGCGAAGTCGTGCCGAAGGCGACGATGAGGCGTTCTACTCCATCGCCCTTCAGGTTGCAGCGTCTGAAGCGCGGCAGGGCCGCCGCGACACAGCCCAAGAGATGCGAGCTGAAATCGATAAAGCCCGGGCGTCAGGCTCGCGTGGCGCTTCTGTCGCGATTCCTTTTGCCGCGCCGCGTGGCAGCCTTGAGGGACTGCTCGAAATGCGCGAGGCCCGCTATAAGCTGAAGGACGTTGTACTGCACGATCGGCTGCTTGGTCGCTTCGGTGATATTCTGCGGCAGCAAAGGCGGCGTGACTGGCTCCGCGAACACGGCAAGACGCCGAATCGAAGAATACTTTTCGTAGGACCGCCAGGTTCCGGAAAAACGATGTCGGCGGAAGCCGTCGCTGGCGAGCTGCATCTGCCGCTCTTCATAATCCGGCTAGAGGGTTTGATTACCCGTTATATGGGTGAGACGGCTGCAAAGCTAAGGCTGATATTCGACGAAACGGCAAAGCGAAGAGGCGTGTACCTCTTTGACGAATTTGACGCGGTTGGCGGTCAACGCACGGCGATCAACGATGTCGCTGAGATGCGACGCGTACTCAATTCATTTTTGCAGTTCATGGAAGAGGGCAATTCAACAGACAGTTTGATCATCTGTTCGACCAATCATCCGTCACTGCTGGATCGCGCTCTGTTGCGACGCTACGATCAGGTTCTAGAGTTTGATGCGCCGACAAGCGAGCAGATCAAAAAACTTGTGGCTGGGAATATTGCGCCGATGAAAGCGGTACGCCCGGCATGGAAACAGATCATTCAAGCAGCCGAAGGCCTTAGTCAGTCGGAAATCGTTCGAGCAGCGGACGACGCCGTTAAGATGGCGATACTCGATCAGCGTAACCATTTAACAACTGAAGACATCGTGTGTCGCTTGCAGGAGCGCCACTCAATGAGGACAGCCTTCCTTGACTCGGGGGTCTGACAATGAATGGCTTCACGGTACAATCTCCCACACTTTGATATCGCGGCGTTCGCGGACTCCCACGAATATGTCGGCGAGGGTACGGGAGGGGGCGGCAGCGCCGTGCGGATCAGGGCCGAACATGGCCGACGGCTCCAAAATGAGCTTCGCGCTGTTGTGCGGGCATCGGATCAAATTGTAATCGATCCGAGGCTTCCGGAGCCCGAAGGAACGTACATGGAGGTCGAGCTTCGGCGCGGTACTCCACCCGATGCGATGGACATGAAGTCGCAAGATATTCGTTCCGGTGCAAGCAAGGCGGATGCGGCCAACAATCGTACGATTGCGCTTTATGTACCAAAGCGATCGCGCCCTGTGCTGGAAGAGATTATAGATGATTACCTGCACGGCGAACTGACGGACGCAGGAAATCCACCCAACAAAACGAAGGTCGAATCAATTGAAGCAATTCGCATCGCGCGACTTGAGACGTTTTGGACCGATGATCCGGCGGCGCTTCCCGAAGGCGCGCAGGCTCGAATCTGGTGGGCGCTATGGTGTCACAAAGACAGAGAAGCCGAGATTGAAGACATTTGCGCGCGGCTTCGCGTACGTGCTGCGGCGGAGGACAGGCGCCTCTATTTTCCCGAAGTGACGGTCGTCCCGGTTCTGGCAACGAGGGCGACGGTGGAATTGATGCTGTTCGCAACGGGCGCCATCGCAGAACTTCGTCGCGCAAGTGACAACCCCGTCTTTTTTGTTGACGAGGTTCGAGGCGAGCAACAGGAATGGGTTGAAGACCTGGCTGAGCGCGTCGTTTGGCCTGGCCGGGACGCACCGGCAGTTTGTCTTTTGGATACCGGCGTCAACCGGGCTCACGCGCTCATTGAACCGGCGCTCGCAACGGATGATCTGCATGCATTACATGAAGATTGGGGCACGGATGATCACCACGACATGGGACATGGCACGTCGATGGCAGGGATGGCGCTGCACGGCGATCTTGCCGCCGCGCTGGCGGATCAATCTGAACGTACGCTAAGGCATCGCTTAGAATCGGTGAAGGTGCTGCCACCGGATGGCTTCGGCCGCAGTGAGCCGAAGAGCTATGGGGTTTTGACCCAGGCCGCGATCGTTATGCCGGAAATCGAGGCACCGGATCGCGCGCGTGTTTATTGCATGGCGGTGACCAATCAAAACGTATCGGGATCAACAGCGTCCGCATGGAGTGCCGCGATCGATCAGGCAGCGGCAGGCCGAATGATCGCAGATGAACAAGAGGAAGACGGCGAAGGCGAAGACGAGTTGGGCGATGCGAGCGGTCCCAAAAGATTGATTGTTCTGTCAGCCGGCAATATTCCCTCTGAAATTGATTTTGCTCGTGTACAGCCCCAGGACAATTACCCTATCGAGGATCCAGCTCAAGCATGGAATGCGCTTACCGTCGGGGGCTACACGGACCTGATCGACGTTCGTGATCAAGGATACGAGCGCTGGACACCGGCGGCGGGAGCGGGCGAGCTGAGTCCCCACAGTCGAACGAGTGTCACATGGTCTCAAGGCATAGCGCCGATCAAACCAGAACTTGTGATGGAAGCTGGAAACCGAGCCGTTAATCCCAGGCGGACCGAGATTCTCACCTTAACGTCTCTTTCTTTGCTTTCATGCGGAAAGGACGCTGACGGAGAACCGCTAGTAGCGTTTGATGCAACAAGTGCGGCCGCTGCGCAAGCCGCGAAAATGGCCGCTGAATTAAGGGCCGCGCATCCAGATTATTGGCCCGAGACTATTCGCGCGATGATGATCCATAGCGCGGAGTGGACGGAGCCCATGCTTCAGTCCTTGACGGAGACGAACAGCAAAAGAGCGCGATATGAATTGGTGAGACGCTTCGGTTATGGGGTGCCGCAATTCGATCGGGCGGCGGCATCCGCAACTAACCATCTTGCGCTCTTAGTCCAAAATGAGATTCAGCCTTTTAAGGTGGACGGAAGCCGCAAATTCAACAACTGCCATTATTACGCGCTTCCCATTCCGCGACGCATGATTGAAGAGCTAGAAAACGAGCCCCTTGAGATGAAGATAACGCTTTCCTATTTCGTCGAACCAAATCCGGGGCTCGCCGCAAACGTAAGCCCGCAGCGCTATCAATCCCATGGACTGCGCTTTGATCACCAAAGACGGAACGAGTCCGTTGCGCGTTTCAAACAGCGAGTAAATCCGAAGGAAAGAGCCGATCCGAAAAGGCGTCCAAACATCGAACCGGCCGATCCTCGCTGGCTCTTGGGTGAAGATAGTATCTCGGCTGGGTCTGTTCATTGTGACGTCTGGATGGGGCCGGCGATAGAGCTCCTGAATCGCAATATGATCTGCGTGAAACCAGTGAACGGATGGTGGCGCGATCGTGCATCGACGAGTATCTGCAATCGGCAATCACGCTACGCTTTGATTGTCACGCTGAAAGCCGCCAATGCGGAGGTCGATATCTACACGCCTATTCGAACCCAGATTGGCTTGCCGGTGCCCATTCCGATCGAGATTTAGGATCGGGTGAGGATTTAGAGTGGTGCCCCAGGTCGGACTTGAACCAACACGCCCGCAAGGGCGCGGCATTTTGAGTGCCGTGCGTCTACCGTTTCGCCACTGGGGCCTGCGAAGGAATCTATAGCGGGGTGGGTGGCTTTCGCCAATTATTTTCAGCGGGGACGATATTCAGGCGCGAAGTGTCGTCTAAAGGGCGTGGTCAGCCCTTCGGGCCTCGCGTGCTCTTACGATTGGCGCAACGCGCTCCCTTAATCGCTCAAGGATCGCGATCTTCTCGGCGAAGGTCGCGCGCGCATTCTGCCGGCGTCCCTCAGCTTTGCGAGCCAGGATTTCGGAATTATCCGGATACTGCCTTTGATGACCGTCCATCTACTCAATTCCCGATAGCGGGTTCTTGATCGCTGCTTTGAGGCAAAACTGGCTCCAAGCTCCCATAAGATTGTGCCTCTCAAGAACGCTTTTCAAGCGTTTTAAGTCTACTGCATCCTGCTCTAAGAATGCCTGAATTCTCGCTAAGTCCTTGAGTCTGCCAACCTTTAGGGCAGTCGCGACAACATGTTCTGCTCCAAGACACCGCGCCTTTAGGGGCTCCTCGCCCGGCCCGGCAACGTCGATCTCGACGGCCGCTTCGAGCCCCTCTTCGTCCAAAGGAGAAGCGACGGGCAAGAATTGGACGGGCCAACCTTCAATCCTGAAGCCGACATTTGTGCGCTCCGTGTAGCCCATTGCGGCGAGTGTTTTTTCGATTGGACCTAGAAGGAGGATGCCTGACATCCGCTTCTCGAATCCGTCCACCGAGACAAGGATATCCAGATCCTCAGTGAGCATGGGCTCGATATAATTGAGCGCAGCCACAGCGCCGGCAATTGCGTAATTCGCGATCGTTCCTTTCGCCGCGAGTTGGGTAACGACCTCAATGGTCTTGCGCAGAGTCATAAAGCACTGTCACTAGTCTGAAGGACCGGACATCATAGCCCTCTCCGTCCGGAGTCGGCCAATATTATCGGCGGGGCTTAGGATATCCGTTTGACTTCCCTGCCGATGGGCGCTTGACGTTTGCTCCGCGCTTTTTGGGGCGGTCGTCCGACCGTTCCCTTCCTACGTTCACCGCCGCTGCATCGATCATGTTCTTGATATGCGCGGCGTAGAATTTTTCGATCATCTCGACAGATGTGCGGCAGTTTTTCGCGATGGGGAAACCACGCCCGGTGGCTGGTTTTTCCGGATGTCTTGTACGGCGGTGAAAGATCGGGGACGAACTTGATCCAGCCGAGACGCTGGGCGGTTTTGAGAACGTGACGGAGCGTCACGATCTCTGGTGCAATGTGCTTCGAGCGGGCCTCATCGGCTCGCCCGTTTTCGGATTCTTTTTCGAGGTCGTCCTGTGCACGCGATAGTCCTGCACCGTCTGGGGGGTGATGTCGGTCACGGGCATGTTGCCGAAATAGGGGAGCAGGTGAACGCGCAGGCGGTCGCCGTGGCCCTTCACATATTGGGCGCTGCGCTCGCCTGCAGTGAGCGCCTCGTATTCGGGGAGGAATTTCGCGGCGCCGCAAGTCGCTATTCGCAGAAAATCTTCACCCGTTTGTGTCCGTTTGCGGCATCGACATCGACCGAGAGATCGTTGAGTTGCGCAATCAGCTCTTCGACATTTTCGGGCTTGAGTTGCGAGATATCCAAGGCGATGCCCTTCTCCCGAAGCGCCTGATTCACCCGCTCGCGCGAATGCTGGGGCATGAGTCCCGCAAGCTTCACGCCAGCGCGCAACAGCTGCAGCGGCACGCGAATATTGACCTTTTTCGGCGTGTCGCTTCTCGTGCCCTCTTCTGCATCGACGACGACACGAAGATATCTCGGAGCCTCGCCTGGCGGCGCGGAGGTTTCGGATCGCTTATCGAGCGCAGCGATCAGCCTCTCGGCTTCTGCCGCAGTAATTTTGCCCTCGGCGAGCATGTCGAGAACGCGGCGCCGGTGTTCGTTCATAGTCGTCCTCCTGTCAGGCGTGTGTGGAAAAAAGGGAGCGAAACGCGGAATCATTGCCCTGCCTCGAGCTCGGCAATGGCGTCGGCCGCGGAAATTTCTCCGCGCTCGAGCCGCGCAATCACTTCGCCGCGCGAAGGCCGCGGATTCTCGTCGATGAATTCGAGGGCGGCGGCGATGCGGTTCAGTCGTGCCTTGACCGTCGGATAGCTCACGCCGAAGACCTGCTCCATCTCCTTGATCGAGCCATGGGCGCGCAGGAAAGCGGCGACGAAAACCTGATCCTCGGCCGAAAGCTGGGCGAGGCGCGGCAGCGCGAATGCCCCTTCGATCGCCGTCCCGTCCGGAAGCCGGACGCGCTCCACGACGAGGGGGGCGCCACCCGTGAGGCGCGTCAGATCCTGCCAATCCTTTATGGGCGCCACTCGGACGGTCTTCCTTCCAAATCGAAACGAGAACCATGTTGCAGAGAAAATCAAAAAAATCAATATGTAAATTAAAAAAATCAATGTGCCACCCGCTGCCAATCGAATAGCAATTCGGGCCTGTCCCTCTTTGGCGCAACAGGGGCTTGCAGTTTGCGCAACGCGTCGCTTGAACCTCCCCCATGGAAGTCCGCAGGACACTGATCGTCGCCGGCGCGGTGCTGATTGCGCTCGGAGTCGCCTGGCCCTGGCGGCGCGCTCTTAACCTCGGCCGGCTGCCGGGCGACATCGTCATCAATCGTCCAGGCGTACATATCTATTTCCCGGTCATCACCTGCCTTCTGATCAGTGTGATCCTCACGCTTCTCTTTTGGATTTTGCGAAAGTAAGAGCCCTGCATGACACTCCGCCCCATCCGCCGCGCCCTCTTATCCGTTTCGGACAAGACCGGCCTTGTCGCATTCGCGAATGGTCTCGCCGGACATCAGGTTGCGCTGATCTCAACCGGCGGGACGGCGAAAACTCTGCGCGAGGCCGGACTTGCCGTCACCGAAGTCGAGGCTGTGACGGGTTTTCCGGAAATCATGGATGGCCGGGTCAAGACGCTGCACCCCCGCATCCATGGCGGATTGCTTGCTCTGCGCGACGAACCAGACCATGTGGAAGCAATGCGGGTGCATGGGATCGAAGGCATCGATCTTCTTGTCTGCAATCTCTATCCGTTCGAAGCGACAGTGGCGAAACGGGCGAGTTTCACGGAGACGATCGAGAACATCGATATCGGCGGCCCGGCAATGATCCGCGCGGCGGCCAAGAATCACGATTGGGTCACAGTCGTTGTCGATCCCGAGGACTACGAAGCCGTACTTGCCGAAATGGCAATGAATAACGGTGCCACGACCGGAGCGCGGCGCGGCAGCCTGGCGCAAACAGCCTTCGCGCGCACGGCAGCTTACGACGCAGCGGTCTCGAACTGGCTGGCGCGCGAGGCGGCAGGAATTGACAGCGCGGAACCGCCCCGCCGGCGCAGCTTTGCCGGCCAACTGCGTCAGCCGCTGCGCTATGGCGAGAATCCGCATCAGCGGGCGGCGTTCTATGTGACGGACGAACTTCGCTGCGGCGTGGCGACAACCCGGCAGCTGCAAGGCAAGGAACTTTCCTACAACAACATCAACGACACGGATGCAGCCTATGAACTCGCCGCCGAATTCGATCCTGCCGCCCATGCAGCCTGCGTGATCGTGAAGCATGCCAACCCCTGCGGCGTGGCGCTCGCACCAACCCTGCGTGAAGCCTATCTGAAGGCGCTTGCCTGCGATCCGGTCAGTGCCTTCGGCGGCATTATTGCCCTCAACCGCCCTCTCGATGCGGCGGCGGCAGCGGAAATCGCGAAGCTGTTCACCGAAGTAATCATCGCTCCGGATGCCGATGAGGAAGCGCGGGCGATCCTTTCCACAAAAAAGAATCTCCGGCTCCTTGTCGCCGGCGGTCTGCCGGACCCGCGCGCCAAGGGGCTTGCTTTCAAGAGCGTCTCGGGTGGCTTTCTCGTGCAGTCCCGCGACGCGGGGCAAGCGAGACGTGCGGCGCTGAAAATCGTCACGCGCCGTCAGCCGACCGAACGCGAGATCAACGACATGCTATTCGCCTTCACCGTCTGCAAGCATGTGAAGTCCAACGCGATCGTTTACGCGAAAGACTTGCAAACTGCCGGAATTGGTGCCGGCCAGATGAGCAGGGTCGATGCGGCACGCATGGCAGCGATGAAAGCGCGCGAAGCAGCGGTCGCTGCCGGGCTTTCTGAACCCCCTACCAAAGGGTCCGCTGCCGCATCGGACGCCTTCTTTCCATTCCCCGATGGTTTGCTCGCCGTCGCCGAGGCAGGCGCCACCGCTGTCATTCAGCCGGGAGGCTCGGTTCGCGACGAGGCCGTGATTGAAGCGGCCGATAACGCGGGTCTCGCGATGGCATTCACCGGCATGCGGCACTTCCGACATTAGGCGCGCGGGGGCGCGGGAGTAATTCTTCGCTGCCCGCTGGCCGCTCACACGCATTGTGCGCCAATCATCGGGCACGATGCGAGCGGCTTCGTGGGATATGCCATTGCCGTTCTCTGGACGGCCGCATAAGCCACGAAGCCGGATTTCTCAGTGCGGCTGCTGCATCTGTGACGGTGCAGGCGGGGCTCCTTCTCCGCTAAAGCGCGCCTGCCGTTCTGCGCGCCGTTCGGCATGGAGCTGCTTGATCTTCTCGATGAGCAGCGTGCCTTCCTTGTGACTCAGCCGGCCCGCGCTCATTTCGTCCTCGAGCAGCGCGACGATGCTATGGCGATGATGGTGCTTGTGAAGGCGCGGCTGACTGGGGCTTTCCTGTTGGTACCCCGCGCCCTGGTCCGGTTGCGGTGCGGGTTGTGCGAATGCAGCGCCGGTGCCGAGAGCGGCGGTGACGCCCAGCGCAAGGGCTGTTGTCCTGAAGTGCATTTCGGTTCCTTTCATCTTCCGGCCAGCCCGGCTCGGCTTGCCGCGATGCTGCATGTTGGGATGCTTGTATTGAACAGGCCCTGAAATCGCTATTCATCTTTTGTTCATTTTTTGGCCATGTTTGGCATGCCGGTATCATGCTGACCGTGCGATCCGCTCACCCCTCGCTACGATCAATTCATCCAAAGCTTCCTGGACGCGGAAGAGGACCCCACTCGGATGACAAAGGGTGGCCGCGCGCACGGCTTCCGCCATCGACCATCCTTCGCCGCAGAATTTCTCGAGAATGATCCAGTCCCGCGTCTTGATGCGCCCACGCAACCGTTCCAGTTTGCGGATGGCATCGATCTGAGCCTGGGCAAAGCAGAGCCCTGCGCCGGCTCCGCCTGCCCCCGGAACCATATCTGTGCTGTCGCGGCTTCCGCCGAGACGCAATTCGCAGAGCGAGCGGAATTCGTCGCCGGCCGCAAATTGCTCGTCGCTGATTTTGCCTCGCGCGTGGGCGAGGGTAAGCGGATGCTCGCCGATGTTGCGATAGCGTTCTTCACGGCCAGTCCGCGCCGAAACGAATTCGCGGATGTAGACGGCGCCCGGACCAGGTTTGGGACCCAGCCGCGATGAAGATGGCTGACGCACCCGTTGCTTACGCGAGCGTTTGCTCATCGATCGCCTCTCACCCCGTCGGCTTTCCTGTTTTCCGCCCACCGCGCTCCGTCGCGAAACGCGCGGATGATTTCCTGCATCCGGCTGAACGCTTCTTCGATTGCACTCACGTCGCCTTTCGCAAAAGCGGTGGCGTAACGCGCATGCGCCTCGCGATAGACGCGGCAGGCATCGAACAGCGGAGCTGTGGACGCGCTCATGCCGCCTCGCGTGCAATACGCTCTGCGCAATGAGGGCATGCTTCAACCTGCAGCAGCCGGATGGCGCGGGCCCGATGCGGCAGACGCGTGATGCGGCCTCGCTCCTCCAGCTGGCGCAGCAGACGCAGCACGCCGGCTTTCGATCCGAATCCGAGTGCGAGGCGCAGGTCCTCGACACTTGGCATCGTTCGCGTCCGCGCGAGATGGGCTTCGATGGCATCAAGGCAGGCCCGCTGTTTGCCAGTCAGCCCCATCTGGGCCGGAGCAGCGGCAGTCTCTTCGGGAACGGTCATCTTAACCTCGTCAGCATTCGTAACCGCAGCAATATAACTGAATTGGTCCTGTTGTCAACTGAATTGGTTCTGGAATATAACGTATCGGTATTGTTCACTGGTAGAATGAACAATATCAGCAAGTTGCGCCACGCCAGGGGCATGTCTCAGCAACAGCTGGCAGACAAGCTCAACACCACCGCCGTCTCGATCGGCCGCTACGAGCGTGAGGATCAGCGGCTGTCGCTCCCGCTTCTGCGGCGGTTCGCGAAAGTTTTTGACGTCACCATCGGAGAAGTAGCCGGCGAGACGCGGCTGACACCGGACTATCTCTCGGTGCCGGTATTCGATCTGCGCGCGGCCGCGGGGGCCGGCGCACTCGCCGAGGATCGCGAACCTGCCGGTCATCTCATGTTCCGCGAACAATGGCTGCGGCGTATGTCGGGCGATATCCACCGTCTGTTCGTGCTGGAGATCTCCGGTGACTCGATGTGGGAGACGTTACATGACGGCGATCATGCACTCGTCGACCCGTCGCAGACCAATCCGCGCCGGGAAGGTCTTTATGTGATCCGTATCGACGACATGTTGCAGGTCAAGCGCATCTCGATGCATCCGGTGACCAAGCTGCTGACCGTAAAGTCCGACAATCCCGCCTATCGCAGCTTCGACAACATCAAGCCCGACGAAATCGCCATCATGGGGCGGGTCATCTGGATCGGCCGCAGTCTCGGTTGATGCCGGGAATAAACGTTTGACAGCTTGTTAACGCGCGACTCTGCCCTTTGCCATTCGTCAATCAGCCGGGCCGAAATGGGCATTGGTTTCCGGAACGACTTCGGTATCCGTGCGCTCTCCTTCCCGCGGGGGAGTGAAAAGCGGAGATTGCGCATGGGACGCCTTGCAACAGATAAGAAAGGTCAAATCAGATTTGTTTATGGTCCGGGCGGCGAGATGTTGACGCTCCCGGACTTGCCGTCACCGGGGACACGGCGCTGGGTCAGCCGGCGCAAAGCTGAAGTGGTTGCTGCCGTCCAGGGCGGACTGCTGACGCTTGGCGAGGCATGCGAACGTTACGCATTGAGCGTCGAGGAATTCATGAGCTGGCAACACTCCATCGAGCATCACGGCCTCGCGGGCTTGCGCGCCACGCAGCTGCAGAAATATCGGCACAACGAGACGCATCGGCCAGCGCACTAAGCACACGCAGTTCTGTCCTGCCCGTCGCGGCGGCCTCCCGGAATATTCGGAGAGCCGCCGCCGGGGCACGGAAAACCGTGGGCGAGACCATTGCGCTCCCCGGGGCCAACAGAAGTTTGCAACGCTTGATGGTGGTCTCCGCACCGATCGTATCGGTCAGCAGGGCGGCCGGATCGTTTGCCTTCTCCGCCGCGGGCTCTGCCGGATCGCGAACACACAACCCATGCTGGCGCGTTTTCTGGCGAGGAGGTGCCAGGAACATGCGCGTGTATTCGGTCTGGAGGTTCATCAGGCAGGGTTTCTGGGCCTTTATCGAGGACAATGGGCTAAGCCATGGCGCTTCGATTGCGTTCTATGTGGTTACCGGTTTCGTGCCGGCACTCGTTGTCGGCATCACCCTCTTACGGGCGCTCTTCGGCCACACCATGGTTCATAGTTATGTCGGCCAGGCATTGCATCTGCTGATGGGTCACGAAGGTCCTATCATTCTGGGTATCGCAGCCAAGGCGGCGTCGGGGGGCACGGTGGGCATCCGCGCGGAGATCATTGGCGCCATTATTCTGTTCGTCACCGCATCGGGCGCCTTCGGCGAAATCCAGTCGGCACTGAACGCGGTCTGGAAGGCCAGTTCCGAAGGCGTTTCGCTTGCCAGCTTTTTGCGTGCACGCCTGCTGAGCCTCGCATTGGTGCTGGGGCTCGGCGCCCTTCTGCTCTGCTCGATGCTTGCCACGGCCTTCGTTGCCCAATGGCGCGTTGGCGAAGCGGTTGGCAGCCCCTTCTTCACGGCGGCGGCGAACTTTCTGCTCGGCTTCGTACTGATTTCGATGATCTTCGCCGCTATCTACAAGCTCTTGCCGGACGTCGATCTGGAGTGGGGAGATGTTGCCGCGGGCGCCATCGGCACGGCCGCCCTCTATGAGTTGGGCCAGTTGCTCATCGGGCTCTATCTCCACAGCGCCGGTACGTCGGCGGCCTATTCCGCGGCCGGCGGCCTGATCGTGGTGCTGCTCTGGATCTATTATTCAGCGCAGGTGTTCCTGCTTGGAGCCGAGTTCACGAAAATCTACGCCACGGGACGCAGACGCGAGCAATCCCCGCGGCGGAAATCTCCCGCCTATTGCGAATGAGACACTTGGCGTTGCGTGGTTGCGTGTGAGATAAAGCCAAACATAGGAAGTGGCGCTCGCGCGCTTGGTTATTAAGGAGATTGACATGAGGGGACGTCCCGGCACAGGGCGCAGTTCAAAGCGCGCCAAGAAATCGACCCGCAGCAAGACAGCGCGCACGAGGACCGGACGCACCGCGGCCAAGAAGGCGAAAGTCCCAGCCAAAAAGCCGGCCAAGAAGAAAGCCGTACGCAAGACCGCCGCTCCGGCCCGCAAAAAATCGACCGCCAGGAAATCGCCGGCCGCGAAGACAAGCGCGAAGCGCACCGCCAAGCGCGCACCACGGGGCGCCCGGAAAGAGACTTTCGGCGAAGGCAATTATACGGCCACACGCGAAATTCGCGACCAGGAGACCGGTTTCGTCCGCCGCAACAAGAACAGGATCACGTCGATTGGCGAAGACGTAGCAGCGGCCCTTGAAGGACATGAGGGTGAAGAGCCGAAAGA
>Ga0335074_10004694_pt1 | contig 18853 bp, 15 predicted proteins | sample Lox_Sample_23_FD_206715 | JGI IMG/M metagenome (GOLD analysis project Ga0335074, IMG submission 206715) | Soil microbial communities from Loxahatchee National Wildlife Refuge, Florida, United States - Lox_Sample_2.3 | ecosystem: Environmental > Terrestrial > Soil > Wetlands | place: USA... | reverse complement strand
GTGGACCCCGCCTCCCTGATGTGGTAGCCGGACACCGACAGCGGCTTGTAGTCGGTGATGTTCGCCGCGCAGTACTCCATCAGGTCGCCGATCAGCCGCAGGTGCGGCCCCGGCGGGAACAGCCATTCCTTCTGCGCGATGTACTCCTTGAAGATGTCGGTCTGCAGCGTGCCGTTCAGCTTCCCGAGATCGGCGCCCTGGCGCTGCGCGGCGGCCAGGTACATGCAGAACACCGGCACCGCGGGCCCGCTGATCGTCATCGACGTGGTCACGTCGGCCAGCGGGATTCCGTCGAACAGGACGTCCATGTCGTCGGCCGAGTCGATGGCCACGCCGCAGTGCCCGACCTCGCCCTGCGACCGCGGGTCGTCGGAGTCGCGGCCCATCAGCGTCGGCATGTCGAACGCCACCGACAGGCCACCGCCGCCGCCGCGCAGCAGCATCTTGTACCGCTCGTTGGTCGCGGCCGCGTTGCCGAACCCGGAGAACTGCCGGATCGTCCAGGCCCGGCCGCGGTACCCGGCCGGGTAGAGGCCGCGGGTGAACGGGAACTCCCCCGGCCAGCCGATCCGGTCGAATCCGGGCGCCACGGCGCCGTCGGGCGGCCCGTACACCGGATCGACCTCGAGCCCGGACAAGGTGGTGAAGTCGGCGTTGCGCAGGCGCGCGGCGTCATACCGTCGCTGCCAGCGCGCCCGGCCGTCGTCCCGGTCCTGCTCGGCCCCCATGGCGTCCTCCCGCGGTCACCGCGCTCAGATAGTAGGACGTCCTACTATCCGCCCCAGTCTAGTTCAGTTTCTTTTACGCACCGTCGGGGCCCAACCGAACCGCGGCCTGGGTCGTCTATGTCGTTGGGAAAGAGCTGCCCGGGCGCTACGGGGGTCCGGGCAGCCGTCATGGCGGCGGGTCGAATGTGTGGTAGAACCGATGCGATATCGCGCAGGTGATCTGGGCTGCACGGCAGTCCTCGGGGATGTCGCGACGCTCACGGGCCCACGCATTGCGGGGTCGGTTCCGGCGATGAGGCAAGGGAACTCGGTGGCCAGGCTCCGAACCATCGACCAACAGGCGGCCGAGGATCTGTTCAACGCCTGTTACCCCCGGCTGGCGGGCTGGGTCCGCCGGCTGGTGGACGACGACGACACCGCCCACGAGATCGCGTCGGAGGCGTTCACCCGGCTGCTGGCTCGCTGGTCGAGCCTGGACAACCCGCAGAGTTACCTCTATATGATCGCGACCAACCTGGTCCGGGACCACTGGCGCAAGTCCGGCCGGGAGCGCCGCGCGATCCGGACCCTGACCGCGGCCGCCCCGCTCGACCCCGCCTACCACCCGGCGCAGGACGTGGACGTGCGGGCGCTGATCGAGGCGTTGCCCGCCCGGCTGCGCAGCGCGTTCCTGCTGCACTACTACGCCGGGTTCGGTGTCCGGGAGGTGGCGACGATGCTGGGCCGGCCCGAGGGCACGGTCAAGGCCGACCTGCATCACGCCCGGGCCCGGCTCAAGGCGGCCCTGGGAGACTCCGATGGGTGACCCCAGGGATCCGGTCGGCCGGGACCCGGTGGACCGGTGGCTGAACGCGGAGGTCGAGCCGCTCACCCCGCGGCCCGGCACGTTCGAGCGGATCAGCCGCCGGGCGCACCGCCGGAAGGTCAGGCGCGCGTCGATATCGGCCGCGGGCGCCGTGGTCGTGATCGGGGTGGCCGCGTCGGTGCCTGGAATCGTGTCCGCGCTGCAGCCGGGCGGGGGCCGGCCGGCGCCCGCGGCCGCGGCGAGCTCGCCGCGGCCCACCGCCGCGCCCGCGATCACCGGCCAGGGCTCCGGCGGCCTCGCCTCCCAGTCGAGCAGCCCGGTGCCGCCCGCGACGATCCCGGCATCCCTGGCCCACCCGGGCCCGCTGCCGGCGAACTTCCAGCCCACCTCGGTCACGTTCATCGGCCAGTTCACCGGCGCGGTGATCGGCCAGGCCGGAACCCAGGGGCACTGCGCCACGAGGTACTGCACCTCGCTGGCGGGCACCAACAACTACGGCCGGTCCTGGTTCGGGGTGAGCGCGCCGCACACCGGGCCGCCGGACGGATCCCGGGGGGTCGGCCAGCTCCGCTTCCTGAACACCGACAACGGGTGGGCGTTCGGGCCGCAGCTCTGGGTCACCCACGACGCGGGCGCGACCTGGCAGCAGGAGGCTACCGGCGGGATGCGGGTCATCGACCTGGAGACCGCGGGGAACCGGGCGTTCGCGCTGTTCGCGAAGTGCGCCGGCAGCGGCGCGAGCTTCGGGACCGGCTGCACCAGCGTCTCGCTGTACACCTCGTCGACGGCGGGCAACCAGTGGCAGCGGGCCTCCGGCCCGGCCGGCCGCCTGCCGGCCGCCGCCGCCGGCCGGGCCGACTCGGCCAGCCTGCTGCTCGCGGGCGACCGCGGCTACGTTCTCGCGCCGTCCGGCGAGCTGCTCAGCGGGCCGATCACCGGAGCGGCCTGGACCATGGCCGACGCCCAGGTGCCCTGCTCCCCCGGTGCGCCGGGGGCCGGCGGTCAGCCGACCGGCGCCCTGATGGCGGCCGGCTCGGGCGATCTGTTCCTGGTGTGCACGAGCGCGACCAGCACCGCCGGCGACTCCCAGACCAAGGTGGTGATGGTTTCATCGAACGGCGGCACGACCTGGTCCACGGCCGGAGACGGCCCCGCGCCCGGCATCGCGACCTCGGTCGCCGCCGCCCAGGGCAACGTGGTGGTGCTCGCGACCGACACCGGCCTTTATCTGTCCACCAACGGCGGCGTCTCCTGGCAGCTGGCCCGGTCCGGCCCGCCCCGGGCCAAGGCCGGGGCGCGCGGCTTCGGCTACGTCGGCATGACCAGCGCGACCCAGGGCGTCGCGCTGCCCGCCGACGCCGGGCTGCACGAGGTGTTCATCACCACCGACGGGGGCAGCACCTGGCGGCCGCAGGCGATCAGCTCTCCTTGAAGTCGCCCGCGCCGACGCGCAACGAGCGCAGCATGCCGAACATCTGCTCGAGCTCGGCCTCGTCGTAGTCGCCCAAGCCGAAGTCGGCCGCCATCAGGTCGGCCGTGGCCCGGCCGACCAGATCGCGTCCGGCCTCGGTGATCTCGGCCAGGGTCCCCCGCCCGTCGGCCGGGTTGGGCCTGCGCTTGACCAGGCCCTGCGCCTCCAGCCGGTTGACGATGTTGGTCACGCTGGTCGGGTGGACCATCAGCCGCTGCCCGACCAGGCGCAGCGGCAGCGCGCCCTCCCGGCTGAACCGCAGCAGCACCAGCGCCTCGTACCGGGCGAACGTCAGGCCGTGCGGGCGCAGCAGCGCGTCGAGCTCGGCCAGCAGGATCTGCTGGGCGCGCATGATCGAGGTGACCGCGGCCATGGCCCGGGAGTCCCCGAACCGGCGCTCCCATATCTCGGCCGCGCGCGCGATCGGGTCAAACGGAAGGTCTAGCGGCTTGCGCACAGGCACAAAGTACCGGCAACGGCAGCACCGGTAGCGACACGACCCGGCGCCCGTGGATTCGCCTGAGCGAAGCTGGCAATATTACCTGCGGGGGAACGTGGCATGGCAAGTTTCGGGGGAACATATTGCTGTCCAGTCACGCCGTGATGTCCATGACGCCGGTGCTCGCCGCCGGGGTTGGCGTACGGCGCGGCGGTCTACTCGGCCTGGGCGGCTGGGATCTTCGCTCGGCCAGCTTCCGCCTGGACGCCCCGGTGTACGGCAGCGCCGGACTCGGGATCGTCATCACTCCGCACCGGGCGGCGACCGCGCTGATCGACCTGCTGGCCGGGCTGGTGCGGCCGACTTACGGGGAACTACGGGTGCTTGGCGAGGACATGACCACGGCCGAGGGCCGGGCCGCGGTCCGGGCCCGGGTCGGCGTCGCGCGCCGGATCGCCCGGCCGCAGCCCGGGTTCCGGGTCCGCGGGCTGGTGGAGCACGCCGCCCGGCTGGCCGGACTGCCCGGCCGGGACCGTGACGCGCTGGCCGCGGCGATCATCGACCGGCTCTCGCTGACGCCCTGGGCCGAGGTCCCGCTCCGCTCGGCGCCCGAGGTGGTCAGCCGGCGAGCCAGGCTCGCGGCCGCCGCGGTGCATCAGCCCGACCTGCTGCTGCTCGACGGGCTGCTGGACGAACTTGGCTTCGGTGATGCCGGGGTGCTCGCCGAAGCGATTCGCGACCTGGGCCGCGACACGACCGTGATCGCCACCGGACGCGATCCCGTCACCCTGGCCCTGGCCTGCGGCGAGGTCCTGACCATGGCCGACGGAATCCTGGTCCGGACCTGAACGGGCAGTAGGCTGCGGGAGTGGATTGGAGCCTGCTGGCCTGCGGACAGTCGGGGCACGTGACCTATGCCCCGGCCGAGCCCGCGGTGCGCAGGCGGCTGACCGCGCGGGCCGAGACCGGTGAGGAGGCGTGGCGCTGCCTGCGCTGCGGCAGCTTCATCGCCGGCCAGCCGCAGTCGTCCGGGCCCGCCGCGCAAGCACCCGTGGTGCGCCGCGACAAGGAGGTGCGCAGCGCCTTCATCCTGCGGGTCTTCGCGGTTGAGCGGTGGCTGCGCGCCCTGGTCGTCGCCGTCCTGGCCTTCGTGGTGTGGCGGTTCGAGTACGCCAGGGAGTCGATCGAGCAGGCCTACCAGCGTGAGCTGCCGCTGCTGCGCTCGCTCACCCAGCAGCTCGGGTTCAACATCGACCACTCGAAGCTGGTCGGGCTGTTCAACCGGGCGCTGAACCTCAGCCCGGCCACGATCAGGCTGGTGGCCATCCTGCTGGCCTGCTACGCCGTGATCGAGATCGTGGAGGGCTTCGGCCTGTGGCAGGGCCGGCGCTGGGGCGAGTACTTCGCGATGGTGGCCACCTCGCTGGGCCTGCCCTACGAGATCTACGACCTGGTCACGAAGTTCGGCGTCACCGCGTTCGTCCTGTTCCTCATCAACCTGGCCCTGGTGGTCTACCTGGTTCTCACCAAGCGCCTGTTCGGCGCGCGCGGCGGCAAGCGGGCCTACGATGCCCGGCTGCGCAGCGAGTCCATCATGGAGGCGGCCATCGAGGCGGCCGCGGCCGAGCAGGACCGCCGGCCCTCGCCAACTGACCAGGCGGACACCGGCGCGGCCGAGCGGAGCGAGGTGCCCGTGGTACCGGCCGAGGCGCCCAGGCCCGGACAGTAGGGTCGTGCACGGCGCCCCTGTTGTCGTGCACGGCGTCAGAGCGGACGAACGGACGCTAGCCGCGGATGCCCTCATCACAGCGACGCGCGATCCATGTCACGCCGTCGAGGTGGAGAACGACCGTCAGCCGACCGTCTGGCAACTCAAGAAAGACGCTGCCTGCATCGGTGATCTGGCGCGCGATCTCGGCGGTAACCGGATCTGGCCGGCCCCTGGCGCTGACGCGGATCAGGGGGGCGTCGAGCGGGTACAACGGATTCCCGTGCGCGGCGGCGCTAAGGGTCGTGATCTCGGCGAGCGCTGGCGGGGCGGTCTCAGTCATGTTTCCTCAACAGTCTTCCGCAACGGTGGCAGTGACCGACGGGGGGCGGATGTTCTCCCGCCGCGCCTGGCCATGCCAATGTGCGCCGCCAACGTTGGGTGAACGTTGAGGGAAGCTTGAATCGCCGGGCTACTGGCCCGTGCAATCGTCTGCTGGAAACCGATAATCCGTGGCAGAATGGTCTATAGCGGCGGCGCTGGGCACTATTTGCCGGCTACGGGGGCCGCTACCAAGTCCGGGGAATTCGTTATGGAGTTCGGGGTTTTAGGGCCGGTCGAGGTCAGGGCGCATGGCCGGCCAATGGATGCGGGGCACGCCAGGCAACGAGCCGTACTGGCGGTGTTGCTGCTGGATCCGGGCCGGGCTGTGCCACTAGGCGTACTGATCGACCGAGTGTGGGGCGAGGATCCGCCGCGGTCGGCGCGCAACGTGCTGTACGGGTATGTGGCCCGGCTCAAGGCGCTGCTGGCCAGCGGCCAGGACCCCGTTGTCAGCCTGTTCCGATCAAGTGGCGGCTACCTGATACGGGCCGGGCCCGGCCAGCCGGATCTGGTACGTTTCCGCTGCTTGGTGGCCGAGGCCGCGGCCGGGGACGATGAAAGGGCCGCGGCGGCACTGGGCCGGGCTCTCGCGCTGTGGCGGGGACCCGCGCTGGCCGGGCTGGACAGCCCATGGCTGAACGCGATGCGGACCACACTGGAACTGGAGCGTTCCGCGGCGGTGCTCGACCTGAACGACATCCGGCTGCGCCGCGGCGAGCACGCCGCCATGGCCGGCGAGCTGACCGCCCAGGCGGCAGCCTCGGCAGCGGATGAGCGGCTGACGGGGCAGCTGATGCTCGCGTTGTACCGGTGCGGCCGGCAGGCCGATGCGCTGCGCTGGTACGAGCAGACTCGCCGCCACCTGGTCGGCGAGCTCGGCGCCATCCCCGGCCCTGCGCTGGCCGCCCTGCACCAGCAGATCCTGCGCGCCGACCCGGCTCTGGCGGCACCGACCGCGGTCGGCGGGGCCGCCGAACCGCGCGCCGGGATCTGGCCAGCAGGGCGCTTCGCCGTCCCGGTGCCGCGGGAGCTGCCGCCCGACGTATCGGCCTTCACCGGCCGATCGGCCGAAGTGCGCCGACTCGACCAGCTGCTAACCGGCCCCGCACCTCACGCCGTCCGGGCGCCCGCCGCGGTGATCTCCGCCGTGTCCGGGACCGCAGGCGTGGGAAAGACCGCGCTCGCCGTGCACTGGGCGCATCGCGCCGCCGGCCAGTTTCCCGATGGCCAGCTGCATGTGAACCTGCGTGGCTATGACCTCGCACAGCCTCTGACGGCCGCCGACGCGCTGGCGGTGCTGCTGCGTGCTCTCGGCGTTCCAGACGAAGACATCCCGGCTGGCGAAGACCGGCGCGCAGCCAGCTACCGCAGCCTGCTGGCCGGCAAACGGATGCTGGTCGTCATCGATAACGCCAGGACCGCCGAGCAGGTCCGGCCCCTGCTGCCCGGTACCTGCACCTGCGCCGTGCTCGTGACCAGCCGTGACTCCCTGGTCGGCCTGGTCGCCCGCGACGGCGCCGCCCGCCTCGACCTCGACCTGCTCCCGCTCGACGACGCGGTCGGCCTGCTGCGCGAGCTCATCGGCGCCCGGGCCGACGACGACCCGCCCTCGGCGGCCAAACTTGCCCAGAAGTGCTCAAGGCTCCCGCTGGCGCTGCGCGTTGCCGCCGAGCTCGCCGCCACACGCCCGAATGTTCCGCTTGCCGATCTCATCGAGGAGCTCGCCGACGAGCAACGGCGGCTGGACGTGCTGAACGCTGACGGCGATCCGCGTACTGCCGTCGGCACTGTCTTCTCCTGGTCCTATAAGCACCTTGATCCCGGCCTCGCCCGCGCATTCCGGCTCACCTGCCTGCACCCCGGCCCCGACTTCGACTCCTCCGCCGTTGCCGCGCTCATGGCCGCCCCGCTCCACCAGGCAAGCCGGATGCTCGAGGTGCTGGCCCGGGCGCACCTGATCCACTCAACCGGACCCGGCTGGTATGGCATGCACGACCTGCTCCGTGCGTACGGCCGCGGACTGACCAGCGCCGAGGACGGGGAAGAGCGGGCGCTCCAGGCACTGGCCCGCCTTACCGATCACTACGTACACGCCGCCGCCAGCGCCGTCGACCGGCCGTATCGGTCGGTCGGCCCGGCCTCCGCATTGATGCGGCCGGCAGAGACGCCCCGCTGGCTCGTGGAGCAACGGGCCGTCCTGATCGCGGCCGCCGCCGAGTTCGCCGGACCCAGGCACGCCACCCGGCTGGATATAACCCTGCTGCGCCGGGCGGATGCGATATTGCGCAGCGTGACGGCGGTTATCGCCGCCGAACTGAAGGAGCGCCGACCGGACGGAGGGTCCGTGCCGGCTCCCAGGGAGTCAGCAGCCGACGAACTGGTCGGCGGGGGCTAGCACTGGGGCCGTTATGGAGTTCGGGGTTCTAGGGCCGGTCGAGGTCTGGGAGGCTGGCCGGCGGGCCGGTGCGGGCCACGCCCGGCAGCGGGCCGTGCTCGCCGTCCTGCTGCTCGATCTGGGCCGGGCGGTGCCGCCCGAGGTGCTGATCGACCGAGTGTGGGGCGAGGATCCGCCGCGGTCGGCGCGCAACGTGCTGTACGGGTATGTGGCCCGGCTCAAGGCGCTGCTGGCCAGCGGCCAGGACCCCGTTGTCAGCCTGTTCCGATCAAGTGGCGGCTACCTGATACGGGCCGGGCCCGGCCAGCCGGATCTGGTACGTTTCCGCTGCTTGGTGGCCGAGGCCGCGGCCGGGGACGATGAAAGGGCCGCGGCGGCACTGGGCCGGGCTCTCGCGCTGTGGCGGGGACCCGCGCTGGCCGGGCTGGACAGCCCATGGCTGAACGCGATGCGGACCACACTGGAACTGGAGCGTTCCGCGGCGGTGCTCGACCTGAACGACATCCGGCTGCGCCGCGGCGAACACAGCACACTGGCGAGCGAGCTGGCGGCCCAGGCAGCGGCGGCGCCGGCCGATGAGCGGCTGGTCGGCCAGCTCATGCTGGCGCTGTACCGGTGCGGTCGGCAGGGTGCGGCGCTGCGCTGGTTCGAGCAGACCAAGCGGTATCTCGTCGTCGAGCTCGGCGCGGACCCCGGCCCGGCGCTGCAAGCGCTGCACCGGCAGATCCTGCGCGCCGACCCCGCCCTCACTGACACGTCTGTCCGCACCGGCCGACCCGCCATGCCACAGACGGGCATCTGGGCGCCCGCCGCGGGTCCGGGCCCGGTGCCGCGCGAACTGCCCGCCGACGTGCCGGCGTTCACCGGGCGGGCCGCCGAACTGGCCGAGCTGGACCGGCTGCTGACCGGGCTGGGCCCGGAGGCTGACGCCACTACCGGGACGGGCCTGACCGCCGCGCACCGGCAGATGGTTGAGCCGGGCGCTGCGGCTGGGCCGGCGACAGCCGCCGTTATCTCGGCGGTGTCGGGGACCGCGGGCGTGGGCAAGACCGCGCTCGCGGTGCACTGGGCGCACCTGGCCGCCGACCGATTCCCGGACGGGCAGTTGCATGTGGACCTGCGCGGCTACGATCCAGCCCGCCCGGTCACCGCCGCGGACGCGCTCGCCGGACTCCTGCGGACGCTCGGCCTGCCCGGCCAGGCCATCCCGCCCGGCCAAGACCAGCGCGCCGCCCGCTACCGCAGCCTGCTGGCCGGCCAGCGGATGCTGATCGTGCTGGACAACGCCAGCACGGCCGAGCAGGTCCGGCCGCTGCTGCCGGGTACCCCCGGCTGCGCCGTCGTGGTGACCAGCCGCGACGCGCTGGCCGGCCTGGTCGCCCGCGACGGCGCCGTCCGCCTCGACCTCGACCTGCTCCCGCTCGACGAGGCGGTCGGCCTGCTGGGCGAGCTGATCGGCGAACCGGTACGCGCCGACCCGCACGCCGCCGCAGAGCTGGCCCGGCAGTGCGCCCGGCTGCCGCTGGCGCTGCGCGTGGCCGCCGAGTTGGCTGCCGCCCGCCCCCAGGTCCCCCTCAGCGACCTGGTCGCCGACCTGGCCGCCCAGCAGCGGCGGCTGGACCTGCTCGATGCGGCCGGAGATCCCCGGGCCGCGGTCGGCGCGGTGTTCTCATGGTCTTACCAGCAACTCAGTGCCGAGGCCGCACGGATGTTCCGGCTGCTCGGCATCCATCCAGGCCCTGATATCTGCGTCCCCGCCGCCGCCAGCCTGGCCGCGATAGCCGAGACCGACGCCCGCCGGCTGGTGCGTGAACTGGCCCGCGCTCACCTGATCGCCGAGCACCTCCCCGGCCGGTACGTCTTCCACGACCTGCTGCGCGCCTACGCCGCCGAGCAGGCCCGCCACACCGACAGCGATGCCGACCGGCGCGAGGCCACCGGCCGGATGCTCGACCACTACCTGCACACCGCCGCCTCCGCCGCCTGCCTGCTGATGCCGTCAAAGGAGCCGGTGGCCCTCGCCCCACAGCGGCCTGGCGTCACTCTCGCGCAGCCGGCCGATTACTCGCACGCGCTGGCCTGGTTCGAGGGAGAACACCAGGTCCTGCTCGCCGCCGCCGCCCTTTCCGCCGATTCCGGGTTCGACAGCCACACCTGGCAGCTCCCGTGGGCCATGGAGCCCTTCCTGCGCGCCCGCGCGTATTGGCAGGAATGGGACGCGACCCAGCGCACGGCACTGACCGCGGCGACCCATCTGGGCGACGGGGCCGCGCAGGCCCTATCCGGTCGCCTCCTGGCCATGGCCTGTACCGAGCTCGGCGACCATGATCAGGCTCGTGGCCACCTGGCCACCAGCCTCACGCTGTACCGGCGGCTCGGCAGTCGCCAAGGCGAGGCCAAGGTCCAGCAGGCTCTCGGTCTGCTGGCCGACCGTCAGCGCCGCCACGCCGACGCGCTGGGGCACGCGCATCAGGCGCTGCGCCTGTACCAGGCCGTTGGCGACAAGGCGTCCGAGGCCGAAGCGCTCAACGACGTCGGCTGGACTCACGGCCACCTCGGCAACTACGCGCGGGCCCGCGCGTTCTGCCGCCAGGCACTCACGCTGTGCGCGGAAGTCGGCCACCGCTGGGTCGAGGGACATGCCTGGTCCAGTCTGGGCTACGCCGAGCATCATCTCGGCAATCACGCCGAAGCCGTGGCCTGCTACCAGCGCGCGCTCAGCATTTTCCGGGAACCCCGTGACCGCTTCCATGAAGCGATAACCCTCTCCCTGGCCGGCGACGCCCGCCGGGCCGCTGGCGAGCTGGCACTGGCCCGGGCGGCCTGGCGGCAGGCACTCGCCATCCTCGAGGACCTGCGGCATCCCGACGCCGGCCAGGTCCGCGCGAAGCTCGCCAGCACGAACGGGCACGCCGCTCAGGATCCGCCCGCCTAGTGACACGCCGCTTCCGACGGCGCTCAGTTGGCTGGCTCGAACCGTGCGGTGAAGTGGCGCAGTCGCCCGGGCTGGGAGACGATCCGCATGCCGGGAAGATCGCTGGCCCGGCGGGCGACCCGGTCGACGACCTCGATCACGAAGTCCATGTGGCTTTGGGTGTAGGTGCGGCGTGGGATGGCCAGGCGGACCAGGTCCATCGCGGCCGGGGTCTCGGTGCCGTCGGGGCGCAGGCCGAACATCACCGTGCCGATCTCGCAGCTGCGGACCCCGCCCTCGAGGTACAGGGCGCAGGCGAGTGCCTGCCCGGGATAGGCCAGCGGGTCGATGTGCGGCAGCATCGCCCGGGCGTCGATGTAGACGGCATGACCGCCGAACGGCACGACGACCGGAACGCCGGCCTTTTCCAGGGCCTCCCCGAGGTACTCGACCGACCGGATCCGGTAGCGCAGGTAATCATGCTCGACGGCCTCGCGTAGTCCTTGGGCGATCGCCTCCAGGTCGCGTCCGGCCAGGCCGCCGTACGTGGGGAAGCCCTCGGTGAGGATCTGCAGGTTGCGGCAGCGCTCGGCGAGTTCGTCGTCGTTGAGCGCGAGCCAGCCGCCGATGTTGGCCAGCGGGTCCTTTTTGGCCGACATCGTCATGCCATCGGCCAGGGCCGCCATCTGCCGGATAATCTCAGCGACCGGGACATCCTGGTAGCCGGCTTCGCGGGTCCTGATGAACCAGGCGTTTTCCGCGATCCGGCAAGAGTCGAGGAACAGCGGCTTGCCGAACCGGTCGCACATCTCGCGGACGGCCCCGACGTTGGCCATGCTGACAGGCTGGCCACCACCGGAGTTGTTGGTGACCGTCAGCATCACCAGCGGGACCGCGGCGGCCTGTTCCGACAGCAGGCGTTCCAGCGCGGCGACGTCCATGTCACCCTTGAACGGATGGCGGGCGGCGGGCTGCAGGCCCTCGGCGACCGGCAGGTCGACGGCGCTGGCCCCAGTGAACTCGATGTTGGCCCTGGTGGTATCGAAGTGGGTGTTGTTCGGCACGATCAGGCCGGGTCCGCCGGTCGCGGTGAACAGGATCCGCTCCGCGGCGCGGCCCTGGTGTGTCGGCAAGACGTGTGCGAACGGGAATAGGTCGGTCACCGCGGCGCGGAACCTATGGAACGACGGCGCGCCGGCATACGCCTCGTTCCCGCGCTGGATGGCCGCCCACTGCTGGGCCGACATTGCGCCGGTGCCGGAGTCGGTCAGCAGGTCGATCGGCACGTCGGCGGCGGCCAATTCGAACAAGTTGTATCCCGCCGCCTCCAGGGCGCTGGCCCGCTCGGCGCGAGTGGCCAGCCGCAGCGGCTCGACCGAATGGATCCGGAATGGCTCGATGACCGTGCGAAACGGTATTTCAGTCGTCATCCTTGCGCCTCCATTGACGGCCTGGCCCGCGCTCCCCTGGCCGTGAACGACTTCCTGGCCTAATCCGCCCCAGCGAGCCGAACTGGCGGCCTCGTCGGCGGTTTGGCCCGGCCCGGGCGTGTCGAGGCTCGTAGCGCCCGCCTGATGCTGGCATCAGGCTCAGCAGCAAGACGACGAATCCGCACGTCGCTATCACCAGCCATGCCGGACGGCTGGCACCAGCGAAGCCGCCGCGGATGGTGCCGTGCAGCCGCTCGGCGAGGATCGCGCCGACCACTGACACGCCGAGCGACTGGCCGGCCTGTCGGCGCGCCAGCCCGGCCTGCAAGACAGTGCGCCTGCCGTACCGGTCACCGATGGCACCCGACGTCAGCATCAAGCTCGCCGTGGTGATCGTGTAGGCGGCGATGGTCCACTGCAGCCCGGCAACCGGCGCATGCAGGCCGCGCCCGATCAGCGGCAGTGCCATGTTCACCACCGTGGTATCGATGGCGATCATGAACATGCTCACGCAGCATGTGCCGGCGATCACAGCCGCGGCGGCACGGCCGGGCGGCCGAACGCTAGCCGGGTAGTTCCTCATCGCCTGGCCAGCCTGCGCTCCCGGCGTGGAATGAACCTTGAGGGAACCTTGAGCGGCTGCGGCAGAGGCGCTGCAAACGTCTGCGTAATAATCTGCGCGTAGACGTCCGATAATGGAGCAATTGACAGATAAGCGCGTGCGGCCATGAGGGCTGTCATGGAGTTTGGGGTTTTAGGGCCGGTCGAGGTCTGGCTGGATGGCCGGGCGATTGCTGCCGGGCACGCCCGGCAGCGGGCCGTGCTGGCCGTCTTACTGCTGGATGCCGGGCGTGCGGTGCCGGCCGAGGTGCTGATCGACCGGGTGTGGGGCGAGGACCCGCCGCGGTCGGTGCGCAACGTGGTGTACGGGTACGTGGCCCGGCTGCGCGCGCTGATCGCCGACGGCCACGATCCGGCCGTCACTCTGTCGCGGCGCCCGGGCGGTTACGCGCTGGTGGCCGGGCCCGACCAGGTGGATGTGAGCCGGTTTCGCCGCCTGGCGGCCGAGGCGGGCGAGGCCCGAGACGACGAGCGTGCGGCGGCGACGCTGGGCGAGGCGCTTGCTTTGTGGCGGGGCCCGGCGCTGGCCGGACTGGACAGCCCGTGGCTGAACGCGATGCGCTCCACCCTGGAGCTCGAACGCGGCGCAGCCGTGCTGGAGCTCAACGAGATCCGGCTGCGCCGCGGCGGGCACGCCGCGCTCGCGGGCGAACTGCCCGCCCAGGCGGTGGCCGCGCCGGGCGATAAGCGGCTGATCGGGCAGCTGATGCGGGCGCTGTACCGGTGCGGCCGGCAGGCGGAGGCGCTGCGCTGGTTCGAGCAGACCCGCCGCCACCACCCGCCATGCCGCCGGCGAGCTGGCGCAAGCCCGAGAGGCGTGGCAGCAGGCACTCGCCACCCTCCACGACCTGCAGTATCCCGACGCCGACGAGGTCCGGGCCAAGCTGGCTAGCACGGCCGGCACGGCCGGCGCGGCCGGCCCGGCAGGGCCTGCTGAGCCCAAATGATCTTGCCGGAGCTGGTGTGGCGGGTGCCCCAGCGCTCGGCCAGCTGGGCCACCAGCATCAGCCCGCGGCCGCCCTCGTCGTAGCGGTCGGCCCGGCGCAGCTGCGGAGCGGAGCTGCTGCCGTCAAAGACCTCGCAGCTCAGGTCGCCGTCCAGGATGATCCGCAGCTGAATGGGATCGTGGGCATGCCGGATGGCATTGGTGACCAGCTCGCTGACCAGCAGCTCCGTGGTGAACGTGAATTCTTCCAGGCCCCAGGCGGCCAGCTGCCGGGCGGCCCGGGCGCGGGCCTCGGCGACGATCGCCGGGTCGGCCGGCAGGTCCCAGGAGGCGATCCGGTCCGCGGGCAGGGCACAGGTCCGCGCGACGAGCAGGGCCGCGTCGTCTCCGGCCTGGTCGGGAAGCAAGGCATCGACCAGGTCGTCGCAGACGGCATCCAGCGACGGGCGGGAGTGCGCCGGGCCAGCGGGCCCGGACTGAACCTCGCTCAGCACCTTGCGCATCGCGTTCAGGCCGGCATCGATGTCGCGCTGGCGCGATTCGATCAGCCCGTCGGTGTACAGGACGAGCAGGCTGCCCTCGGGCAGCTCGACTTCGGCTTCCTCGAACGGGACTCCGCCCACGCCCAGCGGAGGTCCGGCGGGCAGGTCCAGATAGTCGACCGCCCCGTCCGGGGTCAGGACCGCGGGTGCCGGGTGGCCGGCCCGGGCCATGGTGCACCGGCGCGACACCGGGTCGTAGACGGCGTACAGGCAGGTGGCGCTGAGGTCGGTCGCGGAGTCCGAGGAGAGCTCCTGCTCGGCGGCCAGCCGGGCGACCACGTCGTCGAGCCTGGTCAGCAGCTCCTCGGGCTCCAGGTCAACGTCGGCCAGCGTCTGCACGGCGGTCCGCAGCCGGCCCATGGTGGCGGCGGCGTGGATGCCGTGGCCCGCGACGTCGCCGACCACCAGTCCGACGCGGCAGCCCGACAGCCGGATCACATCGAACCAGTCGCCGCCGACGGCGACGCCGGAGTGCGCGGGGAGATAGCGGGTGGCCACCTCGACCGCCGACTGCTCGGGCTGGCTCTGCTGAAGCAGGCTCCGCTGCAAGGCCAGGGCCGTGGCGTGCTCACGGCTGTAGCGGCGCGCGTTGTCGAGGCAGACGGCGGCGCGGGCGACGATTTCCTCGGCCAAGAGAAGGTCGTCGTCCGCGAACGGCTCCGGGCGCTGGTGGCGGATGAAGATCGCGAGCCCCAGCGTGATCCCGCGGGCCTGGACCGGCACCACCATCATGGACTTGAACTGGTGCCGGACGATGGTAGCGGTCCGGTCGGCGGCGGCATTGGCCCACGCGGCGATGGTGCCGACCGGTCCGGAGCAGCTCACCGTCCGGCCCGTCTCCAGGCTCTCGGCCAGCGGCGAGCGCGCGGGGAACGAGACGACCTCGCCCGGCGCGGCCACGACCTCGGGCACGCCCGCCAGGACCGAGCGGGCCGCCAGCCGGCGCAGCGGCACCGTTCGCTCGACCGGGCCGGGCACCGGCTCGTCGCCGCGGACCACCGAATCGAGCAGGTCGACGATGGCGAGGTCGGCGAACCGCGGGACGGCGACCTCCACCAGCTCCTCGGCCGTCCGGACCATGTCGAGGGTGCTGCCGATCCGGGTATTCGCCTCGTTCACCAGGGCCAGCCGCTCCCGGGCCAGGTGCTGCTCGGTCACGTCGAAGGCCACGACCAGCACGCCGTGCACGAGGTCGTCCGGGCCCGTCACCGGAGAGAGCGAGACCTCGACCGCGTGGTCCCGCTTCTGGGCGGGCAGCCGGAGCAGCCCCCGCCACACGTGCGGCCGGCCGGTCCGGGCCACCCGCTCCGCGCTGGCGAGGCACGATTCGGCGGCCGGCGTGGGAACCAGGTCGGTCAAACGAAGGCCGAGGCCCTCCTGCTCGGTCCGCAGGCCCAGGATGCGGCACATCGCCGCGTTCAGCCGGATCTGCCGCATCTGCCGGTCGAGAAGGGTCACGACAAGCGGGCACTGGGCCACCGCCCAGTCCATCAGCTCCTGGAGATTGGTCTCCGGGAAATCCCCCATCGATCCTCACAGTACGCCACGGTTAGCCCTGGACGAGCTGGTCGGCGGCGGTGTAGGGGTCGAGCTGGCCGGAGGCGACCTGTTCGGCGAGCTTCTCCAGGCGCGACTCGCCCGGCAGCGCGCCGATTCGCTGGCGCAGCTCGGCAACGGCCAGCGCCGAGATCTCGTCCCGGGCGCGGGCCACGCGCCGGCGCCCCCGCTCGCCGGACTCGTCCAGCCACGCGGCGTGCGCGTCGAGGCGGTCGACCAGGTCACCGATCCCTTGCCCGGCGGCGGCGGTCGTCTCGATGATCGGCGGCTTCCACGCGTCGTCGCCGTAGCTGGCCATGGCCACCATCGTGCGCAGGTCCCTGATCGCCTCCTGGGCGCCCGGCCGGTCGCCCTTGTTCACCACGAAGATGTCGGCGATCTCCAGGATCCCGGCCTTCGCGGCCTGCACCGAGTCACCCATGCCCGGCGCGACGATGACCAGGGTCGAGTCGGCCAGGGAGGCGATCTCCACCTCGGCCTGTCCCACCCCCACGGTCTCGATCATGATGACGTCGATGCCGGCCGCGTCGAGGATCCGCAGCGCCTGCGGCACCGCGGAGGACAGGCCGCCGAGGTGCCCGCGGGTGGCCATGGAGCGGATGAACACCCCGTCGTCGGTGGCATGATCCTGCATCCGGACCCGGTCCCCGAGCAGGGCGCCGCCGGTGAACGGCGAGGTGGGGTCCACGGCCAGGACGCCCACCCGTCGTTCCTCGCCCCGGTAGGCCTTCACCAGCGCGCCGGTGATCGTGGACTTCCCGACCCCGGGCGCCCCGGTCAGCCCGATCACCCGGGCCCCGCCCGTGTGCGGCGCGACCAGCCCTATGACCTCGCGTAGCTGCGGCGAGCCGTTCTCGACCAGCGAGATCAGGCGAGCCAGCGCGCGCGGCTGACCCTTGCGGGCGGCGGCGAGCAGCTCTTCGGCATCACCCATGAGGGCGGCGGTTAATCACGGCCCCGGTACCCGCAGCAGCAGCGCGTCGCCCTGGCCGCCGCCGCCGCACAGCGCCGCCGCGCCCAGGCCGCCGCCCCGGCGGCGCAGCTCGTGGGCCAGGTGCAGGACGATCCGGGCGCCGGACATCCCGATCGGGTGGCCGATCGCGATCGCGCCGCCGTTGACGTTGACCTTGTCCGGGCCCACGCCGAGGTCGCGCATGGACTGGATGGCCACGGCGGCGAACGCCTCGTTGATCTCGATGAGGTCCAGGTCGGCAACGGTCAGCGCGGCCTTGGCCAGCGCACGGGCGATGGCATTGGCCGGCTGGGAGTGCAACGAGTTGTCGGGGCCCGCCACCACGCCGTGGGCGCCGATCTCGGCCAGCACCGGGGCCCCGGCCGCCGCGGCCGCCTCGTCCGACATCACCACGACCGCGCACGCGCCGTCGGATATCTGCGAGGCCGAGCCGGCGGTGATCGTGCCGTCCTTGCCGAACGCGGGCCGCAGCTTGCTCAGCGCCTCCGCCGTGCTGTCGGCCCTGACGCCCTCGTCGGTGTCGAAGATCACCGGGTCGCCGCGCCGCTGGGGCACGCTGACCGGCACGATCTCGTCGGCCAGCAGTCCGTTCTTGATCGCCTCGGCCGCCCGCTGATGCGACCGGGCGGCGAACTCGTCCTGCTCCTCGCGGCCGATGCCCCGCCGGGCGTTGTGCCGCTCGGTCGACTCGCCCATGGACAGGTGGTCGAACGCGTCGGTCAGGCCGTCGAGCGCCATGGAATCGACCAGCTCGGCCGGGCCGAACCTGAAGCCCTGACGCGCGCCGGGCAGCAGGTGCGGCGCCCGGGTCATCGACTCCATGCCGCCGGCCACCACGACGTCGAACTCCCCCGCCCGGATCAGCTGGGCGGCCAGCGCGATCGCGTCCAGGCCGGACAGGCACACCTTGTTGATCGTGAGCGACGGCACGGTCATCGGGATCCCGGCCGCCACCGCCGCCTGCCGGGACGGGATCTGGCCCGCTCCGGCCTGCAGCACCTGGCCCATGATCACGTAGTCGACCCGGTCGCCGGGCACGCCCGCGCGCTCGAGGGCCGCCTTGATCGCGATGCCGCCCAGATCCGCCGCGGTGAAGTCGCTGAGCGAGCCGAGCAGGCGGCCGACCGGGGTTCTGGCCCCGGCGGCGATGACCGCATTCCGCATGCCTGAAACGATACCCATGACCACCGTGTTAACCGGAACGGAGACCGCCGTTGCTCACCCGCATCGACCACGTGGGGATCGCCTGCCGCGACCTGGACCGCTCCATCGCCTTCTACGAGGCCACCTTCGGGCTGGTCGTGGTCAGCCGGGAGGAGAGCTCCGATCAGGGCGTCAAAGAGGCGATGCTGCGGGTGGCCGACGCCCCGGCCGGGACGTCCTACGTGCAGCTGCTCGAACCGCTCGGCCCGGACACGCCGGTCGGCCGGTTCCTGGACCGCCGGGGCGAGGGCATCCACCACGTCGGCTACGGCGTCACCGACATCGAGGCGGCGCTGAAATCGATCGGCGCCACCGGCGTGCGGTTGATCGACGCCCGGCCGCGGCACGGGTCGATGGGGGCCTCGATCGCGTTCCTGCACCCGGCGGACCTCGGCGGCGTGCTGACCGAACTGGTGCAGTCACCCGGCCCGGGCTGACGCCCGGGCGGCGTTCGCGCAGGTCGTCCACGCCCGCCCGGGCGTTCGCGTAGTGGGTCCAAAGAATTGGATAGGTTATAAAAGAGGATCTTTGGCAAGAGCGCGCGCGAACAGGCAGCCAACGTCTCATGAGGGGAGTACGCTGCCTTGCACCGGGCGAGCAGAATTGGGACCGGCCGGGGTTACGCCGCGAGCACGCGGCGGGGCCCGGCGGCCGGAGTCTTTAAGGCGGTCGCCCCGGCGTGCGTTTTTCCCCTGTCGACCCCGCGTCTACCCCAGGATTAGGCGACATGCAGCCCG
>Ga0335074_10004693_pt1 | contig 18854 bp, 18 predicted proteins | sample Lox_Sample_23_FD_206715 | JGI IMG/M metagenome (GOLD analysis project Ga0335074, IMG submission 206715) | Soil microbial communities from Loxahatchee National Wildlife Refuge, Florida, United States - Lox_Sample_2.3 | ecosystem: Environmental > Terrestrial > Soil > Wetlands | place: USA... | reverse complement strand
CTCGCAGTGTCCGGCGACACGGTGATCGAGGTCGCCCGCCGCGGCGGTTATGACATCGTGCGGCCGCGGCACCCCGAGCACCCGCTCCGCGTCAACTTCGCCGGAGTCCCGGTCTACCCGCCCAGCCGTGACTGGGTCATCAGCGGCCGCTACATCCCGTTCGCGACACCGCGCCCCACGACCGTGGGCTCTGTGGTGGACGGCCTTCAGCACGTATACGACGCGCCCGGCTTCGTGGAGTTCGAAGCCAGCGGGCAGTCGCACCGGCTCACGGCGTTTGACGGCCACTCACCCGGCAGCCTGACGCTCCTTTTCACCGACGTCACTTCCGGGGTGACGACCTATGCGGCCAACCGCTCCCTTGCCGTAGCCGGGCCAGCGCAGGACGGCACGGTCACGCTCGACTTCAACCGGGCGGTCAACCTGCCGTGCGCGTTCACCGACCTTGCCACGTGCCCGCTGCCCCCGGCGGAGAACCACCTGCAGGTGGCGGTCGAGGCCGGCGAGAAGATCCCCTACGAGCGCGCAGCGGCAAGCGGTCTGGCTGGCTAGCTGCCGGCCCCTCAACACTCGCGGGTGGCCGGGCCGGGGTGCAGTTCTGCAAGGGGACAGCGGCGAACCGCAAGGCATCCGGCAATGCCACATGGCGGCTCCAGCGGGCGGACGTTACCTGGCGTCCGCCTCAGCAAGCCGGTCGATGAGCTCATCGCGGTTACCGGTCTTGGGCAGGTCGCGCTTCTCGAGCAGGTCGCTCAGCGCGGATTTGGTCATGTCCTGATATCGCTCTCGCGCGCGCTGGTGAACCTGCCTGCTCCGGTTGCGTTCGATCAAGCGCGCCTCACGAGCCCGGTCCTGGTCGGACCGCTGGGCCTCCTCGGCCTGCTGGCGGGCGACTTTCGCGGCCCTGGCGGATTCCTCGCGAGCGGTCTGCTCGACTGTGCCCGCCTTGCCGCGCACGAGGACATCGATCGACTCGGCGCCACGTTGGACGACGGTCCCGGCCGACTCGGCCCGATGCCGCACGGCATCCGACAGTGCGTTAGCCGACTCCGCCCACCGGACCGTGCGTCGGCGATTAGTTTCGACCGTCCTCTGGACGAAGTCGAAGTAGCGCTCAACTGGTGGCACCAAGTCGACCTGCGGCAGCTTCGGACCCGTGCGCGCGCGGTCCGTGACCTGCCGGACACCTCTGGCCCACCAGTTGAGGCCCTTCTCGGCCGCGTCGCCGGCCCGGCTCGCTGAGTTGCTGTACTGGCTGTTCATGGTCGTGCGCATTGGTCCTCCGCGTTCTGTCGTGATCTTTCCGGCCCATAGAAAACACCGGCCGCAGATGGCCCTCGTTGCCGCCCCTTACGCAGACGACTGCGGCTCGCTAACGATGGGCTGACCCTGCGGGCTCGCTACCCACTCCGCTAGGCCCAAACCCGCGCGGGCAACTTGACAAGCCCGGAGGCACAACATCTCCGAAGTACCACCGTCCGGGGACGGCTACCCTGCCAGGGTGACGACGCGTAACTCGAAGACGGGCTCCGGAGCTGTGGCTAGAACTGCGAAGGGCAGCCCGGTCGAGATCCAGACCGGGGCGGGACCTGCGCGCGTCGAAATCGACCGGCCGGGGGAGCCCGCGTTCCTGGTCGTTATGACGCATGGCGCCGGTGGCGGTGTCGATACGAAGGACCTGCTGGCGGTGCGGGACGTGGTTTTCGCCAGGGGTGGCGTCGTGGCGCGGGTCCTGCAGCCCTACCGGGTCCGGGGCGCCAGGGCACCCGGTGCGCCAGGCCCGCAGGATGCGGCGTGGCTGGAGATCATCGGAGCCTTGCGCCGGGAGTATCCGGGCCTGCCACTGGTGCAGGGCGGGCGCAGCAACGGCGCCAGGGTTGCGTGCCGGACGGCGGCGCAGGCCGGGGCGCAGGCTGTGATCGCCCTGGCCTTCCCGCTGCATCCGCCTGGCCGGCCGGAGCAGAGCCGGGCTGAGGAATTGCGCGCGGCGGGCACTGAGGTGCTCGTCGTCAACGGCGACCGTGATCCGTTCGGGATTCCGGCCGCGAGCGATGCCAGCCAGGTGATCGTGCTACCGGGGGAGACGCACTCGCTGAGCAAGCGTCCTGCAGCGGTTGGCGAGGCGGTCGGCAGCTGGCTCGACGAACTTGCCGGGCTCGCTAGCGGTCGCTAACCCGCCCGTTCTCGGGGTCAGGCGGCCGAACTGCGGGACTGTGCCGGGGGTAGCTCCGGGGGTTCGTGAGCGGTCGTCACGAAAGCGGTCAGGTCCGTCGGCCGGTGGGGTGCTATGGCTGCACCACCGGGAAGCAGCTCCCCGGTGTCCTCGAATATAACGATGCCATTACAGAGCAGGCTCCAGCCCTGCTCGGGGTGGCTGACAACGGTACGGGCCGCCTCGCGGTCCGGCCCGCTGGGGTCCGGACACCGGGGCGTGTGCGGGCACATGCTCGTGCCTCCTGGGGGGTTCGGTGTTGTGCTGTTGATCACACCACACTACTGTGCCACCACAGTACTCAGTCACGGGATGGCCCGTTCTGACTGTTTTTCGCACCGGAGTTTGTAGGTTTCGGGTAGTCAGCTTTACCTGGTACGGCCTGCCAGGGCGCTGACAACAGAGAGTGACTGCGGTGCGGCGGAATGTAGGTGAGAACAGCGGGAACGCCGCTGTCAGGCGTGATTGCTAGCCGGCACGTGAGCTATTTCCAGACCCAGTGCGTCGGCTTCGGGGCGGGCCGGGAATCCGGTCAGCCGGTGCGTCTCCCGGAGCGTCAGCAGCCGCTCGGCCTCGTCTGTCCAGCGGTGCACGGCCGACGTCGCCTTGGCCTTGCGCCGGTAGATCCGGTCCGCGTAGCCGGCCGGGCCGATCTCTGCCCGCTGCGCCGCGTACGCCGCTCTGGTCGCGTCGGTCAGCGCCTTGTCCAGGTCGCGCGCACGCGCGTACTGCACCGCGAGCGGCGCGCCGGTCGCCTGTGCGAGCCGGAACTCCTGGTCAGCGGCCTGTGCCTGAGCCAGCAGCTGGTCGAAGTTCGCAGCCAGGGCAACGTCGGCGAGGTAGTCCGCTTCATTGGCGGCACTGATCTTGGTACGACCCTTTTTCACGTGGCTTAGCTTAGCGAAAGCACGCAACTGCGAGTGCTCAGGCCAGGCTCTCCTGCCAGCTGGCATGGAGCGAGGAGTACTCGCCCGCGGCCGACAGCAGTTCGTCGGGCGAACCGTCCTCGACGATCCGGCCGTGGTCCAGCACCAGCACACGGTCGGCGATCGCGACAGTCGAGAGCCGGTGCGCGATGATCACTGCGGTGCGCCCGGCCAGGATCGTAAGCAGGGCTTGCTGGACGAGCCGCTCGCCCGGGATGTCGAGTAGGGATGTTGCCTCGTCCAGCACTAGCACGGCGGGAGCGGCCAGGAAGGCGCGGGCGAACGAGATCAGCTGCCGCTGGCCGGCTGACAGGCGGCCGCCGCTCTTTCCCACTTGCTCGTCGTATCCGTTGGGCAGCGCTTCGATGAACGAGTGCGCGCCGATCGCGGTCGCAGCTGCGATGATCTCGCTGCGGCTCGCGCCGGGCCTACCGAGTTCGATGTTGTCCGCGATGGATCCGGTGAACAGGAAATTCTCCTGCGTTATCAGGACCACCGCGTGCCGTAGCGACCGGTCAGCAAGCTGCCGCACATCGACGCCATCGAGCAGCACGCTGCCCTCGAGCGGATCGTAGATCCGGGCGAGCAGGCGCGCGATCGTGGTTTTGCCTGCGCCGGTGGCACCGACCAGCGCGACGGTCTGCCCGGCAGGGATGGTCAGGTCCAGGTCCGGGAGCACGGTGGTTTTGCGGTAGCCGAACGTCACCTTGTCGAAGCGGACCTCCCGGCCTTTCGCCGCTGGCCCGGCCGCATCCGGCAGCGATACGGGACGCTGCGGCTCAGCCACGTTCGGTGCCTCGTCCAGGACGCCGGAGATCTTCTCCAGCGCGGCCCCCGCTGACTGGAACGCGCTGTAGAACTGCGACAGGTCGATCAGCGGGTCGAAGAAGCGCTGCAGGTACAGCAGGAACGTGACCAGGACGCCGACCTGCATCTGGTGGTCAATCACGCGCAGGCCGCCGTAGAGCAGGACTGCGCCGATGGCCAGGTTCCCGACCAGCGTGACGCCCGGGAAGTAGATGGCCAGCAGCCGCTGCGACCGCAGGTTGGCGTTCGCGTTGGACTGGTTCAGCTCGTCGAAGATGTGTTCGTTACGGCCCTCGCGGCGGAACGCCTGGACCGCCCTGATGCCTCCGAAGGTCTCCACGAACTGCACGATGACTTGCGCGATCCTGGTCCGGGTCTGCCGGTAGGCGATCGCCGACTCGCGCCGGAACCAGATCGACAACCAGGCCAGCGGCGGGAGGCCGGCCATGACCACGAGGGCCAGCCGCCAGTCCAGCAGCAGCATCCCGCCACCGACCAGCAGCAGCGACAGCACCGCCGACACCAGGGAGGCCAGGCTCTCGTCGAACATGTCAGAGATCGAGTCCATGTCGGAGACCTGCCGCGAGATGACCCGGCCCGAGGTGTAGGACTCGTGGAAAGCGACGGGCAGCAGCTGGAAGTGCCAGAACAATCGCCGCCGCAACTCCAGCACGACTCGCCCGCCAAGCTGCCCGATGCCGGCGATGTAGTAGCGCGTCGTCACTGCCTGCACGGCTACCGAGACCGTGAACGCCACGATGACCAGTGCGATCGGGCCAGCGTCATGCGTCCGGGTCAGCGCAGGGATCTCGTCGATGCCGATGCCGATCAGCCATGGCCCCGCGAGCGCCGCGAGCTGCGCCGCGACGATCAGCAGGAAGATGACCACGACCAGGCGCCGGTATGGCCCGAGCAGGTCACCGAGCAGCCGCCTGGAGCGCCGCCGGAGCAGGGTGCCCAGCTTGCCCGTGATCTCGTCTTCCTGCTGCTCGGACGCGACGCCGCGCCATGCCTCGGCCGGTGCCGTGCTCATCTGCTCACGCCCGCTCGCAGACCCGGCGCCGTACGACCGTCATCGCCGCCGTCGGGATCGTCTCCGCTCATCAGGTGGCGGTAGCGGGGCTCGGTGGCCAGCAGCTCGGAGTGCGTGCCGACGGCCGCGATGACACCGCCGGCCAGCAGCGCCACCCGGTCCGCGAGCAGCACTGTCGACGGCCGGTGTGCCACGACCAGCGCCGTCGAGGTGGTCAGCACCTCGGCCAGCGCCGCGGTCACCTTGGCCTCGGTGTGCACGTCGAGCGCGGACAGCGGGTCGTCGAGCAGCAGCATCTGGGGCTTCGCCAGGATCGCCCGTGCCAGCGCAACCCGCTGCCGCTGGCCGCCGGACAGCGCCATGCCCTGCTCGCCGATCCTGGTATCGAGGCCCCATGGCAGGTCGGCCACGAAGTCAGCCTGTGCCGCGTCCAGCGCGGCCTGAATCGCTTCCTCACTGGCGTCCTGGACGCCGAACGCCACGTTCTCGCGGACGCTGGCCGAGAACAGAGTCGGGTCCTCGAACGCGCAGCCGACGCGGGTGCGGAGCTCAGTCAGCGGCAATTGACGGATGTCGGCGCCGTCCAGGGTGATGCGGCCCGCGGTGACGTCGGCTAGGCGCGGCACCAGATTCAGCAGCGTGGTCTTGCCGGATCCGGTCGCGCCGACCAGTGCGACGGTCTCGCCAGGCTCCAGCTCGAGGCTCACGCCGCGAAGCACCGGCGCCGGTGCCTCGGGGTAGCTGAAGGTCACTCGGTCGAAGATCAGCCGGCCGGCACTATGGTGGCCGGCACTGTGCTGGCCAGTGCTGACTGCGCCCGCTCGCTCGTTCGCCGCGCCGGGCAGCGCTGCGCCCGATGGCTGTGCCGAGCCGGGCAGCTGTGCCGAGCCGGGCAGCTGTGCCGGGGCCGTAGCTCGCGGCGCGTTGCTTCCCGGCTTCCATCGCCCGGCGGCCAGGCCTGGACGGTCGTGACGAGCGCCGCTTCCGGTCGCGGCCGGGTCGGTGATGGCCGGCGCGGTATCGAAGATCTCGTAGATGCGCTGCGCGGCCGTTGCTGCTTCCTGGCCGGTGGCAATGATGAAGCCCATCGCCTCGACGGGCCAGATCAGCAGCAGGGTGAGCGTGACGAACGCCACCAGGCCACCCAGGGTCAGCTCGTGCCGGCTGACGGCAAGCGCGCCGAGCAGGAGCAGCAGCCCGATCACTGCGTTCGGCACCACATCCAGGCCGGCCCAGAAGGTGCCGCGCAACCCGGCCTTGTCCACCTGAGTCCGGTAGACGAGCTTGGCCTCCGCGAGGTGCCGGGCGGCGGCCTCGTCCCTGCGGCCCAGCGACTTGAGCACCCGGATGCCGGTTGCCGCTTCCTCCACGTAGGTGGCCAGGTCGCCGGTCTCGTCCTGATACCGCCGGGACAGCACCCGGTACCGCTTCTCGAAGCGAAGGCAGAGTATCGCGACCGGGGTGAACAGCACTCCGGTCAGCAACCCGAGCCACCAGTTCAGTCTGATGAGCAGCGCGACGATCAGCAGGAACGTCCAGGTATTGGTGATGAAGAAGACGACGCCGAAACCTGCGAAGCGGCGGATCGTGGACAGGTCGTTGACGGCACGGGAGAGCAGCTGACCTGACTGCCAGGAGTCATGGAAGGCCGGGTCGAGCCGCTGCAGATGGTGGTACAAGTCGTCGCGGATTGTCTTCTCCATGCCGGTTACCGCGCCGGACACCGACCACCGGCGGAAGAAATTCAGACCGGCCTGGATCGTGCCGAGCCCCATCGCAGCAAGGCTCAGCGGTAGCAGCTCGGACCTGATGCCCTTCACCACCACGTTGTCGATGACCGACTTGGTGATGAGGGGAATCGCGATCTCGGAGCTCACCGCGAGTATTGCCGCCGTGATCATCAGGAACAGGTACAGGTAATACGGCCGCATGTACTCGCGCATCCGCCACAAGGCCTGCGCCGGAGTCTGCACGCGCGCAGGAACAGTCGGCTGCTCCTGGGCATGCTGCGGCGAACTAGCGATAGTGGGGGGCATTATCCGCAGGCTAACCGGAGAGCGGTCGTCCTGTCATCCGGGTTTCCCTGCGGCGCCCTGTCAGGCCTCGTCTGCGTAGTTTGGCTCTCGTATGCCTGTCAGCCGCGATCTCGCCGCCGCGTCGTCTGCTCATGGTAGCGATTGCGTTGATACGGTGCAGGGTGGCGAACAGCGGGTAACTCTGGCACTCTGGCCAGACGACGGCGCGTACTGATGCCGGAGTTTGCTTGGAGGGGGCCCAGTGGAGCGCACCCATTCCCGTTCCTGGGGCATGTCTGCGCCGGCGCAAGCGCCCGTTCCGGCCTTAACTAGTTATAACGCGGGAGTCGAGGCCGTCTGCCAGATCGCCGGGCTGTTCGATGACGTGGCCTGGTCTGCCCAGACGCCGTGCCCGGAATGGCGGGCGTTCGAGGTAGCCGGACACCTGAGGTGCGTGGCCGACGACTTCAACGAGTACCTCGATGAGGCTCCGGTCAGCCGCTATGCCCGGCTGATGGGCACCGGAGCCCATCCGGACACCCTGGGCCGAAAGCTCGCCCGGCAGAACGCGGCCGAACTGGCCGCGCTTGCTGACGCCCCGCCCGCTGAGCACATCGCCGCGTTCGCTTCGTCTGCTCGCAACTACGCGCACCGGCTCACCGCCGTGTGGGACCTGCCACATCACCAGTACCGCGACACGGTCGTTACCGTCGGCGGGATGGCTGGCGCCGCCAGCGCCGAATGGCACCTGCATGCCTGGGACCTGGCCAGGGCGCTAGGCACCGACTACCGCCCGGCCGATCCCGCCGCGGTGCTCGCGGGATGGCGGGCCGGGATGCCGCACTTGCCGGTGCCGTCCGCTTCACTGGGAGCCAGGGCGGTGCGTCATTACGATCCCTGGCATGCTGTGCTTGCGGTATCGGGCCGGCTGGCTGTCGGCACGGGGGCCGGGCCGGCCGAGGCACGGGACCTGCGGTCATCGCTGGCCGCATGGCCCGGGCGGTTGCGCCGCAGACGAAGGGACTGACTGTGAAGCTGAACGTTGCGGCGGTGCGCGCGTGCTACCCGGCGCTGGCCGATGGTTATGCCTACCTGGACGGCGCTGCGGGCACTCAGGTGCCGACCGCGGTGATCGATGCGATCAGCGGCGCGCAGGCAGCCGGGCTGGGGAACTCCGGTGGAGCGTTTCCGGCGAGTCACCGCGCTGACGCGATCACGGCTGGATGCCGGACCGCCATCGCGGCCCTGACCGGCGGCCATCCCGACGGTGTCGTTCTCGGCCCCAATATGACGACGCTGACGTACCGGTTTGCCCAGACGCTGGCCAAGGGCTGGCGGCCCGGTGACGAGGTCGTCGTGTCGCGGCTGGACCACGACGCGAACATCCGCCCCTGGGTTCAGGCGGCCGACCGCGCTGGCGCGACGGTGCGCTGGGCGGAGGTCGATCCCGACACCGGAGAGCTGCCTGTCGGCCAGTACCACGACCTGATCACCCAGCGGACCCGGCTCGTCGCGGTGACCGCAGCGAGCAACATCATCGGCACCCGGCCTGACGTGCCGTCGATCACCGGGCTGGCCAGGGCAGCCGGTGCGCTCAGCTATGTGGATGGCGTGCACGCAACCCCGCATGTTCCGGTTGACGTGCAGGCGCTGGGTGCTGATTTCTATGCGACAAGCGCCTACAAATGGTCTGGTCCGCACATCGGGGCCGTCGTGGCCGATCCTGATCTGCTGGCCGGCCTCTGGCCGGACAAGCTGAAGCCGTCACCTAATGAGGTGCCGGACCGGTTCGAACTGGGCACGCTGCCGTTCGCGAGCCTTGCCGGAGTCTCTGCAGCCGTTGCGCACCTGGCCTCGCTCACCGAGCTGCCGGACACCGCGCTGCCAGACATCAGCACCGATGCCGGCCTGGCCAGCCTCCGTGGCCGGGTGCTGGCCTCGATGGCCGCTGTTCACCAGCATGAGCAGGAGCTTTTCGAAGTGCTGCTGGCCGGGCTGGACAGCATGGCGCATGTCCGGACCTATGGTCGCGCCGCCAGCCGCACCGCGACCGCGTACTTCAACGTCGACGGGCGCAGCCCGGTGGATGTGGCCGAGCACCTGGCCAGCCGGAAGATCAATGTCTGGGACGGTGACAACTACGCCTGGGAGCTGACCGGCGTGTTCGGCATCAGGGAGACCGGATGTGCTGTCCGGGCGGGTCTGGTCCATTACAACGACACCTCGGATGTGGACCGGCTGATCGGCGCACTGGCGGAACTAGCCAGCTAGCCGCGCGGCCTGCCTGCCCGAGGGCCGAGGGTGACCTAGGGCAGCGGCAGAAGTGCGCTGCGAGGTTGGCGTAGCGGCCGCGGCGAGCGTGACCTGGCGGAATCCGGCGGGGATGGCCACTGCGGCACCAGCATCCTGATCATGGTGGGCGTCGGGCTCGACACGGTGAAGCAGATCGAGAGCCAGCTACAGCAGCGCAACTATGCGGGCTTCCTGCGGTAGGGACGTCTTACTCGAGGGCGTACCGGTACATGCGCGTGTCGCGCTGCTTAAATCCTTCTCGTTCGTACAGCCGGCCTGCGGCAACCCTGGAGGGCCGGGTCGACAAGTCGACAGTGCGCACGCCCGCCGCTCTGGCCAGACGTATCGCTTCCCGGGTGAGCATGGTGCCGATGCCCTGGCGGCTGGCTGCCTCGTCGACCACGACATCCTCGATCCAGGCGCGCAGCCCGGTCGGGATCCGGAAGATCACCAGGCTCAGCGTTCCGGCGATCTGGCCGCCGCTACGTGCCAGCAGCACGGTTGTCGCCGGGGAGGAGGCCAGAGCAGCGATCGCGGCTGCGTCGAGCGGCTTGGCCGAGCTAGACAGCTGCGGCAGCAGCCGGGCGAAGGCCTCGACCACCTCGTCGGTCACCTCGTCGAGAATTTCCACGGCAATGGTCACCCGGCGCACTTTACCCGGCCCGTTGGCGGCTCGCGGACGGGGCTCCACCACGATCATGAAGGATCTGCCGGCGCATGGCCGGCACTTCTTACGGCTAGACGACTAGGAGATCCCGGCCGCGCGTAGTGCTGCCGCTGTGGCGGCCGCAACGACGATCACGACCAGGAACGGAGCCCGCAGCGCAAGCGCTACCACCGCCGCGCCCAGGCCAGCGAGCCGTGCCGGATCGAGGTCAAACGCCTGGCCGTTGGTCGCGGCCTGGACGGCCGACAGCGCCGCGAGCAACGCGACGGGCACCAGTTCAGCAAACCGGCGTACTCGCGGGCTGGCCAGTATCCGCTGCGGGACCGTCAGGCCGGCAAGCTTAAGCGCGTAGCAGCCGGCGGCCGTCGCGAGCACGGCGATCCAGGTTGCGGTCACGTCGCGCGGTCCGCAGGTGAGGTGCCGTCCGGGGCGGCTGGCGCCCCGGCGGGGGAGGCCTCGCCCTGCGCCGATGCCGAGGCATGAGCACCCGTTGCGGCCGGGGCAGCAAGGGCTCCGGCCAGTGCCGCGGTTGCTGCCAGGATGACGGGCACGCCCACCGGCAGCACCGTGGTCGTTGCCAGCGCGAGCGCCACCGCGGCGAGCGCCACGAGCCGCTCGGTGCGCCCGGATTTCAGCCGCGGCCAGATCAACGCCAGGAACGCCGCCGGTCCGACCACATCGAGCCCGAAAGCCTGCGGTGAACCGAGTCGCCCCGCACCGAGTGCTCCGCCCAGAGTGGCCAGGTTCCAGGTCAGGTACAGGCACCAGAACGTCGCGGTGAATGCTTTCTGTGCTGTGACCGGGTCGGGCTGGGCGAGCGTGATGGCAGTGGTTTCGTCGATTACACCCACCGCCAGAGGAACTTTCCGCAGGACGCGCGGGCGCAGGACTTCCGCGAGCCGCAGGCCGTACAGCGTGTTCCGGCTGCCGAGCAGGATCGCTCCGGCGGTCCCGGCGAGCAAGCTGCCGCCGCTGGCGATCACGCCTACGAGCGCGAACTGTGAGGCGCCGGTGAAGGCCAGCACGCTGAGTGCGCATGCCTGCCAGGCCGTCAGACCGGAGCTGACAGCCGCCGCGCCGAAGGCGACCCCGGATACCCCGACCGCGAGCCCGAGGCCGATTCCATCACGGACCGGGCGAGGCGGGCGGTCTCGTTGCCGACCATGGCCAGCCGGTTCAGCCCCCCGAGAGCCCGGCGCCACGGCTGACTCAGTTTGCTGCGCAGGCATGCCAGTCACCGTAGGCGCGGCCCGGCCGGCCGGTCTTGTACGTTCTTGATCCGATGAGGTTTCTGCATACATGGTGTATGTAACATGATGGCTGTATGGCAGCGCAATCGCAAGGCCGCTGCTCTTGGCCGCAGCGCAACCACCTGTCGCAGCTAAGGCGGCGAGACGAGACCCAGCGCGCTCTTGCTCCTTTGATTCGCAGGTAGTAGAACGAATCGGTGGGAAGACAGCCAGCGGTCGTGCTTTACCTGATCGCGATGGTCGCTGTCGTGGTCGGTGTGGACGTCCTGTTCCTCAGGCACCAGTTCTGGCTGCGGCTGATAGTAAACATCGGGATCGTCCTGGTGTTCTTGGCGGGCTATTTCGCGTTCCTGAAGCGTCCTTAAGCCCGGCGCCTTAGCCTGCCCGCTGCAGCCGCTCGCGCTGGTAGGCGGCTGGCGGCACGCCAACCACGCGCTTGAAATGACGGGTCAGGTGCGCCTGATCGGCGAAGCCGGTCCGCGCTGCCACATCCGCTGGCGGGAGTCCGTCATCGAGCAGTAGCCGTGCCTTGCGCACCCGCAACTGATTGAGGTAGGCGTGCGGTGGCAGGCCGGTAGCATCCCGGAACGCCCGCAGCAGCGCGAACTGACTTAGCCCGGTCAGCGCCGCGAGTTCGGCGAGGCTCGGGGGATCGGAGATTCGCTCCGCCAGCAGCTCCCGGACTGTACCGACAGCTTGCGGCGCGCGCCGGATGGCGGCTGCGGGGCTTGCGGGGCCAGGCGTGGCGTGCGCGCGCAGGAGCCCGGCGAGCGCCGCCGCAAGCAAGCTCGACGAGGCCAGCTGGTCGCCGTGCTCAGCGGCCCGGTGCGCTGCCCGCAGCAGCGTGGCGCTACCAGCGTCGTAGACGACTGTCTGCGGAAACCGGGGAGTTCCAGGAGGCCAGCCCAGCTCACCCGCTACTTCGGTAATGACGCTCACCTGCGGGTACAGGACGCGGTAGCGCCAGCCCGACGGGATGGCGGCATGGCCAGTGTGAACCACGTCCGGATCAAGCAGCGCGACCGCGCCGGGGCCTGCCCGGAAAACGTTGCTGCCGTAATCGAATTCTTCAACGCCAGCTTCGATCAGCCCGAACGTATAGGTCTCGTGGGCGTGCCGGCCATACCGGTGCGTGACGTACCTGGCGCGCAGCAGGTCGACACCTTCGACTGAGCCATGCTGCCAGTACCGTGCCACCTCGCGGGGTCCTTGATCCCGCTCGCCCGGCGCCATCACGCGGGACGCCGCGTCGCTAACCATAGGATCATGCCTACCTGATCGGCGCTCGGCGATCCAAGCCGGGCGCAGCTTCGGCACTCATCACGTCGCAAAACTGCCATTCGGCGGCCAATTGCTGGAGTCGATGTACCTCATCGGGTCGGCGCAGCTGCGAGGATTGGAGGCTCACGCTGCGGGCCCGTACGTTCCCGGCGGGCGAGCGCCGGATGGTAATGGAGTGAAGGCCGCCAATCCGCGACTGGCCGGCCGTGCAGTTCCAGGTCACTGCTCTTAATGCCGACACCGGCGAGTTCGTGGTGTTCGCTGGTGCCAGCGAGGCCAGCCGTCGGCGTCGTACCGCGGTGCGGGAGATCTGAAAGATGTGACCTGGCGCGCAATCACACCAGACGAGATAGAACTTGACTGGTGCGTCTCAGCAAGCCACGATACGAGATATGTCTCGAAGCTCCCGGGCGGCGCGCGCGGACGGTCCGGAGGGACCACGACAGTGAACAACGCGGCAGACATCGGGACGGCGGGGGAACACACTGCAGCAGCTCCGGTGCTGCTGCGGCGGAACGCCGGTTTCCGGATGCTCTGGATCGGCCAGGTGCTGTCGGACACCGGCACGAACGCGGCCTTGATCGCCTACCCGCTGCTGATCTTGGCGCTCACTCACTCGGCAATCTTGGCCGGGATCACGGGCACGGTACGGCTCGTGGTGCAGATCGTCCTCGGCCTGCCCGGCGGTGCGCTTTCTGACCGGTTTGACCGCCGCCTGGTCATGATCGCTTGTGACAGCGTGCGTGCAGCCGCCCTCGCGCTACTGGCCGTGCTCGTGCTGGTTCACCTGGTGAACTGGCCGGTGGTAATGGTCGTGTCCGTTGTCGACGGCGGCGCGAACGTCCTGTTCGATTCCTCGGCGAGTGCCGCGCTCCCAGTGGTCGTCCACGACTCGCAACTCGAGCAGGCGTATGCGGCCACCGAGGCGAGGACCTACGCGGCCAGCCTGGTGGGTCCCGCGCTTGGCGGCTTCTTGTTCGGGCTGGGCAGCTCGGTGCCATTCGTCGGTGACGCGCTCTCCTATCTCGTCTCGGTCGGTACCGTGAGCCGCATCCGCGGCCGGTTCCGGCCGCAGCGATCTGGCGAGCGCAAATCGCTGGGCCATGAGATCGCCGAAGGTCTCCGCCTGGTTTGGCAGAGTCCGCTGCTCCGTGCTGTGGTTCTGCTGGCACCGCTGATCAACTTCGCGTTCAGCGGCGTGATCTTCACGATCACCGTGGCGCTGCGCCAGCATGGCATCGCCCCTGGCGTCATCGGGCTCGCGCAGGCGGGGATAGCTGTCGGCGGACTGCTCGGAGCGATCGTCGCGCCGAGGCTGCAGGGCCGGCTGCCGCTGTCGCAGCTGGTGATCGTGATGACGGTCGCTGCCACTGCGCTTTTCATCGTGGCAGCGCTGGTACTACCGTCGCCGCTGGTTGCGCTCCCGGTGGCGATCACGCTCGTGCTAGCGCCGACCGCCAATGCCGCGCTGTTCGCCGCGATGCTCCGGATCGCGCCCGAGGACATGCGCGGCAGGGTCACCAGCACGGTGATCATGGCGGCTACCGGGCTGGCCGCGCTCTCTCCGCTGACCGCTGGGTTGCTGCTGCAGAATGTGTCTGACCGCTGGGCGGTCGGCGCGTTCGCCGCCAGTATCGGCGTAGCCGCGATCATGTGTATTGCACTGCCGTGGCTGAGAGAGGCCGAAGCCACTGATGTGGCTGCCACTACTGCGGCTGCCACTGACGCGGCTGAAGCCGAGGCCGGCCCTGCCTAGGAAGTGAGGACGACCCGCACGTCTGAAGGACCAGTCAGCACCGCGCGCAACGCTGGCGCGTCAGCGCGATCGACTGGCAGGTCAATACTGGCTGCGTGCAGCTGCCTGGCGACCTTATCGGGGTCGGGCGCCAGGATGCGGAACTCGCTGAGGCGCAGCCCTGACGGCGCGGTCTGAGCCGGATGACGACTGTGTCCCCAGTCAATGAGGAAAGGTATGACGGCCACGTCGCTGTTGTGCGGGTAGTTAGTCATCCGCCAGCTCAGCTCTCCGTCGCTGAGAGTGCGCCGCTGGCGGGTGACGACCTCGCCATAGTCGAAGCCTTCCGCGCGCGCCTCGCGCGCGGCGTTGTCAATGTCTTCGGGGGCGGCCGCCCAGGCGCGCAGTGCTGGCGCCGTCAGTTCCTCCAGGCCGAAAGGCAGCGACCCCGTGCGCGGCTGGGCTGGATCGGGGGCAATGATCTCCAGGTAGGTGCGGTCGCCCAGGGATAGCAGTGCATTGTGGGTGCCGAGCCCAGGGTGCTGACCACCGTACCCAGGACGCACGCCAGTCAGCCGGGCTATCTCGTCGACTGCCGCGGTCAGGTCCGGGCATGCGTAAACAAGGTGGTCGATGGTCGCGGTCATTGTCCTCATTCCGATGGTGGAGCGGTGCGCACGAAGGTTCCGACGGCGCTGGCGAGAAGTCGGCCGGTGGCCGGGTCGGCCAGCTCGGCGCTTGCACGGCCGAGCCGCCTGCCGACATGCGAGGCGCTCGCGTTAGCGAGTAGCGGCCCTGCCGGTGCGGGCCGCACGAAGTCGATGCGGAGGTCTACCGTGCCCCAGTCGACTCCGGTGGCCTGGATGAGCGCGAACGTCGCGGTTGTATCGAGCAGGGTGGCAATCACGCCGCCGTGCAGGTAGTCGCTGCCGTCCTCGCCCACGTGCTCCCGGCCGGTTTCGCCCGCCAGCCAGACCTGTTTCTCGTCCGCGGAGGTCACGCGCAGCTGCAGTGCGCGGTGCACCGGCGATGCGTCGATCAGGCGCTGCAGCTCGTCAGGACGCATCGGGAACCACCACGACCTTGCCCACGGCACGCCGCTCCTCCAGCTCAGCGACCGCATCACGGATCCGCGACAGCGGGTACACACCGTGAATCACCGGGTCCAGCTGGCCCGAGCGCACATCCCGGACCAGTTCGGTCAGGTCGTCGCGGCTCCATCCGTCAGACCCGAGGATGGACAGTTCCCTGGTCCATACGTAGCGCAGGTCAGTCTGCGCGTTGAACCCGGTGCTCGCGCCGCAGGTGACCAGGCGGCCACCGTGGCGAACGGCCCGGACGGACTGCGGCCAGGTGTCCGCGCCCAGGTAGTCGACGACCACCTCGGCGCCGTTGCGGCCGGTCAGATTCCAGACCTGTGGCCCGAAGTCTCCGGCGGAAGTATCGACCAGCTCGTCGGCACCGAGCGCGGCGAGATGGTCGAGCTTGGCGCGGGAGGAGGAGCACGCGATGACCCGCGCGCCCATAGCCTTGCCGAGCTGGATGCAGGCCACGCCCACACCGCCGGCCGCGCCGAGCACCACGACCGTCTCACCGGGCGCGAGGTGCGCACGGTCGGCGAGCATCCGTCGGGCGGTGCCGTAGGCGATGGGCAACGCCGCGTACCGGGGGGCGTCGGTTGCGTCCGCTGGCAGCGGGATCGCGTTGGCTGCCGGAGCGATGACGTATTCGGCGAGTCCGCCCGGCAGGTCCTCGCCAAGCGCCTTGCGGTTCACCGAGGGGTCGAGCAGGATCAGCGTGCCTGGCTCCGGGCCTTGTGCGCCGGACCCGAGCGCGTCAACAATGCCGACGATGTCGCCGCCAGGAATGTGCGGCAGGTCCAGGTGCACGCCTGGCATGCCGCGGCGGACGAAGACATCCAGCATATTGAGCGCGCATGCGAGAACCCGGACGCGGATCCAGTCGGCTGGCGGCTCGGGGACCGGGGCCCATCCGTACTCCAGATTCTCCGGACCGCCATGTGCGACGACCACTGCCGCGCGCATGCGGCTGTCGCGCTCCGCGGTGCCGCTCACGCTGTCACCAGGGCGCTGGCCCGCGCCTGCAGCCGCGCCCGGTCAGGCTTACCGGTTCCGGCGAGCGGCATCTCATCGATGAACTCGATGACCCGCGGGTAGGCGTAGTGCGGGCCGATGCTGTGGAAGAACTCGGTCAGTTCGTCGGCGGTGGCTGCGCCGGGCTCCGTCAGCACGACGAACGCGACCGGGATCGCTCCCTTGACCGGGTCGCTGGCGCCGAGCACGGCGACATCGCGCACGGCGGCGTGCCGCAGCAGCAATTGCTCGACTTCCTTCGGATAGACGTTCTCGCCGGCGACGTTGATCAGGTCGTCGCTGCGACCCATGAAGTAGTGGTAGCCGTCAGCGTCCCGCCGCATCAGGTCCCGGGTGGCGAGCCAGCCGTCGCGGATCCGCTCGGCCGTGACGCCGGGAAGGTTGTGATAGCCCGGTGTGACGCCGGGGTTGCGCACCCACAGTTCGCCGACCTCGCCGACCGGCACCTCCGTCACGCCGTCGCTCGCCCGTAGCTGAACCTCGCAGCCTGGTAGCGGCAGCCCGAGCGACCCGAGTTTGCTGATGCCCCACCGCGGAGTCAGCAGCACATCGGGGCCGCCCTCGGTGAGGCCGTAGCCCTCGGTGATCGGGGCACCGAAGACTCGCTGGAATTCTTCGAGGAGATCGACGGTGACGGGTGCCGAGCCCGCCGAGGCGAACCGGACCGACGACACGTCGCAGTTGGCAAGCTCGGCGGCCTGGCTGAGGAGCATCCGGTACATCGCGGGAACCCCGCTCAGGTAGGTCACCCGGTACCGGTCGATCGACTGAATCACAGCCACGGGGTCGAATCCGGGCAGCACGACGCAGCAGCCGCCAGCCAGCAGCATGGACTTGAGGGTCATAGCCGCGTTCTTGTGAAAGAGCGGAGCCGCGAGCAGGGCAACGTCGGTCTCGTCGAACAGGTAGCACTTGCGGACGATGTCCGCGCACCAGATCTGGCCGCGATGGGTCAGCGGCACGCCCTTCGGCCGTCCGGTGGACCCGGACGTGTACGGCTGCATGGCCGGGGCGTCCGGATCGTGGCTGGCCAGTCGCGCCAGTGGCGCCGCCTGCTGCGGCTCGTCCGGCTCGGCCACGAAGCGGCAGGAGGGCGTGTGCGCGGACAGCTCGCGGGCGCGGTCAACGGCATCAGGCCCGGCGAGGATGCCGGAAGATCCGGAGTTGGACAAGACGTATTCCAGGGTCTCGTCGTTCTGCCTGACGTTCAGCGGCACAGCCACGGCACCGGCGCGCATGACGCCGAGCAGAGCTTCTACATAGCCGATGTCGTTGCTCCAGAGCAGCGCGACCCTCGTGCCGTGCCTCACGCCGTGGCCGGCGAGCCACCCGGCGACCCGGTCCGCTCGCTCGTCCAGCTGGCTGTAAGTGATGACGGCGTCTCCCTGCCGGAGCGCGGGCCGGTCGGGATACAGCCGGACCGCGTCGTCGGTCAAGTAGCCGAGATGGTCAATCTGGGTCACGCCACATTCTCCGTTTCCGAGCAGATCATGATCTTCACCGCCGCTGGAACCTCACGTCGAGCCCGTCGCGCAGGGCGTCGCCCACGAGGTTGAAAGACACGGCGACTAGCACGATGGCCAGGCCGGGAGGCCAGACTAGCCACCAGTAGTTGTTGACGACCGCGCCGTCGCTGACGGCCGTAGAGAGCATCGTGCCCCAGTCCGTGCCCGGAGGCTGAATGCCGAGGCCGACGTAACCAAGGGCGGCCAGGAACAGAATCGAGTCGGCTACCTGGAACGTGGCATTGACCACGATGGTGCCGAACGCGTTCGGGATTATGTGGCGGAAAACGATGCGCCACCGGCTGCCGCCGAAGATCCGTACCGCCTGAACGTACTCGCGCGTGCGCAGTGACAGCGTCTCGGCCCGGACGAGGCGGGCTGGCACGAGCCACGCCACGAGGCCTATCAGCAGGATGAGAAACGCCTTCGACGGCTTGAACAGGTCGGATATCACGATCAGCAGCAGCAGAGCAGGCACCGCAAGAACGCTGTCGACCGCGCGCATCATGATCGTGTCGACGATCCCGCCGGCGAATCCGGCCACGGCGCCCCAGACGACCCCGACGAACGTAGCCAGCACCGCAGCGGCGAGCGCCACCTCAAGGTCTGACTGACCCGCGTACATGATGCGGCCGAGCTCGTCGTAGGAGCTGCTGTCGGTGCCGAGCAGATGTGCGGCCGATGGCGCGGCATTCGTCGGGACGTTCGAGGTAAGCGCGAGCTGGGCGTTGGCCTGGTTCGTGTGGTAGAAAAGCGGCCCGGCGAAGCACAGCAGCAGCATGAAGACGACGATCGTCAGGCCCACGATCGCGAGCCTGTGGCGCAGGACGGCCCTGACGGACTGCCGCCAGTCGTTCGCGGAGGTGGTGGCGCCGCCGGCTCGCCGGCCGGCCGTGTCCGGCCCGCCTGCTGGCGACCGGAGGGTGTCGGAAACTGCGGGCTGAACGTCCGCTACGGGCTCGCCTGTGCTGTTCACGAGTAGCGAATCCGTGGGTCCAGCAGACTGTAGATCACGTC